>QFCS01000413.1_pt1 | contig 89458 bp, 81 predicted proteins | sample 3576561 | NCBI WGS metagenome assembly QFCS01 | reverse complement strand
TGGTCATCTTGGGATCGCCGAACACGGTCGGCCATTCGCCGAAGGCGAGGTTCGTGGTGATGATGACGCTGGTCCGCTCATAAAGCTTGCTGATGAGGTGGAACAGCAACTGCCCTCCCGAGCGGGCGAACGGCAGATAACTGAGCTCGTCGAGCACGATCAGGTCGAGCCGCGACAGCTGCGCCGCCAGGGTCCCGCCTTTGCCGATCCGGGTCTCCTCTTCGAGGCGTGTCACCACCGAACGGCTCCTCTCGCTGAGCCTTTTCAACAATGCGGGGGTGAACGGTCCCGAACGCAGCGACCTGCAGCAGAAAATGGCGCGTGGTGAGAATCCGCTGCAACTCCATTCGCGGCGCGACCTCGATCGCATCCTCGGGCTGGTGATCCACCGTCCGCCCTATGTCCCGCTTCTCGTCAAATATCTCGTCCTGGCCGAACATCGCCGGTACGGGGCGCTGCTCAACCATATCTTCAGCCAGATTATCGGCGATGCGCTCGAACGGCCGCTCGACGACCGGCTCGGCGAACTCGACCTCCCGACGATCATTTTCTGGGGTGAGCAGGACCAACTCCTGCACGTCAGCGCCGCGACGTTCCAGAACGAGCGCATCGCCGGAAGCGAACTCGTCATCTTCGAGAATGTCGGCCATGTGCCGATGATCGAGCGCCCCTGGGCCACTGCGCAGCATCACCGCGACTTTCTGGCCCGAACGACGCCGTCCGCGACCGAAGGCGCGGCGTGAAGTGCTAAATTGTAACTTTCGTGACAATCTTCTTTTCGCACGGCCTTAGGCAAGGCAGTCGAAAGCAAATGGGAGGTGGATGATATGGGGCGTTTTCGGGCAAGGATGCTGGCGCGGTGCGCCGCGGTTTCGCTGATAATGGGCAGCGGGCATTTCATGTTCGCGCCCGCCGCCGACGCGCAGGCGGCTGGCGAGGTTCGCGGGCCGGGCCAGGCGGGGCCGATCAAGCGCGGCGACAAGCCGGGCTATGACTATCAGGATCAATATATCGGCGTGCCGGGCAAGCGCGTTGCGGACAATATGGAGCCGGTGGTCGACCATCCGGATCAGGCGGCCGAAGCGCAGCGCAAGCTCGCCGAGCTTGAAAAGCGCACCGGCAAGAAGCCGAACATCCTCGTTTTCATCCTCGACGATGTGGGCTGGATGGATTTCGGCTTCAACGGCGGCGGCGAAAGCGTCGGCGCGCCGACCCCCGACGTCGACCGCATCGTGGCGCAGGGTCTCAACCTGACCTCGGCCTATTCGCAGCCGAGCTGTTCGCCGACGCGTGCCTCGCTCCTCACCGGCCAGCTTCCGATCCATCACGGGCTTCTCCGCCCGCCGATGTATGGCCAGCCGGGCGGGCTCGACGGCAAGACGACGATCGCCAAGCTGCTTTCGGCGCAAGGCTATGTCACCCAGGCGATCGGTAAATGGCACGTCGGGGAGAATGAAGGGTCGCAGCCGCAGAATGTCGGTTTCGACGATTTCCGCGGCTTCCTGTCGGTTTCGGACATGTACACCGAATGGCGCGATCCTCATTTCAACCCGGAGATCGCTTACAGCCCGACGCGCACCGCGATGATCGAAAAGGCGCCGTTCAACAAATATGACGTCCATGTCGCGAAGGGCGGAAAAATCGAGGAGGTCGGCCTGATCACGGTCGATTATGTCAAGGACCTCGACCAGCGCTGGGCCGATTATGGCGTGAACTTCCTTCAAAAACAGAAGGGGAGCAAAAAGCCTTTCTTCCTCTATTACGCCACGCGCGGATGCCATTTCGACAATTATCCGAACGCCCATTACGCGGGCCGCTCGCCGGCGCGGAACGACTATACCGACTGCATTGTCGAGATGAACGATATCTTCGCCCGGCTCTACAAGACGCTGGAGGAAACGGGCGAGCTCGACAACACGCTGATCCTCTTTACCTCGGATAACGGCCCTGAGGCCGAGGTCGAGCCGCATGGACGGACGCCCTTCCGCGGTGCGAAGGGCTCGACCTGGGAGGGCGGGGTGCGCGTGCCGACCTTCGCCTATTGGAAGGGCATGATCGCGCCGCGCCGCTCGGATGGGCTGTTCGATCTCACCGACATCTTCACGACCTCGCTGGGTCTGGCGGGCGTGAAGGGGGCCGCCGCGGGCGAGGCGATCGGCAAGGCGAATTATCTGAACGGCATCGACCAGACCTCGTTCCTGCTCGCGAGGGACGGCGCGTCGAACCGCCGCAGCATCGCCTATTTCTGGGGCGACCGCCTTGCCGCGATCCGGATGGACGAGTTCAAATATCAGACGCTCGTCCAGGACAATTTCGGGACGACGCCCAATGGCAATCACGGCGGTTTCACCGGAACGGTGGCGCAGACGGCGGGCGGCATGATGTATAATCTCTACGCCAATCCGCAGGAGGATAATTCGACGGCGATCCGGCATATTCCGGCCGCCTCCGGCCTCGCCGTCGAAATGCGGCGCTATCAGGAGATGCTCAAGAAATATCCGCCCCATGTCGTCGTCAACTTCACTGGCCAGTGACCCCGCCGACACCGATAGGGCGATGACATCGCCATGCGGGGCCATTAGGCATTCCTCATGGCGGCGGCAGGCGATCTTGAAGCGGCAAAGGCGGCGCTCGATCTGTGTGCATGGCTCGACGGACATGGCGCCGATCTGCGCGGCCTGCTGCTCGCAGAGGGACGGCTCCGCCGGTTTTCCAAGGGGCAGTGGGCCTTCGGCGAAGGCGACGATAGCGGCGGGATCTTCACGGTCATCGGTGGGGCGTTTCAAGTCTACGCCCAAAGCATCGGCGACCGCGAAGTGCTGCTCAACCAATTGACCTGCGGCAGCACCATCGGCCAGTCGATGCGGTTCGGCGGCGGCCCGCGCCTCGTCACCGCGGTCAGCCTGGGCGAGAGCCTGGCGCTTCAAGTCGACGACGAGGCGCTTGTCCGGATCAGCGAGACGCAACCGCTGATCTGGAAAGCGGTAGCGAGCCTCCATTATTTCCAGCTTCGCGGCATGGTGCGGATGATCGCCGAATTCGCCTCGCTGCCGCCGCGCCAGCTCCTCGCCGCGCGCCTGCTGCGGTTCGCGGTCGGTCACGAACCGCTCGCGATCCTGAAACTCGCCCAGCACGATCTCGCCGATATGACCGGGCTCAGCCGCAAGACCGTCAATGAGAGCCTGTCGGACCTCGAGGCAAGAGGGCTGATCCGCCGAAGATATGTGGCGATCGAGATCGCGGACCTGGCTGGGCTGCAAGCCTATGCTTCGGCCCCCCCGCAGGATCGCTGACCGATGGCAGACCCCGCGGCGAACGCCGTATCCGGCGCGCCCCGCGAAGGTATGCAGTTTGTTCGGGGCGGCGCCTTCGTCATGGGGTCCGAGGATTTCTATCCGGAGGAAGCTCTTTGCCGGCGCATCGAAGTGGGCGATTTCTGGATCGACGAAACGCCGGTGACGAACGGCGCGTTCGAGAGCGCCGTGCGATTTCCATAAATCTATAAGACGAAGGCATCGGCGATCCGTCCGGTGCGCGGCAGCCAGGCGCCCAATGTCGGCCGTTCCATGGACTGTTCAGCGAGTTCGAAAGCAGATGCAGTGTTTGCGGACCTTGAAGGCCCATTTGAATCGTTCGGCGCGAGGCTGGCTAAAATTCTCCCGCCACGCCAACGCGGACAGCGTTGTTGCCGTGTCCCGCATAGGCGAAACCCGCTGTGAGGGCGAAGGGGTTTTCGGTGTCCAGCCGGTGCGAGATCGCGCCGCCGATCGCCTGCGCCTCGCGGAAGGTCGCTCCGTTGAGGGAATAGCTTGTCCGTCCGGGTGCCGACGGCATCGGAGCGTAGCCCATTGCCATCGCTGCAGCGGTGCCCGAGCGTGCGTCGCGCCGGACGCGGTCGAGGTCGAAGCGGATCTCTGCCAGGTCGCCCGGCCCGAAATCGGCGAGCGCGAGATTGCCTGCCGCGTCCGACGTCACATAGCTGACCGGACCCGACTGGGCAGCGCGGCTTGCCGCCGATCCGATCCCGGCAAGTGTATAGGTCGAGGCGCTCGATCCGAGCGACACCTGGCCCGCGCGGCTCGCGACGGCATTCTCGCCGATTGCCACCGCTCCCGCCGCCATCGCCTGGGCATTGCTGCCGAGCGCAATCGCCGATTGTCCCTCTGCCACGCTGTCGGCGCCGATGGCCACGGCCGCGAGCCCGGTCGCGCGGTTGTCCGCGCCGATAGCGACCGCACCGCGCCCCGTCGCGTGATTGGGGTCGCCGATCGCGACGGCTCCATTGCCTGACGCAACATTGCCGAGACCGATCGCCACCGCGGCGCCGTCGGTCGCCTGCGCACCGGTGCCGATGGCGACCGCATCGTCGCCGCCGGCATTCGTTCCGGAACCCATCGCAATCGCGTTTGCGCCGATCGCGGTCGGCCGGGCGCCGCTGCCGTTGATCGCCATATAGTCGGTCCGTGCCAGCGCCTCATCGGCGCTCGCCCTGGCGATCTGGGCGTTGGCCGACGCGCTTTCGGCGATCGAACGGGCGAGGTTGGCGTTGGTTTGCGCAGCGACCGCAACCGCCTCCGCATCCTCGGCCTTCACGGCGGCGGCGTCGGCCGCGGTCTGGGCATTGTTCGCGTTGGCGAGTGCCAGTTCCGCCGTCTGGCGCGTCACCGCGCCGCTGGCGATGGCTTCGCTGGCGAGGTTGTGGGCCTCGTCCGCACGCGTCTGTGCGGTCGCGGCCTCCGTGCGGGCAATCGCGGCCTCGCTTGCTGCATTGTTTGCGGTCGCCTGCGCGGTGGCGGCGTTCGCGAGCGCGGTGTTGGCGGTATTCTGGGCCGTGGCGGCGTTCGCCAGCGCCGTATTCGCCGTGCTCTGCGCCGTGGCCGCATTGGCGAGCGCCGTCTCGGCCGTACCTTGCGCCGTGGCAGCGTTGTTCAGTGCGGTGGCCGCCGTTGCTTGCGCAGTCGTGGCGCTGGCAAGCGCGCTGTTCGCGGTTGCCTGAGCCGTCGCGACCGCCTGATTGGTCGCATGAAGCTGCCCGCCTGTCACGGCGTCGGCGGACCCCGCCGCGACGCTGCCATCGGCGACGTTGACGATACGGCGCTCGGCGCCTGCAGCGCCGACCGAGACGGTGTTCGCCTGATCCGCGACCGATCCTTGCCCCAACGCGACGGCGCCCTCGCCGGTAGCGCTCGCGCCCTGGCCGAAGGCAGAGGCGCCGAGGGCATGGGCCTTGGCGTTCTCGCCCACCGCGGTCGCGTCGGTCTGTCCGGCGGCGGTCCCGCCCGCCTCCGCATGGGCGCCGATCGCCGTCGAGCGGGCATTGGAATAAAGTTGACCGGTCCACGTACTGCCGGCCTGGGCGTAATATCCGATAGCGGTGCTCGATTGGCCGACGGCAAGACTCTCTGCGCCATTCGCAGTGCTGTAATCGCCATCGACAAAGCTGCCCTGGCCCGTGGTGGTGCTGTTGGCGCCAATGACACCGGCGCTTTGGCCGATCGCAGTGCTGTTGATGCCCATCGCAGTGGCGGACTGGCCCACCACCGTACCGTTCGCGCTATAGGCGATGCTGCGCTGGCCGATCGCGGTGCCATTGACGTCGAAGGCCTGGCTTAGCGTGCCGATCGCGGTGCTATAGTCGCCGATCGCCTGCGCCTCCTGTCCGAAAGCGGAGGCGTCGATGGCATTGGCCCTGGCGTTCGCACCCACGGCGGTCGCGTTGTTCTGGCCGGCGGCGGTCGTGCCCGCCTGCGCCAGCGCACCCAGCGCGGTGGTCCCGGAATTGGCGAAGCCGTTCGCCGACGTTCCGCCGGCCTCGGCCTGGAACCCCGTCGCCGTGCTGTGTTCGCCCGACGCGAAGCTGGCCACGCCCGTCACTGTGCTGCCGTCGCCCGATGCGACGCTATCGGTGCCGGTGGCTGTTGTATAATAGCCGCTTGCGACGCTGTTCGCACCGGTTGCGGTGCTGAAATCACTGCTTGCGATACTGTTCGCACCCGTTGCCGTGCTGCGGATGCCGCTCGCCTCGCTTCCTCTGCCGGTGGCGGTGCCGGCGAAGCCGCTGGCGGTGCTGCCGTGCCCCGTCGCGGTGGTCGCGGTGCTGCTTGCGGTGCTGTCCCGACCGATGGCGGTGCTGTTGAGCCCGCTGGCCTCGCTGTCCTGGCCGCATTCGGTAGAATTCGCACCGGTGCCATTGTTGCACTCCGGCGTCGGGTCGGCGCGGGCGGCCGTAGACAGCATCAGCGCAGCGGTGACGGCGAAGGGGCTGGCGGCAAGCAATTTTACGCGCGTGAGACGCATGAGATTTCCCCTGGTTCGTGGTAACGCGCCGCCATCCGGCCCGAAGCGCGAAATCTCCGCGCGGACGCTGCGGAGCTGCCCCTCGGACACGCCGGCGCCGGGTCATGTCGTCCGGTCAGACTAGGGGCGCGAGGGCCGGCGATTCCACCGATCAATTCCGATGAATTCTGACCGATTCTGCCGGCGGCGGGTCGGGCCGATATGGTAAACTGAATGCAAATCATTGAGTCGCGACAGAAAATGTCGGATGGCGCTTTCATGGGTGCGCGAACGATATGCTTGATCTGAAGACGATCCTGATCGTCACCTTGGCGACGGCTTGCCTTCAGGCGACGGTCTGGATCTTTGCCTGGCGTGCCTGGCGGCATCTCTATGAACTCAATTTTCTCGCCGCCGGTTTCGTCGCGATGGCGGCGGGAGTGTCGCTGATGCTCCTGCGCGGCGGCGACCCGGCGGGGGGCGCGATCATCATCCCGAACCTCACCATCAAGCTCGGGCTGGTCCTGTTGGCCGAGGGGCTGGCGCGCTTTCTCGGGCAGCCGCGTTATAGCTGGATCGGCGTGTCCCTGCTGATCGCTCATGCCGCAGCCTGGAGCTTTATCGTGGCGGTAGATCCGGGCAACATCGCGGTCCGCATTCACACCTCGACGATCTTTACCGTCACCATCATGTCGGTGATGTGCCTGGGACTCGCGCGCGACCGCATACAACCGGCGGCGCTGCGCTGGGCCACGATCGCCGTGCTCGCCGAATATATGCTGGCGAGTATCGTCCAGAGCGCCCTGGAGATTGGCTTGCCCGCCGGTTTTCGGAGCGCGCCGGTGCTGGCCGACCGCAATGCCTGGTATCTGCTACAGGGCACGCTGTTCCTGTTGGCGCTTTTCGCCTGCCTGCTTTTCATGGTGAGCTGGCGGCTGTCCCTGGATCTGCGCGAGAAGAACGACAGCCTCTCTCGCGAAGTGCAGGAACGGCGGCGGCTCGAAAGCGATTTGAGCGCGAGCCTCGAGACCGAGCGCGCGCTGCGTGAAGAGCAGACCGACCTCATGCGGATCGTCAGCCACGAATTCCGCACGCCGCTGGTCATCATTCGCAATGCTACGGAAATGATCGGTCTCGTCGGCGATAAATCGCCCGAAGCGACGCGCGAACGGCTCTCGGGGATCGATGAGGCGCTCGATCGCCTGTTCACCCTGATCGATCGATTCATCGCCGAAGACCGCGAACGCGTCTATCGGCCCGAGCCGATCCGGCTCGGCGCGGTCCTCGACGACGTGAAAAGGCATTTTGCGCGGATGGGTTCGGGTGATCGCCTGGAGGTTGCTGCCGGGAAGGATATCATAATCCTCGCCGATGCGGAGATGATCATGACGGTCCTCATCAATCTTGTGGACAATGCGCTGAAATATTCGCCCGACCATTGCCCGGTCAGCCTTGCGGTTCGGGAGGAGCCCGCCTGCCTCATAATCGACGTGCGCGATCGGGGAATGGGCATTCCCGAAGGGCAGCGGAGCAAGGTCGGACGCCGCTTCTTTCGGGCCTCCAATGCTGCGACGACCGCAGGCACCGGCCTGGGCATCTATTCGGCTCGCCGGCTGCTTGCCTATCACGGCGCGACGGTGGATTTCGAACCCCAAGGCGAATGCGGCACCGCAGCCGTCATACGGTTTCCGCTGCCCGCCGACGGCGTGCACGGCCCTGCCGGTGAGCATGTGGCGGCATGACCCATATCCTGATCGTCGAGGATGAACCCCGCTTGCGCCAGGATCTCGGCGACTTTCTGGAGTTGCGCGGGTTTGATGTCACGACGGCTGCCACGGCGCAGGACATGCGCGCGGTGCTTGCGGACGGTCCTCCACCGGCCGTGATAATCCTCGACGTCGGACTACCCGACGGAAATGGCTTCGACCTGGCTATGGAAATCCGCCAAAATCAGGATTGCAGGATCATCATGCTGACCGCCTTTGGCGACAGCGCCGATCGTGTTCGAGGGTATGACAGCGGCGCCGACATTTATCTCGTCAAGCATAGCACATTGCGGGAGATCGAAGCTGCGATCCGCAGCCTGTTGCGGCGCACCGGAAGTCTGTCGGGGTCGGCGGATGGCGGCAAGGGATGGGTCCTGGACAAAGTCGATTGGGCAGCGATCGCGCCAGACGGGACGGCGCTGAAGCTGACGGCGACCGAGTTCGCGTTTCTGAGCCTGTTGTGCAAACGCCCGGGAGAGATTTGCGCGCGCGACGAGATCGTGAAAGCGCTCGCCCGGCCCGGAGGGCATTTCGATAATCGTCATCTTGACGCGGTCGTGAGCCGACTGCGCCGCAAGTTTGCAAGAGCCGCAAATCTCTCGTCCGCGATCAAGGTGGTCTACGGCGTCGGCTATACCTTCACCGCAGACATCGCCGTGAAGTGAATACTGGCGGTCGCAGGCGGTGTCGACGCCGCCACTGTCCGCATGTCCGGGACGACGGGCCGCCGGGGTTTGATGCGGCTGCTGCAAAGCGGGCCTGTTCTGCTGTCGTTGGCGTCAGGGGGCGGGTCGAGTTACGCGATCGGCTCTCGCGGCGAAGGGATTCTCGCGCAGCGACCTGCGCGCGGTTTCGGGCATATGGTGCAGCGCGACGAGACCGATGACGCAGGCGATCATCATATAATAGGCGGGCATGAGCTGGTCGCCCGTCCAGTCGATCAGGGCGCTGCCGATCACCGGCGCGGTGCCCCCGAAAATCGAGGTCGAGACATTATAGGCGATCGCGAAGCCCGCAAAGCGCACCGGGGTCGGAAACAGCGCCGGAAAGGTCGCCGAGATGGTGGCAAGCTGCGGCACATAGAGGAGGCCGAGCAGGACGAAGGCGACGGTCGCGCCCGCGAGGCCCGTGCCCATCAGCATATAGAGCGGCACGACCGCGACCAGCAGCCCGAACAACGAGACGCGCCACATCGGCCGCCGTCCGACGCGGTCCGAGAGCGCGCCGGCGAAAGGCAGGAACAGCATCATGAAGACCATGCCGACGATCGGCACGATCAGCGCCTGGTCGGGCGACAGGCCGATGCGGCGCTGAAGATAGGTCGGCATGTAGCTGAGCAGCGTGTAATTGACGACATTGAGCGCGACGACCAGCCCGCCGACGACGAGCAGCGGGCGCCAGTGATCGCGTATCAGCGCGCCGATTCGGGGCGAGCGGCGCGCTTCGGCGACCACGCATTCCGCAAGGAAGATCGGCGTGTCCTCCATCCGCGAGCGCAGATAGGTGCCGATCAGCCCCATCGGCGCGGCGATCAGGAAGGGGATGCGCCATCCCCAGTCGTGCATCGCCGCATCGCCGAGGGTCAGCGAGAAAAGGAGCATCAGCGCCGCGCCGAGCGAAAAGCCGGCGAGCGTCCCGAATTCGAGGAAGCTGCCGAAGAAGCCACGGCGATCGTCGGGCGCATATTCGGCCATGAAGGTCGCCGCGCCGCCATATTCGCCGCCGGTGGAGAAGCCCTGCACGATGCGTAGCAGGATCAGCAATGTCGGCGCCCAGAAGCCGATATGGTCGTAGGAGGGAATGAGCCCGACGCCGAAGGTCGCGCCCGCCATCAGCAATATGGTCAGCGCAAGCACCGACTTGCGCCCGATGCGGTCACCGAGCGGCCCCCAGAACAGGCCCCCCAGCGGCCGGACCAGAAAGGAGATGGCGAAGGTCGCGAGCGCGAACAGCACCGCTTCGTCGGTATCGCCCGGAAACAGCGCCGCCGAGATATAGGTCACGCCATAGGCATAAATGCCATAGTCGAACCATTCGGTCGCATTGCCGAGCGCCGAGGCGGCAATCGCGCGACGCAGCGTCGAAGGGTCGGCGGGCGCGCAGGCCGGCGCGGAGTCAGGAGGCAAAGCGGTTTGCGTGGTCATGTCGTCACCTGTTGCTGGGAATCGTCGGGGGCAGCGGCGGGATCGAGCAGCGCCGCGGTCGGCGTCGTGCGCGGCAGGATCTGGAAATCCTGCTGCGCCTCGCCCGGCACCGCGTCGGTCGCCGCGAGGCGCCAGAAGCTGAAGCCGAGCATTGCGCCGGCCGCGAGGGCGATGAAGAGGAAGAGGCCGCCCGCCCCCGCGCGCGTCATCGCCGCCGCCGCGCCGATCGGACCGAGCGCCGCGCCGGCGGAATAGAGAAGGACGAGCTGTCCGCTTGCGGTCACGCGCTCCGACGGCAGCAGCCGGTCGTTGGCGTGCGCGACGCTGAGTGGATAGAGCGCGAAGCTGAGCCCGCCGAAGGCGAAGCCGAGCGCGAGCAGCAGCGCGCCCGTCGGCTGCATCGCCAGCGCGATGCTGACACCGAGCGTCATCGCAAAGCCGCCGACGATGACGCGGCGGCGGTCATAGCGATCGGACAGGCGACCGAGCGGCCATTGCAGGGCCACCCCGCCGACGATCACCACCGTCATGAAGGTCGCGGTTTCCGCAAGGCTGAGCCCAAGCCGCCGTGCGTAGATGGCGGCGAGGCCGTAAAAGGCGCCGAGCAGCAGCCCGGTGATCCCCGCTCCGGCGACGCCGAGCGGCGAGGCGGCGAACAGGCGGCGCAGCGGCAGCGAGGCGGCCTCCGCGAACGTCGGCGCGGCGCTGCGCGTCAGGCAGACCGGAAGGATCGCGAGCGAGACCAGGATCGAGGCAAGCTCGAACGGCACATGCGGCGCGGTGCCGCCGCCCGAGCGCAGCAGCAACTGACCGATCGCCTGCCCCGAATAGAGGGCGATCATATAGGAGGCGAGGATCGTCCCGCGCGTGCCTGCCTCGGCACGGTCGCCCAGCCAGCTTTCGAGGCAGACGAATACCCCCGCAACGCAGACGCCATCGATCAGGCGCAGCGTCCCCCACGGCACCGGATGGCGGACCAGCGCATAGGTGAGGGTGCTGGCGGAAAGCAGCGCGACGAAGGCCGCAAAGGCCCGGATATGCCCGACCCGCCGCACTATCTTCCCGACGTGCAGCGCGCCGATGACGAGGCCGACGAAATAGGCGGTCGCGACGAGGCCGATGACCATCGTGCCATTGCCCGCGCGTTCGAGTCGAAGGCCGATCAGGGTCGACAGGAAGCCGCTGCCCGCCATCATCACGAAGATGGCGATCAGCAGGCTTTGGACCGGGCGGAGCGAGGCGAGCATGGGCGGCGGCGTCAGGCGGCGTGCCGGTCCTCCGCGGAGACCGCCTCGTCCTCGACCAGCGCCTTGTGCAGCGCGCGCACCGCCGCCTCGAAATCGCGCGGCGCGACGAGGAACTGCACGTCGACGTTGCGGATCTGGTGCTGCATCGCGATCATCGGCACATCGGCTTCGTCCAGCGCGCGCAGCGCATCGGGGACCAGGCCGGGGCGCGAGATGTCGCTGCCGATCACCGATACCATCGCGACCGGCTGCGCGGTGATCGATGCGTCGGGATAGCGGTCCTGCAGCTCGGCGACAGCCGCGTTCACTGCGGCGGCGCTTGCCGAGAGATAGTGGGTGATCGTGTTGGCGTTTGACGATTTGCTGACGATCCACAGTTTGTGGCGGGTCAGCGCATCGAGGATCGCGGCGTCATAGCCCTTCACCCCGACCATGTCCTGTTCGAAGAATTGCAGCGCCTGCATCTGCCGCAGGCCGGTGACGATCTCGACCCGCGGGACGTCGGAAACATAGTCGCCGGTGACGAGCGTTCCCGCATCCTCGCGATCGAAGGTGTTGCGCACGCGCAGCGGAATGCCCGACTGGCGAAGGCCGCGCCCGGCGCCCGGGTGGATCGCCTCCATGCCCAGGTTGGCGAGCTGGTCGGCGACGTCGTAATTGGTGCGGCCGATCTTGCGCGCCTTGCCTTCGCCGACCAGCTTGGGATCGGCGCTCGACAGGTGGAATTCCTTGTGGATGATCGCCTCGCGTGCGCCGGTCAGGACCGCGATGCGCGAGAAGGTCATTTCGGTATAGCCGCGCGCATAGCGCCGCACCATGCCGCCCTCGCAGCCGGCATAGCCGGTGACGACGGGAAGGGTGGTCGTCAGGTCGATGGCGGCGAACGCCCGCTCGATCCGCGCGTCGAGGCTGCCGAGATCGTCCTGATCCCATAATGTCAGATCGACGAGGCGCGCGTTCACGTCGCGGTCGCGAAGCAGCAGGCTGGTGCTGTGCGCGCTATGCGCTTCGCCGATGCCGGCCAGCAATTCGCGCGCGGTCGTCAACTGCTCCTTGACGCAGAAACGGCCATGGCTGCGGAGCCGGGCGAGATCGTCGAGACAGGCGGCGACCGCCGCGATCCGCTGATCGACGAACGCATCGGCTTCGGCACGGCTTTCGGGGCGCGCGAACATCGCCGCGTTGCGTTGGTGCATGGCGCTGCGGACGATTTCGATCGCCTCGCGCCAGCCGCCGTCATCCTCCTGGGCGACGAAGCGGCCGTAGACGCCCGGCGCGCCGCTCTTCTTGTTCTCGAGCAGCAGGTCGGTCATGCCGCCATAGGCCGAGACGACGAAGATGCGGTGATAGAGATCGGCGCCCGAACGCCCTCCGATCAGGACATTGTCGAACAAGGTCGTCGTCGCGGCCATCGAGGTGCCGCCGATCTTTTCGACGCTGTGACGCCCCGTCATGCCGGCACGCCTTCGAAAAGGGAGCCGCGCTCGACCGGCAGTGCCTCGGGATCGCCGCGATCGGCGAGAAACCAGGGCCGCGGCTTGTCCACCCCGAAAGGTTTTTCGAGGCGGTTGCGGACCGCGTTATAGACGAGGAAGGCATTGGCGCGCGGAAAGGGCGTGATGTTGCCGTTCGATCCGTGCATCAGGTTGCAGTCGAACAGGATAACGGTGCCGGGCTTGCCGGTCGGCGCGACGATGCCGTGCCTGTGCGCGAGTTCGGCCAGGCTGTCCTCGTCGGGGACGCCATATTCCTGTTTCTTCAGCGAACGCAGATAATGATTGTCGGGCGTCTCGCCGATGCAGGTCAGATAGGTGTGGTGCGATCCCGGAAAAACCATCAGCGGCCCGTTGTGCGGCGTGTTCTCGGCCAGCAGGACCGACATCGACAGCGCGCGCATCCGCGGCATGCCGTCCTCGACATGCCAGGTCTCGAAATCGCTGTGCCAATAGAATTCCCGGCCTTTGAAGCCGGGTTTGTAGTTCAGGCGCGACTGATGGATATAGACCTCGTCGCCGAGCAGGAAGCGCGCGACGTCGGCAAGCCGGGAATCGGCCGCAAGCCGCGCCATGACCGGGCTCTGCCGGTGGATCTCGAAGATCGAACGTATCTCGTCGCTCTGCGGCTCGGTCACGATGGTATCGCTGTCGAGCGACGCGGGATCGGCCAGCAGATTGCCTGCGGCGCGCTGGAGGAAGGCGACCTCTTCGTCCGAAAAGATATTCTCCAGCAGCATATAGCCGTCGCGATCGAACGCGGCGGCCTGCCGCGCGGTGATCGGCGCGTCGTTGCTCCAGTCGCTATGAACGACCGGATCGAGGCGCGGGCGCATCTCCGCTTCGGCCGCGCGGCGTGATGGGTAGAGGTCTTGCATCGGACGTCTCCCTTTCTCGTGTCAAATGGCTGTCAGTCGGCGGGCGCTGGCTCGCGCGCCGGATCGGGGTCGGCGGGGTAGGCCCCGGTCTCGTCATGCACCTCCTTTCCGGTGACCGGCGGGTTGAAGGCGCAGGCGGTCAGGATATCGGTTTCGGGCCGCACGATGTGGCGGTCATGCGCATTGAGCGCATAGATCACGCCGGGTTCGAGCCGGTGGATTTCGCCCGTTCCCAGGTCTTCGATGGTTCCGGTCCCCTTGAGGACGAACACCGCTTCCAGATGGTTCTGATAGTGCATCTTGAGCTCGGTGCCCGCGAACATGGTGGTGATGTGGAAGGAAAAGCCCATGCCGTCGTCCTTCAGCAGCAGGCGGGCGCTGGCCCAGCCGGTCGAGCGGACATTGCGGTCGGTCTTGCGGACGTCGCCCAGATTGCGAACGATCATGTGAATATCTCCTGCAGCTATTCGGCGGCGACGGCGTAATCGGCGGCCATCGCGTTGCGGATTCGGATTTCGAGGATGTCGAGGCCGGCGGCGAGAATCGCATCGTCGATGACGAGCGGCGCCAGCACCTTGATCACCTCGTCACGCGCGCCGCTGGTCTCGATGATCAGTCCGGCGTCGAAGCAGGCGGCGGTCACGGCGGCGGCCAGTTCGCCCGACCCGACGTTGACGCCGCGCATCATGCCGCGGCCGCGCACCTCGAAGCCGTGCTCGGCGGCGATCCGGGCGAGCCGTGCTTCGAGCAGGTCGCCGCGCCGGCGAATGTCATGCTGAAAGCCGTCGTCGCTCCAGAAATGCCGCAGCGCAGCGGTCGCTGTCACAAAAGCGTGGTTGTTGCCGCGGAAAGTGCCGTTGTGCTCCCCCGGCGACCATTGGTCGAGTTCGGGGCGAAGGAGCGTCAGGGCGAAAGGCAGGCCCATGCCCGACAGCGATTTCGCCAGCGTCACGATATCGGGCGTGAAGCCCATCTCCTCGAAGCTGAAAAAGCCGCCGGTGCGCCCGCAGCCCGTCTGAATGTCGTCGACGATCAGCAACGCGCCATGCGCCTTCGCGATATCCGCGATCCGGCGCAGCCATTCGGGCGAGGCGGCGTTGAGCCCGCCTTCGCCCTGCACGGTTTCGACCAGAATGGCGGCGGGCGCATCGAGGCCGCTCGACGGGTCGGCGAGGCGCTGTTCGAGCAGGTCGGCGGTATCGACGTCGGGGCCGTAATAGCCGTCATAGGGTTCGTGGGCGACATGGGCGAGCGGCACGCCGGCACCGCCGCGTTTCGCGGCATTGCCCGTGCAGGCGAGGGCGCCCAGCGTCATGCCGTGAAAGCCGTTGGTGAAAGCAATCACCATTTCGCGCCCCGTGACCTTGCGCGCGAGCTTGATCGCCGCTTCGACCGCATTGGTGCCGGTCGGGCCGGTGAACATGACGCGATAGTCGAGCGCGCGCGGCTTCAGGATCAGCGTCTCGAAAGCGCTCAGGAAATTCCGCTTGGCATCGGTATGGAGGTCGAGCCCATGGGCGATGCCGTCGGCGTCGATATAATCGAGCAGCGCCTGCTTCAATATCGGGTGATTGTGCCCATAGTTGAGCGTCGAACAACCCGACAGGAAGTCGAGATAGCGTCCGCCCTGGTCGTCATGCATCCATACGCCCTCGGCGCGGCCGAACTGACGCGGCATCGAGCGGGCATAGCTGCGTACCGCCGATTCGCGGCGGTCATAAATGGCCCTGTCCGGAATCGCGCCGGACGGTTCAGGTGTCATAATCATGGTTTATCCCCGTTTTTCGTGGACGGTCTTGTGATCGAGCGGCCCGATGCGGGCCAGAAATTCGGTGGCGTGGGCACCGGCGAAATGGGTTTCGCGCTCGAAAAGAGCGCTGCGGTGGAGCGGGGCGTTCCAGTCCCGGGCGAGGCCGCGAAAGAGGCCCCACGAGGCCTGATTATCGTCGGTGATCGTCGTGATGAGATGCGTCGCATCGCGCTGCGCCGGTCTCGCCAGCAAGGCGGAGATCATGCGGCTGGCGAGCTGCTTTCCGCGCCCTTCCGCCGATACGGCGACCTGCCACACGAAAAAGGCCTCGGGCTCGGAGGGCGGCCGGTAGCCGGACACCCAGCCGACGATGCGACCCGCCTTTTCGGCGACGATGCAATGATCGGCGAAATGCTCGCACTGCAGCAGGTTGCAATAGCGGCTGTTGCGATCGAGCGGCGGGCAGGCGGCGATCAACGCCGTTATGGCCGGCCCGTCGGCTGCCAGCGGTTTGCGAAATCGCACATCGTCCGCCGTAGCCGGCGGCTCATCCCGATCTTTCCCTGGAGGCAATGACTCTGCGTCTTTTTGCCGATCAAATATCTTTCATCTCCTGAAATGATTTTCTGCTTGCCCGGAGTAAGCCGGGTCATGATTCGAAGGAAATATAAGGAATTTCGATGCGATCTCAACCCTCGGTCAATATTTATGTTTCATAATATGAAATATTATGCGATTCTCCCAAGCCAGAACGGCTTTGCACCGGGTGTGTGACGACGCTAACGAAGATCCATGGAATCGGAGATAGCGAATGCTACGTTGAAGGCTCTGCGGCGCGTCTTGCGCGCTGCTGAAGGCGGCACCCGTCGCCTGGCCGCGGCGACGGGGCTTACGCCTTCGCAATTGCTGGTGCTGCGCGAGATCGATGGCGGTGAAGACGTGACCCCGGGCGTCGTCGCCCAGCGCCTGCAATTCAGTCATGCGACGATCACAGCGATCGTGGATCGTCTCGTCGCTCTGCACCTCGTGACCCGCGCACGCAGCGATCGGGATAAACGGCGCATGTTGTTGGAGACGACGCCGGAAGGAAGGCGCCGCCTAGTGGAGGCGCCCGATATGCTGCAGGAAATATTCGGCGTCCGTTTCTCGGCGCTTCCTGCGTGGGAGCAGGCGATGATCCTGGCAGGCACGGAGCGATTGGCCGACATATTGGGTGCGGGGGATATGGACGCAGCGCCCTTGCTCGATGCGGGCGCGATAGATCGAACCTGACCCCGGACATTTGGCAGATGACCAACATCTTCCATGGGCGGCTTCTACCGCGACATTTTATCCAGCTGGTGAATTAGGGTCAGGACCCAAGGGATTGTAGGGATTCAGCCACGCATGGAGTGATATGAGGATAGTATCGTGTTCCCCGCGAAGGCGGGGGGTCCAGAGCAGCCCTGCGCCAGCCCGCCCTGGACCCCCGCCTTCGCGGGGGAACACGGTTTTTCCATAATCGGACAGCCGAAAGCCGAACCCCAAAATTCCTGGATAAAAAGGCGCGACGTTGCCGGCGCCCCTCCATGATTCAGGCAAGGCGGGCGGATGTCGATGCCCGCACGCCCGCTTCGGTTTCGCCGGGGGCCAGTTCGATGATCTCGAACCGCGCTTCGGGCGCAGAGCGCGCGAAGACCGCGCGGTCGGTGATGATCATATCGACGACATTCTGCCCCGTAAGCGGAAGCGTGCATTGCGGCACGAACTTGGGACGGCCGTCCTTCGCGCAATGATCCATGACGGCGATGATCCGCCGCACGCCGGCGACCAGATCCATGGCCCCGCCGATCCCTTTCAGCATCTTGCCTGGAACCGTCCAGTTCGCGATGTCGCCGTCCTCGCTGACCTCCATCGCGCCGAGGATCGCGACATCGATATGGCCGCCGCGAATCATCGCGAAACTCGCGGCGCTGTCGAAATAGGAGCTGTGGGGAAGCTCGCTGACGGTCTGCTTGCCGGCGTTGACCAGATCGGCATCGACGTCGTCCTCATAGGGAAAGGGGCCGATGCCGAGCATGCCGTTTTCGGATTGCAGCGTCACCTGGACGCCGTCCGGAATATGGTTGGCGACCAGCGTCGGAATGCCGATGCCAAGATTGACGTAATAGCCGTCGCGCAGCTCGCGCGCGGCGCGGGCCGCCATTTCGTCGCGGGTCCAGGGCATTGTTCGATCCTTATCGCAGATAGAGCCCGCCGTTGACGTCGAACGTCGCGCCGACTGCCGAAACGGCTTGCGGCGACGCGAGGAGCGACACGAGGCGGGCGATATAGTCGGGGTCGCCGAGGGTGCCGGCGGGAATGGTGCCAACCACCGCGGCGAGTTTCTCGGGCGGGAGGAGATCGCGGACCGAGTCGAGGTCGAGCGGCCCCGGCGAGATGGCGTTGACCGTGACGCCATCGGCGGCGAGGTCGCGCGCGAAGACCTTGGTCAGCGTCATGATGCCCCCCTTGGCCGCCGCATAATGGGCGCCGGTCGCGGCGCCGCCATTCTGCCCGGCCAGCGAGGCGATGTTGACGATCCGGCCATAGCGCTGCGCGCGCATATGGCGTCCGGCAGTCTGGCACCCGAGGAAGCATCCCTTCAGCGCCACCGCGGTCACGGCGTCGAACTCTTCGGGAGAAATCTCGAACAAGGGCGTCGTGCGGGTGAGCGCGGCGTTGTTGACCAGCACCCCGACGCCGCCCCAGCGCGCGGTTGCCGCGGCGAAGGCGGCTTCGAACTGCGCAGCGTCGCGCACGTCGATCGCCAGCGCTGCGACATCGCCCGCCATCGTTCCGGCGGCGCGTGCGACAGCCTTCCCATCGATATCGGTCAGCAGGACGCGAAAGCCGTCGGCGGCCAGGCGGCGCGCGATGACCTGGCCGAGCCCTCCGGCGGCGCCGGTGACGATCGCGACATTGTGGCAGGCGGGCGGGGTCACAGCAGGAAGCTCATGCCCGCAAGCGCGTCGGTCGAGTTGATGAGGCGCACGACCTTTTCGGCGAGGCGGATGCCGCCATCCTCGATGCACAGCCGGTAGGTGATGTTGGCGGCATAGGTGCGATAGGCGCCGCGCCGGTAGTCGACCAGATGCTGCGCGCAGCGGAGCCGGACGTCCGGTGCCGGTTCATCGTCGAGCATCCGGAAACGCGACAGGCTGCGCAGCGTATTCGACGCATCGCGCGCCGATATCGATTCGCCGTTCGTCAGGCGGGATACCCGCATCCGGCGCATCGCCGCATCGTCATAGGCATAGTTCAGCCGGTCGGCGAAATCCTCTGCATCCGGGTCGATGGGAATGGCATAAATGCCGTCCTTCGCCCACAGTCCGAGCCAGGTGGCATAATCGCGGTGGTCGAGGCAATCGGCCTCGAGCGAGATGAATCGTACCGCATCCTCGAAGGTGATGGTTTCGATCGTCCGGGTCATGCCGACATCATCCTTTTCCACATCTGATAAGCGGCGCGCATACCGGTTTCGGCAGTCACGTCGCCCGCATTGGCGGCGGTCTTGTCCTCGCCGCGATTGACCATGATCCACGCGGGGTCGGCGGACCCCGCCGAACCTCGCTGCACCCGTTCCCAGGCTTCGGCGTCGTCGGGCGTGCCGAAGCCCATCGGGCCCTGGAAATGTTCGTGCAGCCGCAGCCGCGCACGGTTGGCGATGTCGGGACCGCCGTCCATGCCGATCGCGATGTGCCTGATCTCGGTCTCGTCGACCGCGAGCGGGCGCAGGACGCGGAAGAAAGCCATCGAGCAGGCGAGATTGGGAAAGAGGTTGAGGTTGAAACCCGACCCGCCGATCGCCCGCACGATCCGCCGGACCTGTTCTTCCGGATAATCCCTGCGCAATTCCTCGGCGATGCCGGCGAAGCGATCGGGGATGTCGGCGTCCAGATTGTCGTCGAGGTCGACGAGTTCGGGGATCATCACCATCACGCTATGCCCGTTGCCGAGATCCTCGACATAGCCGCCGGCGTCCATGAACGAGAAGAGATCCTCGGTCGCATTGTCGAGCGAGGTCAGAAAGCTCTTGTGGACGATCGGGAAATGATAGGCGTCGGTCGTATTCTCGAGCTGGATCTTCCAGTTGCCCGGGAAGGTGAAGCGATGCTCGCCCATGGTCTTCACCGGGAAGCCGCCGCCCTGTTTCATGAACAGGTCGATCCACGGCTTCGCGCGGCCGAGGAAGGTATCGAGCGGCTCGATGTCGTGATTGAAGGTCGCGAAGATCAGCCCCGCGTAGGTTTCGACGCGAAGCTGGACCAGGCCATATTCGGTCTTGTCGAAATCCTTGTATCCCTTGGGCAGCGGCACGCCGCGCAGGCTGCCATCCTGCGAATAGGTCCAGGCGTGATAGGGGCAGACGAAGCCCGCCGCATTGCCGCGCCGCGCCTCGCACACCGTTGCGCCGCGGTGGCGGCAGCGGTTGACCATGACCCGGATATCGCCCTTGCGGTCGCGGTTCACGATGACCGGCTGGCGGCCGACATGCGTGGTCAGGAAATCGCCCGCCTTGGGAATATCGCTTTCATGCGCGACCCACACCCAGCTGCGGTTGAAGATGCGATCCATTTCCTCTTCGAAGATCGCGGGGTCGCGATAGAGCGAGCTGTGGACGCGGTCGGGAAGGACGAGCGCGTCGAAATCTCTGCTTGTCATTGGTCGGCTCCGATATTGGCCGTGCCGGGCACGGGGATGTCGGCCGTGTCGTTCCAGTGATCGACGCGGCGGGAAAACAGGTTTCGGGTGCGGAATGCGGCGATCCGCCAACGGCCCTCTTCGCGAGCGAAATCGAGCGCTAGCGCGGCGCTGCGCAGATCGGCGCGGTTGTCCGAGTAGGTCGAGGTCTGGAGCATCATCCATTGGCCGCTCGCCCGGTCGCCGGTCACGACGATCGTTTCGGACGAGAAGAAATGCGCCGTCATCGCGAAATGCGGGGCGGGCAGGCAATAATCGCGGATCATCGCGACGATCGCGTCGCGGCCGTCATAGCCGCCGAAGGCCTGCCGGTAGCGGCCCTTGCCTTCCCAGCGGGCGTCGCGGGTGAACAAATCGCCGAGTTCGCCGAAAGGCGTATCGGGACCGAGGTCGTCGCAAATCTGGAAATAGCGCGCGACGACCCGGCGGATGGCGCTTTCCGCCTCCAGCCGGTCGAGCCGCGCGAGGATCGCGCCATCGGTCATTCGGGCATCACCAGTTCGCGGCCGAGGCGGGCTTCGACGCGCATATATTTCCACAACCTGTGCTCGCCGACCTCGATCGTGCGAAACAGGCCGCAGATCGCGACGGCCGTATCGCGGTCGGGCACGTCGGCCATGATGTAGAAGGTCCAGGGCCAGCCGGTCGGCGACGTGCCGACCATCGTTTCGTCGTCGTCGAAGGTGCCGAGCACCTCGACGCCGGGCATTTCGCGAATCTGCCGCAGCAGTCCGCCGGTCGCCTTGAGGACGGTGGGGATGTCCTTGCCGGGCAGGTCGAAAAAGCCCTGCAGCACGGCACCGCAGAACAGGGCGCGGATTTTCTTGGGTTGGTCGGTCATGATCTTTCCTCGTAATCGGTCGGGGCAATTCGCGTTCAGGGATAACCGGGCGGCGGGGTCTTCCCGAGCAGCACCGCGCCGCCCGATTGCCATGTTCCGTCGTTCATGAAGGCGTGCTGCGCGACGACCAGCGCGTCGAGCAGCAGGCGCGACAGCGGATGGCTGTTGAAGATGCCGGTCGTGCCCGCCATTTCGAAGGCGCGGCGCGTGACATCGGCGCCGGTCCTGGCGATGTGTGTCGATGCGATCCGCAGCGCCGCGACCTCTTCGGTTGCCACCGCGTCGCCGCGCGAGACCCGGTCCCACATCGCCTCGGTCTCTTCATAGAACCAGGCCCGGGCGGACCGAAGCTGGGCCTCCATCTGCGCGAGCGCGGTCTGGAAGGCGGGGCGGTCGGCCATCGAGGGGGCGCCGGTGATCGAGTTTTTCCGCGTCGCGAGCTTCACGGCCTCGTCGATCGCTTCGCGCGCGACGCCCGCCGCGACGATCGCGAGCACCTGGGCGGCCATCGCCATCGTCGGATAGCGATAGGCGGCAGTATCGATCGAAGGCGCCGCACCGCGGATCAGCGTCCATTCCTCGGGCACCAGCACATCCTCGACGACCAGATCGTGGCTGCCGGTCGCGAACATGCCGATCGTGTCCCAATTCTCCTCGATCCGGACCTGTTCGCGCGGCATGACCGCCATGCGCGGCAGGCCGCCGCTTTCGCCCTCGATCCGCACGCCGACGCCGATCAGCGAGGCGCCCATGCAGCCCGAGCCGAAGCCCCAGCGACCGCGAACCCGATAGCCCTTGCCCTCGGGCGTGACCGGCTGCGGCGGAAAGACCGCACCCGCGAAGACGACGTCGGGCGTTTCGCGATACAGGGTGGCGAGCGTCGCGGCGGGAAGCGACGACAGATATTTGCTCGCGAAGCCGAAGCTGGCGACCCAGCCGGCGGACCCGTCGGCGGCCGAGATGGTTTCGATAAGGCGCAGAAATTCCATCGGCGTCATCGCACCGCCACCGAACTGCTCGGGCACGAACGCTCGATAGAGGCCGATCTTCTGGAATTGTTCGACGATGTCCTGCGAAATATGTCCCAGCCGGTGCAGATCGTCCCGCCTGGCGCGGATATCGTCGAGCAGGGGCTGGAGATGCGGGCTGGCAAGTCCCAGGGCCGGGGTCGCCGTCATGCGGTTTCTCCTTTCATGAACAGGGGAATGGTGCGGGCGAGCGCGCAGAGCGCTTCGTCGCCGCCCTGGCGGCCGACGAGCTGGAGCGACACGGGCGCCCCGCCGGTCTCGCCGACGGGCAAAGCGATCGCCGGATGCCCGGACAGGTTGAACGGGCGGCAATTGGCCGTCATCGGGAGCGCCGCCGCCGGGTCGGTCGCCGTGAGCAGGCTCGGCGGCGCAGCGGGCAACGTCGGCAGGGCAACCGCGTCGAAGTCCGCGAGCAGCGTGTCGACCTCGGCTGCGAAGCTGTTGCGTATCGTCTCCGCCTCGGCGAGTTCGGCATCGCTGATCCGCGATGCAGCGAGCAGGCGGTCGTGGACATCGCGCCCGACGAGTCCGGTTTCGATCAGCGGCGCGAAGGCATCCCAGCATTCGCGGCCGATGATGCGGAGCCCAGCTTGCTGGGCGGCCGCCATGCCGGGCAGCGTTATGGGGGTGATCGCGGCGGCGGCCGCAGCGGCAGCGCGGGCGATAGCCAGGATCGCCTCGTCACCGGCATCGGCCGCGAAGGCCACGCGCGGTGCGCGGGGCGTCGGCGTATCGCGCCAGTCGGGAACCAGCATCGCCATGACCCGCTCGATACCGGCGACCGAGCGCGCGAAAGGGCCAGCACAGTCGAGGCTGCTCGACGCGGGGGTCAGGCCGTCCCGGCTGACGCGCCCGAAGCTCGGTTTGAATCCGACGACGCCGCAGCAGGCGGCGGGAACGCGGATCGATCCGCCGGTGTCGGTCCCGATCGCCGCATCGACGAGCCCTGCGGCGACCGCCGCCGCCGACCCGCTTGACGATCCGCCCGGGACAAGGTGCGGGTAGGCGGGGTTGATCGGCGTTCCGGTCCAGCCGTTAACGCCCGTCACGCCATAGGCGAGTTCGTGCATGGTGACGCGGCCGGCGATGGTGCAGCCGGCGCCGCGCAGGCGTGCGACGACCGCCGCGTCGCGCGCCGACGGCGCGCGCGCGGCGAGTGCGCGGCTGCCGGCGGTGGTGGTTTCGCCGGCGACATCGATGCAATCCTTGATCGCGACGCGCATTCCGTCGCCGGAAAAGGGACCGGTCAGGAAGATCGCGCGATGGGCCGGCGAAAGGGTCATGGCCGCTTCGCCGCCTGGTCGTCGCGGAACACCCGGCCGTCCTTCATGACGAAATCGACGTGTTGCAGCGCGGTGATGTCGGCGAGCGGATCGGCGCTTACCGCGATGATGTCGGCGATCTTGCCCTTTTCGATCGTGCCGAGATCCTGTTCGCGGCCGATCAGGCTGGCGGCATTGACCGTCGCCGCCTTGATGGCGTCCGCCGCGGGCATGCCTTCGTGCACATAATATTCCAGTTCGCGGGCATTTTCGCCGTGAACCGAAACGCCGGCGTCGGTGCCGGCCGCGATCTTCACCCCCGCGCGCCAGGCGGCCATCATCCGCGGGCCGTGCTTGTCGAGGAAATTCTGCATGACCGCCCGCATCGGGCCGGTCGCCGTCTTGATGTCCTTTTCGATATTGTCGTGAACCGACATCGTCGGAACCAGGAAGGTGCCGTTCTTCTTGAACGTCTCGAAACTGTCGGCGGGGGTGTAGGAGCCATGCTCGACCGAATTGACCCCGGCTCGCAGCACGGCGCGGATGCCTTCCTCGCCATGCGCGTGGGCGGCGACCCGCAACTGGCGCGAATGGGCCGTTTCGACGATCGCCTTCAATTCGTCGTCGAGAAACACCGGCGGCGCATATTGGAGCCCGCACGGCAGGCTGCCGCTGCAGGTCGCATAGATTTTGATGAGGTCGGCGCCCATGTCGATCTGCTGGCGGGTCACGCGGCGGCAGCCTTCGACGCCCGAGCAGGCGCCGGGCCCCGTGCCTGCACCGGGGCGGACGATCGATACCGCGGTCAGGATGCGGGGGCCTTCGAGTTTGCCGGCCGCGACCGCATCGCGCAGCGCGACGATGTTCCAGCCGGCGCTGCCAAGGTCGCGGACGGTCGTGAACCCGGCCATCAGCGTCTTGCGCGCATTTCCGATCGCATCGACGAGATGGGTGACGTCGTCGCGCTCCTCGACGCTGGCGCCGGGCAGGTCGTTCGCCGCATATTTGATCTTGAAGGGCGCATCGCCGCGCGAATTCGACGACAGATGGACATGCATGTCCATCATGCCGGGCAGGACGAAACGATCGCGCAGGTCGATCAGCTCGACGTCGGCGTCCGCGATCGTTTCAGGGGCGGTATAGCCGCTGTCGATCCGCTCGATCCGGTCGTTGCGGACGACGATCGTCCGCTCGCGCTGCGGTTGCTGGCCGGGCACGCCGAGCAGCCAGCCGGCCTGAATCAGCTTGACCTTGTCGCGCGCCGGGGCGGTGGGCGCGGCCGTCGCAGCCGGAGCCTCCGCGCGCTGTTCATGGGCGAGCGCCGGGGCGCAGATCGCGGCGCAAGCGGCAAGCCAGAGTGTCAGTCTTTTCATTATCATTTCTCCTTTCTCAAGGCGGGGTTCCAGTCGTTCGGACCTTGGAAGGAGGGGAGGGAGACAGGCTTTGTCTCTTTCACCTGATCGAGCAGCAGCTTGATTGCGGTATCGAGTTGCTGATCGATGCCGCGGGCAAGCAGCCCCGGGTCGTTGTCGACCTCGATATTGGGCTTCACGCCTTCATTGCCTTCGGCCCAGCGGCCATCGACGGTGTAGACGCGCTGCGGTGCGGGCGAGATGAAGCCGCCGTTGATGAGCGGCAGCGACAGGCCGGGGCCGATCAGCCCGCCCCAGGTCCGCGTTCCGATCAGCGGCCCGACCTTCGCCGTCTTGAACAGCAGCGGAAAGCCGTCGCCACCCGAATAGCTCCAGCCATTGGTGATCATGGCCTTGGGACCGCGATGCGCGAGTTCGGGAAGCGGATAGTCGCTGCTGTTGCGAGCCCGGAAATAGACGAGCGGTGGGCGATGGAGCAGTTCGACCATGCGGTCGCCGAGGGCGCCGCCGGTATTGAAGCGTTCGTCGACGATCAGCGCGTCCTTGTTGAACTGCGACCGATATTGGATCATCAATTCGGTCTGCCCCTCGGCGCCCGTGTTGGGGACATAGATATAGCCGATGCGTCCTGCGGATGCGGTCTCGACCTTTTTCCGATTCTCTTCGACCCAGGCGAGTTCGCGTAGCTTGCGCTCGCTGGTCAGCGTCTTGACGCGAACCTTGCGTTCGGTCCCGCCCTCGCGCGCGATGGTCAGCTCGACCTCCTTGCCGGCGAGGCCGGTGAGAGCCTCCCATGGATCGGTGCTGCCCGATAGCGGCTTGCCGTTCACGGCGAGCAGTTCGTCGCCTTCGCGGACATCGAGCGCGGCATCGTCGAGGGGCGAGCGGACCTCATAGGCGCGCGCACCTGTCCGATAGATTTTCGCGATGCGATACCGGCCGTTTCCGGGTGCGAAATCGACACCGAGCAAGCCGACATTGGTCGCGTCACCGCGCGGCCGCGGGGCGGTTGCCGAAGCATAGACATGGCCGCCGTTGAGTTCACCCATCATCTCGCGCACGATGAAGGTCAGGTCGTCGTCGTTGGTCACATAGGGGACGAGCGGCGCCATGCGCGCGCGGACGGCATTCCAGTCGATCCCGTGCAGGCCGGGATCATAATAGAAATCGCGGCCATAGCGCCAGGCATCGTTGAACATCTGCTGCGCTTCAGCCGCATGATCGACGGTGGCGACCAGTCGCTTGCCGTCGATCTTCGCGGGCTGCCCCTTCGCGGCATCGACGCGATAGAGTTGCGTGTCGATGCGCGTCAGTATCTCGCCGGCGTTCGCGTCGGCAAGGGTCAGCCCCTTGCCGGATTGCAGGATGCGCGCGGCATCCTTGCCATAATCATAGCGCTCCAACTGGCTGTCGCCGTCGCCGTCGCCCTGGCGGACAAGCACATATCCGCCATCGACGGGCCGGATCGCGGCGAGCAGCCCGGACTTGGGCGGCAACGGCTTCAGTCGCCGTTCGGCCCCCGCGATGTCGATGACGACCGCCGCCTGCCTTGTCGGCGCGACCCAGCCGAGATCGCCGGGCGCGGCGACATTCGCCCGCAGCGGCAGGATGGTCGCGACGGTGCCGTTGGTATAGGTCCAGGTCGCGTCGAAACCGGCATCGCCGAAGGTCGGGACGAACCGGCGGCGCGACAGCATCAGCAGATAATTGCCGCTTGCCTCGAACATCGGCGCAAAGTCGTCGAACGCGCCCGAGGTCAGTTGGTGCCGCTCTCCGCTTTGCGTATCGAAGAGGAAGAGGGCGTTGTTGCGGTTGTCGAGCCCGCGCGCATAGGCGAGCCAGCGGCCGTCGGGCGACCAGGAGGCGGTCGCTTCGACCATTTCGGGGTGGTAGCCCCACTTGCCCTGATCGACGCGCGTCTTGGCGCCGCTCGCGACATCGACGATCCACAGCACCTGTTCCTGGTCGTAGATGGCGATGCGCGCGCCGTCGGGCGACCAGAAAGGGGAGTAGCGAAATCCGGGGCCGAAATCGGCGATCTTGCGGGATGCCGAGCCATCTGCGGGCCTCACATAAAGCGCATATTCGCCGTCGGCGTCGCTGACATAGGCGATGTCGCCGCGCCCATTCGCGCGCGGGAAGCGTTCGGCAAAGCCCGAGGTCGCGCTGATGTTGCGAACGGCCCGGCCGTTCCGGTCATAGGTGAAGATATCGCCGCGCGCCTCGATCGTCACGCCGCCGGGCGACAGCGCCGCGCTGGTGATCCGGTCGCCCACCGGCATTTCCTCTGACCTTTTCACGACGGATGCCGGATCGATGCGAACGGTCACCGCCGTCGTGCCGCCCGTTGCCGGGTCGAAGATCGCAAGACCGCCGCCGACCTCGAAGATGATGCGCAATCCGTCGGTCGCCGGACGCCGGACGTCGGTATCGATATAGGTGGTTACGGCGCTGTCCGCCGCGCCCTGCTCGCCGAGGCGCCAGATGTTGGATCGCCCGGCGGCGTCGCGTTCGGACAGGAAATAGGTGCGCCCGGCAATCTGCATCGGCATCGAATCCGACGACGGATGATTGGTCAGCTTTTGCGTCGCGCCGGTGGCGAAGTCGAAGCGCCAGATGTCGGGTGCGCGGCCGCCGTAATAGCGCTTCCAGGCCTCTTCCTGAAAATCGCGCTGATAGGTGAAGAGCAGCGCCTTGCCGTCGGACGTATAGGTCGCGGTCTCGCCATAGGGCAGCGGCAGGCGCTGCGGCAGGCCGCCCGCGACGTCGATGGTGTGGAACTGGTCATAAGTGGCGCGCGGACTCGCCATCGTCGATGCGAACAGCACCGCCTTGCCGTCGGGGCGCCAGTCGACGACCAGATCCGCGGCCGGGTGATGCGTCAGCCGCCGCGCCGGCGCGCTGCCGTCGGCGGGCACGATATAGACGTCGGCGTTGCCGTCGACCTTGGCCGTCAGCGCGATCCATTGGCCATCGGGCGAAAAGCGAACGCGGTTGAGCTCGCTGCCGGGCACCGCAATTGACCGGGCATTGTCGCCATTTGCGTCGGCGACCCACAGGCAATCGGCGTAGATAAAGCCGATCCGCTGGCCACTGATGTCGGGATAGCGCATCAGGCGGGCTTCGCCGGTCGTCGCTCCAGCGGCGGAGGCCGTTCCCAGCGCGATCGCCGCAAGTCCGATCAGCAGCCTGTTCCGATATGTCATTGCAGCCCTCCCTGAGGGCGCTGACGATAGTTTCGTCTTCCTGACAGCACCCGTAAGCCGGAAGACTAGGCGGGGGCGGCAGGTGGACAATCAAATGCTGCTCACAGGGGCCATGACCTGACCTAATCCGGCGAGCGCCTTCCATGAGCCGGGCTCATGTTTCCCGCAAATTTATCTCGTTTGCGAGGGTGAGCGGGGTTCCCATAACTCCAATGCCTCCAGAGCGGGGCCGGATTTAGACCAGTTTCCTGGCCGGAATGCGCAACGAAATTGCGTGATCGGGCGGTGGGGCCTGAGACCTCTACAGGGTTGCTCGACTGGACTTTGGGAGGAGATTTCAGATGGCAGACATTTATAGGCGGCACATGATTCAGTCCCGTCAATGGAAACGGACCGGCGTCATCGGCGCATCGGTCATGGCGCTCGCGCTCGCTGCACCGGCGGCCGCGCAGTCCGACACGCAATCCAGCGATCAGGAACAGGTGGACGACGGCACGATCGTCGTCACGGCGCAGCGCAAGCTGCAGACGATTCTCGACGTGCCGGTCAGCGCCACCGTCTTTTCGTCGGAGACGCTGGAAGACCGCAACTACAGCGATGCGAAGGACTATCTGCTCCAGACGCCGAACGTCTCCTTTCAGCAGGGCGGCCGTAACGGCGCGCGCGAGATCGTCATTTCGATCCGCGGCATCGCCGACCTCAAGGGCGGCGAGAAGGTTCTGACGCAGAGCGCCTTCGCGACCTATGTCGATGAATTTTCGGCGGGCACGCTCGCTTCGGGGCAGGCCAACCCCAATATCTACGACGTCGAATCGGTCGAAATCCTGCGCGGGCCGCAGGGCGTGTTCTTCGGCCGCAACTCGTAAGGCGGCGCGATCAACATCCGCACCAAGAAGCCGACCGAGGATTTCTATGGGCGGATCGACGCGGGCTTCGGCCGTTTCAGCACCTATAGCCTGGCAGGCGTCATCAACGGCAAGGTTGCCGACGGCCTCTTCGCGCGCCTGTCGGTCCAGGGCGAAACCACCAAGGGGCCGCTGCGCAACCGTCACCCGATCGGCGGCGGAACCGACGCCGATTATCTCAACATTCGCGGCCAGCTTCGCTGGCAGCCCGATGATGCGACGACGGTCGATCTCCAGGTCAACCACACGATCGACAATTCGGGGATGCAGGCCAAGATCGGCAGCTGCATCGGCCAGGGGGCTTTCGGTCTGCCCTATGATCTCGCGACGCCCGAATTGCTCGGCGGGATCGGCTGCTACGACGCAAAAGGCGAGTTCCGCAAATGGGTGGCCTCCGGTCCCGGCGGAACCCAGCCGCAGCTTGGCGGCCTCGACGTCAATTCGTTCCGCAACAACAAGGATTCGCTCTACCAGGACACGCGCGATTTCACGAACAACGAAACGACGCTGGTCATCGGCAAGGCCTATCATGAATTCAGCGACAAGGTGGGGCTGACTCTCGTCGCGGGCTATGCCGAGTCCGACCAGGATCAGTTCCTCGATCTCGACGGATCGGGCATTCGCGCGATCAACCGGCTCGGTAAATTCTACACCAAATCCTATAGTGTCGAAGGGCGGCTTTCGTCGGTCGGCGAAGATAACAAGATCGACTGGACGATCGGCGGCATCGCCTATCGCGAAAAGTTCACCGCGGTAAACCAGATCCTGATCGAACAGGTTCTCGGTCCCTGGGCGCCGGGCGACAAGGCCAATGAAAACCGCATCTTCAACAGCCTGCGCGGCTGGGCGACCTTCGCCAACGCCGAATGGCATGTGACCGATGCCCTGTCGCTGATCGTCGGCGGCCGCTATTCCTATGACCGCGGCACCAATCGCTGGAGCGATGTCTATGCGGCCTGCTCGCGCCGTCCCGTAGGAACGCCGCTCGACACCTCAACCGCCGTCGATGGCAACGGCCCCTGCGAACTCACGCCCGAACAGGCGCTGATGGATGCGCAGGGTCAGCTTCCCGTCTATGACGGTTTCGTGACCGGCGGACGCTATGAGCAGCGCACCGGCCGTTTCGCGACCGGCGCGGCACATGATTTCTCGCCCCGCCTTGCGATCAACTGGAAGCCGAACGACGACGCATCGATCTATGCGAGCGTGTCGAAGGGCTACAAGCCGGCGGGCGGTCAGGCCAACCCCGACGGCGGGCTCGGCGGATCGTCGACTTTCGGGCGCGAAAAGCTCTGGAACTACGAGATTGGCGGCAACGCCTATCTGATGAACCGACGCCTGCTGTTGCAGGGTGCGCTCTTCTACATGGACTGGAAGGATTTCCAGTTCACCTCGCGCCAGACGCTCTGCGTTCTTGCGTCGACCGGCGCCATCGTCATCGTCACGCCCGGTCTCGATCTCAGCACCTGTTCGCGCCAGCTTCAGGCTGACTCGGTCACCAACCTGCCCAAGGCGCGATCGAAGGGCTTCGAGCTGTCGGCGACTGCGCGCGTTACGGACGGTCTGACGATTGGCGGTTCGGTCGGCTATCTCGACGCGAAATATATCCGCGGCGAAGGCTTGGTCGGGGGCACGCTTCAGCCGCTCGACGGCATCCGCATCGGCAACTCGCCGCGTTGGACAGCCTCGGCGAACGTCGAGCAGCGTTTCTCGCTGGCGGGCGGCGACGCGGCGATCGCGCTCAACTGGAGCTATCGTGGCCGGACCGCGCTTGGCGTGGTTGAACAGGCATCGCTGACCTTCCCGACGCAGGTCGATCCGGTCAGTCTCTTCAACCTGCGCTTCACGCAGGATTGGGGGAAGAACAAGCTGTCGATCAACATCGATAACCTCTTCGCCAGCGAATATTACACCGCGAACGAGGGTTTCAGCTTCATCGGTCCGCGGCTCAGCTACAATCCGCGCACCTGGTCGGTGAAGTGGACGACCGAGTTCTAAGTTCAAGGCTCGGGTTTTCCCGAACTCTCCTCGACTGGCCCGCCTCTGAATAGGGGCGGGCTTGTTTTTTGGGGACGGCTGCGCGCTCCCGCACAATGTTCGATTAGCGCCGCGAATGGGCCGCATGAAATCTTCTCTCGGCAGGGCGGGGCGCCCTTTGCGTTAGACGTCGTTCCAACAAGAGAGGACCGATGGCGCGTATCGACAAAATCGAAGTGGTGATCGCGGACGTGCCGACCATCCGGCAGCATGTCCTGGCGATGGCGACGATGACCACCCAGGCGATCGTTCTCGTCTTCGTCCGTCGCGACGACGGGATCGTCGGCGTCGGCGAGGCGACGACCATCGGCGGGCTCGCTTATGGCGAGGAAAGCCCCGAGGGCGTCAAGCTCGCGATCGAAACCTATTTTGCGCCGCTTTTGCTCGGGGCGGACGCCGATCGGCCCGCAGCGGCGATGGCGTTGCTCGACCGGCACATCGTCGGCAACCGCTTCGCCAAATGCGCGGTCGAGACGGCGCTGTTCGATGCGCTGGGCCAGCGGACAGAGCTGCCGCTTTCGGAATTGCTGGGCGGCCGCCGCTGCGATGCGCTGCCGGTGGCCTGGACCCTCGCGAGCGGCGAGACGGCGCGTGACATCGAGGAAGGCGAGGCGATGCTCGCCGCGTGCCGCCACAATATGTTCAAGATCAAGATCGGCAAGCGAGGCGTGGCGGAAGACTGCGCTCATGTCGCGGCGATCGCTCGCGCCTTTGAAGGGCGCGCGTCGGTGCGGGTCGATGTCAACCAGCATTGGACACGGGCGCAGGCCGCCGACGGCATCGCACGGCTTCAGGAGGCGGGAGTGGCGCTGATCGAGCAGCCGATCGGCGGACAGGATGTCGCCGGCATGCGCGCGCTTTGCGAGCGGTTCGACTGCGCGATCATGGCCGACGAAGCGCTGACCGGCCCGGCGAGCGCGTGGCGCTTTGCGACGGCGGGCGCCGCCGACGTCTTTTCGATCAAGATCGCCCAATCGGGCGGACTTGCGGCCGCCGCCAAGGTCTGCGCGATCGCCGAAGCCGCGCACGTCGCGCTCTATGGCGGGACGATGCTCGAGGGCGGCATCGGAACGGCGGCGTCGGCGCATCTCTTCGCGGCGGGGCCGCCGATGGAATGGGGCACCGAATTGTTCGGCCCGCTCCTGCTCGCCGAGGAACTGCTCGAAGAGCCGCTGCACTATCGCGATTTCATGCTTCAGCTTCCGGCCGGGCCGGGGCTGGGCGTGCGTATCGATCGTGCGCGGCTCAGCCGCTTTGCACGAAATTGAAGGAAGGAAAGCCGCCATGCTGTTCATGGTCGAAATGACGGTCAACGTGCCGCGCGACATCGATAAGGAGACCTTCGACGCGTTGAAGGCCACCGAGAAGGCGCGGGCCGAGACTCTGCAGCGCGCCGGAAAGTGGCGGCACCTTTGGCGGGTTGCCGGGCATTACGCCAATGTCAGCATCTTCGACGTCGCCGATGCGGGCGAACTTCACGACATCATGATGAGCCTGCCGCTCTATCCGTTCATGGATGTGCGGGTGACGGCGCTGTGCCGTCATCCCTCGGCGATCGACGCCGATTGAGCCGGCAGAAAATGGGAGCAAGACTATGACCGACATCATTCGATCCGACGCCGTGCAGCAACTTCTCGACCGCGCCGCCGGGCTCGGCGAGGCGGGCGGGGACCCACGCCTGAAGGCGATCCTGCGCGACCTGCTCGAGGCGCTGATGACCATCATTGAACGGCATGACATTTCCGAAAGCGAATTTTGGCGCGGCGTCGATTTCCTGGGTCGCGGCGCAGGTGAGTTCGGCCTGATCGTCCCCGGCCTCGGGATCGAGCATTTTCTCGATCTCCATATGGACGCGAAGGATGTAGCGGCAGGACGTGGCGGCGGAACGCCGCGCACGATCGAAGGGCCGCTCTATGTGGCGGGCGCGCCGCTCGTCGACGGCGACCTGACGACCACCAACGACGTCAATCTGACCACCGACCCCGACGATACCGAGGAATTGACGATGTCGGGCCGCATCACCGGCCCCGATGGCGAGCCGGTGAAGAATGCAATTCTTCATGTCTGGCACGCCAATTCCAAAGGATTCTATTCGCACTTCGATCCGACGGGCGAGCAATCGCCCTTCAACAACCGGCGGCGCATCCGCCTCGGCGCCGATGGGCGCTATGCCTTTCATTCAAAAATGCCGCGCGGCTACAGCGTGCCGCCCGAAGGTTCCGCCGAGCAGTTGATGAAGCTGCTCGGTCGGCATGGCGACCGCCCGGCCCATGTCCATTTCTTCATCGAGGCGCCGGGGTACCGAACGCTGACGACGCAGATCAATTTCGGCGACGACCCGCACGCGCACGACGATTTCGCCTTCGGCACCCGCGACGGCCTGCTGCCCGTTCCGGATCGCAGCGGCGGCAACCCGGCGGTGCTGTTCGACTTCGTTCTTCAGCGGTCGGAATCAGCCAACGACGAAGGCTTTTCGTCGCGCTCGCGCGCGTCGGCATGAACAAGCTCTATCCGACGGCGACGGCGGCGCTCGAGGGGCTGCTGTTCGACGGCATGACGATCATGTCGGGCGGCTTCGGACTGGTCGGCAATCCCGAAAACCTGATCGCCGCGATGAGGGAGGATGGGGTTCGCGATCTGACGGTCGTGTCGAACAATTGCGGCGCCGAAGGCTTCGGCCTCTACGCGCTGCTTGCCAATGGCCAGATCCGCAAGATGATCTCCTCCTACATCGGCGAGAACAAGCTGTTCGAGACACTCTACCTCGAAGGCAAGCTGGAACTGGAGCTCAATCCCCAGGGAACGCTCGCCGAGCGCATCCGCGCGGGCGGGGCGGGGATTCCCGCCTTCTATACCGCGACGGGGGTCGGCACCGTCGTCGCGGAGGGCAAGCCGGTCGAGGAGTTCGACGGCAAGCGCTATATCCGCGAACGCTGGCTGCGCGCCGACCTGGCGATCGTCCGCGCGTGGAAAGGCGATACACACGGCAACCTCGTGTTCCGCAAGACCGCGCGCAACTTCAACCCGCCGATGGCGACGGCGGCGACGGTCACGGTGGCGGAGGTCGAGGAACTGGTCGAGCCCGGGACGCTCGATCCCGACATGATCCATACGCCGGGAATCTTCGTGAACCGCATCGTTCAGGGCGTGCATTATGAGCGGAAGATCGAAAAGCTCACGGTGCGAAAGCGCGGCGCATGACCGGCCGTTTCCTCGCCGATGATGGCTGCGCCATCGCTTTCGACTATCGCCCGATCGAGGGGCGGCCCGTGCTGCTCCTTTCGCCCTCGCTCGGCACCGCGATGGCGCTGTTCGAACCGCAGACCGAAGCGTTCGAGGGCCGTTATTCGATTCTTCGCTACGATCCGCGCGGGCATGGCGCCTCGGATGTTGCGCCCGGCGGTTCTTCGATGGACCGGCTGGGCCGCGACGTCATCGGCCTGCTCGACCATCTGGGGATCGCGCGGGCGCATTTCCTGGGGGTGTCGCTGGGCGGCATGACCGGGCAATGGCTCGGCTATCGTGCGCCCGAGCGGCTGCTGGGCCTCGTGCTCGCGAACACCTCGGCCTATATGGGGCCGCCCGGCGGCTGGGCGGACCGGATCGCCGCGGTCGTGGCGCAGGGGATGGACGCCGTCACCGACGCGGTGATCGAACGCTGGTTCACGCCCGATTTCCGCCGCGATCATCCCGCGCGCGTCGATCATGCCCGCGCCATGCTGCTCGCGACCGATCCGCAGGGCTATGCCGCCTGCAGCGCGGCCATCCGCGACATGGATATGCGCCCGACCGCACCTCTTGTCGCCGCGCCGACGCTCGTCGTCGCGGGCCTCCGCGATCCGGCGACGCCGCCCGAACATGCCCGCTTCCTCGCCGAGACGATCCCCGGCGCCCGCCTTGCCGAATTCGACGCCGCCCATCTGGCCAATCTGGAGCAGTCCTTTGCGTTCAATGCCGCGGTGGGCGCGTTTCTGGAGCAGGAAGGATGACCGGTCTGCGCGCCGATTTCCTGGACGGGATGAGCCGCGCCGCGGCGACCGTGAACATCATCACCACCGACGGAACGGCGGGCCGTGCCGGCCTGACGGTTTCGGCCATGACCTCGGTATCCGCGGACACGCCGAAGCCGACGCTGCTCATCTGCATCAATGCGAACAGCGCGGGCGCGGCGCCGATCATCGAAAACGGCGTCTTCGCGGTCAATGTGCTGTCCGAAAGCCAGGCGGATGTGTCCGATGTCTTCGCCGGACGCTCGGCCCATAGCGGCGATGCGCGGTTCGGCTGCGCGACCTGGCAGGAGGGCGCGACCGGGGCGCCGCTGCTCGACGGCGCGCTCGTTTGCTTCGACTGCCGCGTCGTGCAGCACCGCCGCATTGGCACACACCATGTCCTGTTCGGCGAGGTCGAGGCGGTGCGCTTTTCGGGCGAGGGAAGGCCGCTGATCTATGCGCAGCGGAGCTATGCCGTGCCCGCAGAATTGCTCGGCTAAGGCCGTCCGAATTAGGCGGGCTAATCCGAAGGGGCAGTTTGTTTCAATTGTCCGCGCTGGCCCGAATGGCAAAAAAACAACTGAAGAGGGAAGCCCTCCGCTGCCGGATAGCGTCGGCTCGGGCGGCTCCGCAATCAAACTGGATTGACAGCGACCATGACAAATATGACCGGCGCCGAAGCGCTTCTGACTCAGATACGCGCCAATGGCGTCGACACCATCTTCGGCCTTCCGGGCGGGCAACTCGACTATTTTTTCGACGCCATGTTTCATGCCGGCGATCAGCTTCGCGTCTTTTGCACCCGGCACGAGCAGGGCGCCGCCTATATGGCGTTCGGCTATGCGCGATCGACGGGCAAGCCCGGTGTCTATACCGTGGTGCCGGGTCCCGGCGTCCTCAACAGCACCGCCGCGCTCTGCTCCGCTTATGCGACCAACGCCCCCGTCATGTGCCTGACCGGCCAGATTCCGACCGCGGGCCTGGGCAAGGGCATCGGCTATCTCCACGAATTGCCCGATCAGCTCGCGACGATGCGGACGCTGACCAAATGGGCCGACCGCGCGATGACGCCGGAGGCGGCGCCCGAGCTGGTCAACGAGGCCTTTCGCCAGATGCTGAGCGGGCGCCAGCGCCCGGTCAGCCTCGAAATGCCGATGGACATCATGGCCGAAAGCCGCGACGTCGCCGCGCTGCCGGCCGCGGTCATTCCCGCCGCACCCGCGCTCGATCAGGATGCGATCGACGCAGCCGCGAAGCTGCTTGCCGGCGCCAAGCGTCCGCTGATCATCGCCGGCGGCGGCGCGCTCGCGGCAGGCGCCGACGTCGAGCGACTCGCCACTTTCCTGCAAGCCCCCGTCGTCGCCTTTCGCAGCGGCCGCGGCATCGTCAGCGACCGCAGCCATCTGTCGCAGATGTTCCCCGCTGGTAATGACCTGTGGAAGAGCGCCGACGTCATCATCGGGCTCGGCTCGCGCATGGAGCAGCAATATCTCTATTGGGGCATCGGCCCCGACATGAAGATCATCCGCATCGACATCGACGGCGATGAGTTCGACCGGATCAAGTCGCCCGACGTGCGTATCCATGCCGACGCCGCCGATGCCGTCCCGGCACTGATTGCGGCACTGGAACGCGTCGCCACCCCCGCGGCTTCGCGCGAAGAAGAGTTGATGGGCGTGAAGCAGCGCGTCCGCGGCGAAATCGCGGCGCGGGTGCAGCCGCAGTTCGACTATCTCGACGCGATCCGCCGCGCGCTCCCCGACGACGGGCTGTTCGTCGACGAGATCACCCAGTGCGGCTATGCCTCCTGGTACACGCTGCCCGTCTATGCACCGCGCACGCTCATCAACTGCGGCTATCAGGGGACGCTCGGCTATGGCTATGCGACGGCGCTCGGCGTTCAGGCGGCGCACCCGGACAAGGCGGTCGTCAATATCGCCGGTGACGGCGGCTTCATGTTCACCGCGAACGAGATGGCGACCGCGGCGCAATACAACCTGCCGCTCGTCACCGTCCTCTTCAACAACAACAAGTTCCAGAACGTCCAGCGCCAGCAGAAGGAATGGTTTGGCGGCCGGCTGATCGCGTCCGATCTCACCAACCCCGACTTCGTCAAATATGCCGAAAGCTTCGGGGTCCGCGGCGAGCGGGTCCACAATCCGGCCGATCTGGAGCGCGCGATCAAGGCGGCGCTCGAGCGCCGCGCTCCGGCGCTGATCGAAGTGCCGACGCCCGACATGGCGTCGCCCTGGCCCTTCATCATCCGCCCGCCGGTTTTCGGACAGTGAGGCAGAACGAGATGAGCGTGGATATTTCCGACCGGACCAAACCCCAGCCGACAGCGGGTGTTGCGAGCCTCGCCCCCTATCAGCAGGGCAAGCAGGCGATCGCGGGCGTTGCCGATCCGCTGAAGCTGTCCTCGAATGAATCGATGGTTGGGCCGAGCCCGGCGGCGGTCGACGCCTATCGCGCGGTCGGCGACCGGCTGGCGCTCTATCCCGACGGAGCGCAGCAGGCGCTGCGCGCCGCCCTGGCCGAGGTGCATTCGCTCGATGCCAACAGGATCGTGTGCGGCAATGGATCGGAGGAATTGATCCAGCTCGTCATCCGGGCTTTCGTCGAACCCGGCGACGAAGTGGTGCTCAGCCAATATAGCTTCGCAATGGCCTTCATCCACGCGACCGCGCAGGGGGCGAAGCTCGTCGTCGCCGACGAGCCCGCGCTGCGCCCCGACGCCGATCGCATCCTCGCGGCGGTGACGCCCCGGACGAAGCTGGTCGTCGTCGCCACTCCGAACAATCCCGTCGGGCAATATCTGCCGAAGCGCGAGCTCGACCGGCTCGTCGAAGGTCTGCCCGACGATGTGATCCTGCTCCTCGACGGCGCCTATGCCGATTATGTCGATGCGGACGATTTCGATGCCGGCGAGCGCTTGGTCGAAACGCGCGCCAATGTCGTCATGACGCGCACCTTCTCGAAACTATACGGCCTTGCCGGCCTGCGGATCGGCTGGATGTATGCGCCGCCCGGCATCATCGATGCGGTGCAGCGGATCAGGACGCCGTTCAACGCCAACGCTGCGGCCCTCGCGGCGGCAGAGGCGGCGGTGCGCGATACGGCGCACGCCGATTTCGTGCGGCGCGAGAATAATATCGAACTGTCGCGGATCGCCGCCGCCTTCGCGGGCAGCGGTATCGAGTTCATTCCGTCCGCCGCCAATTTCTATCTTCTGCGCTTCGCGGGCAAGGGGCATGATGCGGCGGGCGCGGCGGCTTTTCTGGAAGCGAACGGCATCATCCCGCGCCCGGTTCATGCCGGTGGCCCCGCCGGGTGCCTGCGCATCACCGTCGGGCGCCCGCACCAGAACGACAGGGTGATTGCCTCGCTGCTCGCCTACATGCAGGATTGATCGCATATGCACCAATTGTCCGCGCCGGCCATCGAGTTTCTGGGTTCGACCCGCCCCTTCCTGGTGGATGGGCGATGGCAGGCCGGGCGGCAGGGCGGCCTGCTGCCCTGCTTCGATCCGGCGACCGGGGACCGGATGGGCGAGGTGCACATGGCGACCGCCGCCGACGTCGACGATGCGGCGGGCGCGGCGCGCGCGGCGTTCGACGACCGCCGCTGGCGGGGCAAGACCCCGGCCGAGCGGCAGGCGATCCTGCTGAAGGTCGCCGATCTGATGATGCGCGACGCGCAGATTCTCGCTGAACTGGAAACCGCCAACGGCGGCAAGCTGTATGGCGGGGCGCTGCATGGCGAGATTCCGCACGCCGCCGAAACCTTCCGCTATTATGCCGGCTGGGTGACCAAGATCGGCGGCCACCTGTTCGAACCGTCGGTGCCGGGGCGGCAGTATCACGGCTTTGTCCGCGATGATCCGGTCGGCGTCGCTGCGCTGATCACGCCATGGAACGGCGCGCTGGTCTCGGCCGCGTGGAAGCTGGCGCCGGCGCTGGCGGCGGGCTGTTCGTGCATCCTGAAACCCGCCGAACTGACCCCGCTGTCGTCGCTCTATCTCGGCGCGCTATTGCAGGAAGCAGGGGTGCCCGACGGGGTCGTGAATATCCTGCCCGGCGCGGGGCGCGATGTCGGCGCGGCGCTGGTCCGCCACCCGCGGGTGGCCAAGGTCTCGTTCACCGGATCGACGGCGGTCGGCCGCGGCCTGCTGGCCGACAGCGCCGAGAATGTGACGCGCCTGTCGCTCGAACTCGGTGGCAAATCGCCGTTCATCATCTTCGCCGACGCCGATCTCGACGCAGCGTTGCCGGCGGCGGCCGAGGCGATCTTCGCCAACGCCGGACAAGTCTGCGTCGCAGGCTCGCGCATCTATGCCGAGCGCGCGATATTCGACCGCGTCGTCGAGGCGCTTCGCGCCGCTGCGGACGCCTATCGGCTAGGGCCGGGGTTCGATCCTGCCAGCACGATGGGGCCGCTCATCAGCGGAGCGCATCGTGGACGCGTCGATGCGATGGTCGCGCAGGCGCAGGCCGCGGGTGCCGATGTGGTGACCGGCGGGCGTCCGGTCGGCGATCGCGGCTATTTCTATGCCCCGACCGTCATCGTCGGCGCGGCGCAGGATAGCGCGATCGTGCAGGAGGAGGTGTTCGGGCCGGTCGTCGTCGTGACGCCGTTCGAAGGCGACGCCGAAGCCATCGCGCTCGCCAACGACAGCGGCTATGGCCTCGCCGCGAGCCTGTGGACGCGCGACACCAGCCGCGCATTGCGCCTCGCGGGCGAGGTGGAGGCGGGAATCGTCTGGATCAACGACCATGGCATTCCCGAACTGGCGATGCCGATCGGCGGCGTCAAACGCTCGGGAATCGGAAGGGAGCACGGGCTCGAAGGGTTGAAGGCCTTTACCGAGCCGCGCTCGGTCATGCTGCGGTTGTGACCGTCTTCATCCCCAGCGTTTCGACCTCGTCCATCAGCCAATAGGAAAAAGCCTTCACCGCCGCCGTGTCGGCATCGTCGTGGCGGCAGACGATGTAATAGGATTGGTCGGACGGCATCGCTTCTGCGAAGGGCCGCACCAGCTCTCCGCGTTCGAGCGGCCCGGCGACGAGCGCCTCGCGGCCGAGCGCGAACCCGTTACCCGCGATGCAGGCCTGGATCACCAGATGCGAGTGGCTGAAACCGAAGCCGCGACGCACATTGATCGAGTTGACGCCGAAATTTGCCAGGAAATGCTGCCAATCGATCGCCATGACGTCGTGCAGCAGATCGAAGCGCGCGAGGTCGGCGAGGCCGAGCGGGGGGTCGCACCCTTCGAGCAGCGTAGGGCTGCACACCGGGAAAATATCTTCCTTTAGAAATTCATAGACATGCATCCCCGGCCAATGCCCCTGTCCATAGCGGATCTCGACATCGGCATCGCCGGCGGCAAGCGCATCCTCCTCGATCGGCCGCGCGACGAAGCGCAGATCGATATCGGGGAAGCGCTGATGAAAATTGGCGAGCCGCGGCAAGATCCAGGCGCTGGCGAAACTATCGAGAACGGCGACATTCAGCACCTGCCGGTCGTCGCCCGCTGCCACATCGGCGGTGATGTCGGCCATCGAGTCAAAGGCGCTGGTCAGCGGCGCGACCAGCCGCTCGCCGGCTTCGGTCAGCTTGAGCGCGCGGTTCAGGCGCCGAAAGAGCGGCTGGCCGAACCATTCCTCGAGCGCGCGGATCTGATGGCTGACGGCCGCCTGCGTGACGCACAATTCTTCGGCCGCGCGGGTGAAGCTGAGGTGGCGGGCGGCGCATTCGAACACGCGGAGCGCCAACAGGGGAGGAAGCTTTCTGGACACCGTTCAACCGTACATGAGGGGAGCTAATTGCCCCGATTAATAACTGCCATTTGTCAGCATCACGGCCGCTTCATAGGCATGGGTGATCGTCATACACAAAGTGGTCGGAGCGTCCCATGAAAATTACTCGTGCCAGCGTCATCGTCACCTGTCCCGGTCGCAATTTCGTCACCTTGAAAATCGAAACCGACCAGGGTGTTTACGGCATCGGCGATGCGACGGTGAACGGCCGCGAACTGGCCGTGGTGTCCTATCTGCAGGACCATGTCATCCCCTGCCTGATCGGACGCGACGCGCAGCAGATCGAGGATATCTGGCACTATCTCTATCGCGGGGCCTACTGGCGGCGCGGACCGATCACCATGGCGGCGATCGCGGCGGTCGATACCGCGCTGTGGGACATCAAGGCGAAGGCGGCGGGTATGCCGCTCTATCAGTTGCTCGGCGGCAAGAGCCGCGAGGCGGTCATGGTCTATGGCCATGCGAACGGCCGCGACATCGAGGAAACCTGTGACGAAGTCGCGAAATATATCGACATGGGTTACAAGGCGATCCGCGCCCAGTCGGGCATTCCGGGCCTTGCGTCCACCTATGGCGTCGCCAAGGACAAGATGTATTACGAGCCCGCCGATGCGGCGCTGCCGACCGAGAATATCTGGTCGACCGAGAAATATCTCGACCATGCGCCCCAGCTGTTCGAGGCGTTGCGGGCGCGCTTCGGTTTCGAGCATCATCTGCTGCACGATGTCCATCATCGCCTGACGCCGATCGAGGCGGGGCGTCTCGGCAAGGCGCTCGAACCCTATCGCCTGTTCTGGATGGAGGATTCGACTCCGGCGGAAAATCAGGAAGCGTTCCGCCTGATCCGCCAGCACACGGTAACGCCGCTCGCGGTCGGTGAGATCTTCAACACGATCTGGGATTGCAAGGACCTGATCCAGAACCAGCTCATCGACTATATCCGCGCGACGGTGGTCCACGCCGGGGGCATCACGCACCTCCGCCGCATCGCCGATCTTGCCGCGCTCTATCAGGTGCGCACCGGCTGCCATGGCGCGACCGACCTGTCGCCGGTGTGCATGGGGGCGGCGCTGCACTTCGACATCTGGGTGCCCAATTTCGGGGTCCAGGAATATATGCGCCACACCGAAGAGACCGACGCCGTCTTCCCGCACGCCTATCGCTTCGACAAGGGGATGCTCTATCCCGGCGACGTGCCCGGCCATGGCGTCGATATCGACGAGGCGCTGGCCGCCAAATATCCGTATCAGCCGGCCTATCTGCCGGTGAACCGGCTCGAGGACGGGACCCTCTGGCATTGGTGAGGGGGCATGGGGCGGTGATGGTGCACGGGGCGGACGGTTTCGTCATCGCATGACCGGCCGCGCGCTTAGCGAGAACAGGCGGCTGCGGTTCGCGATCTTCGCGACGCTCTATGCGGCGCAGGGAATCCCCGATGCGATGGTGCTCATCGTCTTCCCCGCCTTTCTGGCGGCGCATGGCGCAAGCGCGTCGGCGATCGGCGCCTTCCTGGCGACGGCGATGCTGCCCAACGCGGCGAAGCTGGTCGTCGGGCCGCTCGTCGACCGGATCGCCTGGCTGCCGATGGGGCAGCGCAAGCCCTGGCTGATGATCGGGCAGGTCGGCATTGCGTCGAGCTTCGCGGCGCTCGCCTGTCTCGACGATCCGGCCCGCCAACTCGGCTGGTTCACCGCCGGCGCTTTCGCCATCACGCTCTCGACGGTGTTTCAGGACGTTGCGACCGACGCGACCGCGATGGACCTGATTCCGCCCGGCGAGCAGGGCCGCGCCAACGGCATCATGTGGGGGGCAAAGACGCTCGGGACCGCGGGTGCGGCCAGTCTGGGGGCGGTCATCCTCGCGACATTCGGCTTCGCCGCGATGGCGGGAGCGGCCGCGACGGCCTTGCTGGTGGTCCTGTGCGGCGCCGCCGCCATTCGCGAACGGCCGGGCGAGCGGCTGCTGCCCTGGACGCGCGGCGCGGCGGCGCCGGGCGCGACGGCGCACCGTGCCGAGAGCGGGTTGCTGATCCTGCGCGCGCTGATGGCCGCGCTCAAGCGTCCGGCGGCCGCGCGCCTCGTTCTGCTGTCGCTCGCGATCGGGCTGATCGTCGGTATGACGGGCGCGCTGGCGCCGGTGCTGATGGTCGGCAAGCTCGACTGGACGCAGACCGACTATGCCCAGTTCCGCTCTTCGTTGAAGCTCGTATCGGGCGTGGCCGGGATGCTCTTCGGCGGCATTGCGATCGACCGCCTGGGCTATCGCGCCGTGCTGGTGGCGGCGCTTGCGGCGATCGCGCTCGCCAATCTGGCGCTTGCCGTGACTTTGGGCGGGACGGGCGCCATCGCCTATCTGATCGCCTATGAGATGCTGCTGGTTTTTGCCTTCATCACCTTCTTCGCCGCGACGATGAGCCAGTGCGCGCGGGCGATCGCGGCGACGCAATTTTCCTTCACGATGGTGTGCGGCAACATCGCCATGTCGATCGGGGCCGCTCTGATGGGGCCGATCATCGACGCGGGTGGAGTTCGGGCGGTGCTGGCCGTCATCGCCGGGGTTGCGCTGGCCGGCGGCGCGGTGATGATGGGGTGGCGCGCGGGGGCGTCCCGGTGGTCGCCTACCGGGTGAGCGCGTCCGCGACCTCGGCTTCCGAAAAGATGCTGAAGTCGCCGGGGACGGCGTGCTTCATCAGGCACGCCCGGTGCGCGAAGCGCAGCGCGCGCGCCTCGTCCCAGCCGCTCGCCAGCGCGTGGAGCAGGGCGGCGGCGAAGGCATCGCCGGCGCCGACCCGGTCGACGAAGGGCGTGATCGGGGCGGGAGCAATGACGGCCGAGCCGGTGCGGCTGATCAGCGTGGCGCCCAGATGCTCCTCCTCGCCGTCCGGCATCCGGCTCGTCGAGGCTATCCAGCGCAGATCCGGAAGCGAAGCGAACAGGCGTGCCGCACCTCCGTCTTGAGCTTCCTCGCCGAGTAGCAGTCCGGCATCCCAGTCGCTTGCGAACAGGAGGTGTGCCGCGCCGGCAAATTCCCGCAGCAGTCCAGCGGCCTCCGCCTCGCGCCCCTGCCAGAGCAGAGGGCGGAAATTGCAGTCGAAGGAGATCGAAAGATCGCGCCGCCGGGCGTTCGCGACGGATTGCCGCATCGCCGACACCGCTTCATTGCCGAGCGCTGCCGTCAGCCCCGAAAGATGGAGCCAGTTTGCGCCCTCCAGCGCCGCGTCCCAGTCGATTGCCGCGGCTTCGCGGGCGAAGGCGGACCCGGCCCGGTCATAGAAGAAACCACCTTCGCGTCCCGCGCGCGGCGATTCGATGTAGAAGAGCCCCATCCGCCCCGGCCGCCGGGCGCAGGCGGCGGTATCGACCCCGTGCCGGGTCAACGTGCGCAGCGCCCGCGCACCCAGCGCATTGTCTGGCAGGATTGTCGCCATCCGCGCCGCGGTGCCGAGCGACGCCAGCGAGATCGCGACATTCGCCTCGGCCCCCGCGACGTGGAGTGACAGGCCGTCGGCCGTGTCCAGCGCCGCGCCGTCCGCGGGGGCGAGGCGGAGCAGCATTTCGCCGAAGCAGACGATCGTCATGCCGCGGGGGCCGCTGTCCGGATTACCACGGCTTGTTGAGCCCGGTGCGACGGCGCCTTTCCTGCCAGGCGTCGCCCTGGTCGGGCACGGCGCGGCGGGACGAGGCGAACGGCAATGTCACGAGGAAGCGCCAGACCGAGGGACTGGTCAGCAGCGCCCCGATCGAACGCCGGGCGTCGGCCGGGGTGACCGTGACCTTGGTCGCGATGGTGCTGTCCTCGCTGCTTTCGATGACCAGATCTCGCCCGGCGCGCGCGATGCGGCCGATGGCGAAATCGATGTCGGCGAGCGAACTGACGACGCGCATGGTTGATCCTCCCTGGCCGTCAGTCGTCGCGCTTCAGCGTGCCGATAGCCTGCGCCGCCTTGACGCGCCGCTCGTGCTGGTTCGCCATGTCGTCGACCGTCATGCCCGCGGGCGGGGTGAACTGGCCGCGGCCATAGAGGTCGCGGAACACTTCCTTCACCGGACCCATCTTGTCGGCCAGAGTCCGCGGCGGCCGGCCGCTGGGGAACTGGTTCGCGGGATAGATCGGCTTTTCGTAGATCTGGCGGAAGCCCTCGGTGCGGACATCGACCCAGGTGTTGTGGTTGCAGCGCGACCGATGCTCGCGCAGCCCCTCGATATCGATGGTGACGCCCAGCACCTGTTCCTGCGGATAGGGCGCGTGGCGCATCATCATGCCGGTATAGTCGATGCCGAAGCTGCCGCCGGGACAAAAGGCGCGCGGATAGAAGTCATAATCGACCGTGCCCCAGTTCGAGCCGAGGACATAGGCCATATTGTCGTGCGCGCGGGTGCGGCGAGTGAAGACCCAGAAATCCCACGGCTCCGATACGCCTTCGACTTCCTGCAATGCGACCGGGTGGCAGATGACCTCGGCACCGTTGTAGCCGAGTGCGCGCGACACTTCGGGGGTGCAGCCGTCGTGACAGGTCATCGTGCCGAGCTTGCCGATCTCGGTATCGATGACGGGGAACAGCGTCTTGATGTCGCCGCCGAAGACGTCGCAATATTCGTCGAAGATGTCGTGCGGGCTGGTGCCGAGGCCGATCGAGGCGGGAATATGCCACTTGTGATATTTGAGGACGACGTCGCCCGACGGACCGATGATGAAGGCGGTGTTGAACCAGCGGTCGGGAAATTCGGGCACCTGCTCGATCACGCCGCCGCCCGCGATATACATGCCATATTCGCGCGCCTTGTCGCCGAGGCGCTGCATTTCGGGGCCGTCGAGGGTGATCGCCTTCTTCATGAAGCTGTCGATGCCGTGCTCGCCCTTGCCGGGGGTGGTGACGCCCTGCATGAAATATTCGGGGAAGACCGCGAGCTTCGCAGGCAGTTCCCAGAAATAGCCGACACCGAAATCGATCATGTTCAGCGCGCGGTCGAGGTTCTTCGCGATGCCGTCGCGATCCTCGGCTACGGTGACGTGCGGCTGCATGACCAGCGCGGTATATTTGTCGATCTTCTTGGAAGCGGTCATCGCTTGTTCCTTTCCTGAAAAATCACCAGAAATCGGCGGGTTCGATACCCATGTCGTCGAGCATCACGCGCGCCGTGATCGTGCCAGCCGCCGAAATGCCGCCGCCGGGGTGGCAATGGGGGCCGGTCATGTAGAGGCCCTCGACCGGCGAACGATAATGGGCGTAGCCGGGGAAGGGGCGGAAGGCGCCGAGCTGCGCGGCGATGCGCTCACCGCCGTTGGTGGTGCCGTCGACAAAGCTGGGGTTCGCATCCTCCAGCGTCTGGCGATGCTGGACATATAGGCCCAGGATCGTCTTTTCGTTGATGTTCGGCGCATATTGCTGGAGCTTGGGGATCAGCACATTGCGCGCATAATCCTCGCCGATCTCGTCCCAGGTCCGCCCGTCCGCCAGCCAGTTGGAAACATAGGTGTCGACGATCAGCGTGTGCTTGCCCTCGGGCGCGCGCGTCGGGTCGAGCTTCGTCCAGCACGCCGACCACAGAAAGGGATCGCTCGGCGGCTTGCCGGTCGCGATCTCGGCATAGAAGTTGATCATCTGTTCCATCGAATCGACGATCCGGTGGAAGGGACAGGCGCTCATGTCGGCGCCGTTCAGAAACTCGGGCGCCTCCGACAGCGCAAGCTGTGCGCGGCAGATGCTGATCTTGCCGAAGGAGAAGCTGCGGACCATCGCGGCAAAGCCGGGTTCCAGATGCTCCTCGCCGACGAACTTGAGGAAGGTCTGCTTGGGTTCGAGTGCGGACACCACCGCGCGGCGCGCGCGAATGATGCTGCCGTCCTCCAGCCGGACGCCCGCGGCGCGGCCACCCTCGATCAGAAAGCCCGCGATCGGCGCTTCGCGTCGCACCGTGCCGCCCTTCGCTTCGACGAAGCGCGCCATCGCGTTCGGCAGTTCCATGCTGCCGCCTTCGGGAATGGCCTGCCCGTAATAATGGATGGCCGGGATCATGATATAGAAGGACTGTCCCGCACCCTCCTGGTCGGGCAGGATCTGGGGTGCGAGCGCCCAGTTCAGCATTACCGCCTTGACGAAGTCATTCTCGAAATTCGTTTCCACCCAGGCGCGCGCCGACATCGAGAATTCGCGCAGCCGGCGCAGACCGACCTCGCTCGTCTCGAGCGCGCTGGCGAGTGCCGACGGCGCGGCGGGAGGCGAGAAAAAGGCCTTGATGAAGCCTTCGCGAACCTGCTCGAAATCGGCATAGACCGCCCGGTAACGATCGGCGTCCTTCTGCGAATAGGCGGAGATCGAGGCGCAGGTCTTGTCGATCGACTTGTAGATGACGATGCCGGGGCCGCCATTCTTGTCGGGGTGGCCGGTGATATGGTCGGTCGGCTCGATATATTTGAGCCCCATCTGCTCGAGCTCGGGCCGGATTTCCTTGAAATCGGGGTTGCACTGAATCCAGACGTGCGACGACCCGTAAAGGTCGTGCTTGAAGCCGGGCAGGGTCACTTCGCGGGTGACGGCGCCGACGCCCACCCAGGGGTTGCGCTCGACGACGCAGACATGCAGCCCCTTGCGTGCGAGCGTTGCGGCGCAGGCCAGCCCGTTCACGCCGCCGCCCGCGATCACGACATCATATTCCGCTTCTGCCATCGTCTGTGCTGCCTCGTTCGTATCGCTGTCCATTCGGGGATTGGCGCAACGGTAGAGCGGCGGTGGCAGGCTGAAAAATTAGGCTCCCTCACGGGGGGGATTAGCAATTGTCATCCGAAATTTTGGGCCTACCGCCCTATGAAAGCGGCGGGTGCGGCGGCGGCAGACCGCTTGCAGGGAAAGGGAATGAATGTCGACGGTATTGATCAGCGGCGCGTCGCGTGGACTGGGGCTGGCGTTGGCCGGCGCCTTTCGGGACACCGGGGCTTCGGTGTTTTCGGGCGCGCGCGAGGCGACCGGCCCGAATGATATCGAACTGAACGTCCGGTCGATCCCGAGCTGCGAAGAGGCGGTCCGGCGGGTCGTTGCGGTGGATGGCGGCATCGATATCCTGATCAACAATGCCGGCGTCCATCTGGGCGGTCCGGTCGTGTCGCTCGATCAGGATGCGTTCAAGGAAACGCTCGACGTCAATCTGCTCGGCGCCTGGCGGCTGACCAGGGCGGCGGTGCCGCACATGCGGCGCGGCGGAACGATCGCGATGATCTCCTCGCTGTCCGGTCTCGTCGGCTTGCCCGATGACGGCGCCTATGCCGCCAGCAAATTCGCGCTCGAAGGGTTGAGCCAGAGCCTTGCCGCCGAAGTGGCGCCGCTCGGCCTGCGCGTCCTGATCTTTGAGCCGGGCCGGGTTGCGACCGAATTTGCCGGCGTGACCGACGGGCTCGCCCCCGAGATCGCCGCGGGCGACATCGCCGATGCGATCCGCCGCCGCGACACCCCGTTTCGCAACCCGATCGGCGCCGACGCGGTCCGCGTGTTCGAGGCGCTCGATGTCGATCGCGGCCAACGGTCGGAGGCTCTGGTTCATGCGGTCACGGGATGCGATTGGCAGCCGCGGCCGGGCGAATAGGCGGCCGGGAACAAGGATAGGGTGGGCGGTATGTCGTTGATCGCATCGGATAATCATGCAGCCTTGCTGACGGTGCTGCTGACGCTCGTTTTCGTCGGCCTGTGGAGCGAGCGGAATCGCATCGCTTCCAAAATTCCCGCCGTCGTCTGGGTTCTCGGCGGCGGCGTGCTGCTGTCCAACCTGGAACTGATTCCGCACCAGGCGCCGGCCTATGACTTCATCGGCGGGGTCGTCATGCCGATCGCCATCCCGCTGTTGCTGTTCAAGGCGACCTTCACGCGCATTCTCGGTGAAAGCGGCCGCGTCCTGCCGTTGTTCTTTATCGGCGCGGTCGGTGTTTGCATCGGTGCGATCGTCGCCGACCTGCTGATCGACCTCGGCCAATATGGTCCGCACATCGCCGCCACATACGCCGCGGCCTGGATCGGCGGCATGACCGACATGGTGGCGATGGCCGAGATCACCGACCTGCCGCCCGACGTTTTCGCCGTTGCGGTCAGCGCCAGCGCGCCGGTCAGCATCATCGGCCTGATGATCCTTGTTTCGCTGCCTAATATCGGGCTGGTCCGGCGCCTTCTTCCCTCTCCGATCGTCGATGCCCAGGCCGAAGCGACGGCGGCGGTGGAGGATGTCCGGCCCGAGTTCGATCTTGTCCACATCAGCTTCGCGCTGGCGCTCAGCGCCGCGATCTGCTGGGCCAGCGCCTGGATCGCGCAGGCGACCGGGTTCGGTCACTACAGCCTGTTCATCGTCACGCTGATCGCGGTCGCCATCGCCAATCTCTTCCCCGGGCCGATGCGGGCGCTGAAAGGCGATTTCGAACTCGGCATGTTCGTCATGTACATTTTTTTCGCGATGATCGGGGCGACGACCGACATGACGGCCTTCGTGACGTCGGCGCCGGTTTATTTCGTCTTCGGGCTGGTCATCATCCTCGTGCATGTCGCCGTCGTCCTCGCGGCCGCAAGGCTGTTGCGGTCCGACCTTGCGGAGGCGATCATCGGTTCGGGCGCGAATATCGTCGGCGCCGCCGCTGCGGCCGGCATCGCCACCTCGAAGGGCTGGAAGTCGCTGGTCACGCCAGCCATTGCAACCGGAATGCTGGGCAAGGCGATCGCCAATTTCTTTGGCGTCGCCGTGTTTCAACTGTTGCATTGAGGATATGAAGTTTATTCGCGGCTCGGTCACTAACGGTGATCCGCGAATGCCGGTTCAAGCCAATTTGTCAACGCCGCCTAGCAGTTGCCTTGCACGCCATCAGCACATTCTCCAACAGATTCAACGTCTTTTCCTGCGCCTTCAACGGTGTCGCAAGCGGGCAGAACCAGTATCCCGCCATATGTTCCTTGTCGAGACGGCGCCGTTCCACCCGGTCCACAAAGCTTTCTATTCGCTATCGGTGCGGACGGGCAGCGAGCGGAGGCCCCGCATCACCAGCCCCGGAATCCATTCGAGCCGATGATCGGCCGAAACGCGGAGATCGGGAAAGCGCCGTGCCAATCCCTGCACGATGGTCCGCGAAGCAACGCGCGCGATGCCTGCGCCCGGGCAGATATGGGGGCCGCGGCCGAAGGAAAGATGCTGCGCGAGCCCGGCACGGGGGCATTCGAAAAGCGAGCCGGTCCTGAAGATCGATGGGTCGCGGTTCGCGGCCCCAAGGGCGATGAAGACCATATCGCCCTTGCGAAGGGTCGTCCCGGCCATTTCGAAATCCTCGCGCGCATAGCGCGGTGTCGAAAGTTCAAGCGACGGGTTGAACCGCAAACATTCCTCGATGGCACGCGCGGCAGCATCGTCATCCGCCGCCACCGTTCGCCAGGTTTCGCGATCGCCGGCCAGCAGCCAGACCGCGGACGACAGCAGATGCCCCGTCGTCTCGTAACCGGCCGAAAGAAGGAGATAGGCCAGAGCCGTTGCTTCGCGGCGGTCCAGATCGCCTCGCGACGCCGCTCTGCGAAGCGCTGCCCATGCGCCATCGCCTGCATGATCGACTTTCCTCTCGGGGAGGCCGGTCAGATAGGCTTCGATTTCGTCCGCAACCTCGGCCGCCTGGTCCGTTCCGTCCAGATCCGACCGCGTCAGCCTGTCGTTCCACGCGTGTATCCTTGCCATGTCGTCGAGCGGAATGCCGACGATCGTACAGGCGATCTCCAAAGCCGCGGGCATGGCAACATGGGCTACAAGATCGAAGTGCGTTTCGTCGCGGCCCGGGATCGCCAGGCGGCGAGCGATGATGTCGCGCGCCAGAGCCTCGATCCTGGCGCTCGTCCAATATGCCAGGGCGTGACGGAGTTGGCGGCGAAGCCGCGTATGCTCGGGCGGATCGGTTACGAGCAGGTGGCGGTACAGACGATGCGTTTCGGGGGCGGATTGATCCTGAAGCGGCGATGTCTTGGAAAGCCGGCGATCGGCCAGAAAGCTGCTCGAAAGCGCATGGCCTGTCACCAGCCAGGCCTCGCCGCCGAACGGAAGTGCGAATTTTAACAGGGGCCCCCTGGCGGCTGCGAGCTGGCTGACCGCGTCGATGCTGCGGCTTTTGAAATCGGCGTCCATGAAGGGCAGCGACGCCAATATGTCCGACAAAATTTCTTCTCCGGCCAAAGTGTAAAACGATATCGGGCTTGACATTCTGTAACCTAAGTTGACATTATCCAATCGAAATCTTTCGATTTCGGGTCGCGCCCTAATTGGAGGAATGTAACATGCAGGCCAATTTGAACGTGATGCGCCGCGAGTTCGAAATCTTGAAAGAACGGATGCTCGCTGGCGGCGATATCGATTTCAAAGCTGTATCTGCTGCCGCGACGGTGAGCGCGGACGATGATCTTCACGCCGGGCATCGCTGCCCTTGGCATACGTGCCAGGCAACGCGGCACTGATCCCACTTTAGGACTCCGATAATGTCGGGGCGGACGGCGCTTCTTCATGATTATGAAGAAGCGCTTTCCTTTTTATGCGAACAGCTCGGTGATGACTGGAGCGTGCGCCGATGGCGGGACGGAAACTGTTGCTGGCAGTTTCACGCACCATCGGCCGCGGCGGATGTCGCACAGGGGTGGAAGGTGCATGTTGCCGTCGCGGTCGGCGAAGCGGCGGTCTTTGCCCGCACGCTCGCGCCGCTGCTGGCGGAGTTGCGCGTCCCCTTCAAGCTTCCGGCTTCGCTCGATGCGATTGCCGCAATCAATGCCGGGGAAGGCGGAGCCGAACAGGTCGGCAAGATCGCGACCCTCTATCCTGCCGATGATGCGCACGCACGCGAGGCAATTCACGCCGTCGATCGGCTGTGGCCGGCGAGCGCCGCGCCGACGATCCGGACGAGTTTGCATGTCCGGCCCGGCTCGGCCGTGGCCTTTCGGTTCGGCGCGTTCGATTCGCGCCACCGGGTCGTCGATAGCCGCGGGATCATCCATGCTGCCGTGCGATTGCCCGATGGTCATTTCGTCGCGGACGAACGGATCATGGGAGGAAAGCCGCCCGCCGGGATCGAACCGCCGCTTCCCGGCTTTGCGGCCGCTGGCTGGGATGACGTTGCCGGAAAGCATATGACGATCGGCGACCGGCGCCTGGTCCTTCTGGGGGAAATCAAGCAGACGGTTCATAGCCGATTGCTGTTCGCCGCCGACCGCGACAGCGGGGCGACGCTGGTCGTTCGCCAGCGCGCGCCGGGCGAGACTCGCTACCCCGACGACGGCAGCGCCGAAGCGCGGATTGCGCGCGAATTTCAGGCGCTCGATGAAATCGGCGGACAGCACGGATGCGCGCCGCGCGCGATCGCCTGGTGCGGCGGTGACATTCCGAGCCTCGCGATGGAGGATGTCGAGGGTAGCCTTCTTTCGGAATTGCCGCGGCAAATGCGTATGCGGTTGATGCCGCCGATGGCGAAGGCGTTGGCCGAGGTGCACCGCCGCGGCTGGGTTCACGGCGACGTGAAGCTGGAGAATGCGATCGCCCGCGATGAGACTGTCGCCCTCATCGATTTCGAGCTTGCCGAGCGCGCCGGCTCGCGCATTTCGGGGCGCGGCACCGATGCTTACATGCCCCCCGAAGCGGCGAACGGCGCGCCCGCGCATCCCGCCCAGGACATTTATGCCCTGGGCGTCAGCCTCTTTCATGCCGTGACCGGCTTTCCGCCCGGTCTGCTCGCGCTTCGGCCGGGACTTCTCGCCGACCTTCTCCGCCGCGAAGGGGCAGGGCAGGCCGCCGATGTCGTGGAACGGATGACCGCCGACGATCCGATGGAACGGCCATCGGCCGAGACGAGCATCGACCTCCTCGCGGCCGTGAGCGAGGACGCTATGCCATTGGGCGAGACATCCGACGCGGTGCTCGATGCTTCGCGCCTTCGCCTGGCTATCGAGGCGGCGGTTGCGGCAACGGCGGACTTTCGAATGGAGGATGGCGGTGCGCGCTATTGGCGCAACGCGCATTTCCAGCGCCATTTCGAATGCGAGGCGATCAATATCGGAGCGGCCGGCATCCTGATCGGCCTGTTGGTGGCGGGCGGCGCGGTCGGTGCCGATTGCCGAGATGATATCGCCGGAGCGGCGGAGTGGCTTGCCTCGAGACCCGCGGAAGGTCAGGCGGGCGGCCTTTTTACCGGTAATGCCGGGGTTGCTTTGGCGCTTGCGGCTGCCGGACGCGCGCTCGGCACGGATAAATATAGTGCGGCTTCGCGGGCCCGCCTTGCCGCCGCCGCCGCGGACGACCGCGAACTCGACCTGTTCTCGGGCAGCGCGGGGACGCTGTTCGCCGCCGCCGCAATATCCGAGCTGATCGAGGAGGATTGGCCGCTCGATCTCGGCAGGGTCGCGATGCGCACGCTGGAAGATGGCAGAACCATGGTCGACGGCTTGACCGTCTGGCGCGCCGGAGAGGAAGCAGGTTCGGATTTTCTTGGCTGCGCCCACGGGAGCGCCGGTATCGCCGCGACGCTCGGCTATTGGGGGAGGCGCACCGGCGACCATGATGCCGCCGCTGTTTCCGTGGCGACGTTGAAAGCGCTGGCACGGCGCGAGATGGATACTGCGAGCGAACAGGGAATGCGGATGCGGCTGGACAGCGACCAGCGGCACGCTCCGGGCAATTGGTGCCACGGCACGGCCGGTTTTCTGTGGTCGCTGCTGGCAGGCCCCGGCGCGGATTGCGGGCTGACGGAGGAGATTGATTGGGCCGTTGCGTCGCTGGCCGAGCTTCCGGTGATCGCAACGCCAACCTATTGCCATGGTCTGGCGGGGCAATTGGAGCTTTGGCAAATGGTTTCGGCGATGGAGCGGCACCGGACGCTCGCCGCGGACAAGATCGGCCGCCTGACCGCCAGCCTGGACTTCATGCGGATCGGGACGGACGGGCGTGGTGTCTGGATATCCGACGATCCGTCGATCGTGACGCCCGATCTGTGGGTCGGCTTCATGGGCCCGGCCGCGGCGCTGGCGCTCGCAATGCAGGGCGAAAAGCGAACCCTTTTGGATGGCGGATTGCTTCGGGACGCCGCGGCCCGATGCGGCAAAGGAAGGAGCGGAGGCAGCGATGACGGCAGATGAAGTGAAGCACGCCCGCGTGGCCTTTGAGACCGATGGCGTCGTTCGCATTCCCGCTGCCCTGTCGCGCGCGCAACATGACGCGGCGGAAGGGCTTTTCGACTGGAGTATCGCTAACCCCGGCCCCTATGCCGGGGACGTGCTGGCGGGTGTCGAAGGCTCGTTCTTTCAGGATCATGCGAACCCCGAAGCCCTTTCGCATTATCGCGCTTTCGCGATGGAATCGGGTCTGGCCTCGCTGATCGCCGATGTGCTTGGCACAACGGATCTATGGCTGCTCTACGAACAGGTCTGGCGCAAGGAAGGCGGGACCAAGCGGCGCACGCCCTGGCATCAGGATCTGGCCTACATGCCGATGGCGGGACATCATATGGCGACGGCATGGGTCAGTCTCGATCCGGTCGCGGAGGGTGCTTCCCTCGAATTCGTTCGCGGGTCGCACCGGGGACCGCTCTATAACCCGACGGCGTTCAGCGCGGTGGACGAGCGTGCCGCGATGTTCGCGGATGGTATCTGGCCGCCGCTGCCCGAGATCGAAGCGGATCGGGGTGCTTTTCCCATCGTGCGGTGGGCGGTCGATCCGGGCGACATCTTGCTGTTCCATCCGGCGATCCTGCATGGCGGCGCACCGACCGCTGCCGGGACGCGGCGGCGAACGATATCGTTGCGGGTGTTCGGCGACGATGTCACCTGCTGCCCCCGACCCGATCAGGGAATTGCCGAGGTCGATCGACTGGCGGCCGATGAGGCTTGCGACGACCCGATCCGCATCCTGGCCGGCAAGCCCGAAGGAACGCCTTTTCGCCATCCCGCTTTCGCCAAGATCGTCTGATGCCGTTCGACGTCGTTCCCCGGCCGCAAGGGTTCGGCGCGCTGGTGCAGACCGATCATCCGGCCAGCCTGCTGGAGGAGGGCGCCCGTGAACGACTGGATGAAGCGCTCAGCCGGTTTGGCGTTCTGATCTTTCCGGGTTTGGCGGCCGACGATGCCCTGCATGTCGCGCTGGCCGCGATGTTCGGGGACGTTCAGACCTTCGGCGCGAAGAGGATTTTCCGGTCGGCCAATTTCGATGAGGACGGCACCCTGCTGCGATCGGACAGCGACAAAGCGCGCCTCCTCCGCCTCAACTGGCTGTGGCACGCCGATGGCGTCTATCGCGAACGCGACATACGGGCCGTCCTGCTTCGGGCGGAAACGACCGAGACCGGATGCGGCGACACCGAATTCGCCGACCTGGTGGCGGCCTTTGACGCGCTTCCACCCGATTTGCGGAGCCGAATAGAGACTTTGTCGGTCGAATATAGTTTCGAGCATATGATCCTTACCGCAGATGTGCCCCCAGTGTCGGCCGACGAGCGGTCGCGCCTGCCCCGGGCGCAGCACGCTCTGGTCCAGACGCTCGCCGATGGACGTCGATCCTTGCGGTTGAGCCCGCCGTATATGGAGCGGGTTGTCGGCTGGGGGCGCGACGAAAGCCTGGCGCTGTTTCGAGAACTCGCCGATGTCGCGACGCGTCCCGAATTTCTGTTCGGGCATCATTGGAGCGCGGGCGATATGGTGGCGTGGGACAATCGCTGGACGATGCACCGGGTGCTTCCCTACGACGACGGCAGGCTTCGGCGCGATATGCGCGGGGCGGTGGTGCTCGCCTGAACGATCGCGGTAGGGCGCGTCAGAATTCGTAGCCGAGCCACGCGATATCGGCACGATAGCGGCTGGCGATCGCTTCGCGCGTTTCGGTGTCGTAAAAATCCCGGTAAGGACGGTGGTCGGGCGATCGGTTGACATGCGGCAGGGCAATCTGCTCGCCGAAAATCCGCTTTGACAGGTCGGAAAATTGGCGGCCAACATCCTCAAAGCGGATGATGTGATCGACCAGGCTTCGCCCGTTGTCGTCGTGCACGAAAGCCCATTGTGGCAACAGGTGCCGTTCCTCGTTGCTCCCCTCTGGAGCGGGATAGCCCGTCAAGATGAACTCCCGAAAATCCATCTCGCGCGCATATCGGTATTTATATTCGGACACCGCGCGATCCCATGGGTTCCGCACAACCGTGAAGCGGAGATAATCGTTGAAATCGATCGGCGCCAAATGGCCCCGCGACAGATATTCTTCGGCCGTGAGATGGGCGAGAAAGGGCGGGCCGGCCTCGGGATCATGGTTGGTCGTCAGCAGCAGCGGGCCACGAGTGTCCCAATCGAGCCCCATCTTGTCGAGAAAGACCTGCTCGATGCTCTGCCCCCCGGTTTTCGGGATGTGGATGAACAGCGTCTTCCAGCGATGGCAGATCATTTTTGCCCCAGTCAGATTCGGTAATTTTAATGTCCGTTTAGCGGACGATCGTGCTTTTTGCCGCTGTAATTGAATATGGGCCCTAATTGGGTTGCAAATCGGAACCATTCGCGGTCTTCTGAAAATCCGAGAAGGGGAGCGTCATATGCGTAAACGTGGGATCATTATTTTGGGCGGCGTCGCACTGGTTGCCGTTGCCGCGGCAACGGTTGCGGTGCGCACCGCGGGTTTCGCTCCTGCGAACGTCGCCGACGGGAGCGACGTCCGGATCGCCGCCGCGCCACCCTATGACCTCGACGCCGCCGTTCGCCACCTCAGCGAGGCCGCGCAGATTCCCACCGTGTCGAACCAGGACCCGGCCGACAATCAGATTGCCGAATGGGACCGGCTGCACGCCTGGCTCGCCTCGACCTATCCCGCCGCGCACGGCGCGATGACGCGCACGATCCTGCCGAACAAGACGCTCGTCTATTATTGGCCCGGCAGCGACGCCTCGCTCGCGCCGATCATCCTGATGGCGCACCAGGACGTCGTGCCGGTGACGCCGGGGACCGAGAAGGACTGGAAATATCCGCCCTTCGCGGGGACGATCGCCGACAATGCGGTGTGGGGCCGCGGCACCGTCGACGACAAGGGCTCGCTGATCGGCCTGTTCGAGGCAGTCGACGCGCTCGCGAAATCGGGCTTCAAGCCCAAGCGTGGCATTTATCTGGTCTCGGGCCATGACGAGGAAGCCGGCGGATCGGGCGCGATCGCGGCGGCGGCGAAGCTGAAGGCCGAGGGCGTGAAGGCGATCTACACGCTCGACGAGGGCGGCCTCATTCTCGCCGACACCCCCGTGATCGACGGCCCCGCGATCATGATCGGCATTTCCGAAAAGGGCTATGCGACCCTGAAGGTCACCGCGAACGCACCCGGCGGCCACAGCTCGATGCCGCCCGCCGAGACGGGGGTGACGACGCTGGCCAAGGCGGTGCTGGCGATTGCCGACAAGCCGTTCCCGCTGGAAATTCGCGGCCCCGGCGAACAGATGATCGAAGCGCTCGCGGCGAAGAAGGGCGGGACGACCAAGATGGCGGTCGCCAATCAATGGCTGTTCGGACGGCTGCTCAAGGGCGGGATCGCCGACACGCCCTCGACCGCCGCGGCCTTCCACACCACCATCGCGCCGACGATGCTGGAGGGCAGCCCCAAGGAGAATGTCCTGCCGCAATCGGCCAACGCGCTGATCAACTATCGCATCGCGCCCTGGAACAGCTCGGCCGACGTGATGGCGCGCGCGAAGGCGGCGGTCGGCGACGCAAAGGTCGATCTCGCCTGGGTCAAGCCGCCGCGCGAGCCCTCGCGCGTGTCGTCGACAAGTTCGCAGGGCTGGAAATGGATCGCCGCCGCCGCGCGCGCGGAAGCGCCCGACGCGGTGCTGACGCCGATGCTGGTCGTGGCGGGCACCGACAGCCGCAGCATGGAGCCGGTGTCGGAGGACGTCTATCGCTTCATGCCGCTGCGCGTCTCGCTCAAGGAATCCGCCATGATCCACGGCACCAACGAGCATATGGCGATCGACAGCTTCAAGAAGATGATCGATTTCTATGCGCGGCTGATCGCGACGTCTGCGGGATAGACTTGGGGCCTCAGCCTGTCTAAGGCGCCCGCACGGTCGGGGAGTGGCGCAGCCCGGTAGCGCGCTTGCTTTGGGAGCAAGATGTCGCAGGTTCGAATCCTGTCTCCCCGACCAGCTTCCCCAAAAGGCCCCGTGATTGCACGGGCTGCGCGTCCTGAACGCGCGTCAATCACCCTTAACGCGCTGATAAACATTTGTCTTTAAGGCGGTCCCTCGCAAATGGGACCAAGGCATTTGAAGATGGTGGGCATCCGTCCAGGGAAATGGATTGCGGCGCTATGCGCGCTGATCGCGTCGCTGTGCGCCGCGAGCCCCGCGATGGCGGCCAATTGCTATTATGCGACGTCGCAGGGATCGACCGGTCCCGCCGACTGGCAGACCTATTGCTGGCTCGACCTCGGCGGCTACAACGACACGAGTGCGCGGAGCACGAACGGACAGGCTTTTTCCTACACCTTGCCCGATGGCACGGTGATGAGTTTCCGGCTGAAGGTTTCGGGGGCGGCCGCGACTTCGGCGGCGGCGCCGTCGTGGACGGGCGCGGCGGTCGGGAACACCGCCTTTCTCGGCATCGCGGGGCGCCCAATCCTTTATCAGACCGCGGCGGGCACGACGACGGTGACGATCTCGAACATCGCGCTGACGCCGCCGGCATCGGGAACGATCGGCAATTTCATGTTCGTCGCCGCCGATGGCGAGTCGAGCAACGAGAATGAATCGCTGCGCTTTCAGACCAACGGCGGCGGCTGGCAGGAACTCGACCGCGCCGGGCCGATCAGCGGATCGACCTATCCTTCGGTTGCGGGTGTCGGGACAAGCAGCTTCACCGAAAGCGGCGCTGCGGGGACGGTGGGCGCCTATATCATGGGGTCGACCTCACCGACGCAGGTGACGACCACCATGGTCGGTGGCGGGCTTCAGGGGGCGATGTTCGCGGTGCGCTTCGCCTCGATCCGGCTCAACACCCAGATTTCGGGAACGCGGATTAACGCGGCCGACCAATTCGCCTTTTCGATCAACGCCACCGGCAGCGGCACGGTGCTGGCGGCGGGCACGTCGAGCGGGGCAGGGCTGGGGCCCTTCACCGCCGCCGCGCTGTCGAGCACCGCGGCGATCCCGCTGACGCTGAATCAGGCGATGGCGGCGGGCAGCAGCAGCGCGGTCGGCCAATATCGATCGACGCTGACGTGCAGCAATGCCGCATCGGGCTCACCCACCGTCCTGCCGACCGGCGTCGCCACCACCTCCTACGATTTCGGCACGCTGCGTTTCGGCGATGCCGTCCAGTGCAGCTTTACCGAGACGCCCTACCCGCATCTTCGCCTGACCAAGGCGCTGGCGGCGTCGGGGCGCCAGTTCGCGGGCGATCAGTTCGTGATGACCATCGCGCAAGGGGCGACGGTTACCGCGACGACCACCACGACCGGCACCGGAGCAAGCGTCGGCAATGCATCGACCGCGCAGACGCAGGTCGCCGCAGGCACCGCCTACAGCTTCGCCGAGGAAGCGTCGGGAACGACCAGCCTCGGTCAATATTCGGCGGTGCTGAGCTGCACCAACGGCGCCTCCTCATCGACCGTGCTGCCGACCGTCGTCGGCGGCAGCGTGACGCCGCAGATGGGCGACGTCATCAGTTGCACGATCACCAACACGAAACGCGCATCGAACGCGACGCTCGACATCGCCAAGACCTCGGCGCTCGTCTCCGATCCCGTCAACGGGGCGATCGACCCCAAGGCGATTCCGGGCAGCATCGTGCGTTACACGCTGGAAGTCCGCAACAGCGGGCCGGCATCGGTCGACAACAACAGCATGTTCATCGTCGATACGCTGCCGCTTCAGATTTCGGTGGGGACGGCAGCGAATCCGGTCTTCACGCAAGGGTCGCCAACGAGCGGGCTGACCTTCGGCACGAACGATATCCGCTATTCCAGCTCGGCGACTCGCCCCGCGAGCTTTGCCGCCTGCACCTATGCGCCGGTCGCGGCGTATGACCCGGCGGTGAAATATGTCTGTCTGCGGCCGCGCGGCACGATGGCGGGGTCGACCGGCGTTCCGACCAGCTTCACGATCAGCCTCCAGGCCCAGATCAAATAGCCAAATAAGCTTTGAGCAACGAAAAAGGCGGCCTTCCCGAAGGAAGACCGCCCTTGTTCGTTTCAGTCATTGCCCCGAAGGGCTGCGACTTACTTCTTTTCTTCAGCCGGAGCAGCAGCCTTGGCGTCAGCGGCCGGAGCAGCGGCAGCAGCCGGAGCAGCAGCGGCGTCGGCAGCGGCCGGAGCGGCAGCAGCGTCGGCGCCAGCAGCGGCAGCGTCGGCACCAGCAGCGGCGGCATCGGCGCCAGCAGCAGCGGCGTCGGCGCCTTCTTCAGCAACCGCGTCCGCAGCCGGAGCTTCGGTGGTGGCAGCTTCGTCAGCAGCCTTCTCACCGCAAGCGGCGAGGGCAAACATGCTGGCGGCAACGGCGATAGCAGCAAACTTCTTCATGATGTGTGGGCTCCCTAAAATGCCTTTCCGCGCTGGGGAAACTTTCCCGTCCCGCGAGCGGCGGGATTTAGCCTTTCCGCGTGAATCGTCAACAAAAATAATTGAGATGTCCCGTGCGCGCGGAAAACTGTCACTTCCCCGAAACAATCAGGGAAGCTCGGAATCGCTGCTGTTCGCGAGAATCGCCAAAGTCGCGGTCCAGGCGACGACATTTTGTCGCAATTGCGCCGGATCGACCTTGTCGAGCGTGTCGTCGGGGGTGTGGTGGATGTCGAAATAGCGGGTGCCGTCCTGTTGCAGGTCGACGATCGGCGTGCCGGCGGCGGTGAGCGCGCCGATGTCGGTGCCGCCGCTGGCGGGAGTCCTGCCGGGCGTGATGCCGAGCGGCGCGAGCGCCGCCGCGATCCGCTCGGTCAGCGGCTTCGCGCTGTCGGGCAGCTTGAAATCGACGCGCCAGACGCGGTCGGCGCCGAAATCGGATTCGAGCGCGGCGGCGTGGCGTTCCTTGCCATGCGCATCGAAATAGGCCTTGCCGCCGAACCCGCCGACTTCTTCGGCACCCGCCCAGAGGATGCGGATCGTGCGGCGCGGCTGGCCCGCGGCCATGACATGCTTCGCCGCGGCGGCGATGATCCCGCAGCCTGCCGCATCGTCGATCGCCCCGGTGCCCTGGTCCCAGCTATCGAGGTGGCAGGCGGCGATCACGGGACTTGCGGCAGGATCGCTTCCCGGCACCTCGGCGATGACATTGCCCGATGCCTGCTGCTCCAGCCGGCGCGGCGTCAGCAGCAGCTTCAGGCGCAGCGCGCCCGGGCGGCGCTGCCACTGGCGGACGAGCTGGTCGGCGTCGGGGCCGGAAATGGCAGCGGCGGGGATCGGGGTCACGCCATCGTCGAAATTGGTGACGCCCGCGTGCGCGATGCGATGGCTGTCGGTGCCGATCGAGCGGATGACGATGGCGACCGCGCCCTTCTTCGTCGCCACGCTCGGCCCCATGAAACGCCCGCGCCCGAAATAGCCGTAACCGCTGCCGTCCTGCGCCGCCTTCATCTGGTTGTCGACGAAGACGATCTTGCCCTTCACCGCTGCGTCGGGCGCCGCGACGAGCGCGTCATAGCCGTCGAAATAGGCGACCTCCGCCTCGAGTCCCTGCGGCCCGGTCGCGCCGCTGTTGCCGAGCCCGACGACGGTCAGCCTCTGCGGCAGGAAGGGCGCGGTGAGCCATGCCTCCTCCGTGCCGCGCTGCCATACCGGCATTTGATAGGCTTCCTCGCGGACATTGGCGAAGCCCATCGCTTTCAGCCGGTCGACGGCCCAGCGCCGCGCCGCGGCCTCGCGATCGCTCCCTGCGGCACGCGGGCCGATTTCGGTGGTCAGATCCTCGGTGATCGACCAGGCCGGATCGTCGCCGCTTTGCGCGAGGTCGACCGCGCTCGGTGCGGCGCTGGCGGTGGTTGCGAGAAGCAGGGCGGCGATCCCGACAAGGCGGGCGGGGGTGGAAAGACGCGTCATGGCGGCAGTCCTAGCGGGCCATGTCCGCCCCTCGCAAGCCTCGATTGCCTTCCTTGTCGTCTCCGATCTGGCCGGTAGCCATCCACCCCAGTCATTGCGAGCGAAGCGAAGCAATCCAGAGCAGGCGTAAACCGCTCTGGATTGCTTCGCTTCGCTCGCAATGACGACGGAAGGTCCATCTGCGGATGCGAAAGGGGTGAAGACCTCGTCACCCGAATGTCCAATGATTGCCAACCCCGCGCCCATTCGCTAACCGGCGCCCAATTCTCCCGGCCGCTTCTCTGGCGGCCCAGCCTCTATCGGAGCATATCGATGGCCGCCCAATATAGTTTCGTGATGAAGGGTCTGACCAAGACCTATCCCGGCGCGCAAAAGCCGACGCTCAACAATCTGAGCCTGCAATTCTATCCCGATGCCAAGATCGGCATCGTCGGCCCGAACGGCACCGGCAAGTCGACGCTGATGAAGATCATGGCCGGCATCGACAAGGATTTCACCGGCGAAGCGTGGCCAGGCGAGGGCATCAGCGTCGGCTATCTGGCGCAGGAGCCGCAGCTCGACCCGAACAAGACGGTCAAGGAAAATGTCATGGACGGGGTGCGCCCCGTCGCCGACATGATGGACCGCTTCAACGAGATCAGCGCGCTGATGGCCGACCCGCCCGCCGACGCCGATTTCGACGCTTTGATGGAGGAAATGGGGACGCTGCAGGAAAAGATCGACGCGGTCGACGGCTGGACGCTCGACAACCAGCTCGAGATCGCGATGGAAGCGCTGCGCTGCCCGCCCGGCGACTGGAGCGTCGAGAATCTGTCGGGCGGTGAAAAGCGCCGCATCGCGCTCACTCGCCTGCTGCTCGAAAAGCCGTCGATCCTGCTGCTCGACGAACCGACCAACCATTTGGACGCCGAAAGCGTCGCCTGGCTGGAAAAGCATCTGGTCGACTATCCGGGCAACGTCATCCTCGTTACCCACGACCGCTATTTCCTCGACAATGTCGTGAACTGGATCCTCGAACTCGATCGCGGCCGCTACTTCGTCTACGAGGGCAATTATTCGACCTATCTCGACAAGAAGGGCAAGCGACTCGAACAGGAAGCGCGCGAGGATCAGGGCCGGCAAAAGGCGATCCGCGACGAACTCGAATGGATTCGCCAGTCGCCCAAGGCGCGCCAGGCCAAGTCGAAGGCGCGTATCAAGAGCTTCGACCAGCTTGTCGAGGCGCAGGAAAACCGCACCCCCGGCAAGGCGCAGATCGTCATCCAGGTTCCCGAGCGCCTCGGCGGCAAGGTGATCGAGGTGACGGGCATCTCGAAGGCCTATGGCGAGAAGCTGCTGTTCGAGGATCTGTCCTTCACCCTGCCGCCGGGCGGCATCGTCGGCGTCATCGGCCCGAACGGCGCGGGTAAGTCGACTTTGTTCAAGCTGATCACCGGGCAGGAGCAGCCCGACAGCGGCAGCGTCGCGATCGGCGATACGGTTCGCCTCGGCTATGTCGACCAGAGCCGCGACGCGCTCGACCCGAACAAGAATGTCTGGGAGGAAATCTCGGGCGGTCACGACATGATGTCGATCGGCAAGCACGAGATGCAGACGCGCGCCTATGTCGGCGCCTTCAACTTCAAGGGCACCGATCAGCAGAAGAAGGTCGGCCAGCTTTCGGGCGGCGAACGCAACCGCGTCCATATGGCAAAGATGCTGAAGGCCGGCGGCAACGTGCTGCTGCTCGACGAACCGACCAACGACCTCGACACCGAAACGCTCGCCGCGCTCGAGGAAGCGCTCGAGAATTTCGCGGGCTGCGCGGTGGTGATCAGCCACGACCGCTTCTTCCTCGACCGCCTCGCGACACATATCCTGGCGTTCGAGGGCGACAGCCATGTCGAATGGTTCGAGGGCAATTTCGAGGCCTATGAAGAGGACAAGATCCGCCGCCTCGGCGACGAGGCGACGCGGCCGCACGCGACGACCTACAAGAAGCTGACGCGCTGATCGGCATGGCGGGGGAGGCGCCTATCTCGTCGAGCGCGATCCGCATGGACGCGGACGCGCTCAACGCCTTCATGGCCGCGGCCTTCCCCCACGCGAAGCCCGGTTCACGGGGCCATGTCGTCTCCGCGGCACCGGGGCATATCCGCGCGCGGATCGACCCCAATGAGCAGGCGCTACGCCCCGGCGGGCTGATCTCCGGCCCGACGCAGATGGGCTTTGCCGACATGGCGGCCTATGCGCTCGTCCTTGCGCATATCGGCCCGGTCGCGATGGCGGTGACGAGCGCGCTTAACTATCAGTTCCTGCGCCCGTGCCGTCCGGGGCCGGTGTTCGCCGACGCGCATCTGCTGCGCCTTGGAAAGCGATTGGCGGTGATGGATATCCGCATCTGGACCGACGATGCCGACAAGCCCGTCGGACAGGCGAATGTGACCTACGCCATTCCGTAGCGCCGCTTAGGCCGGAAGCTCGATATCCTCCGACGGCCGCAGCGAATCCTTGGCGGGCTGAAGCAGGTCGAGCGCGAACAGGGTCGCGGCGTGGCGGATGGCGGCGCGATCTTTCGAGTCGAACTGCACCCGCTGGGTGAAATAATCGTCGGGGTCCTGCCCGCGCAGCGCGCGCGCGAAGACGACCTGGCCGACCGGCTTCTTCTCCGACCCGCCGCCGGGGCCTGCAATGCCGGTGATCGCGACCGCGACATCGGCGTCGCTGTTCGCCAGCACCCCCGCGGCCATCGCCCAGGCGGTCGCGAGCGAGACCTCGCCGAACGTCTCCAATATCTCGCCGCTGACGTCGAGCTGGTGCTTTTTCGCGTCGCCCGAATAGGTAATGAAGCCGGCGCTGAACACGTCGGAGCTGCCCGCTATGTCGGTCAGCGCCGCCGACACCATGCCGCCGGTGCAGCTTTCGGCGACGGCGACCGTGCGCCCGGCGGCGCGGTTGGCGGCGAGGGCCGACGTGGCGGCCTCTTCACGCGCGGTCTGGCGCGTTTCGACGATCGACGGCAAGGTTCAATTCTCCGGAAGTGACAGGGTGGCTACCGCCTGTGCGGCGATTCCTTCGCGGCGGCCGGTGAAGCCGAGCCGCTCGGTCGTTGTGGCCTTCACACTAACGCGCTCCAGCTCAATCGCAAGGATTTCGGCGATGCGGGCGCGGATCGCTGGACGATGCGGGCCGATTTTGGGCGCTTCGGCGATGATCGTCAGGTCGACATGATCGATGCGCCCGCCGCGCGCGGCGACCCGCTCGGCGGCGAAGGCGAGGAAACGATGCGAGGCGGCGCCGCGCCATTGCGGATCGCTCGGCGGGAAATGGTCGCCGATGTCGCCGTCGGCCAGCGCGCCGAGGATGGCGTCGGTGATCGCATGGAGCGCGACGTCGGCGTCGCTATGCCCCTCAAGGCCATGACTATGCGCGATTTCGATCCCGCCGATCCACAGCGGCTTGCCCGTCACGAGGCGGTGAACGTCATAGCCCATGCCGACCGCGGTTCGCATCATCGTCGCTGCCCCCAGAAGCCCGGAAAGGATCACCATATCCTCGGCATATGTCAGTTTGTGGAGTCGCGCATCGCCCGCGACCGCTGCGACGCGACCGCCAAGGCGGCGAACGAGCTGCGCATCGTCGGTGGCGGTCTCACCCGCTGCGGCGGCATGGGCTTGGCGCAAGATGCCGAGCCGGAACGCCTGCGGTGTCTGGACGCGCGCGAGGGCGGCGCGATCGACGGCATCGCCGGCTTCGCCATCCGCCTGCTCGACCAGCGTGTCGGGAACCGGCAGCGTGGGGATTGCGGCATCGCTTTCGTGCAGCGCCGCGATCAGCCGGTCGATGACATCGGCGTCGACTCCGGGCCGAGCCGCGTCATGAACGAGAATGATCGCATCTTCATCCCAGTCGGCGAGCGCGGCGAGCGCATTGGCGACCGATTGCTGGCGTTCGGCGCCGGGGTCGGCGGAAATCCAGCCTTCGGGCAGCGCACCAATCGCCGCCATGACGTCATCATTTGCCACGAGCACGCCGCCTGAGATCGCGGGATGCGCGGCGAAGGCGTCGAGGCTCCAGCGCAGCACCGGCTTGCCGCCGAGCGCTTCGAGTTGCTTCGGCCGGGCGAAACCGGCGCGGCTTCCCCGGCCGCCGGCGAGCAATATGACCCCGATGCGCGGGGAAAGGGGAGGCGGGGACTCGGCCATGTCGCGCGCCGGTTAGCGCAGCCACGACTTGCGGGAAAGCCGCTTAGCGTGTAGGGCGTGCTCAAAATTTAGGCAATTTCGACGAAAGCTCCCCGCCATGGCGCCGCTCCGGCCCATCCAGATCGGCCCCATCACCATCGCGGATCCCGTGATCCTCGCGCCGATGACGGGCGTCTCCGACATGCCCTTCCGCACCCTCGTCCGCCGCTACGGCTCGGGGCTCAACGTCACCGAGATGATCGCGAGCCAGGCGGCGATCCGCGAAACGCGCCAGTCGCTCCAGAAGGCGGCGTGGCATCCGGTCGAGGAACCGGTGTCGATGCAGCTCGTTGGCTGCACCCCCTATGAAATGGGGGAGGCGGCCAAGCTCAACGAGGATCGCGGCGCGGCGATCATCGACATCAACATGGGCTGCCCGGTGCGCAAGGTCACCAATGGCGACGCGGGATCGGCGCTGATGCGCGACCTGAAGCTCGCGGCCGCGCTGATCGACGCTTGCGTCAAGGCGGTGTCGGTGCCGGTGACCGTCAAGATGCGCATGGGCTGGGACGTCGACAGCCTGAACGCGCCCGAACTCGCGCATATCGCCGAGGATCTGGGCGCGAAGCTGGTCACGGTGCACGGGCGCACGCGCAACCAGATGTATCGCGGCACCGCCGACTGGGCGTTCGTCCGCACGGTCAAGGATGCGGTGTCGATCCCGGTCATCGTCAACGGCGACATCTGCTCGGCCGACGATGCCCGCACCGCCATCACGCAGAGCGGCGCCGACGGGGTGATGATCGGCCGCGGCGCCTATGGCCGGCCGTGGCTGCTCGGGCAGGTGATGGCGGCGCTGCGCGGGGAGGGCGAGCGCCCCGACCCCGGCATCGACGAACAATATGAAATCATCACAACGCATTATCGCGCGATGCTCGACCATTATGGCGAGATGACCGGGGTCAATATGGCGCGCAAGCATCTCGGCTGGTACGTCAAGGGGCTGCCGGGCTCGGCCGAGTTCCGCAACAAGGTCAACCAGATAGCCGACAGCCGCGGCGTGCTCGACGCGCTCGAGCAATTCTACGGGCCCTATCTGAGCAAGGCGGCCGCGTGAGCGCGCTGACGTCGAGCATTCCGATGTTCGACCATGACGAGATCATCCAGTCGCATCCCGTCGCCACGCTGCTGATCGACCGGGGCGGGGTGATCCTGTTCGTCAACGCCGCCGCCGAACAGCTTTGCAATATCGGGCGCGCGGCGATGGTCGGGCGCGTTATCGACGACGTGATCGGCATGGACCGCAGCTTTCGCCAGCGGATGAACGATCCCGCCGCCCCGGCGCTTTTTGCGCACCGCGCCGAAATCACGCTTGGTGGGCGCCGGTCGGCCTTCGTCGACATGCAACTCGTGCCCTATGGCCGCAGCGGCCATCGCATCCTGACGCTCGTGCCGTCGCAGCGCGAGGCCGACCTGATCGGCGGCGCGATCGGCCGCTCAGGCCGCGCCGCGGGCGCCGCCGCCTCGATGCTCGCGCACGAGATCAAGAATCCGCTCGCGGGGATCAAGGGCGCGGCGCAACTGCTTGCGCGCAAGGCCGATGCCAGCGGCGAGCGCTTCACCACCCTGATCTGCGCCGAGGTGGACCGGATCACGACGCTGATCGACCAGATGGAGCATTTCTCGCGCGGGCAGCCGATCGCCTACGGCCCGGTCAACCTCTATCAGCCGATCCACCAGGCGATGGAGACGGCGCGCGCGCGCCAGTTTCCGGGCATCGGCTTCGTCGAGGATTTCGACCCGTCGCTGCCCCTGGTCCACGGCAATCACGATGCGCTGGTCCAGATCCTGCTCAACCTGATCACCAACGGCTGCGAGGCGCTGACGGGGCGCGATGACGGCATCGTGCGGATCGCGACCGCCTATCGCCACGGCCTGTCGATCGACAATGACGACGGACGCGGCCGCATCGCGCTGCCGATCGAGGTCAGTGTCAGCGACAACGGCCCCGGTGTTCCCGCCGATATTCGCGGCGACCTGTTCGATCCCTTCGTCACCACGAAGCGCGAGGGCAGGGGGCTGGGCCTCGCGCTCGTCGCCAAGCTGGCGCGCGACATGGGCGGAACCGCGCAGCATCTTCGCGACGGCGACTGGACGCGCTTCCGCGTCCACCTGCCCGCCGTATCGAAACAGGGACGAGGCGCATGAGCAGCGGCAAGACCATCCTGCTCGTCGAGGACGATCCGGCGATCGCGCTGATCATCCGCGAAACGCTCGACGCCGAGTGCGGCACCTTCGCCTCGGTTTCGAGCATCGGCGAGCGCAATGCGTGGCTGGCGGACCATCGCGCGGACCTGATCATCACCGACGTCGTGCTGCCCGACGGCGACGGCATCGACTCGCTACCCGGCGCGGGCGTCGATCCCGACACGCCGGTGATCGTGCTGTCGGCGCAGAACACGCTCGACACCGCGGTGCGCGCGACGGGGATCGGCAGCTATGACTATCTGCCCAAGCCGTTCGACCTCGAGGAACTGACCGCCAGCGTCCGCGCCGCGCTCGAACGGAGCAACCAGCCCGCGGTCAAGGCCGATCCGGGGCAGGCCGACAGCCACGGGCTGGTCGGCCGCGCGCCGGCGATGCAGGCGGTGTATCGCACCATCGCGCGGCTCGCGACCAACGATCTCGCCGTGCTGATCCTGGGCGAATCGGGCACTGGCAAGGAGGTCGTCGCGCGCGCGATCCACGCGACGGGATTGCGGCGCAGCGGGCCGTTCGTCGCGATCAACATGGCCGCGATCCCGCGCGAACTGATCGAGGCCGAACTGTTCGGCCACGAAAAGGGCGCTTTCACCGGCGCGACCAGCCGCAACGCGGGCCGCTTCGAGCAGGCGGCGGGCGGCACCCTGTTCCTCGACGAGATCGGCGACATGCCGCTGGAGGCGCAGACGCGGCTGCTGCGGGTGCTGCAGAGCAACGAATATTCGACCGTCGGTGGCAGCCAGGCGCTGCGCGCCGACGTGCGCGTCGTCGCGGCGACGCACCGCGACATGCGCACGCTTGTCGCCGACGGGCGCTTTCGCGAGGATCTTTTCTACCGGCTCAACGTGATTCCGGTGACGCTGCCGCCGCTGCGCGACCGGCGTAGCGACATTGCCGCGCTGGTGCGCCATTTCGTCGATGCGGGGCGACATGCGGGGCTTCCCGACCGGCAATTCGCGCCCGCGGCGATGCAGCTTCTCGAACGCCACGACTGGCCGGGCAACGTCCGCGAGTTGGGCAACGTCGTTCAGCGCCTCGCGGTGCTGTCGCGCGATACCTCGGTCGGCGCGCGCGACGTCGAGGCGGTGCTGCGCGACCATGGCGAAAGCGCGGCGATGGCCGCCCCCGCTGACCTGATCGCGCGCGCGGTCGACGACTGGGCACGCGAGGCGCTGTCCGCATCGGGTCAGGACGGCACGATCCACGGCGCGCTCGAAGCGATCGTCGAAACGGCGCTGCTGCGCCGGACGCTGCGCGAGGTGCGCGGCAACCAGCTCGAGGCGGCGCGCCGGCTGGGGATCAACCGCAACACGCTGCGCAAGCGGCTGGGGCAACTCGACATCGACCCCGCGCGCCCCTGACGCCTCGCACCAACGGCAAAAAGCGCACATATCGGCGCGCGTCCGCACTTTGTGTGTTTTCTATGCAACAGGATTGTCGTAGCAAGGCAACAATGGAGCCTGCCGCTTCCCTTGGCGTCGAAAACGATTCTACCGATCCGACCGCGGATTCGCGGGGCTGGCACTTTGCGGCGCCCGAATATTACACGCTGGCGATCATCATCAGCGTCGCGATCGCGACCTATATCTTCGTCACCGGCGACGCGCAGAGCGAAAGGCTGCTGACGCCTGCGCTCGTCGCGGCGATCATGGTCGTGAACCTCGTTCCGGCGATGGCGCTGATCGTGCTCGTCGGCAGCCGCATCGCGCGGGCGCGCGCGGTGCGGTCGATGGCGGGGGGCAATGGCCGCCTGCACGTCAGGCTGGTGGCGCTCTTCTCGCTGCTTGCGGCAACGCCGACGCTGCTGGTCGTGATCTTCGCCTCGCTGCTGTTCCAGTTCGGCGTCGATTTCTGGTATTCGGATCGCTCGCGCGGAATGTTCGAAAATGCGGCGAGCCTGGCACAGGCCTTTTACGAGGATAGTCAGAAATCGCTGAGTGCCCACACGACGGCGATGGCGAAAGACCTCAGTGCCTATCTTCAGCGCTATCCCATCGACAGTCAGTCGTTCCAGGATGCCTATGTGCAGCAGGTGGTGCTTCGTGAACTCAATGAGTCGGCGATCATCGAAGTCGGTTCGGATGGAATTGCGCGCACGGCCGCGATGATCGATCCGGACAACCGCGCCGCCGATGCCCGCATTTCACCGGATACGGTTGCCAAGCTCGATCGCGGCGCCCCGGTGGTGGTTACGCAGAAGCCGGACCGGATCGAGGCGGCAACCCGGCTGCCGGGCAGGCCAAAAGTCTATGTGTATGCGTCGCGTGAGGCCAATATGCTCGGGCTGCGGCAATTTGACCGCGCGCGGACGGTTTTGGCCGATTATAATGGATTGTTCGAGCGATCTCAGCAACTGCAGCTTCAATTCAACGGCGCGCTCTATCTTGGCTCGCTGTTGCTGCTTGCGCTCGCGGTCATCGCGGCGATCGTCGTCGCCGACCGCATCGTCCGCCCGCTCGGCACGCTGATCGGCGCGACCCGAACGGCGGCGGGGGGCGATTTGTCGGTGCGGGTGACGCCGCCGGCGCGCGACGACGAGATCGCGGTGCTGACGCGAGCGTTCAACCGCATGACCGAGCAGCTCGAGGGACAGACCGGCGCCCTCGTCAACGTCAATGCCCAGCTCGAAGCACGGCGGAGTTTCATCGAGGCGGTCCTGAGCGGCGTTTCCTCGGCGGTCGTGTCGGTCGATGCCGATCATCATATCCTGCTCGTCAACGCCGCGGCCGAGCGGTTGATCGGACAGAGCGCGACGGACCTCACCGGCCAGCCGCTCGCCGACGTCGCCCCCGAACTCGCGCGCTTGCTGACCAGCGGCGAACGCGAAGGCGTTGTCCAGCTTGCCCGCCGCGATGCCGAGCCCGCGACGCTGGCGGCAAAAGCGGTGGCGCAAGGCGACGGTTTCGTGCTGAGTTTCGAGGACATCACGCAGCAATTGCTCGATCAGCGGCGCGCCGCCTGGTCCGACGTCGCGCGGCGGATCGCGCACGAGATCAAGAATCCGCTGACCCCGATCCAGCTCGCCGCCGAGCGGCTTCAACGCCGCTTCGGTGAAAAGGTCGAGGGCGACGCGCCGACCTTTCGCCGTCTGACCGACACGATCGTCCGCCAGGTGCACGACATGCGGCGCATGGTCGACGAATTTTCCAGCTTCGCGCGGATGCCCAAGCCGACGTTCGGGGTCGAGGATATTCGGGATATCCTGCGGCAGGCGGTCTTTCTGTTCGAGGTGGCAAAGCCCGAGATCGCTTTCAGCGTGAAGACGCCCGACGAGATCGAGCCGCTCGTCTGCGACCGCCGCCTGTTGTCGCAGGCACTCACGAACATTGTCAAAAACGCGGTCGAAGCGATTGAAGAAAAATCGGATAATAGCTCATCGTCGCCGGTCGGCCACATCAGCGCCGAGCTCGCGACGGGCGAGGGCGACGCCATCGTCATCCGGGTCAGCGACGACGGGGTCGGGCTGCCGCAGGCCCGCGACACGATCGCCGAACCCTATATGACGACACGGCAGGGCGGCACCGGGCTGGGGCTCGCGATCGTCAAGAAGATCGTCGAACAACATTATGGCGAACTCGAATTCTGCGACAACCCGGCGGGGCAGGGCACATGCGTGACGCTGACCCTGCATCCGGGGCGGTTGCGGTCGTTGGCAAGCAAGGGGGGGGAATTGGTAACAGGGCAGGGTGAATCGGTTCCCGGACGGGTCCGGAACCGGCAGGACAGAGAAGAATATGGCGCTTGATATCCTGATCGTCGACGATGAGCGCGACATTTGCGAACTGGTGGCCGGCGTCATGGAGGACGAAGGCTATGAGGCGCGCACCGCGTCGGACAGCGACGCCGCGCTCGATGCGATCCGCCAGCGGCGGCCGTCGCTGGCGTTGATCGACGTGTGGCTGCAGGGCTCGCGGCTCGACGGGCTGGGGCTGGTCGAGGCGATCAAGGCGTTCGATCCGACGCTGCCGATCATCGTCATTTCGGGCCACGGCGGCCTCGACACCGCGGTCGCGGCGATCCGCCGCGGCGCGTTCGACTTCATCGAAAAACCGTTCGAGGCCGAGCGACTGCTCCACCTCGTCGCGCGGGCGACCGAGAGCGAGCGGCTCAAGTTCGAATATGAGCAATTGCGCGAGAAAGCGGGGCCGTCGGACGAGCTGACCGGCACCAGCGCCGCGATCAACAATGTCCGTGCGACCCTGAAACGCGTCGCCGGAACGGGCAGCCGCGTCCTCATCACCGGCGCGCCGGGCGTCGGAAAGGAAGTCGCCGCGCGCGTCCTCCACGGCTGGAGCGGGCGGCACAACGCACCCTTCCGCGTGATTTCCTCGGCGCGCATGGACCCCGAAACGGTTGAGATCGAACTCTTCGGTTCGGAGGCCGAGGATGGATCGATCCGCGTTGGCCTGCTCGAACAGGCGCATGGCGGAACCTTGTTCCTCGACGAGGTCGCCGACATGCCGCTGACGACGCAGGGCAAGATCTTGCGCGTCCTGACCGATCAGAGCTTCACGCGCGTCGGTGGGCGGACGATGATCCGCGTCGACGTGCGCATCATTTCGGGCTCGGCGCGCGACCTGATGGTCGAGATCGCCGAAAACCGGTTCCGCGAGGATCTTTATTACCGGCTCAACGTCGTGCCGGTTCACATCCCGCCGCTGCGCGAGCGCCGCGACGACGTTGCCAGCCTTTGCGATCATTTCGTCCGCCGTTACGCCGCCGACCGCCGCGTGCCGCCGCCCGAAATCAGCGGCGAGGCCATGGCCGCGTTCCAGGCGCATGACTGGCCGGGAAATGTTCGCGAACTGCGCAACGTGATCGAACGGGTGATGATCCTTGCGCCGAGCGATCGGCTGGGCCGGATCGACGCCGATATGCTGCCCGCCGAACTGGTGCGCGGCGGCGCCGACATCCTGCCGAACAGCGAGTCGATCACCGCGATTCCGCTCAAGGAAGCGCGCGAGAATTTCGAGCGCGAATATCTGCGCATCCAGATCAACCGCTTTTCGGGCAATATCTCGCGCACCGCCACCTTCATCGGGATGGAGCGCTCGGCGCTGCATCGAAAGCTCAAGCTGCTCGGACTGACCGAAAATCGCGACAGCGACGGTTGACGGCTTTCCCGCTAGACCTGCGTGGAGCTTTGCCGCATATTGCGCGTGCGAAGATGGTCGCTAACGCCGGAAACGGCGTCGCATTTGCGGTTCCACCGCCAAAATCAAGGAGGCAAATATGTCCGACAAGAATCAGAATCTCCAGGATCTTTTCCTCAATGCGCTGCGCCGGACCAAGACGCCGGTGACGATGTTCCTGGTCAAGGGCGTCAAATTGCAGGGCATCATCACCTGGTTCGACAATTTCTCGCTGCTGCTGCGCCGCGACGGCCAGTCGCAGCTCGTCTACAAGCACGCGATCTCGACGGTGATGCCGTCGCACGATTTCGATCTCGCGTCGCTGGGCAACGACATCCGCGATGCGCCGCCAAGCAAGGGCAAGGCGCTGCAGGACGTGTTCCTGAACGCGGTGCGCCGGTCGGACGAGTCGGTGACGATGTTCCTGGTGAATGGCGTGATGCTGCAGGGCGATATCGTCGCCTTCGACCTGTTCTGCATGTTGCTGGAGCGCGAGCGGCAGGTGCAACTCGTCTACAAACATGCGATCTCGACCGTTCAGCCGAACGGGCCGATCAACCTCACCGGCGATGGCGACGAAGAAGGCGCTGCCTGATCGACGCGACGAGCGACAGCGGCGGTGACGTCACCCGCGGCGCCGCGGCGCTGCTGGTCGTGCCCGAATGGCACGGGCAGCGGTTGTCGCGCGACCTGGACGCGCGCGCCGAGGAAGCGAAGGGGCTGGCGCTGGCGATCGGGCTCGACGTCGTGGCGGTTCATACGCTGCGACTGCGGCAGACGCGCGCGGCGACGCTGATCGGCGTGGGGCAGATCGAGGCGATCAAGCCCGATGTTGTCGAAAGTGCCGCGCAGCTCGTCATCGTCGATGCGGCACTGACCGCGATCCAGCAGCGCAACCTGGAGACCGAGTTCGGGACGAAAGTCATTGATCGGACAGGATTAATTCTCGAAATCTTCGGCGAGCGCGCGGCGACGGCCGAGGGGCGGCTGCAGGTCGAGCTGGCGCATCTCGATTATCAGGCGGGGCGGCTGGTGCGGAGCTGGACCCACCTTGAGCGGCAGCGCGGCGGCTTCGGCTTCCTCGGCGGCCCGGGCGAAACGCAGATCGAGGCCGACCGGCGGATGATCCGTAACCGGATGGCGCGCATCCGCCGCCAGCTCGACGATGCCCGCCGCACGCGCCAGCTTCAGCGGTCAAAGCGCCAGCGCGCGCCCTGGCCGGTGATCGCGCTCGTCGGCTATACCAATGCCGGAAAGTCTACATTTTTCAATCGCCTGACCGGAAGTGACGTCATGGCGGAAGATATGCTGTTCGCGACGCTCGACCCGACGATGCGCGAAATCCGGCTGCCGGGGATCGACAAGGCGATCCTGTCGGACACCGTCGGCTTCGTCTCCGACCTGCCGACCGAGCTTGTCGCGGCTTTTCGCGCGACGCTGGAAGAGGTCACCACCGCCGACCTGATCGTCCATGTCCGCGACATCGTGCATCCCGACAGCGAGGCGCAATATGACGACGTCCGCGCGATCCTCGAATCGCTCGGCGTCAACGGACCGGAAGATGGGGAAGGGGAGGAGGGCGCCCAAGCCGTCCCGCAGATAGAAATCTGGAACAAGATCGACACCGCCGGGGCCGAACGGCGCGCCGCCATCGAAGAAATGGCGGCGCGACGCTCCGACGTCGCGGTCATCTCGGCGGTGACGGGCGAGGGCGTCGAGGCGGCGCGGACGCTCATGGCGTCACAATTGACCGCGCGCCACCGCGTCGAACGCCTCTTCCTGCGCTTCGATCAGGGCGAGGCGATGGCATGGCTCCACGCCCGCGGCGAAGTGTTGTCGGACGTTGCCGAGGGCGAGGGGCATGTGCTGACGGTGCGGCTCGACCCCGCCGACCGCGCGCGGTTCGAGCGGTTGTGGCCGCGGGGGGATGGGTAGCACTATATGGTTATGCCCGTCATGCTGAACTTGTTTCAGCATCCATGACCAAACCTCTCCTCGAGCGCCGCGTCAAAGGAAGCAGCAGGCCATGGACCCTGAAACAAGTTCAGGGTGACGAGGTTTAAAAGCTGACTGTGGGGATCAACCCCGTTCCAATGCCTTGACCGCCTGCCAATGCGCTTCGAGCGTATCGAGCGGCAGCGTGGCGATATCCGGCCCCGCACGCTCCTCGACGCCGTGGAAGCGGCGGGCGAATTTATCGTTTGCCGCGCGCAGCGCCCCCTCGGCATCGACGCCAAGATGGCGTGCGTAATTGACCACCGCGAAGAGCAGGTCGCCGATCTCCTCGGCGCGCGCGTCATCGTCGGGTGCCGCCACGACTTCGTCCAGCTCCTCGGCGATCTTGGCGCGCGGACCATCGGCATCGGGCCAGTCGAAGCCGACGCGCGCAGCGCGGCCCTGCAGCTTTTGCGCGCGGAGCAGCGCCGGCAGCGACAGCGCGACGCCATCGAGCGCGCTTTTGGGGCCATCGACGGCGCGCTCGGCCGCCTTGATCGTTTCCCATTGGCCGCGGACATCATCCGTCCTCGCATCACTGAAGATATGCGGATGGCGCCGCTCCATCTTGTCGCTGATCGCGGTTGCGACATCGTCGAAACCGAACAGGCCGCGGTCGGTCGCGATCTGGCTGTGAAAGACGACCTGGAGCAGCAGGTCGCCAAGCTCGTCGCAGATCGCCGCGGCATCGCCGCCGGAAATCGCGTCGGCGACCTCATAGGCTTCCTCGATCGTATAGGGCGCGATCGTCGCGAAATCCTGCGCCAGATCCCATTCGCAGCCGCCGTCGGGATCGCGGAGCCGCGCCATGACGCCCAGCAGGCGATCGATGGGGGACGCAGCCGAGGGGGCTTTGGTGTCGGTCATCTTATTATCCGATAATATATATTATGTTAAATCAAAACAGACAGGGCGGGAGAAGATTGCATTTAACCCCTTCGTCATTGCGAGCGAAGCGACGCAATCCAGGGAGCTTTACGCCACTCTGGATTGCCGCGCGGCTTCGCCGCTCGCAATGACGATTCTGACCGATGTCATCATGCTCTAGGTCTGTCCGCGCACCGTCTGGAATGTCCAGACGGCCAGAAAGATCAGCCCGAAGATCGCGACCCACGCCAGCGCCATCTTGATGCCGTCCGAAACATTGATGCGGCGCGCGACGAGCGCGCTCAGCACCAGCGCAAAGGCTCCGGCGAACCAGATCAGGTCGACGGCGCTGTTGCCGCTCATAAGTGCACCTCCAGCCCGTCATAGCCCGGTTCGACGCCCGGCGGCAGTTCGGCCGCCAGATCGTCATAGTCCATCGTATTGTCCATGTGCGTGATGATCGCGCGCGGATGGCCGACCTTTGCGAGCCCTTCGAGCGTCATCGCCAGATGCGGATGCGTCGGATGCGGATAGCGGCGGAGCGAGTCGATGACGAACAGGTCGACGCCCTGAAAGAAATCGACCATCTCGTCGGTGAATTTCGAAAAATCAGTGGCATAGGCGACCCTGTGCGCACCGTCGCTGAAGATCAGCCCGGTCGCCTTGATCGGGCCGTGCGGCATTTCGATCGCCGCTACCTCGATCGGGCCGATCGATTGATGATCTTCGAGATCGATCGGATCGACCGACGCCGGATAGCCGGCGTTGCCCGCAAAGGCATAAGTGAAGCGCCATTTCAAAATGTCGAGCACATGCGCGCGGGCATAGGCGGGCACCGCCGAGCGGCGGAGGTGCATGATCTGGCGCAGGTCGTCGAGCCCGTGAGTGTGGTCGGCGTGCTCGTGGGTCCAGATGACGGCATCGACCTCGCCTACGCCGGCGCCCAGCAATTGCAGCCGCATGTCGGGGCTGGTGTCGACGAGGATGCGAAAGCCGCCGAGCGAAACCATGATCGAGGCACGGCTGCGCAGGTTGCGGGGATTGTCGGGGTCGCACGCGCCCCAATCGTTGCCGATCCGCGGCACCCCCGATGAGGTGCCGCAACCGAGGATTCTTACCTTCATGAGCGGTGTGACGTCATGCTGCCGCCTTGTTGAAAAGCGTATAGAAATTGGCGCTTGTCGCGGCCGCCAGCGTATCGGCCTCCTCGCCGCGCAGGTCGGCGAGATAGGCGAGCGTGTCGGCGACGAAGGCCGGCTCGCCGGTCTTGCCGCGGTGCGGGACAGGGGCGAGGAAGGGGGAGTCGGTTTCGATCAGCAGCCGGTCCTGCGGCAGCCATTTCGCGGTCGCCTGAAGATCGGCGGCGTTCTTGAAGGTCACGATCCCCGAGATCGAGATATAGAGACCGAGATCGAGCGCGCGGCGCGCGAAATCATCGCTGGCGGTGAAGCAATGGATCACGCCGGGAAAGACCGCCCTTTCCATCTCCTCGCCAAGCAGCGCGAGGGTATCGGCTTCGGCCTCGCGGGTGTGGACGATGATCGGCAGACCCGTTTCCTGCGACGCATGGATATGGCGGCGAAAACTGTCCTGCTGCCGCGCGCGGTCGCTCTTGTCGTAATAATAGTCGAGCCCGGTCTCGCCGATCCCGATGACACGCGGATGCGCGGCGCGCTCCACCAGCTTCGCGGTGTCGACATCGGGATGATGATCGGCGTCGTGCGGATGGATGCCGACGCTGGCCCAGACATCCCGGTTCGCCTCGGCCGCCGCGAGCACATCGTCCCATTCGCTTTCGCGCGTCGCGATGTTGAGCATCGCCGTGACGCCTCTCTCGCGAGCCCGCGCCAGCACCTCGCCCTGCTGCTCGGCAAGGCCCTTGTAGTTGAGATGACAGTGCGAATCGACGAGCATTACGCCTCCCCTTCCCCTTCCGGCAGCTCCAAGCGGGGAAAGATGGGGACGGGCTGGCCCAGCGTGAAACCGCTTGCGGCGAGCTTCGCGAACCAGTTCCGGTCGGCAAGCGCCGCGAAATCGCGCGCGTCGGCGGCGATGCCCATCTGGTCGAGCAGCGTGTCGGCGGCGGCAGGCACCACCGGACGGATCGCGATCGCGAGCGTGCGCACCGCTTGAAACAGCGTCATCAGCACCGCGCGCATCCGTTCGGGGTCGGTCTTGCGCAGCGCCCACGGCGCCTGTGCATCGACATATTGGTTGCAGGCAAAGACGGCGCGGATCCAGTCCTCGATGCCGACCGAGAAAGCGAGCTGCTCGAATTCGCGCGGCAGGCGTTCCTCGGCCATCGCGAGCAGGTCGGCGAGCAGGTCGGCATCCTCCTGCGATGGCGTGTAGTCGGTCGAAAGCTTGCCATCCAGATTCTTGAAAATCATCGACAAACTGCGCTGCGCGAGATTGCCGAAACTGTTCGCGAGGTCGGCATTGGCGGTGCGCACGATCGCTTCGGCCGAATAGCTGCCGTCCTGTCCGAAACTGACTTCACGCAGCAGATAATAGCGCAGGGCATCGACCCCGAAGCGCTCGGCCAGCTCCATCGGATCGACGACATTGCCGAGCGATTTCGACATCTTCTCGCCGCGATTGAGCAGGAAGCCGTGGCCGAAGACCTGCTTGGGCAGCGGCAGATTAGCGCTCATCAGGAAGGCCGGCCAGTAAACCGTATGAAAACGCACGATATCCTTGCCGATCATATGGATATTCGCGGGCCAGAATTTGCCGAAATCACCATCGGGATCGGGGTAGCCGAGCCCCGAAAGATAAGTGGTCAGCGCGTCGACCCAGACATACATGACATGCCCCGGCGAACCCGGCACCGGCACCCCCCAGTCGAAGCTGGTGCGCGAGACGCTGAGATCCTTGAGCCCGCCCTCGACGAAGCGCAGCACCTCGTTGCGGCGGCTTTCGGGGCGGATGAAATCGGGCTGGTCGGCATAGAGCGCGAGGAGCTTGTCCTGATAGTTCGACAGGCGGAAGAACCAGCTTTCCTCGACCGTCCATTCGACGGGGGTGCCTTGCGGCGACAGGCGAACGCCCCCTTCCCCGTCGGTGAGTTCGTCTTCGTCGTAGAAAGCCTCGTCGCGGACCGAATACCAGCCCTCGTAGCGGTCGAGATAAAGGTCGCCATTCGCTTCCATCGCCTGCCAGATCGCTTGCGATGCCCGGTGATGCGCGGGATCGGAGGTGCGCATGAAATTGTCATAGCTGATATTCAGCCTGGCATACATCTCACGGAAATATCCTGACATTTCATCGGCAAGATCGATCGTTTCGCGGCCCTGGCCGCGTGCGGTCTGGAACATCTTCAGCCCATGTTCGTCGGTGCCGGTGACGAGGCGGACGTCGCGGCCGCGCGCGCGCTGAAACCGCGCCATCACGTCGGTGGCGATGGCTTCATAGGCATGGCCGATATGCGGACGGCCGTTGGGGTAGCTGATGGCGGTGGTGATATAGAAAGGTTCGGACATGCGCGCGCCTTAGCGGGTGCGGGGCGCGAGGGGAAGCGTCCCGTGCCCCAGCGCCGCTCAGGCCTTGGGCGCCAGTTCGGCGAGGCAGTTGCCGATCTCGAAGCCGACCATCGACCCGTCATAGGAGCCGCGCACCGCGTCGCGCACGGTGCGCTGCACCCGGTCCCACTGCGCGAGCACCGGGGCGATCTCGGCGACCGGACGCTCGCGCGCCAGCCGCGCGAGCAGGCCGGGAACGATGTCGATGACCAGTTCGAGCCGGGCGCGATTGCTCGTCCCGCCAACCTCGCGCGCGAGCGCTTCGCGGAGGCGATTGCCGGGATCGCCGCCGGCCGCGATCGCGAGCAGCTTCGCCTCCATCGCCGCGACGTCGCTGTCGATCAGCGCGAGCGCCTTGCCGGGCACGCCGCCTGAGGCGGCGACGATCGCGCGCAGCTCAGCCCTGTCGGTCATCGGGCGTAGTTCGTGCAGCCACGCCGTCATGACGTCATGCTCAACCGGTTGAAAACGCAGGATTCGGCAGCGCGAGCGGATCGTCGGCAACAGACGCCCCGGCGAGTGGCTGACGAGCAGGAACAATGTCCGCGCGGGCGGCTCCTCGAGCGTCTTGAGCAGCGCGTTGGCACCGTCGGTCTCGAGGTCGTCGACCGCATCGACGATGATCACGCGCCAGTCGCCGAGCGACAGCGACAGGTGCAGCCGGCGGATGACACCGCGCACCTGGTCGATGGTGATGTTGCGCGCAAGTTCCTTGCCCTTGTCCTTTGGCTGGCGCGCGAGTTGGATGATCTCGGGGTGATTGCCCGCCTCGACCAGCTTGCCCGCGGCGGCATCGCCCGGATCGTCAAGGGCGATCGCCTGCCCCGCGCCTGCCTGGCCGTGGGTGGCGAGGAAGCGCGCGACGCGCGCGGCGAAGGCACCCTTCCCCATCCCCTGCGGTCCGGCGAGCAGCCAGGCGTGGTGCAGCCGCCCGCCCTGCCACGCTTCCAGAAATGCCTTTTCGGCGTCGCTATGGCCGATCAAGGTCACAGCCACGGTTCCAGTTCGGCGAGGATCGCGGCGGTCACTGCGTCGGCGGGCGCGTCGGCGTCGATCACGCGCCAGCGGCCGGGCTCGGCCGCCGCCATTTCGGCGAAGCGCGCGGCGAGGCGGGCCTGATAATCGGCGGGCTTGCTGCCCATGCGGTCGGCGCCCGCGGCGTCGCGCACCGCGAGCCGCCGATCGGCCTCGCACGCGCTCACGGTGAGCAGGAAGGTGCGGTCGGGGAGCAGGCCGAGCGAGCCGAAACCATGCAGCGCGAGCAGGTCGGCGTCGGTGATGCCGCCGCCGCCGCCCTGATAGGCGCGCGAACTGTCGACGAAGCGGTCGCAGAGCACCCAGGCGCCGCGATCGAGCGCGGGGCGGATCGTGCGCGCGACATGGTCGGCGCGCGCCGCGGCGAAGAGCAACGCTTCGCTCCGCGCATCCCAGCGGTCGTCGCTGCCTTCCATCAGCAGCGCGCGGATCGCTTCGGCGCCGGCGCTGCCGCCGGGCTCGCGGGTCGCGACGACCTCGACCCCGCGCGCGGCGAGCGCGGCGGACAGCGCGCGAATCTGGGTCGACTTGCCGACCCCTTCGCCGCCCTCGAGCGTGATGAAGCGGCCGCTCACCAGCCGGTCAGCCGGTAGAATCCGGTGCGTAGCCTTGCCCCGAAACCGCCCGCGCCGACATCGTTCGCGGCGAGCAGCGGCGTGACCTGCGGCGGCAGGCCGTCGGGGGTGACGATCAGGTCGGCGACCCGCGTTCCGCGCGCAATCGGCGCCGAAACGGGCGAGCGGCTGCGCATCACGGCGCTGTAGCCGCCGGTGTAGCCGCGCGGGACCGTCATCCGCACCGGAATCGCGGCCTCGGCCAGGACGGCGGGGGCATTCCCCTGCCCCACGTCGATGCGGCCGATCTTCGCGCCCGCGGGCACGAGTTCGCGCCCTTCCCATTGCTCGAAGCCCCAGGTCATCAGCCGCGCGGCTTCGTCGCGGCGCGCCTTGTCGCTCGACATGCCGGCGACGACCATGATCAGCCGCCGCCCGCCGCGCTTCGCCGAGCCGAGGAAGCAATAGCCCGCTTCGACGGTATGGCCGGTCTTGAGCCCGTCGACGCCTTCGATGCGGCCGAGAATGGGGTTGGTGTTCGGCTGGACGATCGGCTTGCCGTCGGGGCTTTTGCCGTGCTGGAGCTTCGGCAGCGAGAAATAGCGCGCATAGTCGCGCGGATGCTCGCGGATCAGGCGGTCGGCGAGCAGGATCAGGTCGGCGGCGCTGACCTTCGTCACGCCGCCGTCGGGCCAGCCGTTCGGGGTCCCGAAATGGCTCGACGTCATGCCAAGTTTCGATGCCATCGCATTCATTCGCTTGACGAAAGCCTCTTCGCTGCCGTCGATGCCCACCGCCAGCGCGGCGGCGGCGTCGTTGGCCGATACGGTGATCAGACCCTTGAGCAGCTCATCGACCGAGATTTTCTCGCCCGCGCGCAGGAACATCGTCGAGCCGCCGTTGCTGCCGTTCCATTTCTTCCACGTCGCCTGGCTGACGGTGACGATCCTGTCGCGCGGCAGTTCGCCCTTCTCGATCAGGTCGAGCACGATGTAAGCGGTCATCACTTTCGCCATCGAGGCGGGCGGGAAGCGCTTTTCGGCGCCGCGCGAAAAGAGGATCGCCCCCGAATCGAGATCCTTGAGCATCACGATCGGCGCCTGCGTCACATAGAGCGGACGGCTGGCGGGCGCCGATTTCGAATGCGCATCGCCTGCTGAAGCCGCCGGGAAGGCCGCGACGAGCGCCAGCGCCGCAGCGCCGGCGATCGCGGCCTTGGCGATGAAAAAGGATCGGCGCATGACGGCCGTCAACGGTCGCGGACGACCACCGCGTCGCGGAAGCCCTTGTCCCTGGCCTTGCCGAGCGCGGTGCGCGCCTCGGCGTCGCTGGCGAACGGGCCCATGCGGACGCGCCAATATTTGCCCGCCTTCGCTACCGTTCCGCCGACCGATTTGGCCGCGGCGGCGGCGCGCGCTTCGGTGCTGAAGGCGCCGACCTGGACCTGATAGGAGCCTGCGGCAGCGGCGGGCTTGGCGGGAACGGGTTTCGACGCCGGCTTCGACGGCTGGACCGCGAGGCGGTCGTCGCCGGGCTTGACCTTGCCCGACGCCACTGGCGGTGCGGGCTGCGCCGCGACGGGCGCGGGCTTGGGCGCGGGTTGAGCCTTGAGCTTCTTGCGCAGGATCGCGAGCAGCGAGTCGGGGGTCGCGATCCGTTCGGGGACCGCGCGGCCCGCGCGAAGCTGCGCGCGCTCGGCTTGCGGCGGGTTGGTTCGGCGCACGCGCACCGCGGCGGCGCCCCCGGTGATGCCGAGCTGCTTGGCGGCGCCGCGCGACAGGTCGATCAGGCGGTCACCCACCATCGGCCCGCGATCGTTGACGCGGACGAGGATCGTGCGCCCGGTATCGAGCGCCGTCACCTCGACATAGCTTGGCATCGGCAGCGTCCGGTGCGCGGCGCTGATCCCGTCGGGATCGAAAATCTCGCCATTAGCGGTTGGCTTGCCGGCGCGTTCGTCGCCATACCAGCTCGCATAGCCGACAGCGTCGTAATCGGGGATATCGACGGGCGTGTAAGTGACTCCGGCGACGGTGTAAGGATCGCCGAGCTTGACCGGCGTGTCGCTGACCCGTTCGACCAGCGGCGCGGGCGCCGGGCCCGCGGCGGGCCCGCCTTCGCGCTTGCCATCCATCGCCCCGCATCCCGCAAGCAGCAACGCCGCCCCCGCGATCAGGGCCCCCTCCCTAACGATCGATTTCATCCGCCAGCAACCCCACAGACAATGCGTAAAAGTTGGAACAATTATAGTCCAATATCGCACGATAGTTGCCAGTCAGCAAATAAGCGGTTTTTCCCGGGCCGTCGGGTTCGAGCAGGGTCGCCTGCACCTGCCCGTCGGGCCAGCGCCCGCTGAGCGTCTGAAAACCGTCGGCGCGCCATTCGGCCATCGAGCGCCAGCGGCTGTAGCGCGCGAAGACGCGCGGGCAGCGCGTCGGCTGCAGGCGGCTCGCCATCGCGGCACGATTATAACCGGCGGGAACCTGCACCGCGACGCCCCACGGCTGCCCGGCCCGCCAGCCGGCGCGGCGCAAATAGGCGCCGATCGATTCGATCGCGTCGGCCTCGCTCGACCAGATGCGCGCGACGCCGTCGCCGTCGCCGTCCTCGGCCACCTGAAGATAGACCGACGGCAGGAATTGCGGATAGCCGAAGGCGCCCGCCCAGCTTCCCTTGAGCACGTCGCGCGGCACGCCCTTTTGCACCATTTCCAGCGTCGCGATAAATTCGGGTTCGAACAGGCTGCGGCGGCGCCCTTCATAGGCGAGCGTCGCCAGCGCCTCGGGCAGGTCGAAATTGCCGGTTACCGCGCCATAGGCGGTTTCGTGCCCGAAGATCGCGATCATGATGCTCGTCGGCACGCCGGTGCGCTGCTCGATGCGCGACAGCAAGGGCAGCAGCCGGTCGTGGACGCGCCGCCCGCCGTTGATCCGCGCCGCATCGACATGCTTCACGCGATAGGGCGCGAAAGCCGGGATCGGCGTGTTCGGGTTCGGCGGTGCGCCGAGATTGTCGCGGTCGAGCGCGATGACGCGAGGGTTGTAACGCAATCCCGACGTCACCCGATCGAAGGTCGCGCGCGAAACCCCGCGCGCCTGAGCTTTCGGCCACAACGACTGGACATAGGCGTCGAACCCGGCATCGCCGCCGCTCTGCGCATAGAGCGGGCCCGACATCACCATCGACCAGGCCGACAGCGTGAAGCCCAGCAGGCTGGAAAGACGACCGATTCTGAAACCTCTAGCGTGCATCATGTCCCACCCCATAGAATCGGATTGAACCAGATGCACGCGGCTTCGCCATCCGCCGCGAGACAGGTCGAGTCATTCGCGCGGCGAACCGAGCCTTCGATCTTTTGCTTGCCGCAGGGGCGCCGCGCGCTATGTCGGCGGCAGCGGACAGGTGGCCGAGTGGTTTAAGGCAGCGGTCTTGAAAACCGCCGTGGGTGCAAGCTCACCGTGGGTTCGAATCCCACCCTGTCCGCCAAATTCTAATCCCCCATTCTCCCGATCCGTTTTTCACATCCCAGCTTTGCTGCGGGTTTGAGAAGCGATTCGGGTCCCTGTGTGTCCCACAGGATCCAGTCCGACATTTTTGCCAATGTGGGACCGAAATTTATGATTACCACGATGAAAAATGCTCAAAACGGGGCTGCGAAGTCCAAGGGCAAGTCGAGCCGGGTTAGCTACGGTGACGGGCTCGTCCGATTAGATCGGCCGGGAGGCACAAGCAGTTGGGTGTGCCGGGTCCAGAAGCACGGCAATCGCCGAGACTTTGGCCTAGGCAGCTGTCAGAAAGTCAGTTTGGCGCAAGCGCGCGAGCTGGCGCGCGAAATTCGCAGCCAGATCGAGTTGGGAATCGACCCGCAGTTCGAGCGGCGCAAGCGGCAGGCGGTGCCAACCTTCAAGGACGCGGCAGCGAAGGTTTACGAGGTCCATTCGAAAACGTGGCGCAATGGCAAGCACCATGCACAATGGACGCGAACGCTTGAGCTTTATGCCTTCCCGCACATCGGCAAATTTCGCGTCGATCAGATCACTGGCCCGATGATCCGCGATCTGCTTGAGGAAATCTGGCTTGAAAAGCCTGAGACAGCGCGACGCGTGCGGCAGCGTGTCGGCGCGGTCCTCGATTGGGCTTATGCGTCGGGTTACCGCGACACCGAAGCACCCATGCGGGCGATTACCAAGGGACTTCCGCGCCAACCCCGCCGCGACAATCATTTTGCCGCCATGCCCTACGAGGACGTGCCGGCGTTCATTCAGACGCTGCGCGAACGGGAGTCGTTCAGCCGGCTGGCGCTGGAGTTCGCCATTTTCACCGCCGCACGATCGGGCGAAGTGCGCGGCGCGACCTGGGATGAGTTCGACCTTGAGAAAGGACTCTGGACGCTCTCGAAAGAGCGCATGAAGGCATTTCGCGAGCATGTCGTCCCGCTGTCCCGCCGCCCGCTCCGCATCGTTCAGCGCTGCGCGCGGCTCCGCATTGCGGGCTGCGAGTTGGTATTCCCCGGCATCCGTAGAAACCAGCGCTTGTCCGATATGACTTTGTCGAAGCTCGTCAAGGAATTGGGCGAGCCGTTTACCGCGCACGGATTCCGTTCATCATTCCGCGATTGGGTGAGCGAAGAAACCGATCATCAGAGCGATGTCGCCGAAGCCGCCCTCGCCCATACCGTTGCGAACAAGACGGAGGCCGCTTACCGCCGCGGCAATCTGCTCGAAAAGCGCCGCGTGATGATGGAGGATTGGGCCAACTTCTGCGAAGGGAAGAAGCGGTGAACCGCTTCACCCGCGCGAGGCGCCGCCTGCTACGCCTCTACGAGCGCGCTATCGATCGGCTGGACGAGTTCGACCGTCGGGTTTTTCTTGGCCACCGGGTTGAGGAGCTGACTTACCGCCAACTTGCCGAGCGGCACGGCGTCAGCGTCCACGAGATCGAGCAGGCGATGATCCGAAGCCTGCGCGTGATCGCGCAAACGGTCGACAGAAAGAACCGCAGGCGGTGGCAATTCTGGCGCCGCTGACGGCGCTTCGACCTTGCCAATTTGCCGCCGTCTCGACAGGGTGCCGCCAGCGATGAAAACCGACCTTGATCATCTTCCAGCGAACAAGCAGCGCGAGCTCGAACGCGTGAAGGCGATCGTCTTCGAAGAGTTCGAGGATGCCATCGCACTTGGCACGATGGGCTGGAAGAAGAAGGGGCGGATCGACAAGATCATCCTCTATGGCAGCTATGCGCGCGGCGGCTGGGTTGATGAACCACACACCGCCAAGGGCTACCGCTCGGACTTCGACCTTCTCATCATCGTGAACGACAAACGCCTGACCGAGAAGGTCGATTTCTGGGGCAAGCTCGAAGACCGGCTCATTCGAGAACTCGCGATCGACAAGACACTCAAGACGCCGGTCAACTTCATCGTCCACACCTTGCAGGAGGTGAACGACGGCCTCGCGCACGGGCGCTACTTCTTCATGGACGTCGCCCGCGACGGTATCGCACTCTACGAATATGACGACAAGCCGCTTCACACGCCGAAGCCCAAGACGCCTGAGCAGGCGCTGGCGATGGCGCGTGAGTATTTCGACGAGTGGTTCCCCAGTGCTGGCGCGCTAATGGAAGGCACGGAGTTTTACCGAGAAAAGGGACGCCTCAAGGAAGCCGCGTTTTCTCTCCATCAAGCGACGGAGCGCCTTTACCACTGTGTCCTTCTCGTCTGCACCTTCTACACCCCTCACGTTCACAACCTCGCTTTCCTCCGCACCCAGGCAGAACGGATAGATATGCGTCTGGTCGATGCTTGGCCGCGGGAGCTACGCGGAGATCGCGGTCGCTTCGAAAAGCTGAAAGAGGCTTATGTGAAGGCCCGCTACTCGAAGCATTATCGCATCACCGACGAAGAGCTGAAATGGCTCGGCGGCTGCATCGAGGCGCTTGGTCGCGCTGTCCATGCGATCTGCACCGAGCGGATTGCGGAACTCGAAGCGAAAGCCGCAACTCACCCTTATTTGCCTTAAGCCATACGAAAATCCCGCCGCTGCGGGCCGCTTTCGTGCGCGCTGTATGGCAGATTCGAGACATGCCATACGCTCAAAGCCGCAGAAAACCGACCATCGCGTGCCCGAAGCTGGCACGGCTTTTATCTTGCCCTCTTAATCGGCTCCCTGATTTTCGAAGTTTTCGCCATTGCCATCTCCGCTAGCGTAATCGGGTCCGACGCACCTTATTCGCGATTGAGACTGCCTCTTGGGTGGGCGCGACTTGCTATGATTTGCTCTGAGCAGTAATGTTATTCGTACCAGCGGAGGAGCCTTGGTATGACCGCACGGGAATCAAGCGACGAACGCGAAATCGCGCGGCGCCAAGTCATTGCCGGAGCCATTTCTTCGCTGATTGTTGCTCCCGTGCTTACAGGATGTATTGCCGGTCTTCTGCGGTTATTTGTTGGTCGAGGCCTAGCCGGAACGCTTGCTAGGACTGCAAGGGTGGGCCGCGCAGCTTCGACACTGACATTTGGGCGGGGCGTTGCCGTCGGTGCCAAGGTAGTACCCGCCAGCATGTATAGAGCGACTAGCGGAACAATCATTGGCCCCAAGCAACGCTTGGTTGCGACTTTTGATACCTCACTGACGAATTCGATAATCAAAATCGATCGCTCGCCGGTTTTCACGTCTCAGCGGACACGTTACGGCTTCGAGCATTTTGATCGCAATGGCATATGCGGCAGGTCGTATGTTCGCGCCGACCGAAACGAAATCCGACACGAGACCGATGACGGGATACTGTTGGCTATTGATCGTATTAACGAGGCATCTCGGACGATCGAGCATCATGACCCTTCTAGCCGTAGGATCGGAACCAGCAAATACGGAGTCCGCGGGAACGATGTCGACGTCAATGCGGATCAAGCATCAATTGAGAGCATGGATCGTGCGCGTGACGAGCTGGGTTTGCAATGCCCGGAAACGAAGCACGCGTATGACGAATGGCTCGAAGCGAAGCAATTGTGCGGACGAGGTGACGGGGAGGCTTGTCGCGCCGTCGCGACAAAGCGCATCAAATATGAAAACCTCAGACGGCATTGCACGTCATGATTATTTCAGTCGAAGGAATGCCTCTCGGAGTTGTGCCTCATCACGTATACAAGTGTCAGCAGGCGGCTTGAACGTATGATAATCCTTACGGTACACTAGCACGTTGCACAGTAAGTCTGTTCGACTTCGCATAACCGGACGCTCGCCTTGAGAAAGGCTTTTATCATATAAAACCATAAATATAGATTGCTTTATTTCTCCATTTTCGCGGCTTTGGATGCTAGAAATTTCGAGCCGGAAGGTAGAATTTCTTGCGTCGCGAAAACTGAGTGGCTCGGCGCCGACTTCAACAAGATAGCCGTGGACAATGCGCTCAATTGTTTTTTGTTCTTTTGCTTTTCCTGGCAGCTGAACATCGACATAGGTGTCTAGTCTGCGCGTCGCGCGATCCCCCGTTTGAAATAACTTTCGAAGTTTTTCTATTCGACCGTCAGCGCTAGAAACTTCGGGTTGAATTTTGACCTGCGAATGAGCACTCACTGGAAGAGAAATTCCTAAGAATGCGAATGCAATCGAGATCGCAGAAAAAGGCATTCTTGAGATAGGAAACGTCATCGTATCGTTCCTGTTCGTCCGCTGTAAGCCCGCTTTTTAGGTCAATTTATTTAGCAAATGCCTGAAAATTTTTTCAAAGGCAACACGTCCGATCGTATCGGGAGTTTTGCTTTCGATTTGGCCATCCCTACTATCTGATCGTCGAGATATTCTCGAATGGCTCACCGCTATGACGCCCTCGCCTCCCAACCGTTGAATCGTGCGGTCCTGACATTGGATCGATTGGCCCGATTTAAAGAATGTGAAGAAACGGGTCCTCGCCGCGCCATTGAGGCCACCAGCAGACTTGTCTTCGATATACATGATCCAATCCTTGTTGGCGCTCATCCTTTCGCTCTCCGTGCGTCCTCAATATCATCGCGACGGGAGTTTTCCTCTCCATTCAATGTCAATCGGCACGCAAAAGGGACCCCCGATCGGCGTCGAAGAGGGACCCCCCTTTCGGATATGATGATGGCTTGTTGAGGATGGTCTTGCGCTGCGTGCGGCGGAGGGCGGGCGTAGCCCGACCGGAGGCGCGCGCA
>QFCS01004871.1_pt1 | contig 89526 bp, 95 predicted proteins | sample 3576561 | NCBI WGS metagenome assembly QFCS01 | reverse complement strand
TCAAGGCCAGCTCGGCCGCCGCGGCGCAAAAGAGAGGAGAAAAAGCCTGCCCATTGACCAAACCCTAATCAGAAAACCATACTCAGAGGTGGCTCACTTCTCGGTGGAAAAACCGGCTCAGTTCCGCGTGGAAACCAACAACGCAGTGACCGTAGCGTCATCATCTGCATCATGCTCTCGGACTGCAGGCGCGCGAGATCGCTTCGCTGAGAGTTGCGGCGCTCTTTTCGAACGCCGCGTGATCGCGGACCAAATGGAAGAGCTGTGAAGTGTCCTTGATAGAAGGCTTTCGAATTTTGTAACTCACTCGTCCAAGCCTTCTGCCAGTTCGAAGCCCTCGTCGATCCACCCTGTGATGCCACCGGCCATGATCTTCACCGGCCGCCCGAGTTCCGAAAGACGAAGCGCTCCACGCGCCGCTCCATTGCAGTGAGGTCCTGCGCAGTAGGTGACGAACAGCGTGTCCTCGGGCCAGCGTTCCAGCTTTGAGCGCGTGATCTTGCCGTGGGGCAAATTGATCGCGCCCGGCACATGGCCCTTGGCGAACATGGCAGGACCACGAACGTCGAGCAGGACGAAACCCGGCTCGCGGGCGAGCGCGTCGTGAACATCCCAGCAATCTGTCTCAAAGGAGAACTCGGCTGCGAAATGTTCACGGGCGATGTCGCTTGGTGCGGCGGGTATGGAAATGACGGCGTTGGACATCGTAGGCTCCTTTGGAATGAGCTTTACTCTGGCCAAAACATGTTGACTCTTGCAACTGGCATAAATGACATAGTACAGGCATATCATGCCAAACAGCACCGGACCCCTTGTTGTCGCGCTTCTCTATGACGGGCTCTGCACTTTCGAGTTCGGTATCGTTGCGGAGATTTTCGGACTGTCTCGTCCCGAGATGGGCGAGAACTGGTACAGGTTCGCAAGCTGCGCAGTCGAGGACGGCCCGCTGCGAGCTCACGGTGGCTTCTTGCTCATGCCGGATCATGGTGCGGAGTTGATTGGTGACGCCGATATCATCGTAGTCCCAGGATGGCGGGGCGTCGATGCACCGGTTCCTCAACGCTTGATCGACCTTCTTCGCAATGCCCATGCATGCGGCGCGCGATTGGCATCGATCTGTTCAGGAGCATTTGTCCTGGCGGCGACGGGTCTCCTCGACGGCGCCACCGTCGCCACGCACTGGCGCTACGCCGATGCCCTCAAAGCCCGCTATACGGATATCCTCGTGGATTCTGCCTCGCTCTATCGCTCTCATGGGCGCATCTCTACCTCGGCCGGAAGCGCAGCCGGGATAGACCTCTTGATCGAAATCGTCCGCCAAGACTTCGGGACCGATGCGGCCAACTCGGTTGCGCGACGTCTCGTGATGCCAGCCCATCGTACCGGCGGACAAGCGCAGTTTCTGGAGCGACCAGTCCCGGTGGCGCATCAGTCGGCGATTGCGCCTCTTCTCGATAAGATTCGGACAGAACTGCAATCAGCCTGGACGTTGCGACGCATGGCGAACGAATGCAATATGAGCCTTCGCACCTTCGTGCGACGGTTCACCGAGGCGACAGGAGTACCTCCCGGGGAATGGATCGTCGGCGAACGGGTCGAGGCGGTCAAGCGACTTCTCGTCGCGCGCCGGCACAGTATCGACGACATCGCAGTTGCTGTCGGGATAGGTTCGGTTGACACTTTACGCCACCATTTTCGAAGGCGCACGGGCGTGAGCCCAAGCGCATATCAGGACCAATTCGGCGGGCCGACCACGCCCAGCGGGTAGAGAATGGCTCCAGCGCCAAGCCCCGAGCACCTCCTCAGCAGAATCCTGGATCCGATCTGGAAAGGTGTTGGGGTAAGTCAAAGGGCTGGCGCGAAGCGATATGTCAATTTAATTTTATTCGATGAATAAATGACCTTGGGGGTGCCGTGAACCTTCGCCATCAGATCGTTGCCCTTGCGGTGGTGCCGCTTGTCGTCGCAATCCTCACCATAACCGCCTTTATCACCTGGCAAGCGACGAGCCTTGCCCAGAGCAGCATCGACACCTTTGAACGCAACATGCTGAAAGCGAAGGAGACCGAGCTGCTCAACCTCACCAATCTTGCCCGCTCGGCGATCCAGGAGGTCTATGCTTCGGCAGATGCGGACGACGAAGTGGCCAAGGATCGCGTGCGCGGCATACTGACGTCGCTCGACTATGGGAAGGACGGCTATTTCTTCGTCTATCATTACGATGGCACAAATGTCGTGCACCCGCGCCAGGCCTTTCGTCCGGGGCATAACTGGATGGACCTGACGGACCCCGATGGCAACCAGGTGATCGCCAACCTGATCCGGAAAGCCAAGGAGGGTGGCGGCCTCTATCAATACAAGTGGGAGAAGCCGTCATCTGCTTCCATGGCCGACAAACTCTCCTTCGCCATGGGGCTCGACAAATGGCAATGGATGCTAGGAACTGGCGTCTATCTCGACGATGTCTTCGCACAGACGGCTGCGGCGAAAGCGGACCTGCGCGAAAATATCGGCCACACCTTTTTCGTAGTGGCGCTGATCGCAGTACCCGCAGTGATGGTGGTTTTCGCGACCTGCATGCTCGTCACGCTACGCGAGCGGCGCATGGCCGATGGCAAGCTCAAGGCACTGACCCAGAGAATCATTAACACTCAGGAGGAGGAGCGCGCACGGCTTGCCCGGGAGTTGCATGACGGTATATCGCAGAACCTCGTCGGCGTGCGCTATGCCATCGACCTTGCCAGCCGGAAGGTCCGCAACCACACCGACGATGCCTCCAGCGCCATCGAAAAGGGGGTAGACGCCCTCAATGGCGCGATCAAAGAGGTTCGCCGGCTGTCGCACGACCTGCGGCCACCCGCACTGGACGACCTTGGTCTTACCGCTGCGCTGACGGCCCTCAGCAGCCATTTTTCCGAACGAACAGGCATTCGAACCGTGCTGAAAGCCGATCCCGGCAAGGACAGGCTGAAACCCGAAGCAAGCACAGCGCTTTACCGGGTGGCGCAGGAAGCCTTGAACAATATAGAACGTCATTCCGGCGCCAGCGACGTGCAGATCAGGCTCTGGAATGCCCGCGGACGAGCGCGTATGACGGTCACCGACAATGGAAACGGTTTCGAGGACAGCGGGGGCAGGACCAAGGATGGGCACCAGAACGGCCTCGGTCTGCGCAACATGCAGGAGCGCATGGCGCATTTCGGTGGCGTGCTGTTGGTCAAAAGTACCCCAGAGGGTACTGTATTGACCGCGATGCTGCCGCTCTCGGCAAACTTGGATGCGGATAAACGGGCGGAAGCCGCGTGAGCGAGACCAAGCCGATCAAGGTCGTGCTCATCGACAATCATCCGCTTGTTCTCGACGGCCTGCGTGCTGTGCTTGAGACCTTTCCGCATATCGAGGTGGTCGGCACGGCGGGACTGGCACTGACCGGGCTGGAGGTCGCGGTGAACACCAATCCAGCGGTGGTACTCATCGATATCAACATGCCGAAACTCAGCGGCATCGAGGCCATCGAGCTATTCAAAGCGAAGCTGCCGGACTGTCGCATTGTGATGCTTTCGATGCATGACAGCCGTGAATATATCTCGGCGTCGGTGCTGCACGGTGCGTCGGGCTATGTTCTCAAGGACGTCTCGACCGACGAGATCGTCGCGGCGATCGAAACCGTTGCGGCAGGGCGGACCTATTTCTCATCGGGCGTTTCCGACGTTTTGCTCGAGCGTCGCTCAACCGAGCCCACCACTCCGCTGACGATCCGCGAGCACGACGTGCTGACGCTGCTGGCATCCGGCAAGAGCAACCGCGAGATCGCCCAGTTGCTTACCCTTTCCGAGGCCACGGTCGAAACACATCGCAAGAACATCAAGAAGAAGCTCGGAATTTCCACGACCGCCGGTCTCATTCGCTACGCGATCGACAGCGGTCTTAGAGGCTGTCTCAAAAAGAATTGAGTGATTTCAGTCAGTTGTGATTCCTTCGGATTTGCAAAGATTCGATGGAGAGCACGATGGCCTGGACTGAAACCACCCGGCGGAATTATGTCCGTCGGACGAGCCGATATGCAAGCGATCTCACGGATCGCGAATGGGAATTTATTGCACCGTTCCTGCCTGCGCCGCGCCGTCTCGGCCGTCCGCGCAAGACCGATTTGCGCCAGGTTGTGAACGCGCTGCTTTACATAGCCTCGACGGGTTGCCAATGGCGGATGTTGCCAAAGGACTTTGCGCCCTGTTCGACGGTGCAGCGGTATTTCTATGAATGGCGGGCCATGGGTCTTTGGTCACGGATCAACCATCACCTCGTCATGGAGGCGCGGGAACTGGAGGGGAAGGAAGCCTCTCCGACGGCCGGTGCCATCGACAGCCAAAGCGTCAAGACGACTGAAAGCGGTGGTATTCGGGGCTTTGATGCAGGCAAGAAGATCAAAGGCCGAAAGCGCCACATCATTGTCGATACGCTCGGGCTGATGGTCGGCCTCATGGTGCACAGCGCCGATATCCAGGATCGCGACGGCGCTCCCGATCTCCTGAAATCCATCCGCCACAGATGGCCATGGCTGCTCCATGTCTTTGCCGACGGAGGCTATGCAGGTCCGAAACTGCGGAAGCGTCTGGCGAAAATCGGGAAATGGACACTCGAAATCATCAAGCGTTCTGACAAGGCCAAGGATTTTGAAATCCTGCCGCGCCGCTGGGTCGTCGAGCGGACATTCGCATGGCTTGGCAGATGCCGCAGGTTGGCTAAGGACTTCGAGAAATCCATCGCTTCAGCAGAAGCCTGGATAACCATCGCCCACATCCGCATGCTTACCAGACGCCTCGCAAGATATGGATATCGTTGAAGCCTTTTCGAGTCCGACTCTTAGTCCGGCAGACAACTGAAACTGACACCTACCCACTACTGGGTAGGCGGTTTTATTTGACGATCCCGCCCATCTTGTCCCCCTCGTGAGGAGGCCATACCACTTCCCGCGACGGCCGGCGGAGGGTGCCGGCTTGGGAGGAATTCGTCATGTCCGGCCTATTGCCGCTGTCGCGCGCCATCGACGCGCTCAATACCTTTATTGGAAAGTCGGTATCGTGGCTGTTGCTTGTCGCGGTGCTGATCAGTGCCGTCAATGCAGTCACACGCAAGCTGTTCAACCTGAGTTCCAATGCCTGGCTGGAAGCGCAGTGGTATCTGTTTTCCGCCGTCTTTCTGGTCGCGGCCGCCTATACGCTGCTGAGCAGCGAGCATGTGAAGGTCGACCTGGTCTATGGCCGCCTGCCGCGCAAGGCGCAGCTCTGGGTCGAGATCATGGGCACGCTCTTCTTCCTGTTTCCCTTCTGCCTGATCACGATCTACCTCTCCTGGCCCATCGTGATGTCCAAGTTCGCGAGTGGCGAGGTGTCGAACAACACCGGCGGCCTGCTTCTCTGGCCGGTCTGGGCGCTGATCCCCATCGGCTTTGGGCTGCTGACGCTGCAAGGGGTCTCCGAGCTGATCAAGCGCATCGCGATCCTGCGGGGCGACATGCCCGACGCGGTGGCCCTTGCAGACGCCGAAGCCCAGACGCTCTAACGCCAGGAACCCGATCCCATGTTTGCTTTCTTCGCGGAAAATCTCGCGCCTACAATGTTCCTGTCGCTGATCGTCGTGCTGCTGATGGGCTATCCCGTCGCCTTTGCACTGGCCTTCGTCGGTTTTGTTTTCGGTTTTGTGGGCATCGAAATGGGCCTGCTGCCGATCAACCTCTTCGGCGCCGTGCCCGACCGTATCTTCGGACAGATGTCGAACGAAACGCTGCTCGCCATTCCCTTCTTCACCTTCATGGGGTTGATCCTGGAGCGAAGTGGCATGGCGGAAGACCTGCTCGATACGATCGGCCAGCTCTTCGGCCCGATCCGTGGCGGTCTTGCCTTCGCGGTCATCTTCGTCGGTGCGATCCTTGCAGCCACCACCGGCGTCGTCGCGGCCTCGGTGATCTCGATGGGCCTCATCTCGCTGCCGATCATGCTGCGCTACGGCTACGACCGCCGCGTGGCGGCCGGCACGATCGCAGCGTCCGGAACCTTGGCGCAGATCATCCCGCCGTCTCTGGTGCTGATCATCCTCGCCGACCAGCTCGGCCGCTCGGTCGGCGACATGTATAAGGGCGCTCTTGTGCCCGGCCTGCTGCTCGTCGCGATCTATGCCAGCTACATCATTCTCATGTCCTACTTGCAGCCCGCGAGCGTTCCGGCACTGCCGGCGGAGGCCCGCACGCTGCGCGGCTGGAAGCTCGCCCGCAAGGTGGTCACATCGCTCGTGCCGCCGCTCGTGCTGATCTTCCTGGTGCTCGGCACCATCTTCATCGGCCTTGCGACGCCGACCGAAGGCGGTGCCATGGGTGCGGTCGGCGCACTCATTCTGGCTGCAGGCAACCGGCGTCTCGACCTCTCGATGATAAAGTCTGCACTGTACGCCACGGCAAAACTCTCGTCCTTCGTCATCTTTATCCTGCTTGGCGCGCGCGTCTTCTCGCTGACTTTCTACGGCGTCGACGGCCATATCTGGGTCGAGCATCTCATGACCTCGATCCCCGGCGGCGAAATCGGCTTCCTGATCGTCGCCAACCTGCTGGTCTTCTTCCTGGCCTTCTTCCTCGATTATTTCGAGCTGGCCTTTATCATCATCCCGCTTCTGGCCCCGGTCGCCGATGCGCTCGGTATCGACCTTATCTGGTTCGGCGTGATCCTGGCGATCAACATGCAGACCTCATTCATGCACCCGCCCTTCGGCTTCTCGTTGTTCTACCTGCGCTCCGTCGCACCCAACCGGGCCTACAAGGACAGGATGACCGGTGCGACGATCCAACCGGTGACTTCCGGCCAGATCTACATGGGCGCGCTGCCGTTCCTCGGGATCCAGCTGTTCATGGTCGCTATCGTCGTGGCGTTCCCGGGCCTCGTCACCCATTACAAGTCAGGTGCAACCGCGGTCGATCCGGCGAGCATCCAACTGAACGTGCCGATGCCGGGTGCCGAGGGTGAAAACCCGTTCGGAACGCCGACACAGCCCTTCGGCGCACCCGAATCGTCCGGCGACAGTTCGACGCCGTCCTTCGGAACGGAGACCCCCGAATTCGGTTCGCCGCAGCCAAGCTTCGGCCAGCCCGATCAATCCAACTAACCTAAACCATCGGTCCGATCGGACATCCGTGCCGGCCGGTCCACGCAGCCACCTGAGGAGGAAACGATGACTGACATTTTGAACCGCCGCAACTTTCTGACCAAGGGCGCACTCGGCAGCGCGGCAGCGGTTGCCGGCGCATCGCTCGCCGCGCCCGCGATCGCCCAGGAACTGCCGACCTTGAAGTGGCGCCTGACATCGGGTTTCCCGAACAATCTCGACACAATCTACGGCGGCGCCGTCGTCATGGCCGAAGCGCTGTCGAAGATGACCGAGGGCAAGTTCCAGATCCAGGTCTTCCAAGCGGGCGAACTGGTGCCCGGCCCGCAGGCGATCGATGCGGTGCAAAGCAACACTGTGGAAATCGCCCATACCTGCGGCTACTACTTTACCGGCAAGAACCCGACCTTCGCGATCGGTTCGACAATCCCATTCGGACTCAACGCCCGCCAGCAGAACGCCTGGCTCTACCATGGCGGCGGCAACGAGCTGTATGACGAGTTCCTGTCGGAATATGGCATTGTCGGCAAGCCGGGCGGCGGCACCGGGGCTCAGATGGGTGGCTGGTTCCGGAAGGAAATCAAGTCGGTCGACGACCTCAGGGGCATCAAGATGCGCATTGCCGGTGTCGCCGGCGAGGTCATGTCACGCCTCGGCGTGGTACCGCAGCAGCTGCCAGGTGGCGACATCTATCCGGCGCTGGAACGCGGCACGATCGACGCGGCTGAGTGGGTCGGCCCCTATGACGACGAACGCCTGGGCTTCTACCAGATCGCGCCCTATTACTACTATCCCGCCTATTGGGAAGGCGGGCTGACGATCCACTTCTTCATCAACAAGACGCAGTACGAAGCCCTGCCGGAAGCCTACAAGGTCGCGCTCGACACCGCCTGCAAGGCTGCCAACATCAACATGCAGGCACTGTACGACGTGAAGAACACGGCGGCGATCCGCACCCTGGTCGGCAAGGGCGTCAACCTGCGCCCGATGCCGCGCGACGTGATGGACGCCGCCTACAAGGCGACTTTCGAGCTCTACGCCGAATACAGCGAGAAGCACCCGGCCTGGGCGAAAATCTATCCGGCCTGGAAGAAGTTCCGAGATGAGTCCTTCGAATGGTTCCGCGTCGCCGAATACAGCTACGACAGCTACATGTATGCTGCGCAGGCGGCGGGAAAATAATCAGGTGACTTGTGTGGCGACGCGTTTCGCCACACAAGTCAGGAGTCTGGCCTCTAAACCTCTGCTGGCGTCTGGCGCATATTGCGTATCGGGCGGCGGATTCTGTGGTGAGTTCAACACCTTTCACAAGAAGAAGGCTTCACCGCGCTCCGATCGGATTCTTTTACCGCGGATCGGATTAAGGCTGCCGCCGCCTCTCCGGCACTCAGCATATAGCTGGGATCGCGATGGAGCAGTACGACGGAGAATGCACCGTCTAAGAGAAGGATGATCTGTCGTGCCGTCGCCTGCGCCTCGTCCAGAGTAACGACCTCCGCAAGCACGGAGCCTAGCCACTCTTCTACGCGCTTCTTGTGCCGGCGGCCGGCTACGATTGCCGGATGACCCGGAAGATTGATGAGTTCGACGGATGTTCGCAGGAAGCCGCAGCCTTTCCACTTTGGATGCCGGGCGGATCGACCCAACGCGTCGAAGATGCCCCTGATTTTTTCGGCGACATCACCGTCGGTCCCGTCAAACCATTTCTGAAAGAGCAAAAGGTTGGGCTGGTCGCGTGCTTCCAGGTGTGCAGCGATCAGGTCGTCCTTGCTGCGGAAATGGTAATAGAGAGTTCGCTTGGTAACGCCGGTCTTCGCGGCGACGACATCCATGCTCACAGCGCGGATGCCCTCGTCAAGGAAGAGCTTGGCCGCCGCCGCAAGAATGCGGTCTTTCGTGGTTGTCGTCTCTGAGGTCATACTCCGATGTATACTCACCAGTGAATATACACAAGGCATGGCCGCGGATAGCGTATCGATATGAACACACGCTTTTCCGCCTCACCTGCTACCCAGCCCATGCCGGTCAGTTTCAAGGCAGATGACGGCGTGCAACTCTTTGGACATCTGTGGGAAGGCATGTGCGGCGACCGGTATGGACGGATCATCGTCAATCCGGCAACCGGCGTGGCGGCGCGCTACTATCATCGATACGCTCGCTTTCTCGCTGAGCGGGGATTTTGTGTCCTCACTTACGACTACCGTGGCATTGGCCAGTCCCGGCCAGAGGCCCTTCGCGGGTGCGGCTTTCGCTGGCGGGACTGGGGCGAACTGGATTTCGACGCGGCTGTCCGCTTTATGCAGGGCTCAAATCACAGCCCGCGCTCAGGCCACATTCCACTTATCGTCGTTGGCCATAGCATCGGCGGCTTTCTGCCAGGCCTCGCCGAGGCGGGAAAGGATGTGGATAGAATCCTCACCGTGGGCGCGCAGTATGCCTGGTGGGGAGACTACGCCCGCGAAAGGCGCCTGGCTCTCTTTCTCAAATGGCATCTCGCAATGCCGATGCTGACGCTCTTGTGCGGGTATTTTCCAGGCAAGCGAATAGGCTGGCTTGAGGATCTGCCGGCAGGGGTGGCCCACGAATGGGCGTTTCGCGGCCCGCGGTTCGAATCGAGTTACAGGCTTGAGGCGAGGAACGCGGTGCTTGCACGAATGCAGGCAGTTGAGGCGTCGATTCTCGCCTTGACGGTATCCGATGACGAACTGGGAACAGTTGCTGCGGTCCGAAGAGGTCTCGGCTACTACACCCGCGCCGAGCGCTCGCTCGTTCTTGTGCGTCCCGAGGACTATCGGCGCGCCAAGATAGGCCACTTCGGCCTGTTTCACGATAGTCACGCAACAGGCTTCTGGCTCGATACCCTTTTGTGGTTGCGCGATGGGCAAAATCCGTGGCCAGACCGAAAGGTGGGTGTGACGCCCATCGGCGCAACGATCGAAAAATAGGTCAGCTATGTTGACTCAATGTATTGCAATACAATAAATACAATACCGAGATATCGTGGGGTGGGAAATGAACATTCGGCTTCGGATCATTCATTCCGGCACGCAGCCCGGCAAGCCGGCGACCGGTCCCGTGGCGTTTGGCCTACAGCGCAAGGGTGGCGACCTTGTTTTGCCAAGTGTCACGCTTGCCGAGGGAGGGCGACCAATTGATCTGACCGTTGAGACCGTGGGTTCCTCAAGCGGTGAAGTCAGCTTTCGAGGCCCGTTCATCCATCGCAGCGCAAAGGAACAATTTCTTTATCTCGCCTGGAAGCGTCTCGACGTTCAACCGGGTGAGGGCCCTTGGGCCTGGAGGCTGAAAATCAGGCTCGACGGACTGGCGGCGCTTGGGCGCGGGCAACCGTTTGAGCCTGAAGAACTGGTGGAGGCGGACGCGGAGCATCTGCGCCCGCACAGGAAAGACAGTGTGATCTGGCGGCGAGCCCGGGAGCTTTGAGATGACAAAAAGCGAGACGATCAAGCGCAGGGAGACCCTTTTGATCTCCGGGGGATCGCGGGGCATCGGGGCGGCAATTGTTCGACGTGCGGTCCTGGACGGGTATGATGTGTGCTTCAGCTACCGTGAGAACGAAGCATCGGCGACTGCACTTGTTGATTCCCTCTCCACTGCCGGGCCACGGCTGCACGCGGTCAAGGGAGATTTGGGGGACCCAGAGTTTCCTGCCTCGTTCTTTGCGGAAGCGAGTGAGATGTGTGGTGTTCCGGTCGCGCTCGTCAACAGTGCCGGCATCACAGGGCAGATTGGCCGTTTCGCCAGCCTCCCGCTTTCGGTGTTGCGCCGGACGCTCGACGTCAACGTGATGGGTTCGATGCTGTTGTGTCAATGCGCTATTCGCCATTGGGAAAGCAACGCTATCAAAGGCCGGATCGTAAACATCTCCTCGATCGCATCCACGCTCGGGGCACCGGGTGAATATGTGCACTATGCCGCGAGCAAGGCCGCTATAGAAGCCTTCACGGTCGGGCTCGGCAAGGAAGTTGCGCCCCTTGGGATACGGGTGAATGCGGTCGCTCCCGGAACAACGCACACTGACATTCATGCGGACGGCGGGGATCCGGATCGACCCTTTCGCGTGGCGTCCAGAATACCGCTGGGCCGTGCGGCAGAAGCCGACGAAATTGCCGCGGCGGTCCTTTGGCTGCTCTCCAAGGAAGCATCCTATGTGGCCGGCAGCGTCTTGAGGGTCGGAGGCGGCCTGTAGGCATGCCTGCGCCATGACAATCCGAAGATGAAGCATAAGCGGCCGGGGATGTGCACCTCAGGCCAGTTTTCAGGAGCGTGCCATGCCCTTTCCTCTCGTCGTCGTTGCCACGGAAGCACAGCCGCGGGCGAAAGTCTCCAATTATCCTGCGCCGTTTGCGCAAATGATGCAGGGGCGATCAAAACGCATCCTGGGAGATTTGTTCGGACTTGCAAACTTCGGCGTCAACCTCACCACGCTGCAGCCCGGAAGTCGATCAGCCCTTCAGCATCGGCACTCGCTCCAAGATGAATTCATCTACGCCATCGAGGGGCAGGCTGTGCTGGTTTGCGGCGATATCGAGACGATCCTGCTTGCCGGAATGTGCTCCGGTTTCAAAGCGGGTGGGGTCAGCCACCACATCGAGAACCGCGGGCAGCAAGCCTTCACCTATCTCGAAATCGGAGACCGGACCGGCGGCGATCTCGTCGAATATCCCGACGACGACCTCGTCGCGGTTCGCGGCGAGCAGGGATGGGTCTTTTCTCGCAAGAATGGGCAGCCCTACTGATGCCCGGGGTGTGACGCGCGCGTGTCGTGGGCCTTCCCGCAAGCGAGAGGATCGAGGCCATTCTCAATGAGCACCAGAGCCGTTGCATGGATCGTTCCGAATGCCGTCAAGACAGACACCCAACTGGTGCGTTCTGACGCTGCCGTTGGCCCCCGGATGGCCGCTGCACTCTATTTCGACCGGGAACACGGCGTCGCCCCAGCGATCGGACATGTCAACACTGCTCGGCATTCGTCCGAAGCCAAGCCTGGCGCTTCCAATTGCCAAGCGGAGGCGCTTTTCAGCGAAACGCCATGACCTCCCAATCTCTATTCGCGCTCGCGCTCTTTTCCCTTGTCATGTCAGGGACACCGGGGCCGAACAACCTGATTTTGGCGGCCTCCGGTCTGGCATTTGGATTTCGCAGAACACTCCCCACGTTGATCGGGATACAGCTTGGCCTTTGTCTCCTGATCCTGCTTTCTGGTCTTGGCGTTGGGGCCGCCGTTGCCCGTCAGCCAGGGCTCGAATCCCTGCTCAAGGTGATCGGAGCCTGCTATCTCTTGTATCTGGCATGGCGCCTTTGGAATGCCGCATCAATAGGTGAAGCCGACAGCCGAGCACCTTTGAAGGCGTGGCAGGCGGCCTTGTTTCAGTTCTTGAACCCGAAGGCCTGGATGATGGTGCTTTCGGCGATCTCCGCCTTCGTTGCTCCCGCGGAAGACTACACGGCTGCGCTGGGGATGGTGGCCGCTGTATTCTTGGTCGTTTCCACACCAACGATTGCACTTTGGGCAGGATTTGGAGCGGCGATGAAAGCTGCACTGCAAAACCCGGGTCGAGTTGTACTATTCAATCGCCTGATGGCGGCGGCGACCGCGCTATCAGCTCTCATGGTCCTGCGCTGGTAGCGCAACGTGCCCTGGCCTGAGGGCGAGCGCCTACCCGGAAATCAATGAGAGAGACTGCTATGCTTGGCGCCCTGAGGAACATGCAATGATCGGCCGGGCGGTTGTCCTGTCTTTGGGGCTCTCACAGTTCATATCCTGGGGTGTTTCCTACTACCTTATCGGCGTGTTCGCAGATCTAATTGCAGCCGAGTTGCAGTGGTCTCGAGAATTCGTCTATGGCGGGTTTTCGGCCGGCCTGCTCGTCATGGGCCTTAGCTCGACTTTCGCCGGCGCTTTGATCGACCGATGGGGCGGTGCAATGCCCATGGCGGTTGGCGCCTCTCTCAACGCATTGGGTTGCCTGCTCTTGGCAAATGCGAATGACCGACAGGTCTATTTCGGGGCGTGGGTGCTGCTTGGTCTTGGCATGCGGTTGACACTTTACGATGCTGCATTTGCGGCTCTGGCAAAGCTTGCCGGCCGGTCAGGGCGGCGACCCATGGCACAGATCACGCTGTTTGGCGGGCTTGCCTCGACCGCCTTCTGGCCGCTTGGAGAATTCCTAGGCGAGGCCTATGGATGGCGGAATGCCCTGTTGATTTACGCAGCCCTCGCTTTGGTGGCGGGGCCGCTTGGTTGTGCGTGTGCATGGGCCAAACCCGCCGTCGCTGCGGATCGTGACGACGATGCCGGATATCCTGAAAAAATGCCTTCGCAAGGCCGAAAGATGGTTGCAGCGCTTCTTTTCACGGCGATCATCACGATAAGCGGCTTTATCAGTTCCGGGATGTCCGCGCACATGATCGCGATCCTCTCGGGGCTCGGGAGCGGCGTTGCCGTTGCCGCCGCATCAATGCGCGGAGTGGGACAGTCTGCTGCCCGTCTTTGTGAAGTCGTGTTCGGGCGAAACACCGATCCCTTCCGGATGGCGGTTCTCGCAACGGTGCTGGTGCCGCTTGGATTTTGCGCGGCACTGTTTGCGTCACATGGGTGGATCGCCGCCATGCTTTTCACCCTGACCTACGGCGCTGGAAACGGGCCACTCACCATCGCGGGCGGTTCACTGCCTCTCGCTCTCTTTGACCACCGCACCTACGGCGCATTTGTCGGAAGGCTCATCGCGCCCAGTTTCGTTCTCTCCGCAGCGGCACCTGTGTCTTTCGCCTTTGTCATCCGTGAGTTCGGTGATCTGGTCGCAGTTTGGCTGGCCTTGGCACTCGGAGCCGTTGCCTGCGCTTGCGCAATAGCCCTGCTTCTGTTGTTCGGGAACACGCACTCACGGCGCGAAACTACACGATAACCTGTTCGGGCTCGTTCAGAAGCTGCGCAACGGTCCTTACGGCTCGCTCCATATCCGACCGATCTGCAGGAGCGAGAATAGACAAGCGTATGCCGCCACTTCTCGCGCCACCGATCGATGTTGCATCTGGCGGGGTAAGGCGCACACCTTGTTCGGACGACCGGCGCGCAAGGCGTTCGGCCTTCACCGCAGGCATCTCCAGCCAGAGATGGGGCGCACCTTCGGGCATCGGGAGGTGTTTGAGATCGAGAAGCCTGCCAGCAAGCTCGACCCGAATGCGCGCCTCTGCTCGCAGTGCGTCGGCTGCAACGACGTCTGCGCCCAGTTCGATGAGGGCGCAGCCGAGTTCCAGCGCCGCCGGCGGCGCGCCAAACACCTCAGCTCGAAGCATCCTTGTGATGTTTTGGGAACAATCGTCCGGCGGCACAAGAACGCCCACCCGGGCAAGAGGCGTCAGGCTTTTGGAGAGACTGGTAAGGTAATAGACCCGTGAAGGAGCAAGCTCCTTGTAGGTCAGACGCCCCTTGGTCGCGTAGACACCGTAGATGTCGTCCTCGACGATATATGCGTCATGTTTTTTGACGACCTTGACGATGTCGCGACGACGGGCTTCTGAAACCTCGAAACCGAGAGGGTTTTGGCAGACATGCGTTGCATAGACGATGCGGCAGTCAGTCGACGTCAACAACCGGTCCAGTGCTGAAGGGATCATGCCTTCATCGTCATGGTCGACGGGATGCCAGCGCATGCCGAGATGCGATGCGGCCGCGATCGCACCCGAGAACGTCGCGCCCTCGCATGCAATCGAAGAGGACGCGCGCTTCAAATCCTCGAATGCCAAGCAAATCGCCTGCTGCGCACCAACGCAAAGAATAAGCGCCTCGGGTGGTGTCTCAAGTCTGGTCCGGCTCAACCACCCACCCAATGTCCTTCGTTGCTCAAGGGTGCCGCGCAGATCGTAGAGCCCCGCGCTAGCTAATTTCAAGACACGCCGCGCGGACCGCTGAGAGGCCGCAACAAACAGATCCTCGTCAATAAGAAGTGGGGGAACGTTTAGCGTCAGATCCACGATGGACGGTCGTGATCGCTCCGATCCAGCACTGATAAAGGTGCCCCTTCCGACCTCGCCCTTTACCAATCCACGAGCACTCAGTAGATCGATGGCTTTCGTTACGGTGCCAATAGAAACGTTCGCGTTGCTGGCGAGTTGCCGATGGGCTGGAAGCCGTTGGCCGGGAACATAGTCACCATTTTCGATCATATCGGCGATGGCCTGGGCGAGCCGCTCGTGCAACGGGCCAGTCCCTAGCGAAAGGTCGATTCTATGTGAAGCCGGTGACATCATGTTCCGAACGTTTGCAATGGCCGTGCATTCAATACCCTGCTGCGTGTCCTAGTGACAATGCCGAACTGCGGTTTGGGGCCACTTCGCAGCGACCTACGTCTATGACCGAGATGGGTGTGGAGGCTGCCCGTTCTGCTACGAGTGACGGTGCACACTCGTAGGAGCTGCCACGGTCGCAGCAGCTTTGCTCGGAGTTTCCGGGGGCGTACGCCTAGTGATCTGCTGCCGGGTTGACTGCGCCGGCCGTGAAGCCGGGCCTAGCAAATTCGGGTTGCTGGTTCAGATCACTTCAAGAGCTTGAATCATTTCGGTCTTTGATCGATCGATAAACGATTGTAAGAAAGCGAAAATTCGGCCTTTCCCTCTGCCGAGGGCGTCTCCAAGGTGCTGGCAGAACTTCCCGTCAAATTGCCTCGGTCTGTGAGCGTAGTCCTAATCCATTGCCCTTCAAAAAGGGGGGCGCCCTTCTTCTTTCGGCCAAATTCTGGGTCGCCACGCACTCTGCTAGGTTGCAAGATTGCGTATTCCGCCGGCGGTACCGGCGGGACGACGGATTGACGGTTTGTCAGGAGCGCCGGGGGTGACGCCGATGGGTTTCAGGTCTGTTCTTTCCTCCGCCGTGGTGCTTCTGCTTCTTGCCGCGGGATCGGCCCGCGCCCAGCCGAGTTTCGATTGCGCCAAGGCGTCGAATGCGGTGGAGCGGGCGATCTGTGCCGATCCGGGCCTTGCGGCGCTCGATGTCGAGATGGCCGCGCTCTATGCCGCTGCGCGGGCGACCGTGCAGGGCGGCGCCGCGGAAAAGCTGGTGGCGGGCCAGCGCGCCTGGATGAAGCGGCGCGGCCGCTGCGGCGGCAATGCGGCCTGCCTTGCGGCGCAGATGGGAGAGAGGATCGCGGAACTGCGCCAATCGCCCGCGACGGAACGCGCGGCGCTCGCCTGTCCCGAGGCGCTGGGCGAAGCGCGGGCCATGGTCTCGGGCATCCGGTTTTCCATCGGCATGGTGCAGACGCTGACGCCGGGAACCGGCCTTGAGCTCGGCTATACGCTGTCCTCGGCAAAGCCTGCGCCGCTGCCGCTGTTCATCGTCGCCGATTTCCCGGTGGCGACGCGCTTCAAGGGCAAGGGTTTCCTGCCGCTGACGGCAGGCGCCAGGGGGCCGGACGGCTTGAAACATGCCGAGGAGCGCACGCGCGCCATCATTCCGCTCCATGGCCGCGTGCCCGCGGCAAGCGGGGTGATCACCGTCTTCCTGCTCTCCGCCGGTCCGCAGGATATCGGCATCAGCCTCGTCACCGTTGGCAGATGCGGCGAGCATGTACTGCGCACGGAGCGCTCGCCGGGCCTGACGGTGGAACTTGGCCTGCCGGAAATCGTCCTCCAGGACCGTTTTACCGCCGATGCGCCGGACGAACTGCTGGCCGATGCCTCCGGGCACTATACCATGAAGGTCTACAAGGGCCGCTACGAGGTGTTCGACCGGGGGACGGGCGCGCTGCTCTTGTCGCGGGCAGGGTTGAGACCGCGCTTCTCGCCGGCGGGGCGGTTCGTGGCGGCGGTGCGGATGCAGGATCGCCGGCTCGAAATCATCGATCTTGCCGATGGCGCGGTCATCCACGAGCTGCGTCCCGGCATGCTCGCCTGGGCGCGCAACGACAGTTTCATCGTGCTCGGCGCGGAAATCCGCCAGATCGACAACACGATCGTCTCGAGCCTCAACGCCGACATCGTCACCGGTACGTCCATGCCGAACATGGGGGTCGGATGGCTCGTGGAGGTCGTGCTCGATGTCGACCGCCTGTTCGTCGCGATGTCGGATCCCAGCGTCAACGGGTTTGAATCCGGTGCGAGCTTCTGGGATATGATTTCCGGTGAAACCTACCAGATGGCGCAGTCGGCGCTCCCGCAGGAGGAACAGGCCGTCGACGGGGATCGAAAGGCCCTTCGCCGGCTTGTCAGGACGCATCGCGGCATCGACATCCCGCTTGAATACCCGCTCTGGCGGTTCGGTGAGCCGGTGCGCGTCACGCATGGCATCGAGACCTACCGCATGAACACCTTTGCGGCGGACATGCAGACCTTCGTCGTCGAGGACCAGATCGTGCGCACACCGCTGCCGGCGGCGACGGCAACGGCAACGGCCGCCGACCAGCGTTGCGAGACGGCCAAGGACGGGCGCGGCCTTGCCCGCGCCAAGGGCGATGGCGTGCTGTGCGCCGTCGAGGTGGCCGGCCGGGGGCTCGGCCGCCTGCCGCAACCGGTGTTCCAGGCCTCCGAGGCGACCGTGCTCGACCGGATAAGCGATGTCGTCGGCGAGATCGACCGGGTGTCGCCGATCACGTACGACACATATGGCGACCATATGGACGCCTATGCCGGGCGGAAGGCGAAGGTCGAGGCGCTGATCAAGAAGATCGCGGCAGCGACGCCGGCTATCCGCAAGCGCATCAGCCCGCTGGCCAAGGAAAACATCGGCTTCGAATGCAAGACCTCCGCCGAGGCCTTCGACCCGGCCGCCATAGAAGAGGTTTGGCACTGGGGCGAGGGGGAGAGCGTGCACAGCCTGCTGTTCGCCAATTGTTATGCCGGCAGCTCGCGGGTCAGCCAGGCGGGCCTTATCCTCGTTTCGGGCGATCTCATCGAGAATATCGGCCGGCAGCTCGTGCCCGACAATGCTTCCGACGATACGAGCGCCTTCGGCTGGAGCGCGACCGATGCGAGCGAGATCCGGGTCTTCGTGGTGGCGAAGGATCGCATCCTCGTCTCGGCGAGCTATTCCGGCATGGCGGCCTTCATCGACACGCGCACCGGCAAGCGCGTCGGAAACCTCGTTCCGCTCGCCGACCCGACGCTGGTCAGCGCCATGCGGCTGACCCGTGACGGCCGGCATCTGGTGCAGCTCAACCATGACGGACGTTTTGCCGTGTCGCGCGCCGATACCGGTGAGCGGCTGCTTTCGGGCGCGCATATCGACGACGAGATCGTCGTCATGCTGCCGGATGGTCGGTTCGATACGACCTATGAAGGCGCGCATGCGCTGAACGTCCGGTTTGCCGGCATGCCCGGCCTGCAGACCGTCCACCAGTTCGCCGCCACGCTGCAGCGGCCGGGGCTTGCACGCGCGGTGCTGGAGGGGCGGGCGATCGCGGCACGGCCGCAGACGCTCGGCTTTCCGCCGCAGGTCTTCTTCACGGCGGACGCGGCGGAGGGTGGCAAGCGGCGCCTGGCCGTCCGCGCCAGCGACGACAGCGGGCTTGCCCGGCTCCGCATCTTCGTCGACGGGCAGCTGACGGGCGAACGGTCCGTCGCGGGGCGCGCAGCCGAGGAGGTCTTCGAGATCGCCGATCCCGGCGGCAGCCGCTGGATCACCGTCCTTGCGGACGATGCCGACGGCCTCGTCAGCACGCCGAAGGGCCTGCTGCTGCCGCCGCCCGCCCGCGGCCTCGGAAAGCTGCGCGCCGTTCTCGTCGGCATCGACGCCTATACCGCCGATCCCGCCATTCCCGCGCTTGCCTTCGCGCGCAGCGATGCCGAGCGGCTGAAGGCGGTGCTGGCGGAACATGGCGCCCCTGACACGACGCTCCTCACCGATCGCGCGGCGGGCTCCGAGGCGATCCTCGAGGCGGTGGCGCAAGCCGTCGCCGCTACCGGGTCGGACGATACGCTGCTGTTCTCCTTTGCCGGTCATGCGGTCGGCTCCGGCGCGGCGGGCACTGCCGGCGACCTGCTGCTCGCCTTGCCGGAAACGCGTACCGGCGCGCTGAAGGAGACGGCGCTCGCCTGGCGCGATGTCGCGGCGCTTTTGGCGAAAGCGAAGGGCAAGGTGGTGATCTTGCTCGATGCCTGCCATACCGGCCTTGCCGGCAGCAGCGCTTTTGCGACGAACGACGATGTCGCCGGCGCGTTGCTGACGACCGCCGGAGCGCCCATGGTGGTGCTGGCGGCCTCGAAGGGGCGGCAGGTTGCACTGGAGAGTGCTGCCAGGGGCGGCGGCGTCTTCACCTCGGCCATCGTCGAGGCGTTGGGAAAAGGCCACGCTACGGCCGATGCGGATGCCAACGGGGTCATCGACCTAGGCGAGTTCTACACCGCCGTGAAGACCCGCGTGCTGCGCGACACCGAGGGTCGGCAGAGCCCATGGCTCGCCCGCAACCTTCTGGTCGGCGACATGGCGTTATTCTCAGTGCGGATGGCCACTCGCACTAAGAGCGGCGGCGAGTAAGATCTATTATTAGCCTTATTTTGGTGACGAAGCCTCGCCCGTCCCGATGCCCGTCGGGGGAACCAGGCGTTGGATGCAGGGATCATTCGCCTGGTGTCAAAGGTGTAGCAGGTCTACACCCCATGGGGTGATCCGATTGGAATGTTAATGCATGCCGGTCTGGATGGCCTTGCAATGATCTCCTCGACATCGAGGCGCCGGGGGATGCGGGGTTGTTCACCCGTGAGTTTGGAGGCTGGCCCCGCTTCGGGAACCGAGCTTCAGCGGTAGAGAACTCGGGACAATGCTTTTCAAGGTCGAGCATACTCGTCCGGCTTACGGGTGTACTCCTGCTGAGTATTCAACGAGTTTGCCCGCCCTGACCTCTAGCGATGAAGCTGGATGATCTGGTTGAGCAGTAGTGACCAGTTCTCGGCCTCAACCTTGGACATGCCCCAGAGAAGATAGAACTTCCCGTCGATCTGGATTTCAGCAGGCCCTCCGCGCTTGGCGTCTACAACGTGCCAAGCGCCATTGTCGTCCTGCCCGAGGTGAAATCGAGAGAGGCTTTCCATCAGTCGAGCATATACCCGGCTGACCGTCCGAAGAAGGAGGCGAGGCATCCGCCCTTCGCCGTAGGGCGATAGGGCGGCCTCCCTTAAAACAAGTGCCACGCCATCCAGAAGCAGGCGTAGGCAATCACGCCGATGACGAAGCAAAGCGCAATCTGACGAGCCATGATGCAACGCCTCCCCCTGTTCGACCAGGGAAGAATGGAACGTGTGACCGCGGGAGTCGAGATTATTCCTTAGTCGGCTTCACGAGCGAGATGACGCGCGGCTTCGATGGGGCATCAAGCCATTCGATCCACTTGTCCCTTTCCTCGATCGTGTCGAAGAACCGCCAGAGTTTATAGCCTTCTTCCGTGGTCTCCAGCATCTCGCCAAGGGACGCCAGTTCCAAAGGAAGCGCCACTTCATTGCCGTCGAAGCGCACGAAATAGATGCTCTCGGCAGCAAGGCGAATAACCTGCCCGGTGCCATAGCTTCCATCGAGGTCATCGACCGTGAAATACATGCCCGTCAGTGTGTCGAAGATTTTGTCGCTCATGAGTATCCAATGCCAGTCCTGAAAATGCCGGCCCGAGAGATTTGCGCAGGCCACGGCCAAAGGCAAGAGTGCGACGGACGCCTATGGAAGCCGGTTTCAAATCACATGCCGGCAATGCCGAACGGTTGGGAAATGAGAGGATTTCCGCCAGCACGCTCAAGCGCCCCTCACGGGCATCCGGAGAGAGATACCTTCTGGGTGGAAAACTAGAACGCCGATGCCGTAGGTCCAGGCGGCATCACATTTTCGATGGCACTTCCTCACCCGGCACGGGCGTAACGTCGGGTGCCTCCTCCGGGACAAGATCCGGTCCCGGCTCTTCGATCGGACGTTCCGGGATGTCCGGGAGAGAGTCCGGCGTCTCCTCGGGGGGCACTTCTACGGGCTTCTTGGGGTCCTTCGGGTCATTCGTCACGGCGGTCTCCTTTCTTCCAGAACAACCGCGCGCCGTTCGCATTGTTCCACGGAAGGCGCGGGCTCGATACTTCAGACTTCAGTGAAGAATTCGTTCGCTGTCCTGCGGTTCACTTCGATACGATCGAGGCTGCTACGTCGAAGGGATGCCGGGATACGCCCCTTGCCCAACTAACTGCTTCATAACGTCTGCTGTAGCTTCGTAGATTGATTTTTCGATCGCGGGGAGGCGGCAATGTCAGCGTTGTGGAGTGAAGTCCTGGGGCTTGTCAGAGCAAAGGGCAAAATTATTCAAGGCACGGAAGATGACGATCGGCTCAACGGCGGAGGTGGCAACGACACCATCCGAGCCCGAGGCGGCGACGACGTTGTCAAAGGCGGAAAGGGCAACGACAACGTCGACGGGGGCAGCGGTGACGACAAGCTTCACGGCAATGCCGGCAATGACGACATTAAAGGTGGGAGAGGTCAGGACGCGATCAAGGGGGATGCCGGCAAGGACAAGCTCTTCGGCGGCGCAGACAACGACAAGCTGGAAGGTGGGGCCGGCAACGACACCATCAAGGGGGATGCCGGGGCTGACAAGCTCTTCGGCGACAAGGGACGGGACATCCTATCCGGCGGGAGCGGAGATGACGCTCTGAGGGGTGGGAGAGATAACGATGCACTTTCGGGTGGAAAAGGCGCGGATACCTTCATATTCAGCAAGAAGGAGGGTGACGATACGATCCGCGATTTCAAGGCCGGTACGGATCTCATCGACCTTCGCGGCCAAACGTATACGGCCAGCGAAAGCAAGGCCGGCTTCGCAGTGCTCGAACTCTCCGGAGGCGGCTCCGTCACTCTGAAGGGCATCGATATGGCCGACGTCAGTCCGGATTGGTTCATCATGGCTTAGCCACTCCCGAACGCCCCTCGATTCTCCGTTTCGGCTAGGTTCATTTTGGGTTCTGACGCAATCTCGATGACGGCACGGCACTCCGACGATACGTACTTCAAACAGATCGAGCTTTCCGCGCCCGTACATTTGATGGGATGGACGGCCTCTGCTCCCTCACCGGCAGTGCTAAACTTGCTGCCGTTGATTGCGCAACCCAGAGGAGCCGTTCTGATGCAAATTGTTACGATAGGCTTGGATATCGCGAAGAATGTCTTTCAACTTCACGGCGTGGATGCCGCGGGTGACGTGGTGCTGAGGCGGAAGCTGCGCCGCAGCGAAGTCCGAATTTTTATTTTCACGCCTGACACCTTGTCTCATAGGCATCGAAGCATGCGCAACGTCACACTACTGGGCCAGAGAGCTGGTGAGCATGGGACATTCCGTTCGGCTAATTCCGCCTTCGTACGTGAAGCCTTATGTCCGGCGTGGAAAGAACGATGCCGCCGATGCTGCGGCCATTTGCGAGGCCGTCGCCCGGCCGACTATGCGTTTCGTTCCCGTTAAATCCGTTGATCAACAGGCTGTCCTTGTGCTCCATAGAAGGCGAGATCTCCTGGTAAAGCAGAGGACGATGCTGATTAATGCGCTGCGATGCCATCTCGCGGAATTCGGCATTGTCGCTGCTCAAAAGCGAACCGGGCTTGCAGAACTCGTCGCCTGCGTCGAGGAGGGCGTTGATGATGATTTTCCAGAACTGCTTCGGCGTGGACTTAAACCCCTAATCTACCAGCCCAAACATATTCAGGCGCAGATTCTGCAACTCGAGAAAGAAATCGAGACTTGGCATCAATCCAATTCGACCAGCTGCCGATTGGCGACGATTCCCGGTGTCGGTCCGATCATCGCATCCGCCATCGCAGCGACAATGCTTGATCCAGCACATTTCCGCAGCGGCCGCGAATTCGCCGCTTGGCTTGGGCTTGTGCCAAGGCAGAATTCGAGCGGCGGCAAGGAACGCCTCGGTCGAATATCGAGGCAAGGCAATAGATATGTTCGCCGTCTCCTGGTGATCGGGGCCACCGCAGTTCTGCGCCATGACAGGCGTCGAACATCGGGAAACGGATGGATGCGAGCACTTCTGGAAAGAAAGCCGGCCCGGCTTGTGACAGTGGCTCTTGCCAACAAAATGGCCCGCACGGCTTGGGCTTTACTGGCTAGAAACGCGGATTATCGAGTCCCGACAACGGAATATGAGACCGGCTGTAAAATTCGATTGCAAGTGCTCATGACGTGACAATGACCGGTAGACCCCAAGTAGGAGAACCCGTTCCAAGCGAAAGCAGCATAGACCGCGGACATTTGATTGGGACCTGACTTGCGGATCACATCAGGGCCAGTGGCCATGTGAGCCACGTCAACAGGCCGGACACATGACTGCACCCACCGGTGCTATGCCACGAAAGATTCCGCTTGCAACGCAGAGGCCGTCCACACAGGCCGTTTGATGAGCTTGAACTTTGTGGTCTGCCCGTCTTCGTCTCGTTACCCATTCGGTGACAACACGCAGGCCTCCACAAAAACCACCCAGCCGAAGCTGTCGCCACAATTCGGCACCATCGACCCGCGCACGGCAGATCGGCAAGCATCCGAGGATAGCGACATAGCTATTCGACGGACAGGTATTTGACGAACAAGGCCCACCTTCACGGCGAAGCCTTGGTATACAGCTTGGCATAATTCTCGCGCAGCACGTTCTTCTGCACCTTGCCCATCGTGTTGCGCGGCAGATCGTCGATGAACAGCACGCGCTTTGGCTGCTTGTAACGCGCCAGCCGGTCCTTCAGCGCCGCCAGAACGGTCGCCTCGTCGAGCGTCGCCCCCTTCTGCGCGACGACGACCGCCGTCACACCCTCGCCGAAATCGGGATGCGGGACGCCGATGACGGCGCTTTCGACGACGCCGGGCATACTGTCGATCTCGGTCTCCACTTCCTTCGGATAGATGTTGTAGCCGCCGGAGATCACGAGATCCTTGCCGCGCCCGACGATATGCACGTAGCCGCGTTCATCGATCCTGCCGAGGTCGCCGGTAATGAAGAAGCCGTCCGTACGGAATTCGGCGGCTGTCTTTTCCGGCATGCGCCAATAGCCCTTGAAGACGTTGGGGCCCTTCACCTCGATCATGCCCGTCTCGCCGTCCGGCAACGGCTTGCCGGTCTCCGGCTCGGTGACGCGCAGTGAAACGCCGGGCAGCGGAAAACCCACCGTGCCGGCCACACGGTCGCCGTCATAGGGATTTGACGTATTCATGTTGGTTTCGGTCATGCCATAGCGTTCCAGGATGGCGTGGCCGGTCTTTTCCGAAAACGCGCGATGGGTTTCCGCCAGTAGCGGCGCGGAGCCGGAGACGAAGAGCCGCATGCCGGCGGTAGCCTCCCGCGTCAGGCCCGGATGCTGAACGAGCCGGACGTAGAAGGTGGGCACGCCCATCATCACCGTCGCGCTCGCCATCAGCCGCAAAGCCTCGTCGGCGTCGAATTTCGGCAGCATATACATCGACGCGCCGGCAAGCAGCGTCACGTTCGAGGCAACGAAGAGGCCATGCGTGTGGAAGATCGGCAGAGCGTGGATCAGCCGGTCCGCACTGGTGAAGCACCAGTGATCGCGCAGCGTCAGGGCGTTCGACAGGAGGTTGTCGTGCGTCAGGATAGCCCCCTTGGAACGGCCCGTCGTGCCCGAGGTGTAGAGGATCGCTGCAGGATCGTCCGGGCCGCGCTCCGCATCGAGGAAATCGGTCTCCTCGCCCGCCGCAAGCTCCATCAGCGAGCCGCCGCCCGTTTCGTCCAGCGTTTCGACATGGGCGTCGCGGTGGGTAGCGATGTTGACGATGCCATCAGCCGACTTCGGAGTGCAAACGACGAGACGGGGTTCGGCGTCGCCGATGAAATAGTCGAGTTCCGCCAGCGTATAGGCCGTGTTGAGCGGCAGGTAGATGGCACCGGCCCTCACGCAGGCGAGATAGAGCATCAACGCCTCGGGGCTCTTTTCCACCTGCACGGCAACCCGATCGCCGGGACGTACGCCGCGCGTATAGAGGGCGCCCGCCAGCCGGCCCGACATCGCCAGCATGTCGCCATAGGTCCATCGCCGCCCCTCGGCCGTTTCGATGAAGACCGCCTCCTGCCTCGCAGCGGCCCGGATCGCGTCGAAAAGATGGTTGCTCATGCGCTCAACTCCCTGCTTTCCTTCCTTTTCTTGTCCTGGCCTTCCGCCGCCGCGCCGCCGGCGAGCGGCACGAGGCTGCGGCCGCCGCGGTCCGCCGGCACGAGACGCCGGATGGCGGGCGTCGTCACCACCTCGCTGCGGCTCGCGAAGGCTTCGTGGTTGGTCTCGATATCGTCGAGCTTGTAGAGGTAGTTCACCATCAGGCCGTGCGCCTGGCGCATCGCGCGCGCCGATCGGTCGGCAAGGAAGTTGATGCGCTCCAGTCGAGCGCCGTTGCCGAGATGGAAGCGGGCCACGGGGTCCGCGATGCGTCCTTTCGCATCGCGAGCCCTTAGAAAGTACCACGCGGCCGCGGCGGTCATGGCCGGCTGGACGGTTGCCACGATTGCCTCGTCGTCGGCCCAGCCCTCGGTGTCGAGCATGGCAAGCCTGGCCTTTTCCGCATCGCCCAACACGTCCGATGCCTCTGCGCGCCGTTCACGCGCGAGCCACGCAGCGAAGCCGGGCACCGGCGAAAGCGTGACGAACGTGTCGAGCTTCGGCAGGTCGCGGCGCAGGTCCTCCACCACCTGCTTGATCAGGAAATTGCCGAAGGAGATGCCCCGCAGGCCCTCCTGGCAATTCGAGATGGAGTAGAAAACGGCCGTCGTGGCATCGGCAGCCCTGATGAAGTCCCGATCCTCACGCAGGAGCTCGTCGATGCGCGAAGGCATATCCCGCGTGAGCGCCACTTCCACGAAGATCAGAGGTTCGTCCGGCAGTTGCGGATGGAAGAAGGCGAAGCAGCGCCGGTCTTCCGGCGCGAGGCGCCGCCTCAGTTCGTCCCACCCCCCGATATGGTGGACCGCTTCATAGCGAATGATCTTCTCCAGGATGTCTGCTGGTGTTGACCAGCTTATCGGCCGGAGCACGAGGAAACCGCGGTTGAACCAGGAGCCGAAGAGATGGGCGAAATCGGCATCGACGGCTTCGAGGTCGCGATCCTCCTCCTTGAGCTTGAGGAGCACTTCGCGCATGGCGACGAGCGTCGCGATGCCGTTCGGCGCAAGGTTCAGCCGTCGGACCAGTTCCTGGCGCCGCGGTTCGGCGGCGACATGGAGTTCAAGCAGCGCTTTCGGGCTCCGGCTCGCCCGATAGGCGTCGATCGCCGCCTCCAGCGGATCAGTCTTCGGTCCGAAGCGGGCAAGCAGCATCCGCATGAACTCGCGCTGCTTTTCGGTATCGAAGGTTCGCCAGCGGTCGAGGATGTCCTTGGCGAGCGCCATGCCGGAGGCCTCGCCGCGGCTCGACAGCAGCGTCTCGCAGCGTGCCTCGATCGCGGCGAGCGGATCGAGCGTGTCCTCGCGCACGCCGAAGGACAGGAAGCGCCGTCCCCGCTCGGTGATCGTCTGCAACATGTCGCTGAAGAGGGATGCGGTGTTCATTGGATGGCTCCCAGCATCTGGTTCGGCAGCCAGGTGGCGATGTCGGGGAAAAAGCAGAGAATGCCGATCGCCAGGAACATGACCAGCACATAGGGAAGCGAGCCCCAGAGAATGTCCTTGGTCGGGATGGTCGGGGCGATCGCATTGATGACGAAGAGGTTGAGCCCGATCGGCGGCGTGATGAGGCCGACCTCCATGTTGATCGTCAACACGATCGCGAACCAGTAGGGGTCGAAACCGGCCTGGGTGACGATCGGGAAGAGCATCGGTGCGGTCATGACGATGACCGCGACGGGCGGCAGGAACATGCCGCAGACCAGCAGGAAGATGTTGATGATGAACATCAGCACCCAGCGATTGACCTCAAGGTCGGCGATGGAGGCCGCGATGGTCTGGGTGATGAAGAGGGACGACAATGCGAAAGCGAACAGCTCCGCCGCCGCCATGATCATCATGATCATCACACTCTCGCGCATGGCCGAGCCGAAGATGCCGGCGACAGGCTTCACCCGGAACAGGCGATAGGCGACGATCACGACGATCAACGTGAGGAAGGCGCCTGCTCCAGCCGCTTCCGACGGTGTCGCGATACCGCCATAGAGCACGTAGAGCGTTCCGGCGATGATCAGGAGGAAGGGCAGGATGCGCGGCAGACGGGAAAGACGCTCCTGCATCGTGTAACGGATCGCGCGGGCGTCGAATTCGTAGCCTTTCCGCTTGCAGTCGATGACGGCCCAGATCATGAACATGACGGTGAGCATGATACCGGGGATGACACCCGCCATGAACAGACGCCCGATCGATGTCTCCGTCGCGATGCCGTAGACAATGAGCGTCACGGAGGGCGGGATCAGGATGCCAAGCGTCCCACCTGCCGCGATCGATCCGGTGGCGACCGAGGTCGGATAGCCGCGCTTCAGCATTTCCGGGATCCCCATCTTGCCGATGGCCGCGCAGGTCGCCGGCGACGAGCCGGTCATGCCGGAAAAAATGGCGCAGGCGCCGATATTCGACAGGACGAGCCCGCCTGGAACACGGTTCAGCCAGCGGTCGAGTGCCGTGTAGAGATCCGAGCCGGCCGGCGACGAGGCGACCGCGGCTCCCATCAGCACGAACATCGGTATGGAGACATAGGCGAGGTTGGCGATGCCCGAAAACATCGTATCGCCCAGTACGTAGAAGATGGCGGCCCCACTCTGCAGGTAGAGCGCGAAGAAGGCGGCAAGCCCCAGTGCGAAAGCAATCGGCATTCCGGTCGCGAGCAGCACGAAGAGGCAGGCGATGATCATGAGGCCGGCGAGGGTAGGGCTCATCGCGGAAACTCCTTGGGGAGGGGCAGGTCGTTGCCGTTGCCGGTCGCTTGTTGCCCGGCAATCGGCGCATGGGTTCCGGCCGGCGCCTCTCCCCTGGTCAAGAGGATGAGGATCTGCGCCACATATTGCAGGCAGAGCACCGCAAACCCGACCGGCAATGCCAGAAGCGGTATCCAGAGCGGCGGCGCCCAGACGCTGGCATGGCGCCAGTTGCCGAGCCAGGCGTCGTGGAACTGGATCCAGGTTGCCGCAAGCATGATGATGCAGAAGGCGAGCCCCAGAATGCTCGCCGTCAGGCGCATGCCGGCACGGGTGCGCTCGCTGACGAGCAGTTCCACGACGTCGACCCCGACATGGCCGCCCTTCATCAGCACATAGGGTGCACCGAGGAACATCGCGGCCGTTGCGGAGAACACGACGAAGTCGGTCTGCCAGATTGTCGCCATGCGAAAGACATAGCGCATCAGGATCATCTGGCAGACCACGAGCATGGCCGCGATAATGAGGAGCGTGGCGATGAGGGCCAGCCCGCGCGACAACGCGCTGACCGCCCTGATATAGGCGTTGACCATCTGAGATGCCCTTGTTGACCTGAGGAAGGGGCGGCAGGTGTCTGACCTGCCGCCCGTTGGCAAGCCAGGCCTATTCGACGGCCAGTGCCTTCTCGATCAGCTTGTCGCCATTCGGCACATTGGCGGCAAAGTTCTTGTACGAGGACTGTCTGGCGACCTCGAGCCAGGCATCGTAGTCCTCCTTCGACATCTCGATCACCTCGACGCCCGCCTTCTTATAGGTGTCGATCATGAGCTGGTCACCCTTGCGAACCTCTTCGTTGAAGTACGCTTCCGCTTTCTCTCCCGCCGTGAGGATCGCCTTCTGCTGCGCCTCGGTCAGGCCCTCGAAGACCTGCTTGGAGATGAGAACCGGCTCGTACATGAACCAGAGCGCATTTTCGCCGGGCGCCGTCAGGCACTTGGCGTGCTCGAACAGGCGGTAGGAAACGAAGCTCGCCGACGAGGTGTTCGCCGCATCAAGCACGCCGGTCTGCATGCCGGTATAGATTTCGGACGAGGGCATGGACGAGATCGACGCACCGGCCGCCACCAGCATCTCCTCGAAGGCGGGACCGGCGGCGCGGATGACCTGACCCTTGATCGTCTCCGGCGTCGTGATGCAGCCTTGCTTGGAAGCGAAGGCGCCGGACAGCCACGCATCGGCGATCACCATCGCACCGGCATTTTCGATGATACCCTTGATGTCCTTCATGAAGTCGGAATCGTTGAGACGCGTCGCGCGGTCGAAATTGCCGACGAGGCCCGGCATCAGCGTTGCCGAGAATTCGGGATGCCGGCCGGATGCATAGTCCAGCGGGAAGGATGTCATGTCGAGAAGGCCGCGTGTCACGGCGTTCCACTGGTCGTTCGGCTTGTAGAGCGAGGAGCCGGGAAACACCTGGATTTCGAGATCGACATTCGCGGCCGCCACATCACGGGCGATCATCTGCACCATCTCGTCGCGGATGTCGCCCTTGCCGCCGGGAAACTGGTGGGATGCCTTCAGGATCGTCTGCGCGGACGCCGAGCCGGCCAGAAGCGCGGCCGACACGCACAGCATATGTGCAAAATTTCTCATTTTTTCCTCCCTGATATTCCGGCCCTCCCGCCGGATTGATATAGAGTTTGCCGTGGCGATGCGCACAATGTCAATGTTTTTGTATACAAGAATGTAAATGCCGCATATCTTGTCGTCTTATGAGGAATGGAAATGGCCGGTAACACCTTTCACAAACTGCGGGACGAAATCGAAAACGGTATCGTTACCGGCGAATTTGAACCTGGTGAGCGACTTGACGAGGTGCAACTGGCCACCCGTTACGGCGTCTCGCGTACGCCCATACGCGAGGCGTTGATGCAGCTTGGTGCGATCGGCCTCGTCGAGATCCGTCCGCGCCGCGGCGCGGTAGTGGTGGATCCCGCGCCGGATCGCGTCTTCGAGATGTTCGAGGTGATGGCGGAGATGGAGGGCATGGCAGGCGCCCTGGCCGCCCGCCGGCACACGGAGGATGACCATGCCGCGCTGGTCCACGCCCATGCGCAGTGCGAAGAGGCGGCCGCCAGCGAGGATACGGATCGCTACTACTACGAGAACGAGACGTTTCACCGGGCGATCTATGCCGCAAGCCATTCCGGCTTTCTGGAGGAGCAATGCGTCGTCCTTCATCGTCGGCTGAGGCCATATCGGCGCCTTCAGCTGCGCGTGCGGAACCGGATGAAGGTGTCGCTGAAGGAGCATGGCGAGATCGTTGCCGCGATTCTAGCAGGTGAAGCGGAGGCCGCTCGTGCGCTGCTGCGCGGCCACATTGCCGTCCAGGGGGACCGCTTCGGCGATCTCGTTGCCTCGCTCGGCAAGCGGGAAGGAAAAAGGGCAATGCCAGGTTAAATCCGCAGGTGCGGAACGGTCACGCTTCGGCTTGATCAGGCGGTAGTTCCTGCAACGCCCTTCCTGCGCCGGCCTCTCCGGCCCGCTCGACTTCGTGTGCGGGACACCCGAAATCAATGATCTTGCACGGAGCCTTCGCTAGCGGGACGAGCCTCGAACGTGGCTCAACCCCCTCGCTTGGTTCCAGCCGGCTTCAGTCGGAGACGATATCGCCGCCCGCGGCGATAATCTCGTCGTTGCTTAGGCCCTGCCGCGTGCGAAGGGTTCTTCGGTCGGCTGAAAGCCGAACTCTTCTATCCACGAGACTGGAAAACCATCACAATCGAACAGTTCGTCGCCGAGGTGGATGCATATATTCGATGGTACAATGAGAAGCGGATCAAGATATCGCTGGGGTCGCTCAGCGCGGTTGAGTATCGTCAAAGCCTCGGCCTAAACCTATGAAGCAGTCCAACTTTATCCGCCCCCCGGCGTCGAGCGCGGCGAGCATTTGCGGGACTGGTGCTTGCGATGTTCTCGGCGGTGTTCGCGGTGACGATTGCCATAGCTACTCAATGGCAGTCCATCGGCTCCGTTTCGACGAATGCGGTAAGGACAGCGAAGGACATTGTTATCGGATTTGCAGCTTCCGACCCGATCGAGCGCAATTCCGGAATCACTGCTGAGGCGGTCGAGGGCAATCCCGATTACCTTATCGCGGAACAGTCGCCAAGGGGAACGCGCTGAACCAGGCCTTCACCATTTGCAACGGGTCGAAGCGGGTTACGTGTATCGTGGATGGCGACACATTCTGGCTTAGAGGCGAGAAAATCCGCATCGCGGACATCGACACTCCCGAAATCGGAAAGCCTCAGTGCGCGCGAGAACTGGCGCTTGGACAGAAGGCAAAGATGCGCCTGCAGGCCTTGTTGAATGCGGGACCATTCGAAATGCGCCCGTTGCCGGATAGGGAGGCAGACCAGTACGGTAGATCGCTCCGCATCCTCATGCGAAACGGCCAGTCAATCGGCGACAAGCTGGTGGCCGAAGGTCTTGCTCGCACCTGGGAGGGGCGGCGCCGACCGTGGTGCTGATTGTCCTCTGGTTGGAACAGCTAGAGCTACCCGGAACTGATCAGCCGTCTTCGCCTAGTCGTCCAACGTGCCCGCCATTACGACCCACAGTTTACTGACATAGCCCGCGGGGATCGGCCAGTTTCTTCTTTTCATCTCCTGCAGACCGGCCCCCACCATGGCAGGTGTTGGTTGGCGGAAGAAATCGAACGAAACGCTCGCGTATAAAAGATACCGTTCTCTCTCTTCGTCGCTGGCCTGCCACCATGGATCGCCGACGCTTCGTTCATAGATCGCCTTTGCGAGCTTTTCGACCCCGTTCAATGCTGGATCTCGCTTGGCGTGACGGAGGCATTTAACCGCGCTTGAAGGAAAAGCCGTGCTCGCTGGGCGATTGCGGGGGACGTGGGGCTCATCAGCGCGTCGATCCGCAACAGCGCCTCCTTAAGCACCTCATCGCATTCGTCTGGTCTTATCCTGTGCGAGGACGTCAAGTGGTCCAGAAGTGATGTGACAAGCGTGTAGGCGGCCAGCCCAGCGGCTTCATCGTTGATTGACATGCGGCAATCCTTCTGATGGAGAAGAGAGCACTAATTCGCGCTTGAGTCGAGTGGGCCAAGCCGTTTTGCTGTGATAAAGCGTTGCGTTGAATTTTTGACAGCAGGAAGTCGTTTGCTTTCCGATTCTCGCAGCGCGTGCACCGTAGCTTCGGCTCCAAGGTGATGACCATGCGCGCCCGACCGTATCGCCGCGCCAGTTCGGCCGGCCGCACCACGCTGGTCATCGCCCACCGTCTCGCCACCATCGCTAATGCGGACCGCATCCTCGTCGTCGATGATGGCCGGACCGTCGAGAGCGGTAATCACGCCGAGCTCATCGCCCGCAAGAGTGGGCGGTTTCAAAAGCCTCCATGTTGCTCAGGGAGGCAAAGGGGCGGCCTTTCCGCTCCAAACGAAGAGGTAGAGAATTTTTCATCCCGTATCGGGCTTGCTGGCAATAGCCTGGGATCATGAGGTTATGGGCATTTCGAGTGAGGAGGTATTGGTTCAGATCCCCGCAGCAATCTGCTGTCGCTCGCGACCGGGTATGCGCCTGACGATTTTGTCGCGCCACTCGAAGAGCGCCGGGAAAATGCAACGTCGGCGGCGATCTCCCAGATTCATGTGTTCCCGTTCGGCGGCCTCGACAAGGTCGCCGATTGGCTGCGCAATCGTGGCTCCTGATAAGCTTCACGGGCGGGCTCTGACACGATGACTCAATCAACTCCATGCGATTATTGCTGAAACCAGTGCGCCCCCCGCCAGATCGCCTGTTGCGAGACGGTCGTATCTTGTCGCGATACGCCGCCCGTTCTGGAGTTTGTAGAACAGACGCTCAATGACATTTCTTCGCTTGTATGCGCTGCGATCCAGCGGGTAGGGCTCCTTTCGCGCCCGCGACGACGGGATGACCGCCTTTATGCGGGCCTTGCCGAGCCAATCTCGAAGGCTGTCGGCATCGTATGCTTATCCGCGAGCAGTCACTTTTAGGATAATGCGACCTCCAGCAGTGGAGTTGCCATCTTGATGTCGGCGACATTTCCCGGCGTCAGGCTGAAGGCGGCCGGTCTGCCGCGGTCATCGGCCAGGCAATTCATTTTGCTTGTTCTTCCACCACGTAAGGTGCCAATCGCTTGCGCCCGCGCCCCCTTTTGAGCCTTGTGCAGAACGATGCGCTTTGATCTGCGTGCTATCGATTGAGAACTCATGCGGGACCGGGCCGTTGGCGGCATCCTCTCGAAAAGACGGCGCCAGATTCGGCGGCGTGCCCAGCGGTGATATCGGTTGTAAACTGTCTTTGCAGGGCAGTATTCAGCCTGAACATTACGCCAGCGGCATCCCACCTTCAGGACGTGGAGAACGCCGCAGATGATGCGCTGCTCATCGACGCGCGGAGCACCCGGCTGGTTCTTTGGAAGATGAGGCGCGATTGCATGCCAAACCTCATCCGAAAGTCGGAAAAGATCGTTCATCATGAACATCCCTGCCGTCAAAACCTGAAAAGCAAGGAATTCAGTCAATATCGGCAATAGTTTGATAAGGTCTCCATCCTGGCCGGCCGGTGGCAAAACCAGCCCTCAGTTCCAGCATCGGGAACTACAATTTGTCGAATGCCAAGTTTCCATCCCTATTTTATTGTTTAGCGTTAACTGTTCCTAAAGTGCTCGGCCTGCACCTAGTATTGCCATAAGGAGATTATCATGCTGCTTGGCCGACTGCTTTTCACCGCCGCCTGTGGCCTTGCGCTTTCAGGCGCAGTCGCTGCGGCAGAACCCGCAAGCCCCGACATTCAAAAACTCGTCACGCCCGCGGTCATCAAGGAGATGCGGACGTGGATCGAGAGCGATATCGTCCGCATTTCGATCGACACTCAGAACCGCCGATTTGCGAAGCTCGACCGCTCGACGATCGACACGCTTGACCAGCAATGGGTCAAGGAGCGCGAGAGCGAGGACAAGCCGCTGATCGCCGCGACGCTCTCGAATCCCCTGTCCATCTACCTCTCGCGCATGCAGGGACGCTCGCTCGGCCTTTATGCCGAGATCTTCATCATGGACCAGAACGGCCTCAATGTCGGCCAGAGCTCCATTACCAGCGATTTCTGGCAAGGCGACGAAGCCAAGTTCCAGAAGACCTATGACGTTGCCCCCGACGCCGTCTTCATCGACGAGCCTGAATTCGATGACGAAATGAAAGTCTGGCGCGGACAGGTGAACTTCACCGTGACAGATGCCGAAGGCAAATCCATCGGGGCTGCGACCGTGGAACTCAACCTGACGGAACTCGCCCGGCGCGCAAAAGCCGGCGCGTGAGCTGCCGGCAGGCCTGACATAACCGAATCCCTCGCAAGGCCGAGACGGCGCAGAGGGTGTCGAGGAGCATAGACATGTCTTTGTTGAACAACATCTCCGTCAGCCTGAAGGGCTTTGCCGCCTTCGCGACGCTCACGATCATCGCGACCGCCGCCTGCGGCCTTATCTACATGCGCTCGACCACGGCCACACGCATGGTCGAGGCCAATCTCGATATCGGGGCCTTGATCGATGAGACGGGCCGCCTGTCGGACGCGGTCTCGGAGGCCGACCTCGCCTACAAGAACTTCCTTCTGACCGGCAATCGCGATTTCGTCACGATCTACCAGGGCGAGAGCGCCAAGATCGACACCAAAGCGGGCGAACTCGCGACGGATTTCGCCAGGACGGCGCCGGACCAGGTCGCAGTGCTCAAGGAGACGGCGGCCGTCGCAGCCGCCTGGCGCGATGAATTCGTCAACCCTCAGATCGTCCGCATGCGCGATCCCATGACGGTCGAGCTCGCCCGTGCCATCGAGGCTACCGGCGAAGGCACTACCCGCGTCAACGCGTTCACAGACAAGCTTGCCACGTTAATCGGCACCTTGCAGAAGCGCGCCGATGTCGCATCGGCAAATCAGCAGGCTGCGCTTTCCTCGGTCGAGGCGATCAGCCTGGTCGTTCCCATCCTCGTTGCCCTCGTCGCCGTGGTGCTCGGGGTCCTCAACCAGCTTTTCGCCGCCCGCCCGCTCAAGCGCCTTGCAGGCACCATGCAGCGCCTGGCCGAAGGCGATCTCGATGTGCCGATCGTCTATGTCGGAACGGACGAAATCGGCCGCATTGCCGCGACCACGGAGGTCTTCAAGCGGTCCGCGCTGGCCAATCGCCGGCTCGAGGCCGAAGCCGACCAGAACCGCCGCCGCGCCGAGGCCGACCGGCTCGCCGCCCAGGAGCAGGCCGAAGCGGAAGCTGCCGAGCGGCTCCGGATCGCCACGTCGGGTCTTGCGGGCGGCTTGCAGCGGCTTGCTTCCGGCGATCTCTCCTTCCAGCTCGACGAGGCTTTCGCTCCCGATTTCGAGGCGCTGCGCCACGACTTCAACCGCTCGGTCGCCCAATTGGGTTCGACGCTTTCGGCGATCGCCGGCAGCATCGCCGCCATGGAATCGGGTACCCGCGAGATCGCCGCCGGCGCCGACGACCTGTCGCGCCGCACCGAGCAGCAGGCGGCCTCGCTCGAAGAGACCGCCGCCGCGGTGGAGGAGATCACGTCCAACGTGGTCAATTCGACCAAGCGGACCGAGGAAGCCCGGGGCGTCGCCAGTCGCGCCAACGTGTCGGCGACGGAATCGTCCGAAGTCGTCTCCCATGCCGAGGAGGCCATGCGCAAGATCGAGGACAGCGCCCAGCAGATCTCCAACATCATCGGCGTGATCGACGAGATCGCCTTCCAGACGAACCTGCTGGCATTGAACGCCGGCGTGGAAGCTGCCCGTGCCGGCGAGGCGGGCAAGGGCTTTGCCGTCGTCGCGCAGGAAGTACGCGAGCTTGCCCAGCGCTCGGCAAACGCCGCCAAGGAGATCAAGCAACTCATCCAGAATTCGACGAACCAGGTCTCGGGCGGCGTCGATCTGGTGCGCCAGGTCGGCGGCGCGCTGAGGACCATCGGCGGGTTCATTGCCGAGATGAACACGCATATGGATGCGATCGTCATTTCGGCGAAGGAACAGTCGACGGGCCTTTCGGAGGTCAACCACGCGGTCAACGCCATGGATCAGACGACGCAGCAGAACGCGGCGATGGTGGAAGAATCCAACGCGGCCTCTGCGACGCTTGCCGCCGAAGCGGCAAAGCTGAGGGAACTCGTCGCCCAGTTCCGGCTCGGCAACGAAGCTGCCCCGGCGGCAGCTCTCCGCCAGGTGGCACGCAGCATGGCCCGTCCGGACACTGCGCATTTGCAGCCTGCAGCGGGTATCCGCCGCCCGGCGCTCGTCGCCGGCAATACCGCAGTCGCACAGGAATGGACCGAGTTTTGAAGAGATGACGCCTGGCGCGATAGCCGGGCAGCCGTCCATCAGGCCAAGGATCGTTCGGCATGCTGACGGCCTGCTCCGAAGCGTGCGTCTATGCGTAGCGCGCATAGTGGATAACGCCGACGGACGTGTCGTTGGCGAGGCCGTTCACCCTGCGGGCCGACTGCTCGTCGAAGGGAACGTTGTCGCGCGTCAGCCGAAACGCAAAAGCCCCAGCGTCATGGCGATCAATGTCGCTTTGGCGCCGGGGCCTGGCACCATCGATATCGGATCACTTGGAAATCTGGAATCCGCACACTCAAAGCATTCAAGAAGTCGTCTGCCTCGAAAACCGCGCCCGGCGCCTGCGCGCCACTACCCCTGCTTCAGCACATGGCGCATGCACTGATCGAGGCGGGCTGTGCGCGAGAAGACAGGACACATTGGAAAGACTAGGTCTTCAGCAGCGCACCAGCAAAACCGGGTTGAGCCAGCTTGACGCCGCATCCCCGGCTGAGCTTTGCGGCTCATGGTGTCACGCCATGGAATAGTGTGGGCGGCGATCTCGGAATCGCGAACGTTGAAGGCGCCCTCCATGCCCTTTTTTGAAGTGCGACTTGCGAATGATGCCAATGGGTTCTCAGCCGCAAGGACGCTGCTGTGAAACGCACCTACTCCCATCTAGACCTGAACGAACGCCGGAGGATTGCCCGCTGGTGCCACGCTGGCCTGGGCCTTGACTTCATCGCGGAGAAACTTGAACGCCATCGCCCTTGTTGCTCTTGCGACGCAGCGGCTTAAATGAGTCCTCGCAATCTGCCGGGTTGCGCTTTCCGGCGGCCACGCCACGGCAGACCCCTACTATTTTGATTGGGTGACAAGCGGCCGTCTTTCCCGCTGGGAGCGGCAAATCACCTGTGGTTGCGAGGGCGAAAGCACAAAGCAGACGGCAGGCACGAGGAAGCCGTTGGTCACGAAGCTGTCAGACGGCGGATGGGTCGTCACGTCGAAATCCGTTGCCCAGGACGGAGATTCCAACGGCGCTTTCCAGCAGGCCTACAACGCCAATGGCACGACGCGCGGCGGCGAAATCCCGGTGAACCAGACGGTCGTGGGTTCCCGGGCCCTTCCGGATATTGCGGCGCTGCCGGACGGCGGGTGGGTCGTCACATGGCAGTCCGCACCGAGTGCAATCGGAGCGCCTTTTGACATCTACCAGCGGGTTTACGATGCCAATGGCGTAGCGACCGGCAACGAGACACTAGTCAACGATACCGTGACTGCAGACTCTCAACTCAATGCGAAGATCACGGTGCTGTCGGGCGGGGATGGGTCGTCACATAGGTATCTAATGGGCAGGACGAATCTGCCGAAGGCGTCTACCAACAGGCCTATGCGGCCGACGGCACGGCGCGCGGTGTCGAAACCCACGTCAGCACCCATGTGGCAAACAGCCAAACAGAGCCGCAGGTCACGGCGCTGTCGGACGGTGGATGGGTCGTCACCTGGATATCCTACGGACAAGACGGTTCCGGCGCCGGAAATGACGTGGCCGTTATATGAGTGGCCAACCAGAACGACCGGTCCCTTGATCCCTGAAAGGATCGAGGAGACGTAGGCTGCGTCGCCCTTGACGCTGTGAAGCGGATTTGCTGCGCCGACGACGGTATCCGCTACGGCCGGCCCCTTGCAGGGGACTTGTGATGGAGCGTATGCAACGACGCCACCACAGCCGCTCAGACGTGCAGGTGACGTTTCACATCCCCTTCGAGGCCATGATCATGAAACACGAAATCATTGAAGTTCCTGTCATTTCCGATGCCATTCGCGAACTCGGAGCGCCGACTTCGGCTTTGACGCGGGTCGGCGGACTGCTTTACACCTGCGGCATGCCGCCGATCGACCTGAAGACGGGCGCGATCGTCAAGGGAGACATGACCGTCCAGACGCGCGCCTGCATGGAAGCGCTCGCCTTCACGCTGCGGCACGCCGGTTCGTCATTCGACAACGTCTTCAAATCCCTCGTCTTTATCACCGACAACAATTTTGCCGCCGAGATGAACGCGGTCTATCGCGACTATTTTCCGAGCGGCTTTCCGGCGCGCAGCTGCGTGGCGATCAAGCCGTGGGCGCATTTCGATATCGAGATCGAGTGCATCGCGACCGTAGGCTGACGCGTTTTGCACACAGGAAATCGCTGGCGTTCCCATAAGCGGACGCAATGTTTGCCATTGAACCCGGCTATTTGCGTTGCGAGAACCGTGGCCGCCTAATGTCCCCAGAATAAACGCAACGAATGAGGGTGCTATGAAACTGGGCATATCGAGAATTTCGCGCGGCCTGACCGCAACGGTGATCGCCGGCATGATCGGCCTTTCCGCGTCTTCGGCCGCCCTGGCCGAGACGACGATCCGCCTCGGACACGTCCTTGCCGACACGCACAGCTGGAACAAGGCCTCGGTCGACTTTGCAAAGGACGTCGCCGAAAAGACCGAAGGCCGCGTCAAGATCGAGATCTACCCCTCCGGCCAGCTTGGCACGGAGAAGGAAGTCATCGAAGGCATGCAGATCGGCACCATCCAGGGCGGCCTGATCGGCAGCGGTTCGTTCCAGTTCGTCGAGCCGAAATTCGGCGTAATAGAAATGCCCTATGCCTGGACCAGTCGCGAACAGGCTTTCGCCGCACTCGACGGCAAGCTTGGCACCGCGCTTGCCGACCTGCTGCGCCCGAAGGGCATCGAGGTTCTCGCCTGGTGGGAGAACGGTTTCCGCAACATCACCAACAACAAACATCCGATCGTCAAGCCGGCCGATCTTGCCGGCATCAAGATCCGTGTCACGCCGGACAAGGTGCGCCTTGCCACGTTCGAAACGCTGGGCGCGCAGCCCGCGCCGCTGGCCTTTGGCGAGCTTTACTCGGCTCTGCAGCAGGGCGTGTTCGACGCGCAAGAAAACCCGCTTTCGATCATCGACGCCTCGTCGTTCTACGAAGTGCAGAAATACGTTTCGATGACCGGCCACATCTGGGGCGCTGCGTGCCTGACGGTATCGAGCACGACCTGGGCGCAGATTTCGCCCGAGGACCAGGCCATCGTCAAGGAAGCAGCCGTCAAGTGGGGCAACGTGCAGCGCCAGATGGTCGCCGACAACGAGGTCGCGCTGATCGAGAAGCTGAAGTCGAAGGGCATGCAGTTCAACGAGGTGGACAAGGCCGCCTTCGTCGACGCGCTGAAGCCGATCTGGGAAAGCGAAAAGGACGTCTTCGGTCCCGAGCTGCTCGAAATCATGGACAGCTATCGCAAGTAACGTGTTCGTCCCGTCCGCCAAAGGCGGGCGGGATTTCCTTGCCCCCCGGCGGGCAAGTCGCGTTCTCATCCACATCAGCGAGGCTGCCATGCAAAACGCGCCAATACCGCGTTCGCGGATTTCCAATGCCATAGACAGCGTAGCTGGCGTCCTGGGTGGTCTGGGCATCGCCATCTTCACCGTCATCATCGTCTACGTCGTCATCTGCCGCTACGCATTTTCCTTCACGCCGCGCTGGTCGGAGGAAGTCCCGCGTCTGCTGCTCGTCTGGGTGACGTTCATCGGCGCGGTTTCCGCCTTCGTGCGCAACACGCATCTTTGCGCCGGCCTGACGGACCTGATGCTCAAGCCCGGCCGGTTCCGGTCGTTCGTGGCACTTCTCGCGCGGCTGGCGTCGCTCCTGTTCCTGATCGTCGTGTTCTGGTCCGGAGGGCAGATAACCGCGTTGACCTGGTCACACGAGACGACCGTTCTCAGCTGGCCTGCCGGGCTCTCTTATCTGGCGCTTCCGGTTACCGCGGCTGCCGCTTTTGTTGCCCTCGTTGCCGCGGAGTTGCGCAAATGAGTCTCGCACTCCTCGTTCTTTTTGCCGTTTTCGTTCTCCTGCTCTTGATCGATACGCCGATCGTGATCGCACTTGCGCTTTCGTCGGTCGCCTATCTGGTGGTGGGTGACGCCGTGCCGGTTATGGTGGTCGCACAGCGCATGGTCGCAGGCATCGACAGCTTCACGCTGCTTGCCATCCCGCTGTTCCTGCTCGCCGGCCTGCTGATGGTTCATGGCGGCCTCGCACCAAGGATCGTCAATCTATGTGCAGCGGTCGTCGGGCAGCGCACGGGTGGTCTCGCCATCGTGATGATCGCGGCCTGCATGATGTTCGGCTCCCTCTCGGGGTCGGGCGTGGCAGACGTCGTGGCGATCGGCTCCATGCTGCTACCAGCCATGAAGGAGCGCGGCTATCATCCGGGCTTCTCGGCTGCCGGTCTTGGTTGCGCCGGTTCGCTCGGCACGGTCATTCCTCCGTCGATCGTGCTGATCGTCTACGGCACGGCGACCGGCACCTCGATCGGCCAGCTCTTCATCCATTCCATCGGTCCCGGCATCCTGCTCGGGTTAGGCCTGATGGTCGTGGCATGGTGGGTTTCCCGCAAGAACGGCTGGAAGGGCGGCGAGCCGTTCAGCTGGGGCCGCCTCGGCGAGGCCCTGCGTGAATCCGTGCTCGCGCTGCTTGCGCCCGTGATCATCGTCGGCGGCATGCGCTTTGGCATCTTCACGCCGACGGAAGCGGCAGGTGTCGGCGTCGCCTACGCGCTGCTGGTCGGCCTGTTCGTCTACCGCAAGCTGACATTCTCAAAGGTTTTCAGCTTGTTGCGCGACACGACGGAAATGAGCGGCTCCATCCTCATCGTCATCGCTGCGGCCTCGGTGTTCGGCTGGATCCTGACGGTCGAGCAGGTGCCGCAGCTCGTGGTCAATGCCATTACCGGCGCGACCGAGAGCGCCACGATCGCGCTCATGCTGATGATGGTCGCGGTCCTCGTGCTTGGCACCTTCATGGAGTCGATCGCCATCATTCTCATTCTGGCGCCGGTCTTCCTGCCGGTTCTCCGGGTCTACGAGATCGATCCCGTCTATTTCGGCGTGCTGCTAACCATCAACCTGGCGATCGGCGCCAACACGCCGCCGCTCGGCATCGACCTGATGGCGGCATGCCGCACCGGCGGCATCCCGATGTCTGCCTCCTTCCGATACCTGCTGCCGTTCATCGGCGTCATGTCGCTCATCATGTTCCTGTTCGTTCTTTTCCCGGGCCTGATGACGCTGATGTCTTTCGGCATGTGAAGCGCTTCGTCTGCAATTGCATTTGAAAGGTGAACCATGTCGTTCGCACAGACTACCCGCATCAATATCGATCGTTTCTGGTCGACGATCGAGAGTTCCGCCGAGATCGGCAAGGGGCGGCCCGGCGGCCTCGCTCGCCTCACGCTGACGGATGACGATCGCCGGATGCGCGACATGTTCGTCAGCTGGTGCCGGGATGCCGGCCTCAGTGTCGAGATCGACGAGCTCGGCAATATCTTCGGCCGGCGCGAGGGTCTGGACCCCTCGCTTGCGCCCATCCTGATCGGCAGTCATCTCGACACGCAGATCAATGGCGGCCGCTTCGATGGCATTACCGGCGTGCTCGCCGGGCTCGAAGTGGTGCGCACGTTGAACGATGCCGGGCATGTCACCCGCCGGCCCATCGTCGTCGTCGACTGGACGAACGAAGAGGGGGCACGCTTCTCCCCGCCAATGGTCGCCTCCGGCTGTTTCGTCGGCGCCTATGACGTGGATTGGGTGAAAGACCTGATCTCGGACGACGGTGCGCGTTTCGGTACGGAACTTGCACGCATCGGCTACGATGGCAACAGGCCCTGCCGTGCCGGCGAGATCGATGCCTATTACGAACTGCATATCGAGCAGGGTCCGATCCTCGATCTCGAAAAGCGCGATGTCGGCGTGGTGACGGGCGGCTATCCGAGTTACGGCATGCGGGTACGCTTTACCGGCAAGACGGCCCATACCGGCCCGACGCCGATGGACCTGCGCCGCAATGCGCTCGTCGCCGGCGCCCGCTGGCTGACGGCCGTGGACGATATCGGCTGGGATTTTGCGGTGGGTGACGGCAAGGCGACGGGTGCGCGATTGGCCGCCTGGCCGAACAAGCCCGGCATCCTGTCCGATACCGCCCAGGCGATCTGCGACGTACGCCACCCTGATCCCGCAACAGCGCGGGTCATGGGCGAAAAAATGCGCCGGGCGGTCTTCGAAAGTGCGGCCCGAGCCGGCTGCGACGCGGTTATCGAGGATGAATGGTTCTGGGGCGGCGACATCTTCGACCATGCGATGGTGGATGGTATCCGCACGCAGGCCGTGCGGATGGACTACAACTGGCGCGATATCCAGTCCCAGGCGGGGCATGACGCTTATTTCCTCGCCCGGCATTGCCCGACCGCAATGATCTTCACGCCCTGCAAGGGCGGCATTACCCACAATAACGAGGAGGATTGCGATCCCGACGATCTCGCGCCCGGCCTCAATGTCCTGCTGCACGCCGTCGTGGCGCGTGCCGACCGCTGATGGAGCGAGGGTGCCGAACAGGCACCCTCAATACATGTCGGGATAGAGGGCGCGCAGCTCCTGCATCAGGTCGATGAAATGCTGCTCGGCGCGGGAATAGGCGCAGTCGGGATGCGTCACCAGGAAAACATCGGCCCCAAGCGGGTAGCCCTTGATCTCCAGCGGCCAGAGTAGGCCGTTTGCGACCTCGTCGTGCACTGCCGTCAGCGGCAGGATGCCGATGCCGAGCCCGGCGACGATCATCCGCCGCACTTCCTCAAGATTGGGGCTTTGTCCGCTGATCCGCTCGCCGAGGCCGAGGCTCTGGCTGAGCACCGACATGGGTTCGAGGCCTAACCCCTCGGTGGCGCAGGTGAAGGACACGAAGGATTCCTGGCGTAGTTCCCGCTTTTCCACTTCCTTTCGGCCGAAGAATGGATGTTCGGCGCCGCAATAGACGCTGAATTCCTCGCGAAACAGCAAGTCGCAGTTCAGGCTGAAGACGGGACGCGCCAGCAGGCAGAGGCCGATGCCGCATTTCTCCGTCTGAATCCGTTTGATCGTGTCCTGGCTGTTCTGGACCTCCATGATCCAGGTAACGGACGGATAGCGCTGGTGATAGAGGCGCAGCGTCTCATTGATGAGGGGCGATTCCAGGTTCGAGATGATCTGGATGCGAACCTCGCCGAATTCTTCGACGGTCCTTTCCTGCGTGAGGTGGCCGATGCGTTCCACGGCGCGGAAAATCTCGCCGCATTCCTCGTAAACCTTCTGCCCCCGCGCCGTCAGCTCGAACTTCCGGCTGCCACGCAACACGAGTTGGCACGCCAGCTGTTCCTCCAGTCGTTGCAGTGCCTGGCTCACCGAGGGTTGGCTCATGTTCAGTCGCGCCGCCGCCCGTGTGAGACTACGCTCCTCGGCGATCATGAAGAACGACCGCAGGAGATTGAGATTTAGATCTGTCAACATCAACCCAACCTAGCGCTTAGCCCCGAAGCCGGCAATCCGATGCGACCATGATCAATGGCGATATCACTCCGACGGACAGGAGGCGGTTTTATGCGCATCCGAGCGGCCAAAAGAAAGCGACCGGCCTGCTGTCTTGACAGCGATAATATATCCGTTATTCTGGATGTATGGATAGCAATACGGCAATCGCGGCGCTCGGCGCCTTGGCCCAGACCACGCGGCTGGAGACCTTCCGGCTTCTCGTTCGGCACGAGCCTGACGGCATCCCGGCCGGCGAACTGGCGCGCCTCATTAATGTGCCGCAGAACACCATGTCGGCGCATCTCGCGACGCTGTTGCGGGCGGGCCTCGTCACGAGCGAGCGACAGAGCCGGTCGATCATTTACCGCGCCGACCTCAACGGCCTGCGAGACCTGACCCTGTTCCTGCTGAAGGACTGCTGCGGCGGATCGACGGAGCTTTGCACCCCGCTGATCGCCGAGCTGATGCCGTGCTGCAGCCCGGAGGCGAAGGCGTCATGAGCACCATCAGGCTGGAGCGGATCACAGGCAACGATATCGACCTCAAGACGGCCTTGACGGACGCCCATCTGCCCACCGACGACATCGGGGATGACGGCCGTACCTTCTTCAAGGCGTTGTCAACGGATGGCCGGATCGTCGGCTTTTCCGGTGTCGAGTGCTGCGAGGGCGACTATCTCCTCCGTTCCGTCGTCGTGCATCCGGATCGGCGTGGAACCGGCCTCGGCAAAGCCGTCGTCGAGGTGACGGTGGCGAGTCTCGACCCTGGCGGCGCCGTCTTCCTGGCAACGACGAGCGCGGCGTCGTTCTTTGCGCGCCTCGGATTTTCTGAAGTCCAGCGGGAAAGCGTGCCTGCTGCCGTGCTGGCGACCCGCCAGCTCTCCTCCATCTGTCCATCGTCAGCGACCATCATGAGGCTTACCCGGTCGCCGACCTAACCGCGGACCACGACCATGACCGACAAGACCTATAACGCGCTGTTCCTCTGCACGGGCAATTCCGCTCGTTCTATTCTCGCTGAATCCATTCTCAACAAGGAAGGTGGCGGACGGTTCAAAGCCTTCTCCGCCGGCAGCCAGCCGAAGGGCGAAGTCAACCCGCACGCCCTGACGGAACTCGAAGCGCTCGGCTATCCTTCGACGGGCTTCTCGTCGAAGAGCTGGGATGTGTTCGCGGAACACGGCGCGCCGCAGATGGATTTCATCTTCACGGTTTGCGATAGCGCTGCCGGCGAAGCCTGCCCGGTCTGGATCGGCCATCCGATGACGGCCCATTGGGGCGTAGAGGATCCTGCCGCAGTCGCCGGAACCGACGTCGAGATTCAGCGCGCCTTCGCCCGGGCCGCCCGCTTCCTCAAGAACCGGATCATAGCCTTCATCAACCTCCCGCTTGCCTCGATCGATCGCATGGCGCTGGAGACCAGGCTCCGCCAGATCGGTGCGATGGAAGGTTCGACTTCGCGGCAAGGAAAGTCTGCCTGATGTCCACGTTCGAGCGTTATCTGACTATCTGGGTGTTCCTGTGTATCGTCATCAGCGTGGCGCTCGGCCATCTCATGCCCGGTCTCTTCCAGATCATCGGCGCGGCCGAGGTCGCCAAGGTGAACATTCCCGTCGCGATCCTGATCTGGCTGATGATCATTCCGATGCTGCTGAGGATCGATTTCCGGTCGCTGGCTCAGGTCGGAACCTTCTGGCGGGGCATCGGCGTGACCTTGATCATCAACTGGGCCGTCAAGCCGTTCTCGATGGCGCTGCTCGGCTGGCTCTTCATCGGCTGGTTGTTCCGCCCCTATCTGCCTGCCGACCAGGTCGGCTCCTACATCGCTGGCCTGATCATCCTGGCTACCGCGCCCTGCACGGCCATGGTGTTCGTCTGGAGCAACTTGACGCGCGGCGAGCCGCTGTTCACCCTCTCGCAGGTTGCGTTGAACGACGCGATCATGGTCGTTGCCTTCGCGCCGATCGTCGGCCTGCTGCTTGGCCTCTCCGCCATCACCGTACCCTGGGACACGCTCGTCCTGTCGGTTGCTCTCTACATCGTCGTACCCGTCATCATCGCGCAGCTCATCCGCCGCCGGCTCACGGCCGACGGAACGACGCTGGCATTGGATGGCGTGCTGGCGAGATTGCAGCCGCTCTCTCTGGTGGCGCTTCTCGCAACGCTGGTTCTTCTCTTCGCCTTCCAGGGCGAGCAAATCATCGCCCAGCCCGCCGTCATCGGCTTGCTCGCAGTCCCGATCCTGATCCAGGTCTACTTCAACTCCGGGCTCGCCTATCTCTTGAACCGGATGACCGGCGAGCGGCACTGCGTTGCCGGGCCTTCGGCGCTGATCGGCCCCAGCAACTTCTTCGAACTCGCGGTCGCCGCCGCCATCAGCCTGTTCGGCTTCCAGTCCGGCGCAGCACTCGCCACCGTCGTCGGCGTGTTGATCGAGGTGCCGGTCATGCTGTCGGTCGTCTGGATCGTGAACCGCTCGAAGGATTGGTACGAGGCTGCACCCGCCGTTTCCCGAACCACCCTCACCGAAAGGCCCTGACCATGGATACCACCATCTATCACAACCCCGCCTGCGGAACGTCCCGCAACACGTTGGCACTGATCCGTGCTGCCGGGATCGCCCCCGTCGTCATCGAGTACCTGCAGCATCCACCGACGCGCGAACGGCTTGCAACGATGATCGCGGATGCCGGGCTGACGGTCCGGGAAGCCATTCGCGAGAAAGGCACGCCCTATGTGGATCTCGGTCTCGACAACCCGGATCTGACCGATGAGCAGTTGCTCGATGCGATGGTCGCGACGCCGATTCTTATCAACCGCCCCTTCGTCGTAACCCCGCTCGGCACCAGGCTCGCCCGCCCTTCCGAGGCCGTCCTCGACATCCTGCCCGATACCTTCAAGGGGCCATTCTTCAAGGAGGACGGTGAACAGATCCTCGATCAGGAGGGAAAGCGCATTGCCTGACACGTTCCCCGCTTTGCAGGATCAGCACCTGCACTCGACCAACGTCGATGCCCTGCGCCCCGCGATCTCGACACACAAGCCGCGCATCCTCATCCTCTACGGTTCCCTGCGCGAGGTGTCCTATAGCCGGCTGCTGGCATTCGAGGTCCGCCGCCTACTCGAACGGCTCGGATGCGAGGTTCGCATGTTCGATCCAAGGGGGCTGCCGCTGCCCGACGAAGCGCCGGTCAGCCATCCGAAGGTGCAAGAATTGCGCGAGCTTTCGCAATGGTCGGAGGGGCAGGTCTGGGTCAGCCCGGAACGCCATGGCGCAATGACCGGCATCATGAAGTCCCAGATCGACTGGATTCCGCTTTCTGTCGGATCGGTTCGACCGACGCAGGGCAAGACACTCGCCGTTATGGAGGTCTCGGGCGGTAGCCAGTCCTTCAACGCCGTAAACCAGATGCGCATCCTCGGCCGCTGGATGCGGATGATCACCATTCCGAACCAGTCCTCAGTCGCCAAGGCCTATCAGGAATTCGACGCCGAAGGCCGGATGAAGCCCTCGTCCTATTACGACCGGGTGGTGGACGTTTGCGAAGAACTGGTGAAGTTCACCATTCTCACGCGGGATGCTTCCGCTTATCTCACCGACCGCTACAGCGAACGCAAGGAACAAGCGGCCGAATTTGAGAAGCGGGTGGCGTTGCGGTCAATTTGACGGACTTGGGCTAGCGACGAGGGTCCGCTTCGTCGCCATCGCGACCGCGACGAATGCCGCAATACCGATCGGGCCGAGCGCGGCGCTCATGACGAGCGACGCGCCTATGCCGTGCTCCATCGTCGCCGCGAAGGCAAACGGCGCTGCTGCGCCGGCAGCCAGACGTGAGGCCGCCATCTTGTCGGTGAGGGCGCCGTACCCGTCCGAGCCGAACAGGTAGAGCGGCAAACTGCCCTGGGCGATGCTGTTGATGCCCGATCCTAGGCCAAGGCAAATCGAGAAGACGACCGCGCCGGGGAGCCAGTTGCCGGACAGCGCCAGGATGACGACGGCGGCGCTCCCGAAGCCAAGCGCTCCGAGCATCGGCACCATATGCGCCAGCATCGCTCCATCGCCTTCAAGCCGAATTGGAGCAAGCACGCGAAGGCGGCCCCGTTCCGCCGCAACGACGAGATGCTCTCTGTGATGCCGGCCGGCGTCATCATCTTCCCGGGCTCCGGCATCACCGAAACCTTCGCGACAAGGCCCGCCGCTTCGGCATCACCGTCTGGGAACTGAAAGGAGGCGGCGCGTAAGTGCCGTTTTCCTTCGCAGGCCAAGTCTCAAGCCTTGCATTTCCGAGGAATTGTGTACACATTTTCTCGGAAATGGAGTGACGCAATGGCTGAACCTCGACACAACACATCGTCTCCCCGCCGTGTCGGCGTGCGGGAGTTTCGCGGCAACCTGACAGCCTTCCTGCGCCAGGTCGAGGAAGGGCAACGGTTTGTCCTGACGTCCCATCACAAGGTCGTTGCGGAGATCGGGCCGCCTTCCTCCGACGTCGCAATCCGCACGCCGGGCGCCTTGCGCGGCAAGATCAAGCTTGCCGATGATTTCGACGCTCTGCCTGCGGATATCCTGAAGACGATGGAAGACGGAGCGTGAGGCTTCTGCTCGATACCCACGCGCTGCTGTGGTGGTTGAACGACGACGAGAAACTGGGAGCGCGCACACGTGGCCTGATCAGTGATCCCGCGAACGACGTTTTTGTCAGCACGGTCTCCCTATGGGAGATCACTGTAAAGCTGCGCATCGGCAAGCTCGATGCGGACATCACTGAAATTCTCGGCATTCTCCCCGAGCAAGGGTTCCAGCGCCTCGATATCGCCGATGCTCATTTGGTCGCGCTGGCTGCACTGCCGATCCACCATCGCGATCCGTTCGACCACCTGCTGATGGCGCAGGCGGTCGCCGAGGATGCGCATTTCGTTTCCGAGGATCAATACGTGCCGCTCTATGGTGTTCCGTTCCTGACCTGCTCGGATCCCGCGGCATGACCGCAGCCAGGGCTTGCGCGGGCGATCATGGCGTTCAACCCAATTCCTGCGCGAGCCCGATGAGAAGCCCTTCGGGTCCACGGATGTAGCAGAGCCGATAGACGTCTTTGTAGTCTACGATGTCGCCGACAAGCTCGGCGCTATGGGCGCTTAGCCTTTCCAGCGTGTCGTGGATGTCATCGACGGTGAACATGGTACGAAGATAGCCGAGCGTGTTGACCGGGGCGGTCCGGTGGTCTGCGACCACGGCCGGCCTTAGGAAGCGGGACAGTTCGAGCCGGCTGTGACCGTCCGGTGTGCGCATCATGGCGATCTCAACCTGTTGGTTGCCGAGGCCCGTCACCCGTCCGGCCCATTCTCCTTCGACCATTGCCCTGCCTTCGAGGTCGAGGCCCAGTTCGCGAAAGAAGTCGACCGCTGTGTCGAGATTCTCGACGACGATTCCGACATTGTCCATCCGCTTGAGCGCCATCCTGACCTCCCTGGTTTCGCCCCAAGCTACATGGTGTTGCGCGATCCGCCAACGCACAGCCGAGGTGCGGCATGCGGTGGTCAGCGGCCGACCACTTCCAGCCGGCGCCGGCCTGGTCACTCATGCCGGTCGGGTCGCCGGGAGAAGAGAGGCCGGCCGGGAGAAGGGTAGGGCTGTTGGTAGAAAAGGAGAGCGACCATGGCGATGATATTCGTAGGCGGATCACGCGACATCTATGAGCTGCCGGAGCCGGCGATAGCGCGCATCGGCGCGATGATCACCGCCGAGCACGGCGTGCTAGTCGGCGATGCGCCCGGCGCTGACGCGGAGGCGCAGAGCCTGCTCGCCGGCTATGGCTACGAGCATGTCGGCGTCTTCTATGCCGGGAGCGAGCCGCGCAACAATCTCGGCGACTGGGCGGCCTATCACCGGCCCGCGCCAGGCGGCGCGCAGGGCTACGCCTTTCATGCCGAAAAGGACCGGGAGATGGCCCTGCGCGCCGATTACGGCCTGATAATCTGGGATGGCGTCTCGCCGGGCACATGCCTCAACACGCTGCGTCTTGCAGCCGCCGGCTCACCCTGCGTCGTCTACGACACGATGCGCAGCATGAAACTCACGCTCCGCAGCCTTCCCGACTGGCACGAGATGTTGCGCGGTGCTGGCCGGGACGTCCTGCGGCAGGTCGATGCCTGGATGACCGACGACGAACGCATTCTCGCCAACGGATAGTTGGCCGATGGCCTCTCGGGCCTCGTGCTTGGCCGCGACCGGCGGCCAAGGCGCGTGAGAGCCTGTTGCGAAGATCGTCGCGGTATTCCGCCGCCCGCGCGGAAGCCGGCCCCTTGCGGGCCCAGTCCACTCGGACACGCCGGTGTCGTGCGCAGAAAGATCGTCTTCTTGCCGCCGCAGCCCCGCCCGGGCAGCCGGAACCGATGTCGAAGATCACGTTGATATCGACGCCTCCATCCAGGACGCTGGCTTACCGGACTCGCCGCACAGCTCAACCCCGCTCCAACCCGCGCTGGCGAACGCCGGGCGCTTGCGAAGACGGCGGCAACCCGGAGCACCCTCGCGGAGTGGTCGTGCGGGAAGGGCGGCGAGGGCAATGGCGGGCGAACCGATAGGCAAAGGTGCGTCCACGAGCAGGTCTGAGCACCGGCGGAGAGGCAGCAGGTCGGGACGCCAGGGCTCGCATCGCCTCCGGTTCCACCCGGCCCGTTCCCATTGATGCCGACTTTGTAGAGGACTGCCTGCTTTTGCGGCCAACCCCTGAAGGGGTAAGACTCGACAGAAATTTTTGCAAAATTCGATTTCGGTTTGTTCGCCTCTGGCGGCAAATCGAATTTTGCAAAATTTTTCGCCGAGCTGACGGCAGCAGCCCAGCCCTCTCCTTTGCCGCCATCGGGAACGGTCCCGATGGAACCGAAGGAGAACTACCATGGCATCCACGATCGCAAGCCTCACCACCAAATCCGACGGCTCGATGGAAGGCGTCTTCGCGACGCTCCGCGTCAATGCCCCGATCGCCGTCCTCCCCAACGCCCACAAGTCCCGCGAGGACGCCCCGGACTATCGTGTCATCAACAAGCGCACCGGGTTCGAGATCGGCGCGGGCTGGAACCGGATCTCGCCGCGTAGCGGGGCAGAATATGTCTCGATCCGGATGGAGGCGCCCGAAATCGGCGTGATCTTCGGGAACCTGGCCCCCGCGCCGGGCGGCGAGGACGGCAAGAAGGTGCTACTCTGGAACAACCCGGAGTGACCCGAGCAGAACCGGCCCCGCAAGGGGCCGGCTTCCTCGCGTGCCTCCAGCCGCAGCCCCGCCAGCGGCGGCGCATGTCCGGGTGCCCCACGAGAGGAAAGTCTGTCTGCTCAGAACGCCAAGCCTGCCATGACGAAACGGCGCGCGTCAAAACCGCGTGGTACCCCCATGTGTGGACGGCCCGTGGAATGCAAGACTTTTGTTTGTGAGCGACCAATCAGGTTCAGTCATGTGTCCGGCCTATAATCGTGGCATCAACGCCACTGGCCCTGATGAGATCCGCAGACGGAGAGCCAATCAAATTGTCGCGCTCGAGGCGCTGGGGGAACCCCGGCTTTCCTCCGTCCCCGGTCTAACCGGTTCGCCATCAAACTAAGTCCTCCACTCCTCCATCCGGCCACACGTGGCCGAACAGATCTTTTCAGGTGGTGGCAAAGCGATAATTTTCCATCCGCGTGAGTATGGCCCATGCAATGCCGCGGTTTTGTTTGCGATCGCTACCGAGACCAGCTTGGCGGGCTTGCGACCTAACAAGCGTGCGATCCAGGGAAACGACGCAGCGTCAAGACGGGCTCTGCGCATGACGGCGGTGGCGCCGACCACCAACAATCGTCGGATTGTGCGATCGCCTTGTTTGCTGATCCGGCCGAGTCTCTCTTTCCCACCGCTGCTGTTTTGTCGTGGGGTCAACCCAAGCCAGGCTGCAAACTGACGGCCAGATTTGAACTCGGTGGCGTCGCCGACCGAAGCAGCAATCGCTGCTGCCGTTAGGAAACCGACGCCGGGAATGGTCATCAAACGCCGGGCAGCCGCTTCGTTGCGGCACCATCGCAGTATGATGCGATCGAGTTCAGCAATCTTGTGCGTCAGTTCCTCCAATTGCTTCCTTATGTGTTCGAACGGTTGCCAGGAGGGCTCCGGAAGGAATTCCTGGGCAGCGCTGAGCGCTTCAATTGCCGCTCTCAAGCCTAATCTTCCTTGCGACGTGACAATCCCGAATTCCGCGAGATGCCCACGCAAGGCGTTGATAAGAGCGGTCCGCTGCCGCACCAGCAGATCCCGCGTCTTATGCTGCATCAGGAGTGCCTGGCGCTCACAGCTCTTCACGGGAACGAAACGCATCGTGGGGCGTGTCACTGCTTCGCAGATCGCCTCGGCATCCGCTGCATCATTCTTGCCGCGCTTGACGTAGGGCTTAACATAAGCTGGCGGCATCAGCTTGACCTCGAAGCCCTGGCGGCCGAGCTCACGAGCCCAATAGTGTGACGTCGAACAGGCTTCCATGCCGACAAGGCAGCGTGGCAGTTTCTCGAAGAATTGCAGAAGCTGATTCCGTCGGAGCTGGCGGCGGATGATGACATCGCCGGCTTCATCAACAGCATGTAGCTGGAAAACATTCTTGGCCAGATCGAGGCCGATAACACTTATCTTCTCAAAAGCCATGACGTGGTTCCTTGTCCGAATTGTGCCGGCTGAGAATAGCACCTTTGCGCTGAGGTCTCGGAGGGCCGTCCACATCATCAATTTTGCCGCCGAGCCGCTGAAGCGGCTCGGCAAAAAAATCGGCTCCCCCACGCGCGAGCCGCTAAAGCGGGTTTTGACCCGCACCGTTCCGTCATGGCCGACACCGTCATCTTTCACATCAAAAAGGAGATGACGACGATGACGAGCACCCTCGAAAACCACATCGAAGAGCTGCGCCGCGAGGCTAACCACTGCGATCCGGCCGAACGCGCCCAGATCGAAGCGGAGCTGGAACAGGCCCGCGCGGAGCTGGCGGTGATCATCGCCACCGAGGCCGCCGAGCGCGGGGGCGAGCCTCTCCACTGAGGGAGGCTTTTGCCTTGCACGATGGGGCCGCCGCGCCGGATCGACGGGCGCACCGGTCTGAGGCTTAGCCTCAAGCGCGCCCGTCAATTTTCATCGCGCAACGCCCGCTGGCCAATGCCATGGCCTGCTTCACCCGATATCCGTGTGCCTGTCTCTCCCGCAGCAATTCGAGAAACAAGGCGACACCATCCTCTTCCCTTTCGAAGTGATGCACCATCGTCCGGCCGGACGTGCCGATCTTGCCCCACCGGCGCAGCAGACGCGGAGTGCCGAAAAGCGTGGGTTCGATCGCAAGCGTATAGAAGCGCGCCATGTTGCGGTCAGGATCCACGCGCTCGACATAGAGACGATAGGGTTGTGTCAGCATGAGCGAAGAATCGCCCGTCCCGCATTCTGCGTCCAACGACACTTTTGAATCGGACCGGCCTCATTGATTCATCCTCGTGATAGTTGGCGGGTTGGGGCAGTGGGTGTTTTGGGCGAGCCGGCCTGCGTCCGACCAGGTGCTATTCGCTTCGCTCACGGAGCCTGCAGGCAGTCTCCGCCCATATGGGTAATGCCCCTCTCGTTGGGCGACACGGCCGGATCGACCGGCCGCCCCGCCGCAGGGGGGTTCCCCTTGCGTTCCCCGCCGGTGGATTCCATGCTTGCCCCCGCACATCGGTCGCGCCTAGACTCATTGGAATCCGAGAGTATGCGTCGTCCGATGATCGATGCGCGCTCTCCAGGGTGAGGATGATAGCGCTGTGACCGAAGAACAATCGATCATCGACAACACGACGCAGCCCGAAAAGCGGAACCTGCTTTCCCAGTTGCTGCGATACCTTGCCCGCGTGATCATCGCGCTCGCCGCCGGAGCCGTGAGCGGCATCGCCCATTGCATTTGGCATCTGGCCTATTTCCTGCTCTGCCTGCTTCGTCCGATCCCTTATCTCTTCCTTCCGGCCGCGGTCATCACATTGCTGCTGGCAGTTGCAGCCTTCGTGAAGCCCCAGACCTCGCCCGCGACGCCCGCTTGGGCAATGTTGCTGATGGCGATCGGCTTCGGTGCCTTCTCGATCGCTTATGCCGCCTTCGTCGACTGGATCCGGCCGCCCGGAGCGGTGGACCCCGCCGATCGGTTTCGGCGACCCAACTGATCAGCCTCGCGGCGATCTTGCACACCGGATGCCCCTCCGGCGCTAACCGGATATCCGAACCTCACGGTTTGCCCACTTTGACGAAGCGGTTTGCCTCAGCCGCAGCGTTCATCTCCTTCCTCCGGAAGTAGATCGCGCGCCCGCAACGGATCGGGCTGTGTCCCTGCACAATGATGATCTGCTCGTCCTTGCGCATCGACTGGGTGATCTCGTGCGGCATGATCAACGGTCGGCGCTGGAAGTTGAGGCTTTCGGATTTCCGCGAGGCGTTGTTTTTCGTGTCCCAGCCGATATTGCGAGAGCTGCCTTTCACCTCGACCGTCATTTCCCCGCATTGCGCCGAAACATTGCGCGCCGTGTCGAGCGCCTTGATCGCGGCATAGCTCGCGAAGGCGCAACCGTCGATCCATGACACCGCGCCGTCTTTTCCGAAATGCCGCTCAAGCTGGCCGACGGACTGGTACATCAGCATCATGCTGATCCCGTACTTGCGGCCGCGATCGCGCGCCTCCTCCAGCACGCGCATATAGCCGAGCAGGTCGACCTCATCGAGCATGAACAGAGCGCGGCGCTGGAACGCGCCGTCGGCTTCGATCATCGCATTGATCAACGAGCCGATGATCACACGGCCGATGCCGGGATACGACCGCAGGATCGAAGCGGGGATGTTGAGGAACACGTCCTTCCTGCCCTCGGCGATCTCGGAGGATTTGAATGTGTTGCCGCAGACAAGAGCTGCATAGTTGTCGAGGGACAGCCATTGCGTATCCTTCGATGCCGTCGAATAGACGCCGGAAAAGGTTTGCTCCGTCATGTTGACGAAGACGCCGAGGGTCTCGCGGATGAAGGCCGAGGCCGAATGTTCCTGAACGTCGCGGAGCATGGCGAGCACCGAGGTCTCGGGCTCCGAAACGATCTGGCGCAGGCTGCGCAGGTTGCGCCGGCCATCGAATTCCGGCGACAGCATGACATGCGCCAGAAGCCCGGTCAGGAGATTGTGGGCCTGGTTCTGGAAGTAGGAGCCGGTCGAGCTTTCGAAGCGCACGCTTTCCGACAGCAGCATATGTGCGATGCCGACGATATCCTCCTCCTTCTTCGTTGAGGTCTCGATGCCGTCGAGAACGTTGAAGCCCATGATCGGGTTCGTTGGATCGAGCACCATGACCTGACGACGAAGCTTCTTCCGGCGATGCTCGACCACCATCGGCGCGACCTCGGTAGAGGGGTCGAGGCAAATGATCGGGCCGGTGTAGCGCAGTGCCGTCGGCACGACGTTGCTGGTCGTTTTGTAACCACCGGACCCCGCAAAGAAAAGCATGTGTGTGGAATCGAAGTCCTGCTTGTAGGTGAGGAGCGGCGCTTGACCACCGCGCCCCCATGTCGAGGCATCGTTCGGATCGAACGGCATCTCATGGACGAGTTCCTTGTCGACGCGATAGCGCTCGCCGACGACGATCTCGCCGTCCTCCGGAAAGAGCCGCGCGGCCGCACCCATCGGCAGCCAGTCGGCATCGCCAAACGTTCCGTGCTTGGCGCGCTTGACCGGTTCCGGCACGGCGCTGGAAATGCGCGCGGAGACCGCCGCCGCCATAAAGCCCAGTGCCGCGCTCGCGACCGCGATCATGTCGAGGAAGGACAGAGCCTGATCCCAGGTCAGCGCACCGCGCTCGACGAATGGCGAGAGCCGGTCAATCTCCCGCAGTCCATAGAAGCCCGCCATCAGCAGAAAGCAGACGAAGCTTGCCATCGCGATCGGCCGACGCCGATGCAGCGGCAGCACCCAAATTGTCAGCAGCCCCGCGAGCGGTCCGAGCAGAAGCACCGGTACCGGTGACGTCCGCAGAAACCAATATTGTGTCTTCCCCGTCATGCCGGTCGCCAGCTCCGGCCAACGCCAGTTGGCGACATAGAAGGCAAAAGCGGAAACGACGATCGGCACCAGGATGAGCAAAAGGCTCGGATGCGGTTTTGCTCGAACCATCACTCGGCCGCCTCCAGCACCCGCCGGCCATCACCGAAGCCGGGAGCCTTGAGGGCTTCTTCCCCTTCATCACGCAACCGCCTGTATTCTGGTGACCCGGACGCGACGCGCGCCAGTTCAAGCAGCCCACCGAGCAGAAATGCCCGATCGACCTTCGACAGTCCGGCGCGAACGACGATCCCGCCGAGCAGGAATTTCTCGCGAGCTTCCTTCTTGCGATCAGCCGTCATGAGGAACCTCCGTCGCCGCTCCAGCCCCGCCATTTGCTGATCCACGCGGCGCAGCCGCCGCGCCACCAGCCCCATTCTTCTCCGCCTTGCGAAATCGCGCGGTGATCTCTTCGAAGATGCGATCGACCTCCTCGTCGGCGATCTCCATTTCCGCCAATCCTGCCTTTGTCGCAGCGCGTGCAAAGCGCTCGGCCGATTTTACTATCAGCATTTTTCTACGCTCACGCAGCTTCTCTATTTGTGCATCGATATCCAGAATAGACGATTTTGCAACCATTTACCGAGCTTCCTCTCGTGACGCGAATCTTGCCATTGGTCGTTTATACTCACTAGAAAACAATAGTAAAATACGCTACCTTTTGCAAGTCCCTAAAACGTCGATGCCGGAATTCCGGCTTGGGCCGTCTTCCGGAAAAGGGGCATCGGGCCTGCGGCCCGATCGATTTGAGGGCGCAATATACGTCGCTGGCGCGACGTGCTTGGGAGATCGGGAGACATCAGTGGCGATCATGTTCGTCAGAGCGCAGGTGATTAGCAGGGGAGCAGGGCGAAGCATCGTCTCTGCCGCCGCCTATCGTCACCGCGCCCGGATGATGGACGAACAGGCCGGAACCTCCTTCAGCTATCGTGGCGGCGCCGGCGAGCTGAAGCATGAAGAGCTGGCGTTGCCGGATGAGATACCCGCCTGGCTCCGCACGGCCATCGAAGGGAAAAGCGTCGCCGCGGCAAGCGAGGCGCTCTGGAACGCGGTGGAGGCCTTCGAGACGCGGGCGGACGCGCAGCTTGCCCGCGAGCTGATCATCGCCCTGCCGGAGGAACTTACGCGCGCCGAGAATATCGCGCTGGTCCGGGAATTTGTCCGGGACAATCTGACATCGAAGGGCATGGTCGCCGACTGGGTTTATCACGACAAGGACGGCAATCCGCACATCCACCTGATGATGGCGCTGAGACCCCTGACGGAGGAGGGGTTCGGGCGTAAGAAGGTGCCGGTGCTCGGCGAAGACGGCGAGCCGCTGCGCGTCGTCACGCCCGACCGGCCGAACGGCAAGATCGTCTACAAGCTCTGGGCTGGCGACAAGGAGACGATGAAGGCGTGGAAGATCGGCTGGGCGGAAACGGCCAACCGGCATCTGGCGATCGCCGGCCATGACATTCGTCTCGACGGGCGATCCTATGCCGAGCAGGGTCTCGACGGTATCGCTCAGAAGCATCTTGGGCCGGAGAAGGCCGCGCTCGCTCGCAAGGGTGTCGAGATGTATTTCGCGCCGGCCGATCTCGCCCACCGGCAGGAGATGGCTGACCGGCTGCTTGTCGATCCCGAACTTCTCCTCAAGCAGCTCGGCAATGAGCGCTCGACCTTCGACGAGAAGGATATCGCCAAGGCGCTGCATCGCTATGTCGACGATCCCGCGGATTTCGCGAACATTCACGCACGGCTGATGGCCTCCGACGATCTCATTCTGCTGAAGCCGCAGCAGGTCGAAAGGCAGACCGGAAAGGTGGCGGAGCCGGCGATCTTCACGACGCGCGAGATCCTGCGCATCGAATATGACATGGCGCAGTCGGCGGAAGTCCTGTTGCAGCGCAAGGGCTTCGGGATTGCCGAAGCGAAGATCGCGGCGGCTGTCCGGAGCGTCGAAGCCGCCGATCCGGAAAAACCCTTCAAGCTCGACCGGGAGCAGGTCGAAGCCGTCCGTCACGTCACCGGTGACAATGGCATCGCCGCCGTCGTCGGGCTTGCGGGCGCAGGCAAGTCCACGCTGCTTGCCGCAGCGCGCGCGGCCTGGGACGGTGAGCGTCATCGCGTTTTCGGCGCGGCCCTTGCCGGCAAGGCCGCCGAAGGGCTGGAGGACAGTTCCGGCATCAAATCGCGAACGCTCGCATCGTGGGAGCTCTCCTGGGAGAACGGCCGCGATCTTCTTGATCGTGGCGACATCTTTGTTGTCGATGAGGCTGGAATGGTGTCGTCACAGCAGATGGCGCGCGTGCTCAAGGCGGCCGAGAACGCCGGCGCGAAAGTCGTCCTGGTCGGTGACGCGATGCAGCTTCAGCCGATCCAGGCCGGCGCGGCTTTCCGGGCGATATCGGAGCGGATCGGTTCCGCCGAACTTGCTGGCGTCCGCCGCCAGCGGGAAGCATGGGCACGCGATGCCTCGCAGCTCTTCGCCCGCGGCAAGGTCGAGAGTGGGCTCGATGCCTACGCGCAGCACGGCCGCATCGTCGAGGCGGAGCGCCGCGCCGAACTTGTGGAGCGCATCGTTGCGGATTGGAGCGCGGCGCGCGGAGACGCCATCGCTCGGTCACGGGCGGCAGGTGACGACGGCCGTCTACGGGGCGACGAGATGCTCGTGCTCGCCCACACCAACGAAGATGTAAAGCGGCTCAACGAATCCCTGCGCACCGTTATGAAACGGGAGGGCGCGCTGACGGACGCGCGCGAATTCCAGACAGAGCGCGGCGTTCGCGAATTCGCCGCCGGCGACCGGATCATCTTCCTCGAAAATGCCCGCTTCCTCGAACCGCGGGCAAGGCGGCTCGGCCCGCAATATGTCAAGAACGGAATGTTGGGCACTGTCGTTTCCACCGGCGACAAACGTAGTGGTCCACTGTTGTCGGTCCGTCTCGACAATGGCCGTGACGTCGTCATCAGCGAGGACAGCTACCGTAGCGTCGACCACGGCTATGCCGCGACAATCCATAAATCGCAGGGCGCCACCGTCGATCGAACCTTCGTGCTCGCCACCGGCATGATGGACCAGCATCTGACCTATGTGGCGATGACCCGCCACCGCGATGATGCCGTCCTCTATGCGGCCCGGGAGGATTTTGAGCCGAAGCCGGAATGGGGCCGCAAGCCGCGCGCCGATCACGCCGCCGGCGTCACCGGCGAGCTCGTGGAGACGGGCCACGCAAAGTTCCGGCCTGATGATGAGGATGCCAAGGAAAGCCCCTATGCCGATGTCCGTACGGATGACGGAACCGTCCATCGCGTCTGGGGTGTGAGCCTGCCGAAGGCTTTGGCCAAGGGCGGCGTTTTTGAAGGCGACACGCTCACGCTCCGCAAGGATGCTACCGAAACGGTCAAGGTAGACGTCGTCGTCACCGACGAGGAGACAGGCGAAAAGCGGACGGAGAAGCGCGAGGTCCAGCGGAACGTCTGGACGGCAGAGCTGAAGGAACCCGCGGATGTCCGCCGGGAGCGGATCGAGCGCGAGAGCTATCGGCCCGAGCTGTTCGAGCGGATGGTGGAGCGTCTCGGCCGGTCGGGTGCGAAAACCACGACGCTCGATTTCGAGACCGAGGCCGGCTACCAGACGCATGCTCGCGACTTCGCCCGTCGGCGCGGGATCGACACCTTCGCCCAGGTCGCGGCCGGAATGGAGGAGGGGGCTTCCCGGCGGCTGGCCTGGCTTGCGGAGAAGCGCGGGCAGGTGGCGAAGCTCTGGGAGCGGGCGAGCGTGGCGCTCGGCATGGCGATCGAACGCGACAAGAGCGTTTCCTATGTCGAGGAGCGCTCCGAAAACCGCGCGGCACAGATTCTTCCAGATCGAAAATTCCTAATCCCGCCTACGACCCAGTTCGCCCGCAGCATCGACGAAGATGCCCGCCGGCAGCAACTGGCCTCAGATCGCTGGAAGGAGCGGGAGGTCATTCTTCGTCCTGTCCTTGAGAAGGTTTACCGCGATCCCGATGGTGCGCTGGCCAGGCTGAATGCGCTTGCGTCGAATACCGGTATGGAGCCGCGCCGTCTTGCCGATGATCTTGTGGATCACCCGCAACGCCTCGGCCGTCTGCGCGGCTCGGATCTTCTGGTTGATGGCCGCGCGGCCCGCGATGAGCGCGAGGCGGCGCTTGGCGCATTGGCGGAACTTGTGCCGCTGGCGCGTGCCCATGCGACGGAATTCCGCCGTCAGGCCGAACGCTTCGGTATCCGCGAGGAGCAACGGCGTGGCCATATGGCCCTGTCCATCCCTGCTCTCTCGAAACCGGCAATGGCGCGTCTTGTCGAGATCGAGGCCGTGCGCGAGCGCGGTGGACCTGACGCCTACAAGACCGCCTTCGCCTATGCTGTCGAGGACCGCCTGTTGGTCCAGGAAGTGAAGGCGGTCAATGAGGCGCTGACGGCGCGGTTCGGCTGGTCTTCCTTCACGGAGAAAGCCGACGCCGTCGCCGAGCGGAACATAGTCGAGCGGATGCCGGACGACCTGGGTCCAGATCGGCGCCAGAAACTGGCGCGGCTGTTTGTCGTCGTGCGTCGGTTTGCCGAAGAACAGCACCTTACTGAGCGCAAGGATCGGTCGAAAGTGGTTGCCGGCGCCAGTGTCGAACCGGGGAAGGAGACCAGTGCCTTGTTGCCGATGCTCGCCGCCGTCACGGAGTTCAAGACCTCGGTCGAGGATGAGGCACGAGGGCGGGCGCGTGACGTTGCCCACTATGGTCACAACAGGGCGGCCCTTGTCGAAACGGCGGCGCGCATCTGGCGTGATCCCGCCGGCGCCGTCGACAGGATCGAGGCGCTGATCCTGAACGGTTTCGCGGGCGAGCGGATCGCGGCGGCCGTTGCCAACGATCCCTCAGCCTATGGCGCGTTGCGGGGCTCCGATCGCATCGTGGACAGATTGCTGGCGGTCGGCCGCGAGCGCAAGGCTGCCCTTCAGGCCGTGCCGGAAGCGGAAAGCCGCGTCCGCTCGTTGGGCGCATCCTATGCCACAGCCCTCGAAAGCGAGACCAAGGCAATCGGCGAGGAGCGCCGGCGCATGGGTATTGCCATTCCGGGCATGTCGCCGCCGGCCGAAGACGCCTTGCGCGAGCTCGCGGCAGCGATCAAGAAGAAGGGCGCCAAGCTCGACGTTGCCGCCGGTTCGATCGATAGCAGCATCTGGAATGAGTTTGCGCAGGTCAGCCGGGCGCTTGACCTGCGGTTCGGCCGCGACGCGATCCTGCGCGGCGAGAAGAACGTGATCAACAGCGTGTCGCCCACACAGCGCCGGGCCTTCGAGGCGATGCAGGATCGCCTGAAGGTTCTGCAGCAGACCGTTCGCATGGGAAGCGCTCAGCAGATCGTAACGGAGCGCCAGCGTCGCGTCATCGACCGCGGTGTTATCCGTTGAACACTTTGAGGAAACAGAAAGGAGTTGAGCATGGCTGAACTTGAGATGAGGTTCGCTCTGCCTATACAGCGTGCTATGGACTTCGGGCCGCCGAAAGATGCTTGACTGGTGGAGCGACTATCTCGACAAGGTCGAGGCTGGAAGGAGCAAAGCTGATAGTGGTGCAGGACGAGACTGCTTGGTCCTGCTGAGTCCGCTCCTCGATCTCTACGAGAAGACGGCGAGGATCGAATAGTCTGGTGTTCCTTTCCAGACCAGATCCCAGGAAGCGCCGGGCCGCACGTTCTGGACCGCGCCTGGCTCGAAGCAAGCCAGGCAGTTTCCGCCGAGCGCTCGGACCGAGGGATAGATGAGGCCACGGCTCCCTTCCCTTCGCAATCTCGCCGCCAGTTCCTGCCCCTCGGGATATCCGACTTCAGGATCGGGGTTGAGCGCCGGGTGATCGGGCTCATCAGTCAGATCGTCGAACTCTCCGATGAAATCGGAGAGCAGTTCGATATAGCGGGCGCTGTCGTGGAACGAACCGGTGAAGCGGAGTTCGCGGGTCCTGTGCCATGCGACCTCCGCGACCGATACCATCACCTCCCAGGCGCAATACCAGGCGCCACGATCTTCGGAATTGAAGCGGTTGCCACCCGTGCGAGTATAGGTGAAGGCTGCGTTGACATGCGTATCGCCGTAGATCCTGAGGTCACGGTTGCGCCGCCGCCAGGCGAGCTCGCGCGGATCGAGATGGGGATTGCGGCCGCGCTCGGCGAGCAGCCGCGCACTAGTCAGCCCTTCGATTTCAGCAAGAACATCCAGTTCATCGTCAGTGTCAACCAGTCCGCGAAGCGCCGGCGGCTTATGATAGGTTGCGGGTAGCAGGCGGACCAGACCTCGAACCGACAGTTCGGTTTTCCTCATGCGCCGCCCCGAAGCGCGTCGAGATAGGTTCGGATCGCCAGGATCTGAGGCAGTCCACCATCGATAGCTGTCTCGACCGGCCGGGCACCGCCAAAGAGCGGGCCTATGTTCGGACGTGTGAACCAGCTTCGAGCGAGTTGCTCCGAAAAGTAGAGTTCCAGCGACTTGTAGATCCCGATCACGGCACTGAGGCGCAGCAACTGGTCCTTGGTCAGCTCGCCGGTGAATCCTGGCTTGCGCGCCCGCTTCCATGTGCTCTCCGACATATCGGCGAGGCCGGCGGCTTCCTTGAGGCTCAACGACCAGGCATCGGCCACACGGGCATAAGCCTTGAGGGCAACGGCATTGAGGTCCGCGGGTTTGTGGGGCTTGATGGCGATCTGCATATTGGCCTCCTGTTATCTGCAACATAGGCCATATGGTCCTAAAGTAAAGATCATATGGCCCAGTGCGTAAATCAGGATGTCACGCTTACTACCGGGGGACTTTATCTCTGCTCGGATTGTTGTGCCTTGGGCAAGGGAGCAGCGCGAGCATGCTCGCGCCAGAATGGGTCAACCAGCCGCCTTTCCGGATCGTCAGCGTCGAGATGGAGACGTGTGGTGGGCGTGAAATTATCCCACCGAATTCGAAGAAACCCTTGCTGTGCAGTTCTCGCACGCGCTTCGCGACCTCCTGCGCTTCCTCGGTGGATTAGACGGGAAGTTGACAGTCGATGCAGTCGCGGACCTTGCTGCCTGCAAGTGGCAACCGCTTGTGCTCGTCGCGAATGTGAATGAGATGGGGGGGAAGCCAAGCGCATCCTTCGGGAGATTGAAATTGCGCTCGCGCATGCAGCTTTCTGCAAGCGCGATAGCGCCTCTCGATAAGGCCGTGCTCAAATTTGTCTTGAGCGGTGGCGGTTGTGAGATCGACTACCTACAAAGCGTGTCCCAGTTCGGCTTCGTTCCACTTCCGTCCAGAATCGCTCTAACCCGGATGATGGCGACGCACACCAGTCGGCCCTCACTTGTGACGCTGACACGGCTTTCGATATTGCTGTCTGCAAGAGTATTTGGATGCCGTGGAACATCACCAGATCGCGAGCTTCCACGCGGATACGGAGTCCTTCTTCGGCGAGCGCCATCGTCGCCTTCACACCCTCAAATCTCAGATGTGTTTCAAACGCCGTGACCTCGGTCGACACGCAGTAGTCACGCACTTTCTTGCGAATATCGGCGGCGATGCGCTCGGCACGAGCCGCCACGATACGCGCTTCTGCTATGTGCAGGACGCCGATATGAATTTCGTCTTTTCGCATCGAACCACCAGTCGTAGTCGTTCCGACCAGGACAAAGGCCGGCACCCATGCCCCAAACGCAATCTTATGCCAAAGTCAGAACCGCTCTACCTAACAACATTGTTAGGTTTCGGCGTCTTTTAATGTTCCGCGCTGCCTACGGCGCTATTGCCCAGCAGCGAGCGGTGATGAACGAAAAAGCGGGGCAGTCACGGTGGTGTTCGCCGGCCTGCAGTCCGTGGCTAGGCATCGACGAAATAACCCATCAATCGCAGAGGCAACGTCGCTGCTGCCCAATCGCGAGACGCGGCTTTTTAGCGACGTAGCGCTAACCATGAATCAATTCGATTGCAACGGCTCGGCTAACCGCCTGCGTTGTCGTTGAACCTCCGAGCTTGCGCTTTGCTAGGCGCAAATGAAGACGTACGGCGCTTTCAGAAATCTCCAACAGCGCAGCAATCTGTTTTGGCAGTTTTCCCTGTGCTATCAGATCGATGCATTGGAGCTGACGCCTGGACAAGTCCTGTACCGCGTTGACGCGGAGACCTGAGATCGTCAGCGCCTGCTGATGTATGTGGGGCGCAAGGATTTGGAGGTCTTCTGCGCAATCCGTGCGCAGGCCCATCCACTCATGTTCGCTTAAATTGGATGTGGCTGTGAGTAGGGATCGCTCTCCACGTGGGCCGCGTACAGGGATTGTTATGCCGAAGCGCCCAACCCCGTAGGAATCTGCCTGACGGAAAAAGTGCCTTGTCACTGCATTTGCACGATCCAAACATGACCAGTCGACCGGTAAGAGCCCGACGCGGCTGATATCAAGGACCGGATCAAGGATGAAGAAGTTCTTTTCGAAATAATATTCGACCCAAGCGCTTGGATATGTGGAGAGGATCAGCGGATGGTTGGCGTTGCCCACCCCGAGTCGAAGCACATGAAAGACGAGATGTGAAATCCGGTAACTTTCTCGAATATGGAAAATGGCCGACTGCAGTTCATCGATATTCGACGTTGATTCGATCACGTCGATGCAATGTATAAGTAAAGGGCGCCGCGCCATCGTGTCGCCTCCAATTCAGTGGAATGTCTTTTTATTTATACACAATTAAGGCGAGATTCTGCAAAAAATTTGTATAAGTTTTATATATTACATTTTTTGCAAGTTCCTCATGGTATACTCTGAATATGTATATGCGGCAGGCCGCTCGGCACGATCGTGAAGGTGCTGGGAGGTGCTTTCGGATACCTCCCACGATCCGCAGCAAAAGCTCCCGAACCTTGGCAGGGCTGTTGCAAGACGCTTCGGTGACCAGCCAAGTTGCCGATACACCCGTTCCATCGGAAGTTCGTATACCCCTATGATGCGATCGATGCCGCATTCAAGCGCGAGATCACATAGGCCGGATAGTAGCTGCGCGGAAACATTCCTGGCCCGAGCCGCCACTGCTGGAAAATCCAGGTGAACACAAAAGCGCGTACATTCCCAGGTCGTCGCGCCCTCTGGGTTTATAGGCTTTTGGAAAAATGACCGGAATTCGCGGCTAAGCATCGTAGGACCGGTCGTCGGCAGCACTCGCAACGATCCGACAACGCGTCCCGCTTCGTTCAGGGAAGCAATGTAGATCGGGTCAGCATTTTGATCATACCAGTCGATCTCTTTGCCATCGCAGACCTGAACGTTCCACTTCATCCGCCCGTGGAAGGTCCGCGCTCTTCCGCGTAGCATGTCTTCATAGGTGGAAGAGGTGTGATCTCGTTTGGTAAGAATTTTGAGCATTCGGTCCTCCCGTCTACTGAGCGACCTAGGATTGCAAATTCTGTTCGCTCTCAACAACCTATCAACATAAGCAGATTGACGACGGTGATTCCGACATCGGTCAAAATCCGCCGAAGCGGCACCATGAAGCCGCTCAATGGGCTGCGTTTACGGACACACCAACCAATGGAGCCTTTCCATCACCCTCCCCATTGGCTCTCGGGTTTCCTCCTCGGTTACCGCGATCATCGCTTTGAGAATGTGGCTATTCAGCGCTGGACGTCCGAAGACCTGATGGTGGGAAGATCCGCGGATGCCGGCTGCTCCCTCGCCACCGCATTGGCCAATTGGCTTTGCGCATCCAGGCGTCTTGCTGTGCGATTCAGAGTATACTCCGTAGATGGCCGCGCCACGTGGCGTTTCATCATGGCGGATGAGCATTCGAGACGTTTTTGCTATGAACCTCCGAAAGCGGCGGCTTGAACGGGGGCTTTCGCAGGAGGAACTTGCTCATCAAGCCAAGATCGATCGTAGATATGTGAGCTCGCTCGAGCGATGCGAGTACAGCGTGACGATCGATCGGCTTGATGCCCTCGCTACCGTTTTGGGCATCGCGGCATATGAGCTTTTGATACCCGAAAGCTCGGCCGATCCTAACACGTCTGAAGACCATGATCGCAATTCAGGAAAGGAGGATCAGTAGTTCGGCGTGCCGGCCATATTGAGGTAACCAGTATCGTTCGCCATCTCGATCTGCGTACCGATTCTCCCTGAAGCTTCGCGAAAGCGTTGTAATATCCGCTCTGCATCTTTGCCGTGGACGCGCTCCGGTGCGAGGCGCCTTTCCAGGTCGTTGCAATTTGCGGCCTGCGTGCCGCCGATGATGACCGGGTAGAAGTTGATTCCGGTCAACACACCGTTGTCGCTAAATGAGCAAAGACCGACAACGCTCTCCCATACCTCGCGTGCGCGCCACGGTGACTTTTCGGATTTCACGTGGAAGATGAAGTTGCCGAGGCTGTAGAAGATTGGCCTGCCACGATAGATTTCAAGTGGCTGCAAGACGGGCGCGCCGTGGCTCACGAACATGGCTGCACCCGCATCGATGCATTGCCTGGCGACATCGCCAACCCAATCGGGAACGTCAGACCAGACCGATTCCCAATGGTGGTGGTGTAGATAAGCTATCACCAGGCACCCATCATCCGCCGCGGATGTGATCGCGGCGAGATTCCGGGAGAGAGACTGGTCATCGACTTTGACGTTCTTGCTGATCCGGTCCGCGCGACGGAAGACCGCCCGGGCGATGCAAAGTTCGCTCTCCGCCTCGATCTGCGGCGTGTCGTCGGGCTGGTTGTCATTGCCGAGATCCATCGGGGTATAGCCGATGTTATCACGCAGAATTCGCAGCTGCTCGAACGTGTCAGCGTCGACGTCGACGACCTTGGTTATCTTCAGCCGGTTTACGCCGGGACGCTCGGCACGACCCATGGCAGCATCAGCCGCATACATGAAGTCAGGCCCCGGTCCTCCATCCATGGCGACGAGCGCCACCCTTTTCCCTCCGAACGTGCCTCTCGCCGCGTGGGCGGCCGCCGTGTGATTCCGGCCGATACCGGCGTGCAGAAAGCCGCGCCGTTCGACCTCCTCGATAGTGGAGAGGATGCCGGAGGGGCCGAGATCGAAGGCATGGTTGTTGGACAGAGATAAGGCCCGGAATCCCAGCGTCTGGAGCGTATCAAGGACGACCGGTTGACTGCAGCCGAAGAAGGAGCCTTTGAGTGGCCAGCCACCATGGCTACCAAGAATGGTGCTTTCGAAGTTGGTGAATGCAAGATCGACTTGACGCAGTAGGCTGCAGATCGCTTGGAAACCCGGCGTGTCGATGCTGCGGATGTCGTGCTTGATGAGGGACTGCCCGGTGACGGCGATGGTGAAGGCATTCGGCATGTTAGATCTTTCCTAGGCGGGGCATACGCCTCGCAACAGTGTCGGATGGAGGGGAACTCAGCGCGGGAGATCGCCTCAGCTTGCTCGCGCTTACTGGGTGAAGCGATGCGCGCGTGCGTCAATCAGGCTGCGCGTATAGGGATTTCGCGAGTGTCCAAAGATGAAATTCGGTGGCCCTGCATCCTCGACCTTGCCGTCCTTGAAGATGTAGATCGAAGAGCACAGAGCCTGCACGAGGGCGAGATCATGCGAGATGAACAGCATGGATATGCCCCGTTCGGCGGTTGTCTCTTTCAGGAGTGTGACGATCTCAGCCTGAACGGAGACGTCGAGGGCGGAGGTCGGCTCGTCCGCAACGAGAAGGCGGGGACCGGCAAGAAGGGCGCGGGCTATGCAGATACGCTGCTTCTGCCCGCCGGACAACTGATGAGGATAGCGCTGAAGAAGCGTATGGGGAAGGCGGAGGCGGTCGAGCATCCTGCCGATGGTGACCATGTTATCGTCAGTCGGACGGCTTGCGAAGCGGACGCTTTCGCGGAGCGTCTCGCCGATGGCCATGCACGGATTCAGCGAGACGGCGGGATCCTGGAAGATCATCTGCACGTTGCCGAGGACGCCGCTCCTGTGACCGGGCCGACGGATGTCGAACCGCACGGCTTCGATCGAGAGTTCTCCCGCGTTTGCACTATCGAGACCGGCAATGATTCGGCCGATCGTACTCTTCCCACTACCGCTTTCTCCAATGATGCCGGTGATCGATCCCGGCGGAAGGTTAATCGAAACTCCATCCAGCGCTGGCTTCTGGTTCTTGCGAGCGAACCAGGCAAAGCTCCTGCCGGAGAAAATCTTTGTGACGTTGCGCGCTGAGAGGATCGGTGGGCTCGATTCGACTGCGTCGACCAGACCGTCCAGAGGCGGGGGGGCCGCCAATCGCAACCGCGGTACAGCCGCTAACAGGCTGCGGGTATAACTTCGCTCCGGGTCATCGAGGAGTTTGCTCGTGATGCCCTCTTCAACAATTGCCCCATGCCGCATGACGACGACCCGGTCGGTGACTTCGGCGACCACGCCCATATCATGAGTGACGAGGATGATCGAAACACCGGTGTTGTCCACCAGATCACGCAGGAGATGGAGGATTTGCTTTTGCACGGTCGCATCGAGAGCCGAGGTCGGCTCGTCGGCGACAATAACGTCCGGCGCACCGGCAAGTGCGATAGCGATGACGATGCGCTGTCGCTGCCCGCCGGAGAACTGATGGGGATAGTCGTTGTAGCGGTCAGCGGCATTGGCAATGCCGACGCGAGCGAGAAGATCCAGGGTAATGGCCCGCGCTTCCTTCCGCAGCGTCTCGTCATTGTTGGCAACGACCGCCTCCTCCACCTGGCGGCCGATCGCCATCAGCGGGTCGAGGGAGGCGGTATGGTCCTGGAAGATCGCCGAGATGCGCCGTCCGCGCAGCTTTGCCCATTCGTGCGCATCCACCCCCTCAAGTGCTGTGCCGTCAAAGACAATGCTGCCGGTGGTCTTTTCGAAGTCGGGGGAAAGAAGCCCGAGGACGGCATTGCCGAGCGTAGACTTACCCGCACCGGATTCGCCGATCAACCCAAGTATCTCGCCGCGGTGAAGATCGAGACTTACATCGTGCAGGATGGTTGTAGGGTTGGTGGCACCGCTCGCAGGTCCCGCATTCCGGTGCTTCAAGGTGAGATTGTTGACGGTAAGCAGGGGTGCCCGCATGATCTCATGCGTCGGTTCTTTGGTGTCGTCACGCGTCATGGGACAGGCTCCTCGGGTTGAGGCGGCGGCGGATATCCTCGCCGACAAAGTTGATGCTGGCGATGAGACCGAAGAGGGCAAGCCCGGGAAAGAGGCTGATCCAGTACTGGCCGGTGAGCAGATACTGGAAGCCGTTGGCGACCGTCGAACCGAGCGAGGGCTTGTCGATCGGAACGCCAAGCCCGAGGAAGGAGAGTGTCGCCTCTAGCGCGATCGCATGGCCAAGCTCGATCGGGATCAGCGTGATAGCCGGAGCAATGCTGTTGGGCAGCAGATGCCGGAAGATGGTCCGCATGGCCGGAAGACGCAGGAGCCGGGCCGCATCCATATAGGGCTTGCGGATCTCCGAGAGCGCCACGCCGCGGGCAAGTCGTGCATAGGCTGCCCACTGAACGATGACGATCGCAAGGATGATACGATCGACACCGGGCCCAAGCGTGACGATGGCAATGAGGGCAACGAGGATGGTGGGAAGGCTCAGTTGGAGATCGACGATGCGCATGATCAGCGCGTCAACCCATGTGCCGAAGTAGGCGGCACTAACCCCGAGCGTCAGCCCGATGAAGGCGGCAGCCGCGGTACTGACGAGCGCGACCAGCAGGGAAAGGCGAAGCCCATAAAGCACGGCGCTGACGATGTCGCGACCAAGTCCATCGGTGCCGAGCAGATAGAGATAGCCCGCCCCGCTCATCGTTCCCGGAGGAGACGAAGCCTCCCAGGCCTGGATCTGCAGCGGATCATAGGGATTCTGCGGCGCGATGAAGGGTGCGGCGAGGGCAAGGAGCACATAGGCGGCAAGTAGCAGCACCGAGAGGTTGACACGATAGTGCCAGGAAGTCTTGCAAAGCGCGCGGAGGGTCTGGACGTTCATGGCAGTCCTTTCAGGCGGGGCGGCGCACGCGCGGATCGAGCACGGCATAAAGGAGGTCGACGAGGGCGTTGAGCAGGACGAAAGCGACGGAGACGAAGGTCAGCGTCGCCATGACGACGGGCCGGTCGAGCAGTTGAATGGAATCAATCAGCAGCTTGCCGACGCCCGGCCAGGCGAAGATCGTCTCCACCACGACGGCGAAGGCGAGCATGCCGCCGAACTGCATGCCGACGATCGTCACGATGGGAATGCTGATATTGGGTAGGATGTGGCGAAAGAGAATGCGCCGCGGCGGCAGTCCCTTGGCATGGCAGAAGCGGATGAAGTCCTGCCCCTCCACCTCGATCGTTCCGGCACGGGCAAGCCGGGCGACCAGCGCGATATTCGGTACAGCGAGGGCAAGGGCGGGAAGGATAGTGTGTCGAATTCCATCCAGGGTGAGGAAACTCCACTCCTGCCCAAGCCATGTGCCTGTCTCTCCCCGTCCGCCCGGCGGTAGCCAGTCGAGCGCGATGGCGCCGATGAGGATGAGCATCATGCTCAGCCAGAAGGAGGGAATGCTGAGGGCGAATACGCTTGTCTTCAGGACGAGCCTGTCTATGAACCCTCCCTGCCGGCGCCCGGCATAAAGGCCAAGCAGCGTGCCGCAGGGGGCAGCGACCAGCATGGCGGTTGTTGCAAGCTCGAAGGTCGCCGGCAGCTTGCTCATGACAAGCGAGAAGGCGGGCAGGTGATAGATATAGGACGTGCCGAACTCGCCTGTGACGACATTGCCCATGAAGACGAGGTACTGCCACCAGAGCGGTTGGTCGAGGCCGAGGGCGATGGTTGCATTCCGGATGTCCTCGGCGGTCGCCGTCTCGGCATTGACGATGTTGAAAACGGGATTGCCGACACTGTGAATGCCAACAAAGCCGATCACCGACATGACGAGGAGGAGAAGGAAGGCCTGCGAGAGCCTTCCGAGGATGGTGCTGATCATGGTCGTGCTCTCACATAGGCGCGGGAACGGCCTGCATGGCCGTCGTCCAGCCGCGGGGATGGACGGTGTAGGTTCCGACCTTCTGCCCGTGCCCGACGATCAGGTGGAAGTGATAGAGCGGCAGCATCGGATAATCGGCCATGACAAACTCGGTCGCCTTGGCGATGGCGACATTGCGTTCCGGGCCATCCTCCATGTCGAGGGCCTTGGCCAGCATCGCGTCGAACTCCGGATTGCTGTATCTGCCGTAGTTAAGCGAGCCAGATCCTGTCTTGTCGTCGCGCGAGCCAAGCAACGCCTTGAGGCAGAAGCTCACCGCCTCGCCCGAGCAGCCGCCATACCAGACCGGATACTCGCCGTTGGATCGCTTGGTGGCAAAGACGGAGAAGGGGGCGACAACCGGCTGGGCGGTCACACCGATCCGCGCCCAGTTTTGCGCAACCGACTGGAGGGACTCGCCATCACCCGGATAGCGTCCGGCGGGACCGGCGAGAACCAGCTTGAAGCCGTCGGGATAGCCGGCCTCGGCAAGTAGGGCCTTCGCCTTCTCGTAGTTGGGCAGGTTCGCCTTGAGCTTAGCCGACGTTCCCGCCAAACCAGGGGGGAAGAGCTGCGAGGCGGCGGTTCCATAGCCAAGCAGGATCCGTTCGGTGATGAACGCGCGGTCGGTGGCGAGCGTCAACGCCTCGCGCACACGCTTGTCGTGGAAGGGGTTGGCGATCGGCTTGCCCGACTGGTCAGTCACGCCGGGTGCGTTCTCGCCCGCGATATCGAATTGCAGGAAGTTCGAGCGAGCGGCGCTCGTGCTTTCCACCTTCAGCCCACGCTGCTTCAACCCCTCGACATCACGGGCCGGGATATAGTCGGCGATATCGACATCGCCGGTGGTGAGCGCCGCTACACGCGCCGCCGGGCTTTCGATGACGCGGAAGACGACATTGTCCCAGGCGGGTGCTCCGCCCCAGTAGTCATCGTTCCTGGTAAGGGTCAAAACCTCACCGGACTGCCAGCTCTTGAACCTGTAGGGGCCGGTCCCGACCGGCTGCGTACCGGCATTGAGCGCCTCCGTCGTGACGAAGCCGTCTGCCTTGTCCTTCATGATGAAGATGGAAGTAAGCGAGAGAGGGAGGGTCGGAATGTCCTCGCTGGTCTCGATGACCACCGTCGTGGGGTCCGGCGCCGTCACGGCCTTTATCGCCTGCGTGTAGGACTGGAAGCCGCCGCTCGGGGGCTTCAGGAAGTCGCGGATGCGCTCGATCGAATAGATGACGTCGTTTGCCGTAAAGGGTGAACCGTCATGGAACGTCACACCCTCGCGCAGCTTGAACTCCCAGCTCGTCTCGGACAGCTTTTTCCAGGAAACAGCAAGGCCGGGCTGCGGATTCAACTGCTCGTCCTGGTTCACCAGCCGCTCGTAGATGTGGGCCAGAAGCGAGTTATTCTCGTTGAGGTCCGCGTAGTGCGGATCAAGCGTCATCAGCTTCATCTGCGTTCCGACGCGAAGGTCCTCAGCCTGGGCGATGGTCCCCAAAAGCCCTGCCGATGCAGTCGTGGCGAGCGCTGCTGCGAGCACGAACGACCGGAATTGATACATGGTTGCCATTATGGTGTTCCCTCCTTGAGATTTTTTTGACTGCTTGGAGCAGGAAAAGGCGCTTGCAGCGCGCGGCTCGCCGTCCGCGGGACAGGGTGTCCTGCTCCGTGGCAAAGGCGTGTGCCGGCTTGCTTGCGAAAAACGGCTCGTTCCGCGTTGAAGCGGTTACGGCACCATTGATGCGATGGGGACCGCGAGGTTTCTATGGATGATTGCAGACAAAGTTCTGCTATTCTCAGAATCAGCCATGATCCGAGCTCCTACCAGCTTGATTGTGGTCAGGCGCCACTTGGTGCTCCAACACCGGATGGCGCCGCCTAAACATGAATTCAGGCAAATCACCTCTACCAAACAATGGCATGATGATCAATTTGAAATCACATGATGTCGACAAAATCACTGGTGCCCAAATCCGAGCCGCTCGCGCACTGATCCGATGGAGCGCAAAGGAACTAGCGCTTGCTGCCGGTGTGGGAGTGGCGACGATAAGTCGAGCAGAAGTGGAAGCAGGAACGACCACACTCACAGCCGCCAACCTGAGGGCAATCAAATCGGCGCTAGAGGCCGCTGGTATCGAATTTCTTCCGCAGAATGGCGGCGGCGTTGGTGTAAGGTTTAGAAACCCCACTTAAACGAGGAAACGCGGCGGCCTAGCGGGTGGGAATCTTCAAGCGATCTGCGACTAAGGGTACCGGATCAGCAGCCGGATCATTTCCAATCTTTGGACAAATAAGTCACGGTGCCGTTGGTTATACCTTCTGCAAGTTTAGACCATATGGGATCGTTCGTGAAACTTGCGAGATCGCCACTCGATCGCGAGAGCGGCAGGTCCGCATAACGTGCCAACATCGGTGAGATTCCGCCGGCGCTTTCCATCTCATAAAGCGGATCAGAATCGGCACGCCGCAGCACGCGGTGCCCCCATACGCCGGGCCGCTTGTCTCCCAGCATGGCGACAAGGAGATCGATATCGCCGGATTGCCGAACGCCGACCGATGCCAGGTGTCGCATCAGAGGGTAGTAGACGACTTGCCTGCATCCGCCCAGGACCCTTGTGCCCGGCAAGATGGAGATCACGAGAAATGCCGTGAAAAGGCTTGGAAGGATAGCCCGCGCGCGAAGTGCGGCGGCTAAGCTCGATGGGGTGAACTCCACTTCGAAACTCGGCGTCCTCTCAGTCCTGAGGAGACCTTTTCCCAGGCGCAAAGGCACAACTCGGTGATTTTCCAGGCGCCAGAAGAAATCCGTGGTTCGCCGCACCCATCCGGTCCAAGGGCCGACGTTCAAAAGGTCGATCGCATTTAGAATCGAATTCGCAACAGTCCCGTCGCCCAAAAACTGCGTTGCCATCCAGGACGCGGCATCTTCGAGGTGATCGGCAATCAGGTCGGCCACGTCGAAATCATCCAATTGAAGCAGCTTCACCGCCGGGGGGAAGTTTCGATGCCAGAGGGCGTGGTTGCCCGCTTTGATTGCCTCGGCCGCCGACGGAAATTCGGCGCCTGGGAGTTCGGCGAGGAGGCGGGCAGCGGAAGGATTGGGCGCGATCTGGCCTTTGGCATTCTTCAGCGCATAGCGATAGGGTCCATTCAAGCAGCCGATGCTGCCGCTATCGATCCGGCTCCGGGGAAGGCCGAAGAGATTGAGCGGCTCACCGCCGGTCCGAAGCCAGCCCGGTCCTTTTTTCGCGCGTTCCTTGAAGCCCGACGTCGAGACGAAGTAGCTGATATACCATTTCCGACGGTGGGCCATCAGGCCCATCAGGCTGAACAGGTGCGTGTAGAAGGCGTCTTGCTCGAACAGCAACAGGCAATGCGGCCCTGTCTGCAGCACTGGCGATGCGAGGAATTCAAGACCCGCTATCCGCGCCTCGTCGTCCGCGTAGCCCGACCTGCGCGCTGCGCGCTCGATACAGGCGCGCAGGAGGTTCATGGCATGGACGCGGATCGTACTGTCAGTGCGAAAATGCTCGACCCTATAGACCTCTGACGCATATGCGCCGAGCGGCCTCTCCCAAAAGGGAGCGAGATAGGGCATGAGATAGGAAAGGGAGCGCCGCACATCGGCAGGACAGCAAAACGCCTCCGAACTTCCCGACGCCGATCCGTTCATCTCACGATGCCTTGGCGCGCCTTGGAGCCGTTGACGCCATGATGTTCGCGCGCCGCCACGAAAGGACAGGGCCGAGCGGCTCAGAGGGCGTGTCGATGACCACCGCCGGCAGTGTCTCGTAGCAGAAGGCGGGTGGGATCGCGGGCTTGACCATCAATGATACGAACTCCAGGATTGAGGCCCGCGAGTTTGACGAGACGATGGTGTAGAAGTTGCCGCTGTTCCAGGTCAGCACCGAGTAGCGGAAAAACAGCTGCAAGGCGGCGACCGTCGTTTGCAGATCAACTTGACAATCCGCCATTGTCTCAAGGATTTCGGATTTCTTTTCTGAAATCTGGCCGGTTGAGAAATATCGGCTCTTGAAGAGGTCGTCTTTTTGGCGCTCGCGCTCGGTATAAATGTCGTGGCTTTTGTGCGCGAGCTTCTGAACCTGCAAGAGAATGCCCCCGTGCCGGATGCGCGGGACGATGAATGCCAGTTGCGCAGCACGATCTCGATCGTACATCTGGAAGGTCGTATCTTCGACGAGCACATCGAAGCCGCCTCGGAAGGGCAGGAGGTCGGGATCGGTTCCATATCGGTCGCCGTCCAACTCGAAAAATGGGCCCAGGAAGAAATGAGCGTGTTCGCTTCCCCGCCTGGCAAAGAACGCCTCACGATTGGCCGGCGTTGGACTGCAGGCCAGCGTCTTGATCCGCCCGTCACCCAGCGCGGCGACTGATCTCGCCATACAGCCCGTTCCGGTGCCCAGCGTGTAGAGAGTGGATGGTTGGGCGGACCTCGCCCAAGCGCGAAGGCAGAAAGATAGAATGGCCGCCCCGAAACGGCAGGTCTCTTCGAGCCTGTAGGGAATGCTCGCGTGATAATGGCTGTCGAAGGCCCCAAAAAGCCGCACATGCGTGTCGGCGTAAACCGCACAGTCAAGATCGAAGTCATGAAGGCTGATATCCGGTTCGGGTAAACCAATGTCTGGCACCCCACCTTGCCCGCTTGCCGTGCGCTCGAAGAACGGGGCGAACGACGTTAGTCGGGGCGCGTTGCGCCAGCGCTCGATAATCTGTGGATCCACCATGATTGCCTCCCTGGGACTACGGCAGTGCAATTCAAGGCGGCCAGCAACAAGGATGTAGCTGTGAGCGCCGGCACCTGTTGATCTGCTCCTGCCGCGCCAATCTTCTGCGCGATTACGGCCTCGGCCAATCTATCGAAATCGACAGCTGGACCGATCGCGAGCCGACGAGTTGCATGGAAGCATGAGGTATGAGGAGCAGGCTTGGCGCCAATCACACCGAGCGAGGAGGGCGCGCAGGCATCGCCTTCATCAAATGCTACACAGAGGACGAGGTAGAGATGCTGCGCGGAACGAGGGCTCCACCCGGTGTTCTGCTTTTTGTCGTAGGAGCGTGCGTGGTAACGATAGCACGCGCGATGACGTTGTCGTTCCTGGCGATCAAACTCGGTCAAGACTTCAGGTTGAGTCCGACAGAAATCGGCTTTCTGTTGGGGGCAGGTCCATTGATAGGAGCTTTCACCGCACCCCTCGTGGGTGCGTTGTCCGACCATTGGGGTCGCAAGGCGACCCTCACTCTTGTTCTTATCGTGCTGGCCATAGGAATGACCGCACTGGGGCTTGCGGAAACAGTGGTCTTCTTCTGCATTGCCCAAATCCTGACCGTTGTAGCGATTTCAGTTTACGGGCCGATGTCGCGCGCCCTGATGAGTGACATATGCCCTGAGACTGTCCGCCTAAAATACTTTTCCTGGCGTCACACCGCTTCAAACGTCGGCTGGGCCGTTGGCCCGCTTATTGGTGTTGCGGCGGGAGTGGCATCGACGACGCTCTTTCTCGTCGCGGCTGCTGTCTACCTCCTGCTCGCAATTCTACTCCAACTTATACATCTGCCCATGCCGGACCCAGCAAGCGGGCAGCCTTCCTCCAAAACAGTTTCGTTCCTCGGGAATATGCAGGCTGCAGTTCGCGACCGGCGCCTACGATGTTTTATCGGGGGCAGCATTTTCCTGCTCGCAGTGTACGGACAATGGACCGCAACGCTGGCTCCGTATCTCACAGAAAATGTCGCTGGGGGCGTTGAGATTTTCGCCTATATCGTTTCGATAAATGGCGTTGTCGTTCTCTTCGGAAATCCATTCGCAAGAAGAATTGTTGAGCGATTTGGCCCACTTAAAGCCCTCACAGCAGGGTGTGTGTGTTTCGCGACGAGCCAGATAGGCTTCATGAATTCCGAGAGCTTAGCAGAGCTTTCCATGTCAATTGTATTTTTCACAGTCGGCGAAATCCTCGTCATTCCTTCAGAATATATCTTGATTGACAATGTTTCTGCAGCGAGAAATAGGGGGAGTTACTTTGGTGCTCAATCGTTTTCGATGATAGGAAGTTTCATCGGGCCGACGCTAGGCGGAGCCGTTCTCGGAAATTTTGGAGGGCCTGCGATGTTTAGCATCTTCGCAAGTTTTGCTGGAATTGGGTTGATCTTCTTTGCTGTCGGCGTGCGAATGCCGCCTCCGTCTTCTTGAGTGCTCCAAGCTCTTGGCATATATGCGTGAGGCGCGGTGCCTTTAGCGGCCCCGGCGCCTTCCGTATCGTTTCGTTGATATCGCCGCGCTCCTTGTTTCCGCGGTCCGTCCATCGTCCGCGACGAGGACGAGGGCGATGTCCGGCAGATGGTTGCGCCTCCCTTGCGATCCGAGCATCTACGACATCAATTCGTGTTTCCGTGCAGCATATCAGCATGAGTGGTTTAGTGTGTTGATTTGCGTCGTAGCGAACGCTCGTGAGATGACGTTGCCGTTCCTGGCAATAGGGCCTCAGCAGGTTTTCGGCGGGGTGTCGTACGGCGAAGCCGGCCGGAAATTCATTCAGTATATGTTGATCTACCCAGTGAATTGGACGCGCCTGCAGCGATTTTCTAGTCAGGGCGGGAATTATCCTCTTGTCTAAGGGGCAATATCTTTTCTGGTATAATCAGGAGTCTTCAATCGTCGAAGAAGGGCGAAAGGACTCAAAAACGTGCTGCGAAAATTCAAATTGGCGCGCCGTTCCTCGTCCCATCGAATTCTTGCCGAGAGACTCTATGAGTATGCCGCGCTTGACGAGAAATTCTATCGTTTCGATGACGCCGCCGCGGGTCATTCCCGTGAAGTTGATTATATTTGAGAGGGTTAGCTTCTCGTGTGCTTGGTGCATCATATAGAGGACACTGATCATCCCCATTTGCTTGATGCGAGATTGCGCCGTCTCGTCCCCAAGGGGTTTGTCGAGAATCTCGCGCACTGCGAACACGGACAGTGCTTGTGCTTGCCACCGGTCACTCAATTTGCTTGCCATCGATTTAACTATCTATTATTTGCATAGTATGGACGTTAGGGCGAGACGATTCTTCGACTCCCGTCCTACCAAATTTCAATCGGAGGGTAGGAGGCATGAAACGCCTTTTCTTTCGAACGGTTATAGCAGCATTAGGGCTCGGTTCACTATATCTCAGTTCCGGCCAGAGCGCCCGCGCCGATGATTGGGGCTGCCAGGTTATCCTGTGCTTATCCAATCCCGGCGGCCCGACGGAATTTGCCGAATGCCGACCTCCGATCCAAAAGCTTTGGCGTTGGCTTGCAAAAGGTCGGTCGTTCCCCACCTGCAGCGGCGTCGGGTTTCAGAGCTCGCGCCCCCGCTATGATCCCCTTTACTGCAACGAGGGCTATCGCCTGACAGGCGGCTATGGCCCGCGCGGTCAGGATGCGACCTGCGTGTCGACGTCGATGCAGGTCGTCGACAACGCCATGTGCCGGCGAGACCGTGACGGGGGGAGGGGAGGTGATGCCTCAGTCTCCTCAGCCCGCTGGCAATGGGACAACGGGCGCCAGCAGTGCATGGCCTATACCATTTCCCGCCCGCTCATACGCGAGAAACCCCGCTACATCGATGTTACCATCGAGGGTGTCGGCAAGCAGAGGGTCTGGTTCTAATCATGCCCATCGTCTTTGCTGATCTTGCGCAGACCTGCGCGCCCTTTGTTGCGTCCGAAACACTGGCCGGCGTCGCCAGCCTCGAAAGCCGTTTCGCGCCCTTCAACATCCGCATCAACAGCGACCTGCCCCTCAAAAAGCAGCCCGCCACGAAGGCCGAGGCGATCGAAACTGCCACGACACTCGCGGCCGACCACCAGGATATTCAGCTTGGCCTCGGGGGGATCGGCCTGGATGACCTGAGTAAGATGAGGCTCTCCATTTCCGACGCATTCGATCCGTGCCTCAACCTGAAAGCCACGGCAACGTTGCTTGACGGCTACTATCGCCTCGCCGTCAAGGCCGGCGCCGACGAGGCCCGGGCCGAGCAGGTAATGCTGCAGTCTTTCTACGGCCGCGACGATCCGTCGGTCGGCGCCATGGTCAACTACGACGACGAGGTTCGACGTGCCATCGACAGATTGAAGCCGACGATCGCCACGCTGACGATCGGCGGCGCGGCTGCGGTCGAGAGCGACGAAGCCGCTCCGCCATCAGCGGACATCGTCGCCGAAGTGGTCGCTGAGAATTCCGCCGAGGTGACCTCCACCGGCTCGACCGCGCCATCGTGGGACGTCTTCAACGCCCGGCGTCGGTCCTCGATCCTCGTTTTCCAGAACAAGCATGGAGCAGAATGAAATGATCCTTAGCCCCCGTACCCGCTCGGTCGCAGCTTCCGCCACTATGGCGACCGCTATCGTCGTGGCCTTGGCCCAACCGGCCTTTGCTCAGGCGGCCGGCATCGAGACGATCCTACAGAATGTGGTCGATCTCTTGCAGGGCAACATCTTCCGGCTGTTCGCCACCATCGCAGTGATCTTGATCGCCCTTGCCTGGATGTTCGGATACATGGACCTCAGACGCGCCGGCTATTGGATCGTCGGTATTGGCGTGATCGCTGGCTCCTCCGAACTCGTCAGCACCATCGTCGGGAGCTGACCGGATGTCGACATCGCGTCCGGTTCTCGAGGAAGACACGCTGTTCATCGCCTGCACCCGGCCGGCGATGTTCGCGGGCGTGACGATGGAGGCCATGGGCATCAACGTCATGGCGACGACGATCTTCTATCTCGCCGCCGGCTCCGTCGCCTACGCCCTTGTCGGCGTGGTGTTTCATTTCCTGTTCCGCGCGCTCGTCAAGCACGACCACAACATGTTCCGCATCGTCGTCGCCTGGGTCGAGACGCGTGGCCGATCGCGGAACACATCTCATTGGGGCGGAACGTCGATCTCGCCGCTGAGGCTTTCGCGCCATTTTGACGAAAGGGATCTCGGTTTTGCCTAGTGTCGCAACGATCAAGACGCGGGAGCTCGGTCCCGAAACCTTCATTCCTTATGTGCGCCATGTCGATGACGTGACGATCGCCCTGGAGTCGCGGGCGTTGATGGTGGTGATCGCGCTCGAAGGTGTCTCGTTCGAGACCGCGGACGTTCTCGATCTCAATGCTTTGCATCGGGACCTCAACACCCTGCACCGAAACATTGCCGACGAGCGCCTTGCGCTTTGGACGCACCTGATCCGCCGGCGCGACAACAGCTATCCCGATGGCACCTTCACCGCGCCGTTCTCCGTCGCGCTCAACGAAAAATATCGCGAACGCATGGTTCGTGAAGACCTGTTTCGAAACGACCTCTACCTCTCCGTCGTCTGGTCGCCGCCGCGCGACCCCGCCGAAAGGGCGGCGAAGCTGCTTTCGCGCCTCGGCAGGGCGCTCCGATCGGGCGTTGAGCTTGACGAGGAGGCCCTGAAGCAACTCCTAGACAAGGTCATCGACATCACGGCGGGCTTGAAGCGGTTCGAGCCGAGGGTCCTCTCCCTCTACGAACATGACGGGTTGATGTTTTCCGAGCCCAGCGAAGTTCTCCACGAGCTGGTCGGTGGGAGATGGGAGCCGGTTCCGCTCACCGAGGGCCGCATCGCCTCGGCGATCTATTCCGACCGCGTCATCGTAGGCCGCGAAACGATCGAAATCCGCCACGAGGCCGAGAGCCGGTTCGCCGGCATGCTGAGTTTTAAGGAATACCCGGCCACCACCCGACCCGGCATGTTGGACGGTGTTTTGACCAGCCCGTTCGAACTGATCCTGTCGCAGTCCTTCTCTTTCGTCTCCAAGGCCGATGCTCGGACCATCATGGGCCGCAAGCAGAACCAGATGCTCAGCAGCGGCGACAAGGCGGCGTCGCAGATCGAAGAACTCGACGGCGCCATGGACGATCTGGAGTCAAACCGGTTCGTTCTTGGCGAACATCATCTCTCGCTCGCGGTGTTCGCGCCATCGGTGAAGGGACTGACAGACCATCTGGCCAAGGCTCGCGCGAGCTTAACCAATGGCGGCGCTGTCGTTGCGCGTGAGGACCTCGGCCTGGAAGCGGCATGGTGGGCGCAGCTCCCTGGCAATTTCCGCTTTCGTGCCAGGTCAGGTGCGATCACCTCGCGCAATTTCGCAGCGCTCTCGCCTTTCCATTCCTATCCGACCGGCCATAAGGACGACAATGAATGGGGTCCAGCGGTCGCGCTTTTGAAAACAGCGTCCGGATCGCCCTACTATTTCAATTTCCATTACGGCGATCTCGGCAACACCTTCATCTGCGGCCCGTCGGGCGCCGGCAAGACGGTGTTGCTCAATTTCATGCTGTCGCAGCTCGAGAAGCATGATCCGCATGTCGTTTTCTTCGACAAGGACCGGGGGGCCGATCTCTACGTCCGCGCCGCCGGCGGAGCCTACCTCCCCCTCAAGAATGGAATGCCTACCGGCTGCGCTCCCCTCAAGGCCCTCCATCTGACGCCCGAAAACAAGGTGTTCCTAGCGCGCTGGATCGGAAAGCTCGTCGGGTCGGGGACACGAGAATTGTCGGTCACCGAGTTGCGCGACATTGCTGCTGCGATCGACGGCCTTGCCGACCTGCCGGCGGATCGCCGCACGATAGGCGCGCTCCGGACCTTCCTCGACAACACCAACCCCGAAGGCATCGCCGCTCGGCTCCGTCGGTGGGAGAGGGGAGGGCCGCTCGGCTGGGTCTTCGACAACGTCATCGAGGACATCGGTTTTGGAGAATTCGGCGTTGGCGGAAAGATGGTCGGTTACGACATGACCGATTTCCTCGACAACGAGGAAATCCGCACGCCCCTGATGGCCTATCTCTTCCATCGCGTCGAGCAATTGATCGATGGCCGGCGGATCATCATCGTCATCGACGAATTCTGGAAGGCTCTGCAGGACGAAGGCTTCCGGGATCTCGCCCAGAACAAGCTGAAGACGATCCGCAAGCAGAACGGTCTCATGCTGTTCGCCACGCAGAGCCCACGTGACGCGATCAATTCACCGATTGCCCACACGATCATTGAGCAATGCCCGACGCAGATTTTTCTGCCCAACTCGCGCGGCAGCCACGCGGACTATGTCGAGGGCTTCAAGCTGACCGAGCGCGAATACGAACTGATCGCGCGCGAACTCTCCGTGGAGAGCCGACGGTTCGTCCTGAAGCAGGGGCACAACAGCGTCGTTGCAGAACTCAATCTCAACGGCTTCGACGACGAACTCGCCATCCTCTCCGGGCGAACAGCCAATGTCGAGCTCGCGGATGCGATCCGCTCGGAGGTCGGTGGCGGTCAAGCGGACTGGCTTCCCATTTTCCAACAGCGAAGGAGTGCCAGCTGATGGTTACGAACAGACTGCACGGCGCAGCGGTGGCCGCGATGATGATCTTCTCGGCCGGCACGGCCGCGGGACAGGGGATTCCCGTGATCGACCAGACGGCGATCTTGAAGCACATCGAGAGCATCGCGCAGCTGAAATCCCAACTGGACGCGCTCCATCAGCAGATCGAGCAGGCGCAGCAGCTCTATGGCTCGCTCAACAAGCTCACCGACATGGCCGACGTCGCAAGCGTTTTGAACGATCCTGCTATTCGGAAAGCGCTGCCGTCGGATTTCGCCGCTATCGAGGGTCTGCTCAAGGGGAATGGGTCAGGCGTCTTCGGCCAGTCCGCATCGAAATTTCTCGAAGGCAATTCCAGCTATCGGACGGACGCTGACGATTTCTACGCGAAGGAGCTGTCGCGGATCCAGAACCAGAATGCCGGCCAGATGAGCCTTGGCCAGCAGATATACGACGCCGCGACGAAACGGATCGATGGTATCGATGAGCTGCGCGAGAAAATCTCCTCGGCCAGCGACGCCAAGGAAATTGCCGACCTGCAGGCGCGCCTTCAGGCCGAGCAGGCGTTCCTTCAGACGGATGTGCTGCGGATGGAGGGACTGCAAATGGTCCAGCGCGCGCAAGCCCAGGTCGATGAGCAGCGCAAGGCCGAGGACTGGCGCCAGCGCATGGATTCCATGAAGGCGGCGCTGCAATGATGCGGTTTGCCATCGTGGCTCTGCTCTTCGCCCTAGCCGGGTGCTCCGGCGAGACGGAGAGGACCTATTCCGTCGACGAGCTGACTGCGGACGAGGCGCTGCTCGACCGTATCCTGTCGGAATGCCGCAACAATCCGGGCGACGAGCGTGACACGGCCAATTGCGTGAACGCAGAGGCGGCAGACGGCAAGCTGCGCCTCCAGAAGATGCGCAAAGCGTTGGGGAATTGACGCCATGTATCAGGTGTTCGAGTTTATCGATGGACAGTTCAAGCAGCCGTTGGAGACGTTCGTTTCCGATGGAACGTCGAACATCGCAGAGTGGGTCACCGGCCCGCTGACCGCGGCGGTCACCCTCTATATCGTGCTCTACGGCTATCTCGTGCTGCGCGGTTCGGTATCGGAACCGGTCCTTGAATTCGTCTTCCGGGCAATCAAGCTCGCCATCATCGTAATGCTGGTGAAGAACGCCGGCGAGTACCAGACCTATGTGACAAACATCTTTTTCGAGGTTTTGCCGCGCGAGATCGCGCAGGCCCTGAACACAGGTACGACGCCGAACGCCAGCACCTTCGATAGCCTGCTCGACAAAGGACAGGCGTCAGCAACGGACATCTGGAAGCGGGCCTCCTGGCCGATGGATGTCGTCACCGGTGTCGGCGGCATGATGGTCATCGGCGTCAGCTTCCTCGTCGCCGGCATCGGCTATGTGGTCTCGCTTTACGCCCGGCTGGCACTTGCCATTGTGCTCGCCATGGGCCCCATCTTCATCGCGCTCGCCATGTTCCAGTCGACGCGACGTTTCACAGAGGCCTGGATCGGGCAATTGGCGAACTTCGTTATCCTGCAGGTCCTCGTCGTTGCGGTGGGCGCACTGCTTATCTCCTGCCTCGATTCCGCCTTCACTGCGATCGACGCCTACACTGACGTCCTGATGCGGCCGATCGCCCTCTGTGCCATCGGCATCGCCGCCCTCTATGTCTTCTACCAACTTCCCGGAATTGCATCGGCGCTCGCCGCCGGCGGCGCATCGCTGACCTACGGCTACGGCGCCGCGCGGGATGCTCACGAAAGCACGCTCGCCTGGGGTGCGTCGCATACCTTCCGCGCGGTCGGTCGCGGCGCCCGCGCCGTTGGTCGAACCTTTAGCTCGAAAGGCGCTGGCTCTTGACGCTTTTCGGACCAACAGGAAAAGGGCATTTCTACAATGACTAGGTTTTTTCCGCTGCTTGCCATGGCGGCCGTCCTCGGCGGCTGCGCATCGCTGACCTATCCCCTGCCGAAATGTGATGGCTATTCGCGCCGGCCCCTCAATCGCTCGATGTGGGAATGGGAGGACGAGCGAAACCTGAAATCCAGCCGGTCGGAGACAAGATCATCGACCTCGGCCACGCCCTATGTCGAGCAGGCCCAGGAGCCCGCGGCTTTTGCCCATCTCGATATCGACGGCTCGCATCGCCGTTGCGCGGGGTGAGGACATGGTCGAAACAGAAAACTTGAAGAGCTATTTCGAGAAGGCGCGTCGTTTCGACCAGGATCGGATGATCGAGATCGAGAGGTCGAACCGCATCGCCTGGTCGATCGCGATCGCCGCCGGCGTGGTCGCTGCGGTCTCCGTGTTCGCGGTGGCCGGGTTAACGCCACTCAAGACCGTGGAACCGTTCGTCGTCCGCGTCGACAATTCGACTGGCATCGTTGATGTGGTCTCCGCGCTGACGTCAACGGCGGGCACCTACGATGAGGCGGTGACCAAGTATTTTGCGGCGAAGTATGTGCGCGCCCGCGAGGGTTATGTCTGGAGCGAGGCGCAGGAGAATTTCAGGACGATCGCGCTCCTCTCCACGCAGGCCGAGCAAGATCGGTTCGCCGCCGTCTATCGCGGCAGCAATCCGGAGTCGCCGCAGGTCATCTACGGTCGCTCTGCGACGGCGAGGATCAACATCGCGTCGATCTCGCTGATCAACCAGAACGTAGTCTCGGTCCGCTACATGCGCACCGTCACGCGGGGCGATGAAGTCCGCACGACCCATTGGGTCGCGTCCCTGACGTACTCGTATGCCAACGCGCCCATGTCCTCGACGGACCGGCTTGTAAACCCCCTCGGCTTTGCGGTCAGCGAGTACCGCGCCGATCCGGAGGCGATCAATTGATACGAAAGACATTTCTTCTCGCGGTCCTCTTCACCGGAGCCGCCTCGATCGCCCATGCCTTGGAGATCCCGCGCGGCGCTTCGCAGGATAGCCGTGTCCGCTTCGTGAATTATCAGCCCTACAACATCACCAAGATAGTTGGCTCGCTACGCTCTTCCGTGCAGGTCGAGTTCGCGGCGGACGAAGAGATCGCCCATGTCGCGCTGGGCAACAGCGTGGCCTGGGAAGTGGCGCCGGCCGGCAACATCCTCTTTCTGAAGCCACGCGAAAAGCAGCCGGTCACCAACATCTCTGTCGTAACGTCCCGGCGCGACGGCTCGACACGGAGCTATCAGATGGAGCTGACCGTGCGCGACGGAACCGTCGAGGTCGGCCAGAACACGTATTTCTATGTAAAGTTTCGATATCCGGGTGATGAGGCCGAGCTGCGCCGGCAGCAGGCGGCGGCACGCGCACTCGCCGCCCAGGCGAAGGAGGCCGACAATGTGCTGGCGCTCCATGAAGCCTATGGTCCACGCAATTGGCGTTATTCGGCACAGGGGTCTCAGTCGCTCGAACCGCAGAGCGTTTACGACAATGGCAAGATCACAACCTTCGCCTTCGTCGGCAATCAGGAAATGCCGGCGATCTATATCGAGAACTCCGATGGCTCGGAGAGCCTGGTGCCGAAGTCAGTCGACGGCAATCTCGTCATGGTCCACGCGATCAGCCGCAAATTCATCCTGCGCCGCGGCAAGGACGTCCTGTGCGTCTTCAACGAGGCGTATGACCGGGTTGGCATCAATCCCGACACCAACACGACATCGCCCTCGGTCGAGCGCATCGTGAAATCCGATCCAGCGGCGCAATAGGGGAGGGAGAACGATGGTACAGGAAGAGGATACCCGCATCCCCGGCGAACGCGCCGAGACGGTCACCGCCAGGCGAATAGACAGCAATCCCGTTCTCAAGCGCGGCGCGGTGGCGCTCGCCGTCGTGGCGTTTGTCGGTTTTGCGATCTGGTCGACTTCAGGAAACAGGAGCAAGGACGATCGGACGCAACCCGAGCGGGTCGTCATTCGGCAGACCAACACCTTCGAGCCCGCCAAGGAGAAAGTCGAGCCCGTTCAGGCCGTCCCGGAGGTGAAGCTGCCAACGCCGGTTGTCGAGCCTGTTGCCGAGGAGAAAGACGAACTGCTCGATTCCGCGCGGCGCGCGCCTGTCATGGCCTATAGTGGAGGTCAGAAAAATGCTTCGTCCCGCCGGGAAACCAATGACCAGATAGCGCCGATCGACAGCAATTTCGTCCCCATGGACAACAGCATGATGGGCCAGAATCAATCGAACAGCGATCAGCAAAAATTTGATGGTCTATTGCGACCAACGCGTCTTCAAGGCTCGCGCGCTGGAACGCTCGGCAATCGGGATTTCATCGTTGCCATGGGGACATCTATCCCATGCGTGCTGGAGACGGCGCTGGCTTCGGATCAGCCCGGCTTCACCAGTTGCGTGGTCAATCGCGACGTCCTCTCCGACAATGGCAGGGTCGTCCTGATGGAGAAAGGCACGCAGGTCGTTGGCGAATATCGGGGCGGCCTGCAGCGGGGGCAAAACCGATTGTTCGTTCTGTGGAATCGGGCGAAGACGCCTAAAGGCGTGATCGTCACCCTCGCGTCGCCGGCCACAGACGCCCTCGGACGCGCGGGCGTCGATGGCTATGTCGACACCCACTGGTGGGAGCGTTTCGGAAGCGCCTTGCTCTTGTCGATCGTCGGCGACGCGACCAGCTATGCAAACAGCCGCCTGCAAGACAGCGAAGTCGATGCACAGAACACCACGAGCGCTGGCCAGCAGGCCGCGGCCATCGCGGTCGAGCAATCGATCAACATTCCACCGACATTGAACAAGCACCAGGGAGAGGTCGTGTCGATCTTCGTGGCCCGCGATCTAGACTTCTCCGGCGTTTACCGGCTCCGCGTTACCGAACCGAGGAATCGCATCCTCGATCGGGCGGTGCTGGGCGACTTCGCGCCGGATTCGAAGCTGGTGACAAAATAGGGGAGGGGGCAGATGACGGAGGGAACCGACGCGGGCGTCGTTCGCGAGTTGTTGTCGCCAATCACGATGTTCCTCGAAGACAAATCACTGTATGAAGTGATCATCAATCGGCCCGGGCAGGTGCTGACGGAGGGCCCCGGGGGGTGGCGGACCTATGCCGCGCCGGAGCTGACCTTCGAAAAGCTGATGCGCCTTGCTCGGGCCGTGGCCAGCTTCTCCCATCAATCTATCGACGAGCGGCAGCCGATCCTGTCGGCGACCCTTCCTGGCGAAGAGCGAGTACAGATTGTCATCCCACCGGCAACTTTGAAAGGCACGGTTAGCATCACGATCCGCAAGCCTTCTTCCGTCGATTTCACTCTTGAGGATCTGGAGAAAAGAGGTTTCTTTTCCGCGCTCCAGTGCGTTCGTACCCCGGTCGCTGACCAGAACATCGAACTGCTGGAAGTGTACCGTTCAGGAAGTCACATGGAGTTTTTACGTAGAGCGGTCATTGCCCGCCAGAATATAATAATCTCTGGCGCGACGGGGTCGGCCAAGACGACCCTTTCCAAGGCCCTGATTAAGCATATTCCCCATAACGAGCGGGTAATCTCAATCGAAGATACGCCCGAATTGTTCATCCCGCAGCCCAACCATGTCCGTCTATTCTACTCGAAGGGCGGGAAAGGGCTCTCCGGGGCGGGGCCACGGGAGCTCTTGGAATCGTGCTTACGCATGCGGCCTGATCGTATCCTTCTGCAAGAACTACGGGACGGGACCGCGTTCCACTACATTCGAAATGTGAATTCCGGGCACCCTGGTTCGATCACAACAGTACACGCTGCCTCAACCGACTTGGCGTTCGAGCAACTAACGCTACTTGTAAAGGAATCGGAGGCTGGCCGCGAAATGGAACGCTCCGATATCCGTTCGTTACTCGACGCATCCGTAGATATCATCGTTCAGTGCAAGCGCATCGGTGGAGAATTTCGTGCTGTCGAACTGTACTATAATGAGGCGGTGCGAAAGTCGACCGCGGAGGCGGCGGCATAGTCTCCATCCGATAAAACTCGGCCATCTCATTTCCTTCTGCAACGCGCACAGAAGGGCGTGGAGTATGTTTCCATGGTCTTATATTTGAAGGTGCGTCTGGTTGTTTCGGAAGGGATGACGAAGCGGTAGGCGGCGATCATTCCAATATCTCGCGCGATACGTTCAGTAACATGGCGTCGTATGTGACCTCGCCCGGTTATCAGCGCCGGTCACCGATCCGGCGTCCGAAGTTGGATGCGTTTGTTTCAACCATCTTCCGTTGGCGCGATGAGGCATGGAGATGCCGCGTAAGCAACGGCACACCGCGCAGCGTGTTTGACCATCTGCGTGAGAAGTGCGGGCTCACCGGCGGCTCACTATCATCAAGGATTGTATGCGCGAGCGGGATCAGCGGCGCTAGGAAGTCTTCATGCCGGTGTCGCACCCGCCCTGAGGTGCGCGGCGAGCTTTCGGCCGGCGGCTTTGTCGGCTTCCTGCTGCTGATCGGCGTACTCTTCCGGCCGATCGACAAGATCAACTCGATCATCGAGACCTATCCGAAGGGCATTGCCGGCTTCACGCGCTACACGCAGTTCCTTGACACCGAGCCCGACATCAGGGACCGCGAGGATGTCCGGGAGGTCGGGCGGCTCGCCGGCGATATCGAATACCGCGCCGTCGGCTTCGGCTATCGCACCGAGCGGCCGCTCTTCGGCGGGCTGGACCTTTCCGTGCGGGCGGGTGAGACGATCGCCTTCGTCGGCCCGTCGGCCCGTCGGGCGCCGGCAAGACGACGATCTATTCGCTGCTGCCGCGCTTCGACTACATCGAAATGTTCTACAACCCGAAACGCAAACACGTCAGGAACGGAATGCTGTCGCCCGTAGAGTTCGAGAAACAGCAGAAAATCTAACCCGGGGGTGCCTACGAAACTCGGGACTATTCAGGGTTCATCCCACTTCTGGTTTAATTGCTTTCAAGATCGAATAGACATGCTCACCTAAAACAGCACATTACCGAGAGAAAGTTCTCGAAGAGCCGTGGCGATATTGGTGACAAGCGCTTCCTTGTTCGGGCCTTGGTCGGGATAGCGGGTCATGTTGTCCCCGTTGTGCATGAACACATAGCCGCCACGGCCGGTCGTCGTCGGATATTGCCAGAGCCAATCGGCCGGCTTCGGATCGCTCGGCGGGCCGATATCCGTCAGCCAGATCGCCCCGGGCGGTGGGTCGGTCCATCCGCGCGCATATTGGCCGAAGATCCCCTGCCAGCCGTCGAAGCCTTCTCCGAGGTCATCGAAGATCGCAAAACGATCGTTGCGCACGCGCACCCTGATATTGCTGAACGGCCGGGGCGAAACGGCGTGGAAGGGCGCCATGAAGGGGAGCCACGGCTGGCAGGGTTCTGCGCAGATGATCAGGTTTCCGCCGCGCTCCAGAAACGCCAGGAGATCGGATGCCCGGCTCTTCAGGAAGAATTCGTCATGGCTGCTC
>QFCS01000412.1_pt1 | contig 90808 bp, 86 predicted proteins | sample 3576561 | NCBI WGS metagenome assembly QFCS01 | reverse complement strand
TCGTCGACCGCGACGTCGATGCCAAGGGCCAGGATTCGGGCCCGGTGTTCAGCGACGAGGAACTGGAAGACGCGTAAGACGCGGATTTCCAGCGACACAGGATCAAGGGCGGCGTCCGAGAGGATGGCCGCCCTTTTCTTTTGGGTCGAAGGCAAGGCTGCTTTGGGGTGGGAAGCAACCCCTTCCCAACTTTCGTCATTCCCGCGAAAGCGGGAACCCGGAGTGGGGTCAGCCGACGCACGCTCTGGGTTCCCGCTTTCGCGGGAATGACGAAGATAAGAGATGCTGCGCGCGACTTTCAGGCTCTCGTCATCCCGGACTTGATCCGGGATCCATCCGCTCGGCGCCGGATGAATGGATCCCGGATCAAGTCCGGGATGACGATGTAAGGTAAGTCCGCAATCGGTCGAGACCGGCCATTACCGAAAAAAGCCGCCGCTTGACATTACATCCCTTTCATCAGATATTTCTGTTATGACAGAAATTATCGAGCATACGGCAAAACTGTCCCCTGCCGCCACCGAGTTCATTCTCCACTGGGGCAATCTCGGCAGCCAATGGGGCGTCAACCGGTCGGTGGCGCAGATTCACGCGCTGCTCTTCGTCAGCGACCGCGCGCTGCATGCCGAGGAGATCGCCGATCTGCTCGGGCTCGCGCGCTCGAACGTCTCCAATTCGATCAAGGAACTGCTTGGCTGGCGATTGATCGAGCGCGTGCCGTTGCTCGGCGACCGGCGCGACCATTTCGCCGCCGAAAAGGACATATGGGAAATGGTCACCCGCATCGCGGCGGGCCGCAAGGCACGCGAGGTCGACCCGGCCGAGGCGGCGCTGAAAGCCTGCGTCGCGCGCGCCGCGACCGACCCCGACCTCAGCGCCGACGCGAAAGCCCGGCTCAGCGAGATGCTCGATTTCGTGACGGTGATGAGCCGCTGGCACGACGAGATGCTGCATGTGCCGAAACCCGCGCTGATGCGGCTGATCAAGCTCGGCGCCGGGGTAACGAAGCTGATCAACTGGCGACCCGGCAAGGGCAGAAACGCCGGCTAGGAGACGGAAGATGGCGAGCAGACGAAAGAAAGCGATCGAAGCCTATACGCCCCTTCCGCCCCGTTCGTGTCGAGCGACGTCGAGACACCCTGCAGACGGGCTCCTCGCCGACGGGTGTCTCGACGTCGCTCGACACGAACGGGATATGAAGGACTGCAATCCCCTCACCGATTATCGCTTCCGCCGCCTCGTCCCGTCGCATGACTGGGCCGCGCTTCCCGATGACGTCCGCCGCCGTTTCTCCAAGCGCCTCGCGGGTCAGAGCGTCGCGACCTACAGCGGCGAGATCGTCCGGACGCGGCTCTCCCGCATCGGGTGGGTCCTTGCGCAGCTTTGCCGCCTGATCGGGGCGCCGCTGCCGGTGAATACGAGCGGTCCGGCGCCCGCCGCGGTGATGGTGAGCGAGGACAAGGCCAGCGGCGGGCAAATCTGGACGCGCATCTATGGCCGCGCGCGCACCTATCCGCAGGTCATTCACAGCGCCAAGCGCTTCGCGGGCGCGACCGGGCTGGAGGAGCATATCGGCGGCGGCTTCGGCATGGCGCTGACCGTCCGCGCCGAGGCCGAAGCGCTGATTTTCACCTCCGACCATTATTTCTGGCATGTCAAAGGCCTGCGCCTCCGCGTGCCGCGCTGGCTGGCGCCGGGCGAAACGGTGGTGACGCACCGGCATCTCGCGCCCGGACGCTTCGCTTTCGACCTTCAGGTCACCCATCCCCTGTTCGGCGAATTGCTGAGCCAGCACGCATTGTTCCGCGATGGCTGACGGCCCGGTCATCCTCTTCGACGCCGAATGCGTCCTCTGTTCCGCCAACGCCCGGTTCGTGCTCCGCCACGATCGCGCGGGGCTGTTCCGGCTCGCGTCGATCCAGGGCGCGGCCGGCGCGGCGATGGCGCGGGCACACGGACTCGACCCGCGCGACCCGGTCAGCCTGCTCGTCGTCGATGGTGCGGCGGTGCGCCGCGACAGCGACGCCATCCTCTTCATCTATGAAAATCTCGGCTGGCCGTGGCGGTCGGCGGCGATCTTCCGCCTCGTCCCGTCCTCGCTGCGCGATCCGCTCTACCGCTGGGTCGCGCGCAACCGCTACCGCCTGTTCGGCAAGCGCGCGATCTGCTGGGTCGCGCCGTCCGAATATCGCAGCCGCATCCTGCCATGAACGGACGCGCCATGAAGATATTGATTCTCGGCGGTTATGGCGTGTTCGGCGGCCGCCTCGCCGAACTGCTCGGCGACCGCGCCGACCTCGAGCTGTTGATCTGCGGCCGCGACCGCCAGCGCGCCGAGGCCTTTTGTGCCGCCTATCGCGGGCAGGCACGCGCAATCCCCGTCGCGCTCGACCGGCGCGTGATCGCCACCGCGCTCGCGGCGCACACGCCCGACCTCGTCGTCGACGCCTCGGGACCGTTTCAGGATTATGGCGCCGATCGCTATCGGGTCGTCGAGGCGTGCATCGCGGCTGGCGTCGATTATCTCGACTTCGCCGACGCCGCCGATTTCGTGTTCGGCATCCCCCGCTTCGACGCGGCGGCGAAAGCGGCGGGCAGCTTCGTCATCTCGGGCGTCAGCAGCTTTCCCGCGCTGACGGCCGCCGTCCTGCGGGAGATGGCGAAGACGATGGATATTCGCACGCTTGAGGGCGGCATCGCCCCCTCGCCCTTTGCGGGCATCGGCCTCAACGTCATGCGCGCGGTGGTCGGCTATGCCGGCGCGCCGGTGAAGCTGCGCCGCGGCGGCCGGGACGGCTTCGGCACCGGCCTGGCCGAAAGCCTGCGCTTCACCGTCGCGGTGCCGGGGCGGCTGCCGCTCCGCAACATCCATTTCTCGCTCGTCGATGTCCCCGACCTGCAGGTGCTGCCGCCCGCCTATCCCGGATTGACCGACATCTGGATGGGGGCGGGGCCGGTGCCCGAAATCCTGCACCGCATTCTAAACCTGCTCGCGAAAGCGCGCGCAACTTTTCGCCTGCCATCGCTCGCACCCTTTTCGCGGCTCTTCTACGCGGTTCTCAACCGGATGAAGTTCGGCGAGCATCGCGGCGGCATGTTCCTGCGCGCGCGTGGCCTTGCCGATGGCCGCGCGGTCGAGCGAAGCTGGCACCTGCTCGCCGAGGGCGACGGCGGACCCTATATTCCATCGATGGCGGTCGAAGCGATCGTCCGCAAATTGCTCGCGGGCGAGCGTCCACACGCCGGCGCCCGCTCCGCAATCGAGGCGCTGACCCTCGCCGACTATGACGCGCTGTTCGCCAGGCGCTCGATCCACACGGGCTTTCGCGAAGAACAGCCCGGCGCGCCGATCTACCGGCGGATATTGGGAACCGCCTTCGACCAGCTTCCGCCGCGCGTTCGCGCGTTGCACGACAGCACGGCGCCGCGCGCATGGAGTGGCGAGGCACGCGTCGAGCGCGGACGCGGGCTGCTGGCCCGCCTCGCCGCTGCGATTGTGGGCTTTCCAAAGGCCGCCGACGCGGTGCCGGTCACCGTCACCTTCACCCCCAAAGGCACCGCCGAACGCTGGACGCGCAACTTTGGCGGCAAGAGCTTCGCGTCGCTGCAATCGGCGGGCACGGGGCGGAACGACTATCTGCTCGTCGAGCGCTTCGGCCCCGCGGCCTTTGCGATGGCGCTGGTCGTCGACGGCGACCGGCTGCTCCTTGTCCCGCGGCGCTGGACGCTCTTCGGCCTGCCGATGCCGCGCGCGCTGATGCCTGGCGGGCCGAGCTTCGAGACGGAGATCGACAGCAAATTCCATTTCAACGTCGAGATCAGGCTGCCGCTCGCCGGCCTGGTCGTCGCCTATCGCGGGGTGCTCGAACCAATGCGATATCCCTGAGGCCGGCACCAAATCCGCTTGCCCCGCCCTTTTCTATCCTTACAGTGCGGCGCACGAATATTACCCCGACGATGAGGATCGCCTTGCCATGCCCCGCACCCCTTTTCGCGCGCCGCTGGCGCTGGCCCTGCTGACGACCGCCCCCGGAGCCACCCACGCAGCCCCCCTCGCAGCCGATGCCGCGGCTGCCGCCGCACCCGCACCGGCGCTCGTCTATCCGGCCACCACGCGCGGCGACACGGTCGATCCGCAGTTCGGCGTCGATGTCGCCGACCCCTATCGCTGGCTGGAGGATGATGTCCGTGTCGACCCCAAGGTTGCGGCGTGGGTCGCGGCCGAGAACAAGGTCACCGACGCCTATCTGGCGGCGCTGCCGGGGCGCGAGAGCTTTCAGAAGCGAATGACCGAGCTTTATAATTACGAACGCTTCGGCCTGCCGCGCAAGGCGGGATCGCGCTATTTCTACAGCCGCAACGACGGGCTGCAGCCGCAGTCGGTGCTGTTCGTCCGCGACGGGCTGAAGGGCGAGGGCCGGGTGCTGATCGATCCCAACGGCTGGGCAAAGGACGGCGCCACCGCGCTCGCCGAATGGGAGCCGTCGGAGGACGGCACGCACCTGCTCTATTCGGTGCAGGACGGCGGCACCGACTGGCGCATCGTCCGCGTCAAGGACGTCGCGACCGGCGAGGATACCGGCGACGAAATCCGCTGGGTGAAATTCTCGGGGCTCGCCTGGGCGAAGGACGGCAGCGGCTTTTACTACTCGCGCTTCCCCGAACCGAAGGAGGGCGAGGCCTTTCAGTCGCTCAACGAAAATCACGCGGTCTATTTCCACCGGCTCGGCACCGCGCAGAGCGCCGACACGCTGATCCACGCGACCCCCGGCAAGCCGAAGCTCAACAACAGCGCCGAGGTGACCGACGACGGCAAATATCTGCTCGTCACCGGGTCCGAGGGCACCGACGAACGCTATGCGCTGACGCTTTATCCGATCGGCAAGAAGGGCGCGGGCAAGCCGATCACGCTCGTCGACGATTATGCGAACAATTGGGAATATGTCGCCAACCAGGGGACGCGCTTTACCTTTCTGACCAACAAGGACGCGCCGCGCGCGCGGCTCGTGTCGCTCGATATCCGCAAACCCGGCGAGCTCACCGAGCTGGTCGCGCAGCAGGAGGCGACCCTGGTCGGCGCGTCGCGCGTCGGCAATCGCATCATCCTCTCCTACCTCGGCGACGCGAAGTCGGAGGCCGAGATGGTCGGGCTCGACGGCAGGCCGATCTCGGCGATCCACCTCGCCGATATCGGGTCGGCGTCGGGCTTCGGCGGCAATCCGAAGGACCCCGAAACCTTCTATGCCTTTTCGAGCTTTGCGACCCCGACGACGATCTATCGCCTCGATACCGTCACCGGGAAGAGCGAGGTTTTCGCCGCGCCCAAGCTGACCTTCGATCCCAGGCAATTCTCGGTCGAGCAGCGCTTCTACAAGTCGAAGGACGGCACCGAAGTGCCGATGTTCATCGTCATGAAAAAAGGGCTCGACCGCTCGAAGGGATCGCCGACCCTGCTCTATGGCTATGGCGGCTTCAACATCTCGATGACGCCCGGCTTCTCCCCCACCAAGCTCGCGTGGATGGATGCCGGCGGCGTCTATGTCGTCGCGAACCTGCGCGGCGGCGGCGAATATGGCAAGGCGTGGCACGACGCCGGCCGGCTCGACAAGAAACAGAATGTCTTCGACGATTTCATCGCCGCGGGCGAATATCTGATCGGCGAAGGCATCACCGGCAAGGGCGAGCTCGCGATCGAGGGCGGCTCGAACGGCGGCCTGCTGATCGGCGCGGTGACCAACCAGCGCCCCGACCTGTTCGCCGCCGCGCTCCCCGCCGTCGGCGTGATGGACATGCTGCGTTTCGACCGTTTCACCGCGGGACGCTATTGGGTCGACGATTATGGCTATCCGTCGAAGGAGGCGGATTTCCGGAACCTTCTGTCCTATTCGCCCTATCACAATATCAAGGACGGCACCGCCTATCCGGCGATCCTCGTCACCACCGCTGACACCGACGACCGCGTCGTCCCGGGCCACAGCTTCAAATATACCGCCGCGTTGCAGCACGCGGACATCGGTCCCAAGCCGCACCTGATCCGCATCGAGACGCGCGCCGGCCACGGATCGGGCAAGCCGACCGACAAGATCATTGCCGAAGCGGCCGACAAATACGCCTTTGCCGCGAAATGGACCGGGTTGGCGGTCGAATAGACTGCGGGGCGGCGGCTGGTTGGCCGCCGCCACCAAGCTCGCTTATTTGGGAGGCAGGCGGTCGCGGATCTCGCCCAGCCGGTCGTTGATGCTGAAGATCACCATGTAGATCTCGATGACGATGCGCCAGACCAGCGCGCCGAAGCCGAGTGCGAGGATCGCGACCAGCAACATGCCGAGACCGGTCGCCGCCGAAAAGGACATCATCCTGATCGCACCGAGCATGGACATGAGGCAGGCGATCGCAATGCCGATCAGCCCCAGCCAATAGACGATCCTCAGGATCGTCGGCGCAACCATCTTGTCGAACTTGAAAAGATCACCGATTTCAAAACCGTTCATTATCTTCCCCCTTTACTCCGACACATACGCCGTGGCCCCTGCCCCGACGCCGTAGCGGAAGGTTGCATGTTTTCCGCCGAATAGGAAGCCCGGGCCGAAACCGGGGGAAGCGTGTTGCAAAAAGCAGGGCGGACGCCGACATAGGCGGCGCCATGTCCTATGCCCTGTCCTTCACCGCCACCGATCCCGCCGCGCTCTGGGCCGAGGTCGCCGAAGCCGCCGCAGCCCTCGTCGCCGGCGAGCCCGACGGCATCGCGAACATGGCGAATGTCGCGGCGCTGATCTGGCAGGCGATCCCCGATCTCAACTGGGCGGGCTTCTACCGCTTCGACGGCGCCGAACTCGTCCTCGGCCCCTTTCAGGGCAAGGCCGCGTGCATCCGCATCGCGCTCGACAAGGGCGTCTGCGGCGCCGCGGCGCGGCTTCGCGAAACCCAGCGCGTCGAGGACGTCTTCGCCTTTCCCGGCCACATCGCCTGCGACGCCGACAGCCGCAGCGAGCTTGTCGTGCCGATCGTCGCGGACGGGCGGCTGATCGGCGTGCTCGACCTCGACAGTCCGCACCCGTCGCGCTTCACCGCCGAGGACCAGGCGGGCGCCGAGGCGCTGGTCGGCAAGGTCGCGGCCGCGCTCGCCTCCTGATCCAAATTGGCCTGACCCAAATTGGCCTGACCCAAATTGGGACGCCAAACTCAGGGTTAACGGATTCGCGAAAATCGGCCCGATTTGCTAACAGGCTGTTAACCAATCGCTTGTCGTCGCCGTTGCTCGGCGACCGGCCGGGGTAGCAGGGAGTTGGGTATGCGGACGATTGTGCTTCTGGGCCTGGCGGCGGGAACGCTGCTGCTTGCGAGCCACGCGAACAGCGCCGAACCCACGGCCGACGAAACCCGGCTCGATTATGGCAGCCCGGCGGCGCCCGACGCGCGCGTCTATACCGGCTATCCCGACCGCGTCCCGAGCGAGGTCGACTATCGTCAGGTGAACGGCACCTATGATGCCGAGGGCCGCTGGACCGGCACCTGGAACGGCACCTATGAAGCGCCCGACGGCCGCCGCTACGACGGCAGCTATGAAGGGACGGTCGAGGGCCGGCCGGGCACCGCCTATCCGCCGCCGCCCGAATATGATCCGGCTTATCGCGGCCCCTATTATGGCGGCTATGACGCGCGGGATGCGGAGATGGCACGGCGCTGTGGCCGGGGGGGCACAGCGACCGGAGCGGTTGTCGGCGGGGTCGTGGGGGGCGTCGTCGGCAACCGTGTCGCCGGGCACGGCGACCGCACCGCGGGAACGCTGATCGGCGGCGGCCTCGGCGCGCTGGCCGGCGCCGCGGTCGGCAGCGCCTCCGACAAGAAGGCCTGCGACGAATGGTGGGCCGGCCGCGACCGCTATCGGCATGACGGATATCGGGGCGGCCCCTATTCCGGCGGCTATTATCAGGGCGGCTATGCCCAAGGCTATAGCTACGGCGGCTATGGCTATTACACGCCGGGCGTCGTCGTCACGACGATCATCCCCGGCGCACCGGTCGTGACCGAACGGGTCGTGACCAGCACCCGCACCTATTATGAGACCGTGCCGGTGCGCAAACGCACGGTCGCCAAGCGCAAATGGAAGCCGCGGCCCAAGCCACGCTGCGCCTGCTGATTGCCCGGACAGGTCTGGTCGACTCATCTGGTCCCGGAAGGCCCGTCGTCCCTCAGGATGGCGGGCCTTTCGCTTCGTCGCGCCCTGAGGTCGGTTCAGCGCCGCGAAAGCATGGATCGCCTAAAGCGGCATGATGGCGGGCCGGATCGTCCTGGACCCCGCGCGTGGGAGTGCCCTCTCGATGCGTAAATTGACCAGCTTTGCGACCGCGACGGCGATCATCCTGTCCTCGGTGGCCGCGGTTCCCGCCGAAGCGCGCGGCCGCTATGGCCATGGCGGCTGGGGCTATCGCGACCGCGATCATATCAGCACCGGCGAGGTAATCGGCGGCCTGCTGGTCCTCGGCACCATCGCCGCGGTGATCGGCGCCGCGAGCAAGGAAAAGGCCCAGCCCCGCGACCGCGACTATCCCTATGAGCCGCCCTATCGCGAGCCGCGCCAGGATGCGCCGAACTACGAACCGCAGGGCAATGACGACGGCGGCGCCTATGGCAGCGGCACCACCGAGGTTCGCCCCTATGGAAACGGCGAGGCCGAAGCCCGCGCCTCCGACGCGTGCAGCTGGGCGGTCGAAGGCGAGATGGGTGACGACGCGCGTGTCGACAGCATCACCGGCACCGAACCGAACAATGGCGGCTGGTATGTGACCGGCACCGCCTCTCGGCTCGGCGGCGAAGTGCAGAGCTTCGGCTGCAGCTATCGAAACGGCCGGGTCGTCGACGTCAGTTTCGGTTAGGATCGAAACCGATCCATATCTTCGTCATCCCCGCGAAGGCGAGACAAGCTGCGTTATCAATCGGCCGTGGTCGGGTCTGTAGTTGCCCTGACCAAATCAAGGATGTCCATGAGCGAGCCGCGGAGCCCTTGCGTTAGGATGCCGCAGCCACCTCGACATAGAGGCCGGGGGCCGTCAGTTCGTCCTGGGGCGGATGAGGTCAAGTCTCCGCGTCCACGGGTCGCCGCCAGATCGCGCGACGCCGTCCGACGCGAAATCCATGACCTCGCCGGGGCTGAAACGTGGCCAGTCCGTTAGGCGGGGGGCGTTGGGGTTGCCGCTTTTCACGAAATTGACCACATAGGCGTTGATCGTGCGCGCCATGGCGCGGTCGGTCGCGGTCGTCGCCGGGCCGTATTTGGTCGCGACGGTGTCCAGGAAGAAGGGAATGTCGCTCGCGTGCGCCGCGCCCTTCGACCCGGCCCGCGATTGTTCGGCGACATAGGAAAAGCGGTAGTGATAGGCGGGCGCCCCCGCCGCCGCGACGCGTCCGGCGACGTAGCGCGCCGGCTCGATCATGAAGCGGTCGCCGCCGATCTTCAGCATCAGGTCGAGAAAAGGGGCATCGCCGGCGGGATCGTAGAGCGCGCGTGCGCCGGCGGCTTCGGACCCGAAAATCGCGAACAGATCGTCCTTCGAAGCGGCGGGCACGAAGCCGATGTCGGCGCTGGTCGCGCCGATCATCACCGGCACAGGTGCCTGCGCGCCGCGATCGAACATCGCCTCGACGCTGCCGTTCAGCGTCACGCCGTCGTTGAACGGCCCCGACCAGGTCGGCGCGGGCGACGGCGGCGCGAACAGGCTGGCGAGGTTCAGCCCCGCGACGATGCGATCGGCGGGCAGGCCGCGCAGCGCCGCCAGCGCGGTTGCGTCCGTCCCCTCGACCCCGACGCTCTTGGCGAAATTGAGCCCGATCGTCTCGGCCGACGCTGCTCGCCGAGGCGAAGGCGCGCGGCCAGCGCTTCATCGGCTCCGGCGGCTTTGGCGGACCGGGTCTCGACACGTTCGACCATGTCCTCGAAACCGCGCGCAACCTCAACGAACTGGGCGAAGCCGCGGCGGCCGAGGGACTGACCCTCTATGTCCACAACCACACCGGCGAGTTCGACAATCGCTTCCTCTATGATCATGGCGACGGCAAGCCGGTGATGACGAGCGCGTGGGAAATCGTCGCCGCGAATACCGATCCGCGCTTCGTCCAGTTCGAAATCGACGTCTTCTGGGCGCGGCTGGCGTTCAAGCCCGATCGCTTCGACGATCTGCTCGCCTTCCTCGAAAAATATCGCAGCCGCATCGCGCTCCTGCACATGAAGGATCTCGCGCCCAACGGCGCGGTTACCGACATGGGCAAGGGCACGACCGACTGGCGCCGCGTCATCGAGGCCGCCGGTCCGCAGATCGCCTATTATATCTATGAGTTCGATTTTCCGTCCGACCCCGCGAAAGCGGCCAAGATCGGATTCGACTATTTGAGTTGCGGCTGACGTGATCCCCTGATTTTCCGCTGCGCCCGACGAGAGCGCCGTGCGCCAAATCAGCCTATATCTACGGCAAATCCACGACCATCGGCCTTGCCCCCCGGCCAGCGGCAAGGCGATCCGATTGCCCGTCAGCGATGGCCTCGTCGATCTTTGCCGGCGCACCGTCGGATCAGCCCGGATGCGGCGTTCGGGGCTCTCGTCGATCGCATTGGCTCGCTATCCAGGCGCCGATCTGCCGCCGCAGTTCCTCGAGCGGGACGACGCCCGGCGCCAGGACCGCCGCATGAAAGCCCTTCAGGTCGAAGGCTGGCCCCAGCGCCGCCTCCGCTTCGCGCCGCAGCGACCGGATTTCAAGCGCTCCGCTGTCATAGGACGTCAACTGGCCCGGCAGCACGGCAATCCGGTCCACCATCTCATCCGCGCTCGCGTCGTCGAAACGCCCCGTCGAAACCAGATAGGCGACGGCCTTTTGCCGACTCCACCCAAGCACATGCAGCCCCGGGTCGACCACCATGCCGCGGGCCGGCCAGATGCGCCGGAATACCCGTGCATCGTCGCCTTCGTAGAGGCCGATATCCTCCGCCAGCCCCTCCGCATAGCGGGCCCATCCCTCGACATAGGCGGAATTCATGACGAGATCGCCGAGAATCCGCGAAGGCTGCTGTTCGCGGGCATAGGCGATCTGCAGATGGTGGCCTGGCCACGCTTCATGCACCGCGACGATCGTCGCCTCGCCTTTGGTCTGCGTCTTCCACAGGCCCATCTGCAGGCGATATGCGGCCGGTTCATCCGTGTTCCCGTTGATGTCGTAATGGGACGAGACACCGGCCGCCTCGTCGCTGTCGCGGTTCGGCTGGACCACGACGTCCTGGCGGGGAAGCGCCGTTATGATCGTCGCCGTGCGCAGCTTTGCCTTTGCGACGGCCGCGCGCGAGAAGGACAGCAGATCCTGCGCGGATTCGAAATGATTCGCGGGATCGGCCTTCAGCCGATCGACGATTTCAAGGACATCGGTGGTGCCAAAGCGTCGTTCGCCAATGGCGCGAATGGCCGCCAGATTCTCTTCGACCGTCTTGGTTCCCAAAGCATATACCTGCTCCGGGGTCCGGTCGAGGGTCGTGTTCGCCCGAAGCATCGCCTGATAGCAGGCCCGGCCATCGGGAAGGTCCGTCACCGCCACGCCGTCGCGAGCGCGCGGCAGATAGACCGTCTCGAGATAGGTGCGATAGCCGCGAAGCGCCGGCACGACATCGTCATCGATGACGCGGGCAAAGCGGCGCTTGAACGCCGGGTCCTCGCTCCTCGTCGCTGGCGCCAGCAGCGGGGACGCCGCCCCATCGGCGGGCAGCAGCGATGCCAGTTGCGCGATCACGCGGCGGACGACCGATTTCGGCGCCGCATAATGCTCCGCCAATCCGCGGTCGAGGTTGGCGATCTCCACCGCAACGAACCCGGGAAGCGACGACCAGCGCGCGAGCGCGTCGGCCCGGTCTTTGGCCGTCGCGACGGGCTGGCCTTCCGCGACGGGCACGAGCAGCGCCTGCCATCCGGTAAAATGGTTGATGTTCCATAGTTCCGCTCGACAGACGCGCACCCGCAAATCGGATGCCAACTGTTCGTGGAGAACGGCCCGGAGCGCTCGCTGCCGGTCGGTCAGCGTATCGGCGTCGATCGCATCGAGTTTGCGCAGCATGGCGCGTTTCCAGGCGTCGCTGGCGTTCAGCGATGCCGTGCTGCGATCGGCGAAGCGGTCGTTGTGACTGGGCGGCAGTCCGGTGAAATAGGTTACGACGGGATCGTCGGCGATCGTCTGCGCGCGATACTCCGCCGCCATCTGCTCAAGCGTCGCCGGCTCCTGCGCAAACGCCGCCGTCGCCCACAAGAGCGAGAGGGCTGCCGCCCCCCGAACCATATCGAGCATGGTCAAGCGCATCGCCCGTCTCCTTTCGATGCGACATGGCATGGCTTCGCCGAATTAGTTCGCACGGGCGGGAATCCTTCCTTGTGCCGGGCCGTCCTCGGCGGAACTACGATAGGCCGATCGGGCCTGGTCGATCAGATAGGCATGTATGGCCCTGGTATCGGCGCGCGTGAGTATGTCGTCGAAACGGCCCATGCCATTCGCGCTCAGCGCGCCGCCGAGCACGATGGCCTCGAAGGCATCGTGCGTCCCCGGCGCCATTCGTCTGAGATCGGGCAGCAGGCTGCGATCGGTATTGGCGTGACAACGCGCGCAATGGGCGGCGAAGAGCCTTTCGCCCAGCGCAATATCGCGGCTCGTGCCAAACTGGCGGGGAGGAGCCGCAAACGGCGGCACCGCGACGGCCTTTCGCGCCGGCATCTTCGTTCCGTCGAGGCGGAAGACGAGGATATGATTCTCGTTGCCATATTTATAGGCGGCCGAGCCAGGCGGAAACGCCCAGCCCGCCGCCCCACCATATCCCGCCATGACCGCGACATATTGCACCCCGTCGATTTCGTAGCTCATCGGTGCCGCCATGATGCTGAATCCGGTATCGAGCCTGTGCAGGAGCTTTCCCGATGAGGCATCGCGAAAGACCAGCATCCCGTCGGAACGGCCCTGGATCACGAGTCCGCCCGCGGTCGTCATCACGCCGCCCTGCCAGAACTCCGGTTCCGATGCTTCCCACACGGTTCGCGCCCGAACGGGATCCCACGCCCGCAATACGGCGCGCCGGGCCGGATAGCGACGCCCCTTGAGAACCTCGGCCAGCGGCGGCAGGCCGAGGCTCGGGACGCCATCGCGCGGATAATCCTCGATGAACACGGCGTTGACATTCCATTTGTCGGCGAGCGACCGGCCCGCGGGGTCATAGCCCTTGGCAAAGATCATCGCGCCTTCGATGACGGGAATATAGACCAGCCCCGTGCCGGGGTTGAACGCCATCGGCTGCCAGTTATGCGCGCCGCTCGCCGCCGGGTAGACCAGCGCGGGGCCATCGCGATAGTCGGCCTCGCCGGTCAAGACCGGCCGGCCGGACTTCGGGTCGATCCCGGAAGCCCAGTTCACCGGAGCATAGGGTTTGGCCGACAGCAATTCGCCCGTTGCGCGATCGAGAACATAGAAAAAGCCGTTCTTGGGCGCCTGCATCAGCACTTTGCGCTGCCGTCCCCCGATGCCGAGGTCGGCGAGGATCATTTTCTGGGTTGCGGTATAATCCCAGCGTTCGCCCGGGACCGTCTGGTAATGCCACACCAGCCTTCCCGTCTTCGGACGGATCGCGAGGATCGATGCCAGATAGAGATTGTCCCCGCCCCCCGGGCTGCGGTCCCACCAGGAAAAGGGGGCGGCATTGCCCGTCCCGACATAAAGCAGGTCGAGTTGCGGATCATAGGCCATGGCATCCCAAGGCGTTCCGCCGCCGCCCGTTTCCCACAGGCTGTCGCGCGACCACGTCGCCGCCGCCTGCTCCATTTCCGGGCTTTCGGGCGGATGACGCGGATCGCCCGGCACCGTGAAGAAGCGCCACTTGAGTTTGCCGGTCGCAAGGTCGAACGCCGATATATAGCCCCGGCTATCCGCGAAATCCGCGCCGCCCTGTCCAATCACGACCACATCGCCGGCGACCTGCGGTGCGCCGGTCACCGTCGCTGGCCGCTTGCGGTCGACGAAGCTGTCCGAACGCCACAGCACCTCGCCATTCCTGGCATCGAGCGCGTACAGCCAGCCATCCAGCGCCGCGACATACACCCGCCCCTTCCAGACCGCGACGCCCCGATTGACGACATCGCAGCAGGCGTAACGGCCGTATTGCCCATCGACCTCGGGAACAAAGGTCCAGCGCTCAGCCCCGGTGCGGGCGTCGAGAGCATAGACCCGGCCCCAGTTGCCCGACGTATACATCGTGCCGTCGACGACCACCGGCGTCGCCTCCTGGCCACGGCGGGTGCCGAGATCGTAGGTCCAGGCAAGCCCCACCCGCCCGACGGACCCGGCATCGATCTGCGTCAGTGGCGAGTAATAGGTGCCGCGCCAGTCGCGGCCCGAGGCCAGCCACTGGCCCGGCTCATCGTCCGCATCGAGCAGGCGGGCGCGGTCGATCTGGGCAGGATCGGGCACCGAGTGCCCGCAGCCCGCCGCGCCGGCAAGGCACAAGCCAAGCAGAAAGGTCAGGGGGCGAAGGCCGCGGCTCATAATTCACCGGCCGCGATGGTCAGGATCGTCGGCGGAGCGATCGCCGCGGCCTCCACATCGGTTCGCGCAAAGGGCAGCCGGACCCATCTCTTCCGGGCATAGAGACGCGTCTGGTCGGAATGGAAAGGCGACGTCGGATCGGGTGTTTGCGAACTCGCGAGGATCGCGTCGGCGATGGGACCATCCTTGTCGAAGGTCACGACCTGGATGTAGGAGTTCGACGGGCTGAGCGGCTCGGTGAAGCCGACGCCCGGCACGAGGGTCGCCGCCATCATGCTGAACGTGGCGCCGCCGTGAAGCGGGATGCGCTCTCCGTCACGCTCGACGAACTGGATATCCCCCAGCTTCGCGTCGATCGGTATATGGGCTTTCCTCAGTTCGACAATCGCTTCGGCCAGCGCGATGGTGACGCGCGGAGCCGTCCCGTCGAAGTCGCGCGGCGTCGCGAGCGGAGCCGCCGGATCGAACGCCGTTCGCCACAAGGAGGGATCGGCCGACAAGTCTTCGCCGGGCGGGTGCATCCTCGATGCGAACATCGCGAACAGATGGGCGCCGCGACTGCCGAGATCATAGCGGCGATCCCACCGCGCCAAGGTGCGGCAGGCTTTGGCGAGATCGACGATCGTGCCATCCGCGAGCGTCACCGAAGGCGTTTGCCGGCACGCGGCGACCAGCCCGGGCACGACAAGGTCCGCCTGCAGCGAAGCGCCGCGAAACAGCAAGGCCTCGATCGTTGCCGGCGTCATGCGGTCGATGCCCTGGATCTGAATATGGCTCTGGCGCGTCCGGAAATTCGGAGCCGTGCGTTCCGCGCCGACCGCGGGGGAAAAGCCTTCGAGAAGCATGTTTGGATTGGTCAGCCAATGGCTCGCGTTGGAGTTGGCGACATAATCGTCGGTCAACAGCGACGGCTTGTCGGCGGCCGCAAGCAGATGATCCGCCTTCCCGGACCAGAGGCATTCGCTGCGGCTGCCATCCAGCGGCATCAGGAATCGTGCCAGCGGCACGGACCGGGGCGACCCGCACGCCACGGCGAGGGGACGAGTGATGCGCGGCGTGACGGAGATGTCGGAATAGAGCACCTCGCCGTCGCGGTCGGCGGCGATCATATTGACCCACGGCAAGCCGTTGCGGCTGATGAGGGCCGACTTCAGCGACCGCACGTCGGAACTCCGCCCGATGTCGATCCATTGATCGAGGAGCCGGACATTGTCGATATTGGCGTCCGCGATCGCATAGGCGTTCGTGCGATCCCACGCCATTCCGGGCCCCTCTACCATCGGACCGAAGCGGGTCAGCCAGAAGTCATGCTGGACCGTTTCCAATCGGCCATCGGGCGCGCGATTCCGGTAGGAGACGCTTTGCCGCGTCATCGGGATCGAGGCGCCGTCGAGCATGTATCGCGTGGGATCGCGCGGATCGAGGGACAAGCGATGCAAGGCCCCTCTTACATCGGTCGAAACCGTGTGCGTCCACGCCAGCGACGCGTTGAAACCGATCATCACGATCGGGACGCCCAACAGCGAGGCGCCCATCGCGTCATATTCGCCGGGCACGGTCAGATGAACCTGCATGAAACGGTCCGGGCCGTCCCAGAAGAAATGCGGATTGCCGAGCAGGAGGCCGCTGCCGCCGGTGCGCCGCCGGCCGAAAGCATAGGCATTGCTGCCCGCCCGTTCCACGTCGGCGGCGGCCGGGACCGCATCGGCCTGCGGATCGGCCCCGGCGTCGGGCGGCGCGGCATCGAACATTTCCTGCAGCAACAGGCCCGAACTCAGCAACGTCGCCGCACCGAGCATCCGGTTCAGCACGTCGCGACCGGAAACGGGGCGGACCAGGCCCGAGTCGCGACATGCCGTCGGCAGCTTCTCGCGAGGCGTTTCGCGCAAGAAGCGATTGATGCCCGCCGCAAATCCGCGTGCGAGCGCTTCGGCGCGTGACGAGCGTCCGGTGCCGTGCACGGCCCGCGCCTGCTCGTCCATCAACAGATGGCGCGATGCGTCGTTGACGGCATTGGCGATCGGCCGGCGCCCCAGAATGCGGACGATATCCCGCTGGTCGCCACCGAACACGGCACTCCGCCCCCCGGAAAAGGTCGCGAACGCGTCCGCGAGACCGCATATATCGAGCGTCGCCGCGGCATATCCATAGCCGTAGCCGACGCCCTCGAAATTCGAGGCGACGACATGCGGGATGCCGTGATCCGTCCAATCGATCTCAACCCTGTCACCGCCGGCTGCGACGGCTTCGCCGGGCAGGCAGGCGCCAAGCAGAGCCCAGGCGATCGTCACGGCTGGCAATCGGCCCCTTTTGAAAGAACGCCCACGTCGAACAGTCATTCCGCCCCAGCCTTTTCCAGTTCCCGCTCAACAGTGAGACGACTGGACAAGGAAATTCCTCAGCCGGCGAGGAGATTCGACGAAGGGTTGCAAATGGCGGGGCACCGCCCCTATTCACGCGATGCCAATCTCAACGGAGGGCATGTGATGGGGGAATTGCCGCAGGATCGTTCCGGTTGGCGCAAGCTGCTTCGCCGTATCGCCCGTGCGACCCGCGATCCCGAACGCGCCGAAGACCACCTCCATGCCGCTTTCGTCAAGCTGACCGAATATGCGCGCAAGCACAAGGTGGAGAACCCGACCGGCTTTCTGGTCCGGACCGCCGTCAATGCTTCGATCGACGCTGGCCGTTTGTATGACAACCGGCGCGACCTTCACATTCCCATCTTCGAGATTGACGATATGATCGACGATCAACCGCTGCAGGATGAGGTGATTGCCGTGCGCGATCGTCTTCACAGAGCGCAACGCGTGCTCGCGGAATTGAGCCCGAGGACAAAAGAGATATTCCTGATGCACCGCGCGGACGGAATGAAGTATCGCGAGATAGCCGAGGCGCTGGGGATCACGATGAGCGCGGTCGAGAAGCATATCGCCAAGGCCGCCCTTCATCTTCTCGATCACGCGGACGATTGAAGTTTAAGGACCCATGGAAAACGAGACGCAACAGAGGATCAATGCGCAGGCTGCGGCATGGCTCGCGCGCCTCCATTCGGAAGCGCGCCTGCCGGCCGATGAGGCCGGATTCCAGGCCTGGGTCACCGAGGACGACCGGCACCGCGCCGCCTTCGAGAAACTGACCATGATGTGGGACGCGGCAACGGGCGACGATCGCGGCGCTGCCCGGCCCGGCATTTCGCGCCGCGCGGTACTGGCCGGCAGCGCGGTTGCAGCCCTTGCCGCGGTCGGCGGCGGATGGGCCATGATGGGCAACAGGGGATCGCAAAGTTTCGAAACCGCGCTTGGCGAGCAGCGCAAGATACTGCTGGACGACGGCACGCGACTGACCCTGGATACCGGCACCAGGCTTGTCGTGGCGATGGGGGATCAGCGCAGAACGGTCGACCTCCTGTCCGGCAGGGCCCATTTCGACGTCGCCAAGGACTCCTTGCGGCCGTTCGTCGTCACCGCAGGCGACCGGCAGGTCGTCGCGGTGGGAACCGCCTTCGACGTGGCGCGGCACGGCGATGAGATGTCGGTGACGATGGTCGAGGGCAAGGTCGTCGTTCACCAGCCGGGACAGGCGGTTCGCGATCGAACGCTGATAGCCGGAGATCGGCTGCGATTGGGGCGCGTACCCGATGATATGAGACAGGACCGGCCCGACGTGCTTGCCGCCACCGCATGGCAGGGCGGGCGCGCGGTGTTCGACAATACGCCGCTGAACGAGGCCATCGCCGAACTCAACCGATATGACCGCCGGCAACTGGTCATCGCCGATCCCGCCGTCGGCGACCTGCGGATCAGCGGGAGCTATGAAACCGGCGCCTCGGAAGCCTTCGCCAGTTCGATCGCGGAACTCCTGCCCGTCGCGGTGTCGCACCAGCCCGGCGAGATCGTCCTGAACCGGAAATAGGCCACCGCCTGAGGAAAAATACATCCCCGTCCGTCCTTATCTTTCGAGGACATAAAAGGGGGAAACCATGCGTCTGATCGATAACAACCGGCTTTTCCTGTTTTCGACCGCTGCGGCCGTCATGGCAATGAGCCAGCCTGCCGCGGCCCAGGAACAGGCGCGGCCATTGCGGATCGCCGCCCAGCCGCTTGCCTCGGCCTTGCAGCAGGTCGCGCGGCAGACCGGCACGAACATCTTGTTTCAGCCCGAAATCGTAAGCGGCCGCAAGGCGCCTGCGATCAACGGCCGATACACCGCGGCCCAGGCCGTCGGCAAGCTGATCGGCTCGTCCGATCTTGTGGTGCGCAAGGACAAGGCCGGGGCGCTGATCATCAGCCGGCGCACGCGCGCGTCGCTCGCCCCGGCAACGAACAATCTGGCCGCCGATGCTGCCGCGCCGGAATCGCCGCCCCCGGTCGACGAGATCGTCGTGACCGCGTCAAAGCGCACGGAGCGGCTTGTCGAAGTGCCGCAGTCGATCAGCGTCGTGAGCGGCGAGCAGTTTCGCAGGGAGCAGTCCGTCCGCTTCACCGACTATCTCAACAAGATCCCGGGCGTGAACCTGGTCTCGTTCGCGCAGGGCAATGCCCAGATCGTTTTTCGCGGCCTGACCACGGGCGGCGATCAGCTCAGTTCGACGGTCGGCATCTATGTCGATGAGGTGCCCTATGGATCGAGCACCATCTTCACGGTCGGCGCGACCAACACGCCCGACCTGGACCCGCGCGATCTCGATCGGCTCGAGGTGCTGCGCGGGCCGCAGGGGACGCTCTATGGCGCGGATTCGCTCGGCGGGGTTCTCAAATATGTCACCACGGCGCCGCGCCTCAGCAGGTTCGAGGGGCGCATCCAGGGCGGCATAAGCGACATCGCTGGGGGCGGGACCGGCTATGATGTCAACGGTATGCTGAATGTGCCCTTGGTCGAGGGAAAGCTCGGGCTTCGTGTGACCGGCTACAGCCGCGGCGATGCGGGATATGTCGATGACGATGGGCGGGGGCTGTCCGACATCAATGATTCGCGCGTTTACGGCGGACGCGCCACGCTTCTCTGGGAACCGACGAGCGACCTTAGTATCCGCCTGTCGATGTTGGGCCAGAACCTCGAGACGGACAATGCCGCGATCGAGGACATAAGATATGATAGGCTCCAGCCGCTTTACGGCGATCTGCAGATCCGCCGGTTGATCAACACGCCGATCGATTCGAAATACCGGCTCTACAGCGGCACGCTCAACTGGACTCTGGGGTGGGCCGAGCTCATTTCGGCGACCAGCTATTCGACGCTCAACTCGGATAGCATCGGCGATCTCACCTTCTCCTATGGCCCCGTTTTCTCCGGCGCGATCGGCGTGCCGCTTGGCGTTGCGCTCGATCAGCGCATCCGGCAAAACAAGTTCACACAGGAAATTCGCCTCCAATCGCCGTCGAGCCAGACCCTGGAATGGCGCGCCGGACTTTATTACACGCGGGAGAATGCGCGCACCGAGCAGCGGCTGTTGCCATTCGATCCGGCGACCGGCGGGATCTACGATCCGCTGACGAATCGGCCGGGCCCGACCGATGTCTTCTTCTTTTATCGCGGCCCGTCGCGCTATAACGAGATCGCCGGGTTCGGCGATCTGACCTACCATTTTTCGCCGGCATTCGAGTTGACCGTCGGCGGGCGCTACAGCGAGAACCGGCAGCGTTTCCATCAAGTCCAGACGGGGCTTCTGCTTCAGGGGCAGGACATCGACTTCAAACGCAGGTCGAAGGACCACAGCTGGACCTATCTGATCAATCCGAAGCTCCGCATCGCGCCCGATGCAATCGTCTATGGGCGGGTCAGCAGCGGATATCGTCCCGGCGGACCCAATATCGGGCTGCCAGCGGGTAATGGACCGGCAACCTTCTCGCCCGACACCGTGGTGAGCTATGAAGCGGGCATCAAAGGCGATGCGCTTGACCGAAAGCTGTCGTTCGATGTCGCCGCGTTCCGTATCGACTGGAAGGATATCCAGGTTGCCCAGAGCTTTGGTGGTTTCGTGTATGTCGTCAACGGGCCGAAGGCGCGCAGTCAGGGTATCGAGGCGAGCGCCTCGATCCGGCCGCACAAGGGCCTGAGCTTTTCCGCGACGGGGACTTACACCGATGCCGAACTGCGCGCCGACGCCCCCACGTCGGTGGGGGGCTTCGCCGGCGAGCGCCTTCCCAATGTTCCCCGCTGGACCGGGACGATCGACGGCAGCTATGATTGGCGTGTCGGCGAATGGAATCCGTTCGTCGGGGCCAGCCTCCGCTATCAAGGCAACCGCAAGACCGAGTTTATCCCGACGCCGGCGGGGCCGGTGAGCAATCGGGCGACATTGCCCGCCTATGCCACCCTCGACCTGCGCGCCGGCCTTTCCAACGAGCGCTGGTCGATCAACATCTTTGCGAAGAATGTCACCGACAAGCGCGCCATATTGGGCATCACGCCGCTGACGCCCATTCCCGATCCGGCCGCCTTGTCTGCGATCCCCTTCTCGGCGGGTATTTTGCAGCCTCGCACAATCGGCGTATCGCTCAGCGCAGACTTCTGATGACCGCGTCTTTTCGTGTGTCTGCGGCGGTGGCGCTCGGGCTGCTCCAGATCGCCGCCGCCGGACCCGGCCCGGCCTATTCGGCCGAGATCCAGGCGCCCGTTCCCGCATCGCGGCTGGACGCCGCGGACCTTTCGGCGTTCATCGACGGCTTCATGCCTTACGCCCTGGCCCGCGGCGACATCAGCGGGGGAGCGATCGTCGTCGTGAAGGACGGCAAGGTGCTCGTCGCAAGAGGTTTCGGCTACGCGGACCGCGCCTCACGCCGTCCAGTGGACATCGAGCGCACGCTGTTTCGCCAGGCGTCGATCTCCAAGCTCTTCACCTGGACCGCGGTGATGCAACTTGCAGAGGCGGGCAAGCTCGACCTCGACAGGGACGTCAACGCCTATCTCGACTTCAAGGTGCCGCCGCGTTTCGGGCGGCCGATAACGCTGCGGCATCTTCTCACGCACACCGCCGGTTTCGCCGAGACATATCGTGAGTTGATGACGCCCGACCGCGCATCGACACCGACGATCGAAGCCTATGTGAAACGCCATCTGCCGGATCGGATTTATCCGCCGGGAACGAACGTCGCCTACTCGAACTACGGAGCGACGCTGGCGGGCTATATCGTGCAGCGGATATCGGGCGAGCGGTTCGAGGATTATGTCGAGCGGCATATCTTCGCACCGCTTGGTATGCGGCACGCGACCTTCGAACAACCGCCGCGACGCGCCTTCGGAGAGATGGCAACCGGGTATATCGCCGCTTCGGGTTCGCCCTATGGCTTCGAATATGCCGGTGACGTCCCGGCGGGCGGGCTGTCCGCAAGCGCGGGAGACATGGCGCGGTTCATGATCGCGCATCTCGAAGGGGGCGGCCCGCTGCTTTCGCCCGCCACCACGGAACGCATGCACGCCCGCGCCTTCCGGCAGATCCGCGCGCTGCCCGGAATGGCGCTGGGCTTCTATGAGGAAGATCGCAACGGGCAGCGCATCATCGGCCACGCGGGGGACCTCATCAGTTTCCATACGGATCTTCACCTCCTGCCCGCCGAGCGGGTCGGAGTATATGTCGCGATGAACAGCTGGGGGCGCGAAGACGCCAGCTCGTCGCTTCGGCGGGCCTTTTTCGATCAGTTCATGGATCGATATTATCCGCGCGCCGCCGTCCCCATGACGCCGCCTCCCGGCAAGAGCGCGGAGCGGGCGCGGGCGATGGCGGGAAGCTATGCTTCGACCCGGCGGTCGGCGGGCGATCTCGGCACGCTGATCGACCTCTTCGGCCAGGGCCGGATCGAGGCCGGTGAAGACGGCACGATCAGCTTTTCGCTGTTCCGCGATGCAGCCGGTGTTCCCAAGCGCTGGCGCGAGGTCCGGCCCAATCTCTGGCACGAGATCGGGGGGAAGGCGATCCTGGCCACGGAAGGAAAAGGGGGCCGGGTGTCCCGGCTCTATGCGAACGACCAGCCGCCCGTGTTGACGTTCGTGCGCACGACGCCGTGGCAATCCGCCGCGTGGCGCCTGCCGGTTATGGGGGCGCTCGTCCTGCTCATGGCGGCCGTCGCGCTGGCCTGGCCGGCCGGGGCGCTGCTGCGCTGGAAATACGGCCTTGCGGCAGCACCGCATCGCAGGCCGCGCGCCGAGCGCTGGTCGCTCCGAACCATGGCGGTCGGAAACACCCTGTTTGCGGGCGGATGGCTTGGCATATTGATGTCGGCCGGCACCCGGCCGTCGCTGCTGGGCCCCGGACTCGACCCATGGATCAGATTGCTGCAGGCGATCGGCATCGCCGCTTTCATCGGCACGGCCGTTTTCGCCTTTCGGGCCGGGCGGCGATGGCTCGCGGGTGATCTGTCCGTCTGGGGCGGTCTGAAGGATATTCTGCTTGCCGCGGCCGGATTGGCTGCGGCCTTCTTCGCCTTCGACTATCATCTCTTCAACATCAGCCTGCAATACTGACATGCCCGCAATTCGGCGCACATTTGAATGCCGGATCGTCCGGCGCGCGTTGCGGACCCCTTTCCGCATCGCCGGCGTGATCTACGAAGCCTTCGAAACCGTCGTGGCCGAAATCGGCGAGGGGAATCGATCCGGCCGGGGTGAAGGCGCTCCGCTGGGCTACAAGGGCCAGACAGCCGCGCAGTTGATCGCATGGATGGAAAGCATACGGCCGTTGGTCGAGGACGGTTGTGACCGGCATCGGTTGCGCAGCGCCATGCCGCCAAGCGGCGCGCGGAACGCGATTGATTGCGCACTTTGGGATCTCGAAGCGCAACAGACCGGCGTGCCGGTGTGGTCGAGGGCCGGACTCGCCGAACCGCGCCCGATACGCACAACCTTCACGATCGGATGCGACAGCCCCCGGAACATGGCGGCATCGGCCTTGCGCTGGCCCGAAGCCCGCGCGCTCAAGCTGAAGCTGTGCGGTGACGATGATGACGCCGCACGTATCGCGTCGGTGCGTGCGGTTCGTCCCGACGTCTGGCTGGCGGTCGATGCGAACAGGAGCCTGTCGCCGGAGTCGTTCGGCGCCCTGAGCCCAGCATTGCGCGCGGGGAGCATCGCTCTGATCGAACAGCCGCTCGACATGGGCGCGGAAGATGCGGTCGCGGGGCTCCGCTCGCCGGTCCCGGTCGTCGCCGACGAAAGTTTCCAGACGCTGGCCGATCTGGGCGCCCTTGCCGGGCGCTTCGATGGCATCAACATCAAGCTCGACAAATGCGGCGGCCTTACCGAAGCGATCCTCATCGTCGAACAGGCCCGGCGGCTCGGCCTGTCGGTGATGGTCGGCAATATGGGCGGCAGTTCGCTCGCCATGGCCCCGGCAGCCCTGATCGCCGGATATTGCGATCATGTCGATCTCGATGGGCCGATATATCTGGAGGCCGACGAAAGCCCCTCCGCCGATTATGGCGCCGGCCTGTTCGCCGTCCCACCAGCGCTTTGGGGTAGCCAGCGGGGCGCGCCATGCTGAGCGCGGCCGACGCCGGGTCCAGGCGGTGGTTCGGCCATCCGCCGGGGCTGACCATCCTGTTCCTCACCGAGATGTGGGAGGTTTTCTCGCTGTACGGGATGCGCGCCATCCTCGTCCTCTATCTGACGACGGAACTCGGTTATTCGCCGGCGAAGGCCTCGCTCGTCTTCGGTTTCTATGCCGCGAGCACCTATTTCACGCCGCTGTTCGGCGCCGTGGTCGCCGCCAGATGGCTCGGACAACGCCGCGCGGTTCTGGTCGGCTCGGTCGTTATGGCCGCCGGGCATTTCATGATGGCGTTCGACGTTCTGCTCTACCCGGCCCTTGCCGTCATTGCGCTGGGCAACGGGCTCTTCATGCCCAATCTCGCGAGCCAGATCCACGGACTCTACAGGCCGGGCGACCCGGCGCGCGAGCGCGGCTACAATCTCTATTATGTCGGGGTCAATCTTGGCGGCTTTCTCGCACCCCTGATTTGCGGAACCCTGGGTGAAACATTGGGCTGGCATTGGGGCTTTGGTGCTGCCGGCGTGGGGATGCTCATGGGGCTGGGTGTCTTTACCGCGGGTTGGCGCCACCTTCCGGAACGATCGGTCTCGCCCTCCGCCACGGAAGAAGAGCCGGACGACCGTCGCACGGCTTATCGGTTCGGCGTCTTGGCCTGGGTGCTCCTTTTCGTCGTGATCTACCGCATAGGTTATGAGCAGGCGGGGAATACGATCATGTTATGGACAGCCGGGCACGTCGATCGCGGCTGGGCGGGCGGCGGCGCGATCCCGGTCAGCTGGTTTCTGTCGCTCAACCCGCTGTTCGTGTTCGCACTGACACCCCTCCTTTTATGGCGCTGGAGTCGCAAGGCGGCCGCCGGACGCCCGGTGCAGCCACTTCGCGCGATGGCGATGGGCGCTCTCACGACCGCCGCCGGTTTCCTCATTCTGGCCGCGGCGGCCGCGTCGAGCGGGGGCGCACAGGTGCACTGGGTCTGGCTGGTCCTGTTCTTCCTTTTCTATACCGCCGGTGAAATCCAGATTCTCCCGCTCGGCCTGGCCATGTTTGGCGGCGCCGTCCGCGGACGAGGGGCCTCGCTGGCGATCGCGGTCTGGTTCGCCGCTGCTTTTGCGGGCAATCTCGCCGCCGGTTTTTTCGGCACCTGGTACGGAGCCATCTCGCCGCCATCCTTCTTCGGTATTGCCGCGGCGATAATCGCGCTCGCGGCCGCGGCGCTGGCGCTGTTGCAGCGTCTCCAGCTTCAGTTTGCGGATAAGCGGCTTTCGGACCGCTGCAACCGCGATACCTGCGACTGCGGTGGCGCGGGCCGCCGTCTCGCCATCGCGGAACAGGAGATGTGCGATCGCTCGAAGGCCTGATGAAGCGCATGGAATAATAGGAAGCGCCCGGCAAACTCTACATTCCGGGTAAACGGCAAGAACGGAGAAATGCAATGATGTATTTGATGCTCATCTACAAGAACGACGAAAAGCTGAAAGCGGCCACGCCGGAGGAAAGGGCGGCGTATGGCAAGGGCTATGGCGAACTCAACGCGTTTCTGGCCGAAAACGAGGGCACCAACCAGGGAACCGCGACCTGGCCCGCGAATATCACGACGGTGCGGTTGCGCGACGGCCAGACGATCACGTCGGACGGGCCGTATGTCGAGACCGGCGAGGGCGTAGGCGGCTTCTTCCTGATCGAGGCCGAGGATGCGGACGCCGCCATCCGGATCGCCGGGCGCGTCCCCGATGCGCGCTACGGCGCGGTCGAAATCCGGCCGGTCCAGCGGTGAGCCAGCCCGTAAGCGCTCGAAAAACCCTGCGTTCGAATGAGCTGATATTGAGTTCTGCGACATGAAATTCATGGCCAAAATCATCCCATCCGGAAATGCTACCGGCGTCGAAATCCCCGATCACGTCATGCAGGCCCTCGGCCCGCAAGGAAGGCCGCCGATCTCGATTACGATCAACGGCCATAGCTGGCGCAGCAGGGTGGCCGCGATGCGCGGGCAGCGGCTGATCGGGATCAGCGCCGCCCACCGCATGGCGGCCGGAATCCACGAGGGCGATATCATCGAGGTCGATGTCGAGATCGATGAAGCGCCGAGGATCGTCATCGAACCGGCCGACCTGGCGGAGGCGCTCAATAGTTGCCCGAACGCACGGACATCCTTCGACCGGCTGCCTTTCGGGCTTCGGCAAAAACATGTCACCGCGATCGAGGATGCCAGGAGTGCCGCGGTCCGGGAGCGCCGTATCTCCAAGCTGATCGCGACCCTTGGGGCCAGAACCCGTTAATTCCGCGATCGAGGGCAACATGCTTGTCCTTGCAGACAAATGTGAGGAGCAAAACCAAGTGGTCAATTTGACACGTCCAGCGGCGGCAACCGACGCGCCTCTCCTCTGGAAATTCCTCGCTATCGCGGCTCAGGAGCGCGAGGCGGCGGATGCGGCGGCTATCCCCGAAGTGGCGAAATATCTGAAAGGATGGATGAGGCCCGGCGATTTCGGGCTGGTGGCCACGGAAGCCGATCAATCCTTGGGCGCTGTGTGGGCTCGACAGTTTTCGCCTGAAGAGCGTCCATTCGTGTACGCCGGCGAAGCTATTCCGGAACTCGCGATCGGCGTGATCGACGCGGCGCGAGGCAAGGGCGTTGGCTCGATCCTTCTGGACGAATTGATTCTGACCGCACGGCTGCGAGGCTGCAAAGGCCTCTGCCTCAACGTGAGGGAGAATAATCCCGCGGTGCGCCTTTACGCAAGCCGGGGCTTTCAGATCCTGCATGATCAGACGCTAATGAACCGAAGCAGCGGGCTGTCTCTTGGAATGCTGCTGTCCTTCTGACAAGGGATGGCGCCCGGACCGTCAGGATTTCGGTATGGGGGCGGGATAATCGGTAGGACGGATTCCCATCATGCCCCGGTGCAAGGAGCCGGCGATGCCGGTGATTTAAAGCAGCTCGTGGCCGGCTTCCCTGAGGTGCCGTTCCGAAGCCGCCAGATCGCCATTTTGCACGAGAAGATAGTCACCGTTGAAGGTTGAGATAATCAGGATGCCGATGCCGTTTTCCGAGATCGGCTTGACGACGGAAAGCACGATTCCGGTTTCACCGAAGGCAAAGGGCCCGACGACCTTGAAACAGGACCACTCTCCGTCGCTCTTGATGTCCTGAGGAACGCGCCGCTTCAGGCAGATTATCGACAGTTCGTCGTCACCACGGCTGATGTTGACGAAGCCTTCTCCATCGCACCAGTTCGGAACGGGTGCGGAGGCCGAAAGCTGCGATATTGTATAGACGCCCGGAAGTTTCTTCAGCTTGATTGACGGCATTGCTCGACTTCTCTTCTTCTCAAGACGCTCAGATAGCGACTTTATCGAGTTGTAACATAGGTGTTCCCGCGAAAGCCAAAAGCTGAACCCCGGCAAAACCAAGGCTGAACCACAGATAAGCGGAGGGTTCAGGGCCGCGTCACCGCCGAATCGGTAAAAGGGCTCCAACAGGCCGCACGGGCGTGCCTGCGCTTATTGGAGACCGAACCATGGCTATGAAAACTTCCTTCACCAGGGCCGCGATTGGTGCGGCCACTGCCGGCGCGATGCTGGCCAGCGCCGCGCCCGCCGCAGCGCGCGATCGCTATGATCGCGACGGGATCAGTGCGGGCGAGATCATCGCGGGCGCGGTCGTGCTCGGCGGCCTGGCCGCGATCCTGTCGAGCGGCGACAACGACCGCTATGACCGTTACGACGACCGCTATCGGGGACGCTATGACAACCCGCGCTATGGCTATGGTTACGATTATAACCGCTATGGCAACAGCCGCAGCGCCGTCAGCCAGTGCGTGCGCGCGGTCGAGCGCGGGACGAACCGCTACGGCCGCACCGACGTCACCCAGATCACGCGCATCGACCGCAAGCGCGACGGCTACAAGGTCAAGGGCCGCGTCGTCGTCCGCGACGGCTATGGCGGCCGCTGGGGCCGCGGCGGTTACTATGACAAGGGCAAGTTCAGTTGCGACATCCGCTACGGCCGCGTCGTCGATATCGACTATTCGGGCCTGCGGTAAGAACGTCTCAAAGCCCCTCCTCTTTTAGAGGAGGGGCTTTTCTTTGACCGCGTCGCGGGGCATGAAACCCCATGCTTCGTCACACCCTTGCAGCCGCGCTGCTCCTCGCCACCCCCACCCTCGCCGCCGCCAGCGACGAAACCCCCGCCGCCGGTCCGGCGCGGCTGAAGATGCTGGTCGAAAAGCTCGTCTCGTTCGGCACGCGCCATACGCTGTCCTCCACGACCGATCCCAGGCGCGGCATCGGCGCGGCGCGCAATTGGGGCGCCGCCGAATTCGCGCGGCTGTCGAAGGCGTGCGGCGGCTGCCTGACCGTCGAGCGGATCAGCGACCGGTTCGAGGGACCGCGCGCGCCCGACGGCGTCATCGTCGAGGATGTGCTGGCGATTCAAAAGGGCAGCGACCCCGGCCGCGTCATCATGATCGCCGGCCATATCGACAGCCGGGTGACCGACGTGATGAACATCACCGCCGACGCGCCCGGCGCCAACGACGACGGGTCGGGCACCGCGCTGGTGCTGGAGGCCGCGCGGCTGCTGTCGCAGCACAAGCATCGCGCGACGATCGTCTATGCGCTGCTGTCGGGCGAGGAGCAGGGCCTGTGGGGCGGCAAGCTGCTCGCGCGCCATGCCAAGAAAAAGGGCTGGCAGGTCGTCGCGATGCTCAACAACGACATCGTCGGCAACACCCGCGGCACCGACGGCACGATCGTCGACAACCGCGTCCGCGTGTTCAGCGAAGGCATTCGCGCGTCGGAGGATCTGGCGGCGCAGCTCGCGCGGCGCGGGATCGGCGGAGAGGACGACGGCCCGTCGCGCGCGCTCGCCAAGGCGGCGGTGCGCGCCGCCGAGCGCCATCCCGCGATCGGGCTCGAGGTGCTCGCGGTGCGCCGCCCCGACCGCTTCCGCCGCGGCGGCGACCATATGCCGTCGCTCGAACTCGGCTATCCGGCGATCCGCTTTACCGTCGGGATCGAGAATTACGACCGGCAGCACCAGGATCTGCGGACCGTGAACGGCCGCACCTATGGCGACACGGTCGATGCGATGGACTTTCCCTATCTCGCGAGAGTGACCGCGCTCAACGCCGCGCTTATTACCGAGCTGGCCGACGCGCCGCCCGCGCCGGCGCAGGTCGGGATCGACGGCGCGCTCCGTTCGGACACGACGGTGCGCTGGACGCCGGTCGACGGCGCGGCCGCCTATCGCGTCTATTGGCGCCGCGGCGACCGCCGCGACTGGTCGGATTCGCGGCTCGTTCCGGCGACGGCGGGAACCGAGCTCAATCTGCCCGGCGTCGTCGTCGACGATAATTTCTTCGGGGTTTCCGCGCTTTCGGAGGACGGCAGCGAAAGCATCGTGACCTTCGGCGGGCTTCCGCTCGTTCCATAAGGACCGAATACGCTATACGAAAATTTACCTTCACGCGTTAAGACGGCGAATGGGACCGAAATAACCGCCGGGCGTGGGCGACCGGCGGAAGCGATGGGTCGCACCATGCCAAGTCCCGAGGCCGCCGCCTCACCCACTCCGACCGAAAAGCGCCAGCCGCGCCAATCGCGGCTGGTGAAGGCGACGCTCAGCTGCAAGCGGCTCGGCGCCTTCGACGTCACGATCCGCAACGTCTCCGAAACCGGGCTCGGTGGCCAGGGTCCGCATGTCCTGCAGATCGGCGAGCGCATGACGGTGCTGCTGTCGGGCCATGAAGCGATGGCGGGCACGGTGCGCTGGGTCGCGGGCAAGCGCTTCGGCATCGAAACCGACCGGCCGATCGAAACCGCCAGCCTGCGCGCGGCGCACGGCGACGAGCTGCGCACCGCCGACAGCACCGCCGACTTCCAGATCGTCCCCGCGCCCAAGCTCGATACCTGGCGGCCGGGACTGACGCAGGTGAGCAGATTACCGGGGCATTATGGGCGGAAGCGGTGAGGCGTTAACGACGGCTGTCGGGTGGTGAGCGGACGTTGAGGCAAAATCACGCCCTCCCCTTCAGGGGAGGGCAGCGAGACTTGGAAACTTGTTTCCTAGTCGCAGCGGGTGGGGGCCATCGACCTCGCGCAAGGCCGATGGCCCCCACCCCAACCCCTCCCCTGAAGGGGAGGGGCTAACGTCTCCTATCGCTCGATAACCGTCATCCGTTCCCGCCCGCTCGGCGCGAAAAACCGGCGCGGATCGCTCCGCGCCGGCTCTCGGGTATAACTCGCGTCGGCTTTAATTCGGGCGCGTCAGGCGACCCGGCGCACTTCGTTGCCGTCGTCGTCGATGTCGCGCAGCACATAGCCGCGGCCCCAGACCGTCTCGATGTAATTTTCGCCGCCGCAGGCGAGCGCGAGCTTCTTGCGCAGCTTGCAGATGAAGACGTCGATGATCTTGAGTTCGGGCTCGTCCATGCCGCCATAGAGGTGATTCAGGAACATTTCCTTGGTCAGCGTCGTGCCCTTGCGGAGCGAAAGCAGCTCCAGCATCTGATATTCCTTGCCGGTCAGATGGACGCGGACGCTGTCGACCTCGACCGTCTTGGTGTCGAGGTTGACCGCGAGCTTGCCGGTCTTGATCACGCTCTGGCTATGGCCCTTCGAGCGGCGGACGACCGCATGGATGCGGGCGACCAGTTCGTCGCGGTGGAAGGGCTTGGTGACATAATCGTCGGCGCCGAAGCCGAACGAGCGCACCTTCGAATCCATTTCCGAAACGCCCGACAGGATCAGCACCGGCGTCTGCACCTTGGCGGTGCGGAGCTTCTTGAGCACGTCATAGCCGTGCATGTCGGGCAGGTTCAGGTCGAGCAGGATGATGTCGTAATCATAGAGCTTGCCCAGATCGAGGCCTTCCTCGCCCAGATCGGTCGTATAGACGTTGAAGCCCTCGGTGGTGAGCATCGTGTCGATCGCCTTGGCGGTCGTCGGCTCGTCCTCGATCAGCAGTACGCGCATTGGGCACCCCTTGATTCTGTTCCCACGATGATCCCGCGACCCGTCCGCGCAACCCTCGCTGGATGTCGCCGACGCGCCCCTGTTGCAGGACTGCCGGAACATTAACCATGAAACCAATGAAGGGAAAAGGTTAATTTTGATTTAACCCGCAGGAATCCACGAGTCGCGATTGGTGTCGCATCGCCGCTCCGGCCGTTTCAACCTTCGCGCAGCGCCAGAAATCGTTCGTGCGCGCCGGTGCAGGAGGGCTTGAGCGTCTCGACGAGATAGTCCGAAAGCGCGCGCACGCGCGCCGGCCGCAAGCGCGACGGCGGCGACAGCAGGTGAAGATGCGCCTGCGGCAGCGACCAGTCGGTGAGGATCGGCACCACCTCCCCCGACGCCAGTTCGTCGGCCGCGATGAAGTCGGGCAGCACCGCGATCCCGCCGCCCGCAACGACCAGCGGCACCATGATGTCGCCGTTGTTCGCAAACAACGGCCCGGTCGGCAACACGGTCGCCTCCTCGCCCTTGCGATGGAAATGGAGCGGCGTCGCGCGCTGGCGGTGGCCGTAACCGATGAGCCGGTGCCCGGCGAGGTCGAGCGGATGCTTTGGCACCCCATGCTTTTCCAGATAGGCGGGGCTCGCGATCACCGACGCCGCGACCGGCGCGATCGTGCGCGCGAGCAGGCTCGAATCCGCGAGCGGTGCAATCCGCAAGGTCAGGTCGATCCCCTCGGCGACCGGATCGTTGCGCGCGTCGCTGAGCAGCACCTCGATCTCGACCGCCGGGTGCCGGTCGAGGAAGGCGGCGAGCGGCGGGCCGAGCACCTTGATCCCGAAGCTCATCGGGGCCGCGAGGCGGATCGGACCCGCAAGATCGAGCCGGTCGCCGCGCGCGGCCTCGGTCGCCGCGGTCGCCGCCGCGACCATCGCGCGCGCCTCGTCGATCAGCCCCGCGCCCGCGGTCGATACCGCGACGACGCGCGAACTGCGGTGGAGCAAGGTGATGCCGAGCGATGCCTCGAGCCGCGTCACCGCCTTCGACACGCTCGCTTTCGACAGGCCGAGCGCCGCGGCGGCGGCGGTGAAGCTGCCGCCGTCGGCGACCGCGACGAAACAAGCCCAGCCTTCATAATCGGGAAGCGCCATGAATAGCCTTTCTTTACGTCATTGCGAGCGGAGCGAAGCAATGACGCTCAATATGGAAACAATGGTTTTCCATCTACGCTATTTTAGAAACGATCCCAACGCCTATCTTGTCCTCAACAGATGAGCGCCGCCGGGCACGCAGTCCCGAGGGCGCCAAGAGAAAGGACAAGGTCGATGATCGACATTCGCAAATTCGACACGCTGGGCCACGCCGACCATGGCTGGCTCGACGCCCGTCATCATTTTTCCTTCGCCAACTATTATGATGAGAGCCGTATGGGCTGGGGCGCGCTGCGCGTCTGGAACGACGATGCCATCGCGGCGCAGGCGGGTTTCCCCCCGCATCCGCACCGCGACATGGAAATCATCACCTATGTCCGCAGCGGCGCGATCACCCACCGCGATTCGATGGGCAACAGCGGCCGCACCGCGGCGGGCGACGTCCAGGTGATGAGCGCCGGCACCGGCGTGACGCACAGCGAGTTCAACCTCGAGGATGAGGAAACGACGCTGTTCCAGATCTGGATCATGCCCGACCGGAACGGCGGCAATCCCGGCTGGGGTGCGCGCCAGTTTCCCAAGGCCGACCGTTCGGGTCAGTTCGTGACGCTGGCAAGCGGAATCGAGGGCGATGAAGCGCTGCCGATCCGCGCCAACGCCCGCGTCGCAGCCGCGACGGTGAACGCCGGCGAGCGCGTGTCCTACGACCTCAAGGACGGGCGCCACGCCTATCTGGTCGCCGCCAAGGGCCGCATCCGCGTCAACGGCGCGGACGCCGACCCCCGCGACGGCATCGCGCTCCGCGACGTCGGAAAGATCGAGGTCGAGGCGCTCGACGACGCCGAACTGGTGCTGGTCGACAGCCTCTGAGCCTCTCCCCCGGGGCCGCCGCCTTCCCCCTCCCTCCCCGGCGGCGGCCCACCCTCTTTTGCTTTCCACCAACGAAAGGACGACATGATGGCAAAGGTATTGGTGCTCTATTATTCGAGCTATGGTCATATCGAGCAGATGGCCGACGCGGTGGCCGAAGGCGCGCGCGCCGCGGGCGCCGAGGTCGATATCCGCCGCGTCGCCGAAACCGCGCCGACCGCGGTGGTGCAGGCGGCGGGCTTCAAGACCGACACCGCGCACCCGCTGCTGAGCGACCCGAACGAGCTTGCGAATTACGATGCGATCGTCGTCGGCACCCCGACGCGCTTCGGTCGCATGGCGAGCCAGATGGCGAGCTTCTGGGACACCGCCGGCGGCGTGTGGGCGCAGGGCAAGCTCAACGGCAAGGTCGGCGCCGCCTTCACCTCCTCGGCGACGCAACACGGCGGGCAGGAGACGACGCTCTTCTCGATCCTCACCAACCTGCTTCATTTCGGGCTGACAATCGTCGGACTCGACTATGGCTATGCCGGCCAGATGGGTGTCGACGAGGTCAAGGGCGGCGCCCCCTATGGCGCGACGACGATCGCGAACGGCGACGGATCGCGCCAGCCGAGCGAAGCCGATCTCGGCGGTGCGCGCTATCTGGGCGAGCGCGTCGCGCGGACGGCGGCGAAGCTGATCGCCTGATCCGATGCGCCGTCTCCCGAGCCTTTTCGTTTCGCACGGCTCGCCGATGATGGCGCTCGAGCCCAGCCCGGCGCGGACCTTCCTCGCCGGGCTGGGTGCCGACCTGCCGCGCCCGCGCGCGATCCTGGTCGTGTCGGCGCATCACGACGCGGCATTCGAAGGCGGCCGCGCGACCGTCACCGCCTCACCCGCGCCGCCGACCATCCACGATTTCAGGGGTTTTCCCGACGAATTGTTCGCGATGCGCTATCCCGCGCCGGGCGATCCGGCGCTGGCCGAACGCGTCATCGCGCTTGTCGCGGGACACGGCCTGACCGTCACCGCCGACCCCGAGCGCGGGCTCGACCATGGCGCCTGGGTGCCGCTGTCGCTGATCTATCCCGCCGCCGACGTTCCGGTCGTCCAGCTTTCGATCGCCTCGAACGCCTCGCCCGAATGGCATTATGCGCTCGGACAGGCGCTCGCGCCCTTGCGCGACGAGGGTGTGCTGATCGTCGGCTCGGGGAGCATCACGCACAACCTCCGCGCCTATTTCACCACCCGCCCGCCGATCGACGCCCCCGCGCCGGCGTGGGTGAGCGGCTTCACCGGCTGGATCGCCGACCGCCTGGCCGCGGGCGCGATCGACGACGTGCTCGACGCGATCGAGCGCGCGCCGCACGGGCGCGACAATCATCCGACGCCCGATCATATCCTGCCGCTGTTCGTCGCGATGGGCGCGGGCGCCGAAGCCGACGGCCTCGCGGCGAAGCGGCTCCACGACAGCGTGACCTACGCCGTGCTGGCAATGGATGCTTATGCCTTCGGCAGCAGCAGGCTCGCATCGCCATAGCTGTAGAAGCGGTAGCCGCCCGCGATCGCGTGGGCGTAGGCCGCCTGCATCGTCTCCAACCCCATCAGCGCGCTGACCAGCATGAACAGCGTCGAGCGCGGCAGGTGGAAATTGGTCATCAACCCGTCGATCGCCTTGAAGCGATAGCCGGGGGTGATGAAGATCGCGGTGTCGCCTTCGAACGGGGCGATGCGGTCCTCGTCCTGCGCCGCGCTTTCGAGCAGGCGGAGACTGGTGGTGCCGACGGCGATCACCCGGCCGCCCCTGGCGCGCACGGCGTTCAGCCGGTCGGCGGTCGCGGCGTCGATGCGGCCCCATTCGGCGTGCATGACATGATCGTCGGTATCGTCGGCCTTCACCGGCAGGAAGGTGCCGGCGCCGACGTGGAGCGTCAGCGTCTCGGTCGCGATCCCCGCCGCATCCAGTGCGGCCAGGAGTTCGGGGGTGAAATGCAGCGCCGCCGTGGGGGCCGCGACGGCGCCGTCCTTCTCGGCGAACATCGTCTGATAGTCGCTGCGGTCGGCGTCGTCGGTCGCGCGCTTGCCCGCGATATAGGGCGGCAGCGGCATCGTGCCCGCGCGTTCGAGCAGCAGTTCGACCGGCTCGTCCCCCGCGAAGGCGAGGACGAAGCTGCCGTCGGCGAGGCGCTGTTCGGCGACCGCCGCGACCCCCGAACCGAAATCGACCGTCTCCCCCGCGCGCAGCCGCTTCGCATTGCGGATGAAGGCCTGCCAGCGGCGGAGATCGATGCGCTTGTGGAGCGTCGCGCCGATCTTCGCCTCTCCGCGATGGCCCTCCAGCTGCGCGGGGATGACGCGGGTGTCGTTAAAGACGAGGCAATCGCCAGCGCGCAGCAAGGAAGGCAGGTCGCGAACGCCCTTGTCGCTTATGGAGCTTCCTTGGGCGACGAGCATCCGCGCCGCATCGCGCGGGCGCGCGGGACGGAGCGCGATGCGCTCGGGCGGCAGATCGAAATCGAAGGCGTCGACGCGCATGGAGGTTCGCGCGTCCCTTGGCGCTTAACGCTTGATCGGGGCGTTGAGCTCGTCGGCCGAGACCGCGGGCGGCGCCACCGGCTGATCCTCGACCAGCGCCGAGGCGGGCGGCATCGGCTTGTTGTCGGCAGCGACCGACATCTGGACGATGCGCGACATCACCGCGGGCGGCTCGCCCTTATGGATCGCGTCGATATATTGCATCCCCGACACGACGCGCCCGAAGGCGGTGTAGCGATGGTCGAGGCTGAAGCGCGGCTGGAGCATGATGAAGAACTGGCTGTTCGCGCTGTCGGGGCTTTCGGCGCGCGCCATCGACAGCGTGCCGCGCAGGTGCGGCGTGTCGTTGAATTCGGCCTTGAGGTCGGGAAGCTGCGATCCGCCCTGCCCGGTCGCGGTCGGGTCGCCCGTCTGCGCCATGAAGCCGTCGATCACGCGGTGGAACTTGATCCCGTTGTAGAAGCCGGCGCGGGTCAGTTGCTTCAGCCGCTCGACATGGTTCGGCGCGACATTGGGATAGAGCTGGACGACGACGCGCCCGCCCGTCGAAAGGTCGAGGTCGAGCATATATTCGGGATTGCCGATATATTGGTCGGGCGTCATCGCCGGAACCGCGGGCGCCGCCTCGGCCGCCGGGGCCGCTTCGTCCGACGCGGGAGCGGGCGCCGGCGTTTCGACCGGCGGCGGCGCAGGCTCGGCCGGTGCGGGCGCGGGCGGCGGGGCTTCGCTGCCCTGCGGCGCGGGCGCCGGGGGCACCTCCTGCGCGGCGGCCGACGCCGCGAGGCCGATCGCCATCGCCGTCAGGATCAGGGGGCGGAAGGAAAGTTTCATGCTGGATCGGCCTCTTGTCGAATCTGAATATGCGCCCCGCAGGCCGCGACCTAGCGGGAAAAAGCTGAACGCTCAATGATTGGGATGATACGCCGGATCAGGCTTCGCCCTGGCGAAGGCCGCGTTCGTCGATCCGCGACACCACCGCATCGCGCACCGCGGGGGTCACGAACTTGTGGATGGCACCGCCGAAGATCGCGATTTCCTTGACGAGGCGCGAGGCGATCGGCTGCAAGCCGACGTCGGCCATCAGGAACACCGTCTCGATGCGGTCGTTGAGCTGCTGGTTCATCCCCGCCATCTGATATTCATATTCGAAATCGGCGACCGCGCGCAGCCCGCGCACGATGACCGTGGCGCCCTCGCGCTCCGCGAAATCCATCAGCAGCGAGTTGAAGCCGACGACGCGGATGTCGCCGTCGATGCTTGCAACCTCCTGCCGCACCATGGCGATGCGCTCGTCGTCGTCGAACAAAGGCGATTTGGTGATGTTCGTCGTCACCCCGATCACCAGCCGGTCGACGAGCTTCGCCCCGCGCCGGATGATGTCCATATGGCCGAGCGTGATCGGATCGAACGTCCCCGGATAAACCCCCACCCGCATCAATGGTCCCTTTCCACCACATAGCGCGCGATCGCGCGCAGCAGCGCCGCCTCTTCGCCGAAACCGGCGAGATGCGCAATCGCCTGATCGACGAGCAGCCGCGCCTGCTCGCGCGCGCGGTCGAGCCCCATCAGCGTGACGAAGGTCGCCTTGCCCGCCGCATCGTCCTTGTGCAGCGCCTTGCCCGCCAGCGCCTCGTCGCCCTCGACGTCCAATATGTCGTCGGCGATCTGGAAGGCGAGTCCGATGTCGCGGGCATAGCCGCGCAAAGGCCGGCGCCCCTCGGCGGGAACGCGCGCGAGGATCGCCCCCGCCTCGACCGAAAAGCCGATCAGCGCGCCGGTCTTGAGCTGCTGGAGCCGGGTGACGGTCGGCAGGTCGAAATCGGCGGTCTCGGCGACCAGGTCCATCATCTGCCCGCCCGCCATGCCCGATGGACCCGCGGCGCGCGCGAGTTCGCCGCAGAGCTCGGCGCGCACGAACGGGTCGCCGTGCGTCGCGGGGTCGCAGAGCCATTCGAAGGCGAGCGCGTGGAGCGAATCGCCCGCGAGCACCGCGGTCGATTCGTCATAGGCGCGGTGAACCGTCGGCTTGCCGCGCCGCATGTCGTCATCGTCCATGCACGGCAGATCGTCGTGGATCAGCGAATAGACGTGCATCGCCTCGACCGCCGCGCCGACGCGCAGGCTGGACGCGCGATCGACGTGGAACAGATCGCCCGCGGCGCGGACGAGCAAGGGGCGGAGCCGCTTGCCGCCCGCGATCGCGGCGTGGCGCATCGCCTCGTAAAGGCGCGCCCGCGGGTCGGCGGGGACGGCGAGCAGCCGGTCGAACAGCGCGTCGATCCCGGCGGCGACCTCCTCCTGCGCGGCGGGCAGCAGATGCGCCGCCTGGGTCGTATCGCCGTCGGCGAGAGCCACCCGGCTCAGCTTTCGCCGAAGGGCGTGGTTCCCGCCGGCTGGCCGTCGGCGCCCAGGCTGACCTGTTCGATCCGCGCCTGCGCCGCGGCGAGCCGCGCTTCGCAATGCTGGCGCAGCGCATGGCCGCGTTCGTAGAGCGCGACCGATTCCTCGAGGCTGACGTCGCCGCTTTCGAGGCGGCGGACGATGGTTTCGAGCTCGCCCATCGCGGCTTCGAACGACAGGCCGGCGATCGAGGCGGAAATCGGGGGTGCGGGGGTGTCCGTCATGCCCCCTGCTTTGGCCTTTTCGGCCCCCCGCGGTCAAGTGCGGTGACGCTTGACGCCGCCGTGGGCCGCGATAGCATCGCTCGCATGTTCATCGGCCATTTCGCCCCTGCCCTGATCGCCGCCACGCGGCCGAAGGCGGCCGGGCTCGGCACCCTGTTCGTCGCTGCGCAGCTCGTCGACATCGGTTTCGCCGCGCTGCTGATCCCGGGGGTCGAGGCGATGCGGATCGTCCCCGGCATCGCCGCGATGAACCCGATGGACCTTCATCACATGCCCTATACCCACAGCCTGCTCGGCGCGGCGCTGTGGGCGGCTGCCTTTGGCCTGCTCGTCTGGTTCGCCACCAGGCGGCGCGAGGCCGCGATCGGCGCAGCGATCGTCGTCGTCTCGCACTGGTTTCTCGACCTAATCGTCCATATTCCCGACCTCACCCTGTTCGGCGCGCCGCCGAAGCTCGGGCTCGGCCTCTGGAACCATCCGCTGGCCGAAATGCCGCTGGAAATCCTGCTGACCTTCGGCGCGCTGCTTTATTATGCGCGGCGGACGCGCACGACCGCCGGAAATGTCCGCCTCTGGATTCTCGCCATCCTGCTCGCGCTGGTGCAGGCGATCGACTGGTTCGGGCCGAAGGAGCCCGTCTATTCGATCTCGATCCCGGCCACGATGCTCGCCGCCTATGCCGTGCTGGCGGGCGCGGCATGGTGGGCGGGCGCGAACCGGCGGCCTGTCGCCGCACCATCCCGACCATAAAAGCCATCAAGGGTCTGTTCCTATCGCGCGCGCGCGGCTAAAGGCGCGCCATGACTCAGACAGCAGCCGCGCCCGCCTCCGTCATCACCCCCGCGATCGTCGCCGACCACGGCCTCTCGCCGGAAGAATATGAGCGCGTCCTCGCCGCGCTCGGGCGCGAGCCGAACCTCGTCGAGCTCGGCATCTTCTCGGTCATGTGGTCCGAGCATTGCAGCTATAAAAGCTCGCGCATCCATCTGAAGAAGCTGCCGACCGAGGCCCCCTGGGTGATCTGCGGCCCCGGCGAGAATGCCGGCGTCATCGACATCGGCACCGGCGCGGACGGCAAGAAGCTCGCCGCCATCTTCAAGATGGAGAGCCACAACCACCCCTCCTACATCGAACCCTATCAGGGCGCGGCGACCGGGGTCGGCGGCATTTTGCGCGACGTCTTCACCATGGGCGCGCGGCCGGTCGCGAACCTCAACGCGCTGCGCTTCGGGCGTCCCGACCATCCGAAGATGAAGCACCTCATCTCGGGCGTCGTCCACGGCATCGGCGGCTATGGCAATTGCGTCGGCGTTCCGACGGTCGGCGGCGAGGTCAATTTCCACAAGGCCTATGACGGCAATATCCTGGTCAACGCGATGACCGTCGGCGTCGCCGAGCAGGACAGGATCTTCTATTCGGCCGCGAGCGGCGTCGGCAATCCGATCGTCTATGTCGGATCGAAAACCGGCCGCGACGGCATCCACGGCGCGACGATGGCGTCGGCCGATTTCGGCGAGGATGCCGAGGAAAAGCGCCCGACCGTGCAGGTCGGCGACCCGTTCACCGAAAAATTGCTGATCGAGGCGTGCCTCGAACTGATGGCGTCGGACGCGATCGTCGCGATTCAGGACATGGGCGCCGCGGGCCTTACTTCCTCGTCGGTCGAAATGGCATCAAAGGGCGGCGTCGGGCTGCACCTGAAGATGGACGATGTGCCGCAGCGCGAGACCGGCATGACGGCGTATGAGATGATGCTGTCCGAATCGCAGGAACGCATGTTGATGGTCCTGAAGCCCGGCCGCGAGGATTTCGCCGCCGCGATCTTCCACAAATGGGAACTCGACTTCGCGGTCATCGGCACCGTCACCGACACCGGCCGCATGGTGCTGGAGCATAAGGGCGAGATCGTCTGCGATATCCCGCTCGCCCCGCTCGCCGACGACGCGCCGCTCTATGACCGCCCGCACGCCCCGACGCCGAAGGCCGCGCCGCTGGCGAACGTGCCCGAAACCAAGGACGTCGCCGCCGACCTCAGGACGCTGATGGGCACCCCCGACATCGCCAGCCGCCGCTGGATCTGGGAGCAATATGACAGCCAGGTCGGCGCCGACACGGTGCAGACCGGCGGCGACGCGGCGCTCGTCCGCATCCATGGCACGAACCGCGCGCTCGCGATGAGCACCGACTGCACCCCGCGCTATTGCTATGCCGACCCGGTCGAGGGCGGCAAGCAGGCGGTCGCCGAGACGTGGCGCAACATCACCGCGGTCGGCGCGACCCCGCTCGCGATCACCAACTGCCTCAATTTCGCCAACCCGCAGCGGCCCGAGATCATGGGGCAGATCGTGGGCTGCCTCGACGGCATGGGCCAGGCGTGCCGCGCGCTCGACTATCCGATCGTGTCGGGCAACGTCAGCCTCTATAACGAGAGCAAGGCGACCGGCGGCGGCAGCGCGATCCTGCCCACCCCGGCGATCGGCGGCGTCGGGGTGATCGACGACCTGTCGAAGGCGGTGGGGATCGGCTTCAAGCGCACCGGCGACATCGTGCTCGCGGTCGGCGAACGCATGGGCCATCTCGGCCAGTCGGTGTGGCTGCGCGAGATTCACGGCCGCGAGGAAGGCCCGCCGCCGCCCGTCGACCTCCGCGCCGAAAAGCGCACCGGCGATTTCATCCGCCACGCGATCAATGCGGGCTGGATCACCGCCTGCCACGACGTGTCGGACGGCGGCGTCGCGGTGACGCTCGCGGAAATGGCGCTGAAGTCGGACATCGGCGTGCTGGTCAGCGAGGAACAGCCGTTCGGCATCGCCGAGAGCTTCTTCGGCGAGGATCAGGGGCTGTATCTGGTCACCGTCTGCGACACCTGCCTCGCCGACTTCCTCGACGCCGCGAACCGCGCCGACGTGCCGGTCGACCCGCTCGGCCGCACGATCAAGGACCGCATCGTCTTCGAACTGCCCGACAGCGACTTTTCGGTGACGCTGGCCGAGCTGCGCGCGGCGCATGAGGGGTTCTTCCCGGCGCTGATGGGGGCCGACGCGGCGCTTGCCTGAGACTGGCACAAAGCCACGAAGCCACAAAGAGGGCGCGTAGCTGCGACGTCGACATGCGCCGATAGCGCGCAGCATTGTAACGGACGCCCTTTGCAAAGGGCGACGAACGTCCGAGCGGCGCACCCTCTTTGTGGCTTCGTGGCTTTGTGCGAGAGAAGGAAATCAGCACAGTCCTTCGCGGGAGACAAGCGAGTCATGAGCATCCATATCGGCATCGGCGGCTGGACCTTCGAGCCGTGGCGCGGCCCCTTCTATCCCGCCGGCCTGGCGCAAAAACGCGAGCTCGAATATGCCGGCCAGCATCTGACGGGGATCGAGATCAACGGCACCTATTATGGGAGCCAGAAGCCCGAAACATTCGCGAACTGGGCGGCGGCGGTGCCCGACGGCTTCCGATTCAGCGTCAAGGCATCGCGTTTTGCGACCAACCGCAAAGTGCTGGCCGAAGGCGCCGCGTCGATCGAGAAATTCCTGACGCAGGGGCTGACGCGGCTCGGCGACCGGCTGGGGCCGATCCATTGGCAGTTCATGGCGACGAAAAAATTCGATCGCGACGATTTCGCGGGCTTTCTGGACCTGCTGCCCGACGCGCTGGACGGCCTGCGGCTGCGCCACGCGATCGAGGTTCGGCATGAGAGCTTTCGCGATCCCGCCTTCATCGACCTGCTGCGCGAGCGGAACATGGCGCTTGTCTATGCCGACAGCGACGAATTTCCGTGCATCGACGAGCAGACGGCGGACTTCACCTATGCGCGTTTACAGCGCAGCCAGGAAGGCGTCGAAACGGGCTATGACGACAAGGCGCTCGACGCTTGGGCGAAGCAGACCAAGGCGTGGGCCAAGGGCGGCCGCAACGTCTATCTCTTCTTCATCGCGGGCGCGAAAGTGCGCAACCCCGCAGCAGCGCAGGCGCTGATCGCGCGGCTATGATAGATTCTCTCCGCCGCGAAGCGGTGGGGAGGATCTGGTTCAGGCCATCGCCGCCTTGGCCGCGAGGAAGTTATACGGGTCGATGCCGCGGTTGCGGTAGGCGCGGTGCGCTTCGTGATAGAGCGTCGGCTCGCCGATCCCCAATCGCGCGCGCGCGGCGTCGAGCGGTTCGGCGAGCAGCGAGCGGATGTCCTGCTCGATGATCGCCTTGGCGACCTTGCCGTTGCGCTGGCCCTGGCGGATCGCGCCCATCACCGGCGCGTCGCTCTTGATGCTCCGCTTCACTTCATAACCGCCGGCATAGGCGATGAAGAAATTGCCGTAATTGCCCGTCTGGCCATAGGTGAAGCCGAGGACGCACTGTTCGCCAAGCGCGTCGCGGCCATAGCCGGTCAGGATGTGGAAGAGGTCGTGCGTGTCGCGCAGGCGGTTGGCATACCATTGGAGCTGGTCGTCGAACTGCGGCCGGCCCATCTTCTCGCTCTCGGCGACGAGCCCCGCGGCCGACAGCCCCTCGCGGCGCATGAAGGTGACATAGGCGTGGCCGACGCTGCCCTCGGGCAGTTCGTCGATCCAGCCATGATCGTCGAGCAGGTCGGGGAGATAGGGTTCGCTGGCCATCAGGCGCTGGCCGAGGTCGCTTGTCACAAAGGCGCGCGCTTCATCGACGAAGCCCTTGCGCGGCAGATTCTCGAAGATGTGGAAGACCTGCTCGGTATCTTCCTTGTCCTTGATCAGCTTGCGGAAGTGCGACAGCGCCTTGAACGGGCGGAACTTCGCGGGCTTGCGGTCGGGGTGGGAGAAGATGGTCGGGGTCATGGCGGCTCTCTGGCGAATCATCGGATAAGAGGGAGATAGCATTACTGACATATATGTCAATAGTGGGTTGGAATGCGGTCGGCTTTGGGAGAAACACCAGCGTGTCCCCGCGAAGGCGGGGACCCATCTCCCGCCGGTTAAAACTGGCACCGTCCGAAGATGGGCTCCCGCCTTCGCGGGAGCACACGGCTTTTTACGCAAAACCGATCCCGCGCTAACAGGCTGGACGGCCCCTCCCCGCCACCGTAACGGACGCATCATACAGCGAGGGTGCATGAGCGACGACGGCAGAACGGAAACCGCACGGCTGGTCACGCTCGACGCGCTGCGCGGCTTTGCGGTGATGGGCATATTGGCGATGAACATCGTCGCCTTTGCGATGCCCGAAATGGCCTATGTCTCGCCGCGCGCCTATGGCGGCGACACCGCGGCGGATCTGGTGGCGTGGGGACTGGCGTTCGTGCTGGTCGACGGCAAGACGCGCGGGCTTTTTTCGATCCTGTTCGGGGCCAGCCTGATCCTGATCGTCGATCGCGCCGAAAAATCCGGGCAGAGCCCCGCGTCGGTGCATTATCGCCGCATGGCGTGGCTCGCGATCTTCGGCCTTTGCCATTTCTTCTTCCTCTGGTGGGGCGACATATTATTCCTCTACGCCGCGGTCGGCTGCATCGCCTTCCTGTTCCGGGGCTGGGAGGCGCGGCGGCTGATCGCATGGGCGGCGGGGCTGTTCACGCTCGGCGTCCTGCTGATGTCGCTGCTGTTCGGCGGCCAGCTCCTCCTCGCCTCATCGGCGGGCGATCCCGGCGCGACGACGGCAAGGGCCGAGGCAGGCGAAGCGATCCGCGACGAATATGCAAAGATTGACGGCGAGGTGCAGCACGAGCTGGCGCTGTATCGCGGCGGCTATCTGCCGATCCTCGGCCATCGGCTGGACGATGCCGCCGCGCCCTTTGCGATGCTGTTCTTCAACCTGCTCGAAACGCTGCCGCTGATGATGATCGGCATGGCGCTGTTCCGCAACGGCTTCCTGACCGGGACGTGGGAGGCGCGCGCCTATCGCCGCGTCGCCCGGCGCTGGCTGCCACCGGGACTGCTGCTGACATTGCTCGTCCTCTGGCTGATGCGCGAAGCGCGGTTCGATTATCTCGTCTCGCTCACCGCCTTCCTCGCCTGGGCGCAGCCGGGGCGGCTGATGATGACGATAGGCTATGCGGCGCTGCTCGTCCTGCTGATCAAGCATCACGCCGCCAGCCCGTGGATCGGACGCGTCGCGGCGGCGGGGCGGGCCGCTTTTTCCAACTATCTCGGCACCAGCATCGTGATGACGACGATCTTCTATGGCTATGGGTTGGGGCTGTTCGGGCGCGTCGACCGCGCGCCGCTCTATCTGTTCGTCATCGCCGCCTGGGCGGTCATGCTGCTGTGGTCGAAACCGTGGCTCGACCACTTTCGCTATGGGCCGCTCGAATGGCTATGGCGCAGCCTCGCGCGCGGCAGGGTGCAGCCGATGCGGAAAGAGGCGAGGCCTCAGTAGCCGACCGCGCGGCCGAAGCCCGCGGGCTTGCGCTGGACGAGCGGATTCGCCTCGCGTTCGAGCGCCGCGAGCGTTTCCTCGAACAGCGCGCGCAAATTGACGACGCGCGGCAGATATTCCTCGGGGCTAACCTGCGCTTCGACGCAGTGGCGCGCGAACATCTCGATATCCTCGGTGAGCGCGCCGAGCCGCTCGGCGCCGAACTGGCGCGCCTCGCTCTTCAGCGTGTGCGCGGGCATCACGAGTCCGCGCGCGTCGCGGGCGCGCATCGCCTCTTCGATCGCGGCGACCGACTTGGTGCCGTCCTCACGGAAATAGCCCAATATGCGCACGAACGCCGCGCCCAACTGGGTGCGGGTCGCGCGGAATTCATCCCAATCGACCAGGATCTCGTCCAATGCCCTGTCCCTCGGTGTTCCAATCGCTCGGTGGTCCCGAAGCCGCCATGCCCGAAGCTGGTAAAAAAGCCGTTACGATGGCCGGGGCGTGCGATGAAAGCCGCCCCATTTCGGGTCAGTCGCGGCGGACGCGCCAGCCGCCCTCGGCGTCGTTCGTCAGCGTCCAGCCCTGCTCGCCCGCCAGCGCGGCGACTTCGCGCGCCGCCTGCGGATCGTCGGCGAGCAGCAGCACGTCCGCTGCCTCGCGCATCGCGCGCGCAAGCCGCAGCGCCGGCCACGGGCAGCGCATACCGCGCGCATCGACGACGAGCGCCGCCGCGCGCGCCTCATTCGTCATAGGGGTTGCGCGTGTTGCGGAAATTGAGGCGGATCGGGACGCCCTGGAAGCCCAGTTCCTTGCGCATCCCGTTCATCAGATAGCGCTGGTAGCTCGCGGGAAGCGCGTCGGTGCGGCTGCCGAAAACGACGAAGGTCGGCGGCCGCGTCCGCGCCTGCGTCATATAGCGCAGCTTGATCCGCTTGCCGCCCGGCGCGGGGGGCGGGTTCGCCTCGACCGCGCGCTCGAACCAGCGGTTGAGCTTCGCGGTCGAGACGCGGTTGGTCCAGATCGCGCGCTGTTCAAAGGTGACGCGCACCAGCGTGTCGATCCCCTTGCCCGTCGCGCCTGAGATGCTGAGCAAAGGCACGCCCTTGATCTGCGACAGCCCGTCGTCGAGCGCCGCGCGCACGCCGTTGAACAGCGACGAGGGATCTTCGGCAACGTCCCATTTGTTGAGCGCGACGATCAGCGCGCGGCCTTCGTCGAGCACCCGGTCGGCGATGCGCAGATCCTGCGCCTCGAGCCCCTTGGTGGCGTCGAGCAGCAGCACGACGACTTCGGCGAAGTCGACCGCGTGCATCGCATCGGCGACCGACAATTTCTCAAGCTTGTCCTGCACCTTCGCGCGCTTGCGCATCCCGGCGGTGTCGAAAAGCTGGATCGGCTGGACCTCGCCGTCCTTTTCCCATTGCCAGTCGACGCGGATCGAATCGCGGGTAATCCCCGCCTCGGGCCCGGTGATCAGCCGGTCCTCGCCGATCATGCGGTTGATCAGGGTCGACTTGCCCGCGTTCGGGCGGCCGACGATCGCGAGCTTGAGCGGGCCGAGCGGTTCCTCGTCGCCCGCTTCGGAGTCGGCCGCGTCCTCCGCGGCCTCCATGAAGGGTTCGACGATCGGGCGCAGCGCGTCGAACAGATCGACCACGCCCTCGCCATGCTCGGCGCTGAGCGCGATCGGATCGTCGAAGCCGAGCGCATAGGATTCCATCAGGCCGGTTTCGCCCTGCTTCCCCTCGGCCTTGTTGACGACGAGGATGATCGGCGTGTCTTCGCTGCGCAGCCAGCGCGCGATTTCCTCGTCGAGCGGCGTGACCCCGGCGCGGCCGTCGATCATGAACAGCGCCGCGTCGGCCTCACGCACCGCTTTCTCGGTCTGGACGCGCATCCGGCCGGGCAAGGTCGCGGCATCCTGATCCTCGAACCCCGCGGTATCGACGATCAGAAACTCGAGCCCGAGCAGTTTCGCATCGCCCTCACGCCGGTCGCGCGTCACCCCCGGCTGGTCGTCGACGAGCGCGAGGCGCTTGCCGACCAGCCGGTTGAACAGCGTCGACTTGCCGACATTGGGCCGGCCGACAATGGCGATCGTCGCGGATCGCGCCATCTCACATTCCCTGTTGTTGCGCCGGGCCGCCCCGGCCCGGACGCCTCAGCGCCAGGCCGTGATGGTTCCGTCGTCTGCCAAAATATACAAGATATTGTTTGCGACCACCGGCGCCTGCGACAGCGACGTCTTGAACTCCGTCGTCGCGAGCGTCGAGCCATCGGCCGGCGAAAATTCGACAAGCTGGCCTTCGCTGTTCACCGCGATCAGGCGCCCGCCGGCCAGGATCGGTCCCGTCCAGCGGATCGGGTCCTTCTTTTTCTTTTCGGTCTCGACCCGATAGCGCGCGAGCTGCTGGAGCCAGCGGACCTTGCCGCTGGTCCGCGCGACGCAGAGCAGCTTGCCGTCGTCGGTCATCGCATAGACCCATTCGCCGACCACATAGGGAGTCGAGATGCCCGCGATCGAGATTTCCCAGGTACGCTGGCCGGTGACGAGTTCGTAGCTCGCCATGCGGCCGCCCTGACCGAGCGCGAAGACGCGGCCGCGGTCGATCACCGGGTCGGCGTCGACGTCCGACAGCGTCGAGACCGACAGCGCCATCGAGGTGCGCGCCAGCGCATCCTCCCACAGGTCGCGGCCATTCTCGTAACGATAGGCCTGGACCTCGCCCGACGAATAGCCCGCGACGATCGTGCCCTGCCCCGCCGCCGGCGAAGCGGCGCCGAAGACGCTGCCGGGCTCGAGCGAGGCGGTCGCCTGCCACTGCACCGCGCCCGTGGCCTGGTTCAGCGCGAAAATCTGATTGTCCTGGCTGATCACATAGACGCCGCCGAAGGCGATCGTCGGCGCACCGCGCAGCGGCCCCGCGGGCTTCGCCTTCCACAGCACGTTGCCGTCGGCGACGTTGAGCGCCGCGACATCGCCCGATCCGCTCGTCGCATAGACGACATCGCCATCGACCCCCGCGCCGCCGCCGAACAGCGAATCGCGATAATCCTTGGCGGTGCTGCCGATCGACACGCTCCACAATTTCGTGCCCGTATCGGCCGCATAAGCGGTGACAACCGCATCGGTATCGACGACGAACAGGCGGTTGTCGGCGATCACCGGCGACGACGCGAGCCGCTGTTTCTTGGTGCTGCCCGCGACCTGCGCTTCCCACAGCTTCGTTCGCGTCGCGGCAAGCGCGGGGTGCCCCATCGATTTCGATGCGTTGCCGCCCGACTGCGCCCAATTCGCGTTGACCGCCGGTTCGGGCAGCACGACCGCGACCGCCTCGATCGCCGGATCGACCTTGATGCTGTTGTCGTTCGACAGGATCGATACGCGCTGGCCGACCGTCGGCGTCTTGGGCCCACCGTTGCCCTTGAGGGCGCCGCAGCCGGCAAGCGGCAGGGCGAGCAGCGCCGCGCCCATCACAAAATGGCGTTTCCGCATGTTACTTGGCTTCCTCACTCTTCGCGGCCGCCGCTGCGCCCGGCGTGCCTTTCTGGTCCCCGGCGGCCGGAGCCGCGCCGGCTTCGCTTGCGGCGGCGCGCGCGCCCTCGACTTCCGCCTTCAGGCTTTCCGCCGCGCGGTCGGCGACGGCATCGACGCCCAGCATTCCCGCCATCTGGACGCTGCGCGATTGCAGCGTCTTGGCGACGTCGGGCAGCTTCGCGATCCGGCCGTAAAGCTGACCGGCCTGATCATATTTTCCCTGGCTGTAATAAGCCGCGGCGCTCAGTTCGGCGGCGCTCGCGAACCAGCTCGACGCCGGGTCCTTGGCATCGACGATCGGCTTCAGCCGCGCGATGATCGCCTCGGGCTTCAGCGTGTCATATTCGAGCGCGGTCTGCCGAATCAGCGCCATGTCGCGCAGCGACTGGTCGAGCTTGGTGTCGGCCGCGACTTTGGCGATCAGCGCGGCCGCCGCCTTGAGGTCGCCGCTCTTCGCCTTCAGGTTCGACTGTTCGATCAGCGCCGCGGCGCGATAGGCGGGATTGCCCTCGCTTTCGAGCGCCTTGAGATCGGCGGTCGCGGCTGTCGGCTGCCCGGCCTTGACCTTGTCGAACGCGGCGATCAGCGCCTCGGCCTTTTCGCCGCGCGCGATTTCCTGCCGGTGACCCCAATAGAGATAGCCGCCGAACGCGAGCAGCGCGGCAACCGCCCCGCCGAGAATCCAGCGTCCATAGCGCTGCATGATATTGTCGAGCTGGTCCTTGCGGACGGCTTCATCGACTTCCTGCAAAAACGCGTCGTTGCTGTTCGTCGGGCTCAGCGCCAATCAAACCTCCATCACATTCCATTGGCCCCGGACGATATCGGCTGGCCGGCCGCTTCCTTAGCGATGGCACCGGAAAAGGCCAAGCGATTCACTTGCGCGCGGCGCCAGCCCTTACCCTGCGTAGATCTGATCGGCGGTCGGGAATGAACGGGCCCTGACTTCGTCGGCATAATCCTTGACCGCGCCGCTGACGACCCCCGCCATATCCTGATAGCGCTTCACGAACTTGGGCACGCGCTCGAACATGCCGAGCATGTCGTCGGTCACCAGCACCTGACCGTCGCACTGCGCCGAGGCGCCGATGCCGATCGTCGGACAAGCGACCTTTTCCGTGATCTCGATCGCGATCGATTCGAGCACGCCTTCGATGACGATCGAAAAGGCGCCGGCCTGCGCGACGGCAACCGCATCCTCGACGATCGAGCGCGCTTCCGCCTCGCTCTTGCCGCGCACGCCGTAACCGCCGAGGATATTCACTGCCTGCGGCGTCAGGCCGACATGGCCCATCACCGGGATGCCGCGCTGGGTGAGGAATTCGATTGTCGGGGCGAGCACCTTGCCGCCCTCGACCTTCACCGCCGCGGCGCCGGTTTCCTTGAGCAGCCGCGCGGCGTTGTTGAAAGCCTGTTCGGGGCTGCCTTCATAGCTGCCGAAGGGCATGTCGACGATCACCGCGGCATGATAGCTGCCGCGCACCACCGCGGCACCGTGGAGCGCCATCATGTCCATGGTGACGCCGACGGTGTGCGGCAGACCATAGATCACCTGCGCCAGCGAATCGCCGACGAGCAGCATGTCGCAATGCGGGTCGAGCAGCTGCGCCATGCGGACGGTATAGGCCGTGAGCATGACGATCGGCTCGCCGCCCTTGCGCTGGCGGATGCGCGGCACCGTCAGGCGCTTCATCGGCTGCGGCGTCGGGTTGGCGCGGCTGGTGGAGGTGTCGAGGGTGAGCGTCTTGGGGAGCGTGGACATGGCGCGGGGGTCTAGCCGGTCCCATCGCCAAGCGAAAGATCGAACTCGGCCCCTGCAACCTCAGTGTAAAATTATCTTGACTCTATGTTCTATATTTTTAACATTAAGTCATCGAGAACGAACATGCGGAGAGTCGCCCCGATGACCTATACCGAGAAAAAGGCCTGGCTGACGCTGGTCGCGATGCTGCTGGCCTACAGCCTCTATTTCGGGCTGATCCTTGCCGGTCATCCCGCGGGAAGCGAACGTTTCGCGATGCTGTGGCTGTTCGGGACGATCGCCGCGACGCAGGCGGTGGTCGTGATCATCGGCCATGTCTGGCTGGCGATCGCGGCGCGCAAGCTGCCCCGAGCGCGCGTCGACGAACGCGACCGCGCGATTGCCGCGCGCGGCACACGGATCGGCTATTACGTCCTTTTGACCGGCACGATCATCGTCGGGGTGGTCATGCCCTTCACCGACCCGCCGATGCACATCGTCAACAGCGCGCTGTTCGCGATCGTGGTCGCCGAAACGGCCGGATTGCTGGTGGTGGTGACGAGCTATCGGAGGGGTTGGCATGGCTAAGCCCCCCTTCAGCAACGACATCCGCACCCTGCGCTTCCTGGCAGGCGAGATGACGCAGGGCGAACTGGGCGATCATGTCGGGGTAACCCGGCAGACGATCGCGGCGATCGAACAGGGCAAATATTCGCCGTCGCTCGAAGTCGCCTTCCGCATCGCGCGCCTGTTCGGCAAGCCGCTCGAGGCGGTGTTTCGATGGGACGGGGATTGAACCGCAGAGGCCGCTTTGGGGTGGTGAACTGCCACACCCAATATTCGTCATCCCCGCGAAAGCGGGGACCCAGAGCGTACGTAAGCTGATCCCACACTGGGTTCCCGCTTTCGCGGGAATGACGAAGTTATAAGAACCGAAACGTCAACTTCCGCTCGAAACCCACCGTGACGAGGTTCACCCCCGTCCGGCATCGTTCAACGCCGCAAGCTGCTCGGCGGTCAGCGTCAGCGCCTCACTTCCCAATATCTCGTCGAGCTGGCCGACGCTCGTCGCGCTCGCGATCGGCGCGGTGACGCCGGGCTGCGCCGCGACCCAGGCGAGCGCGATCTGCGACAGTGTCGCGCCGGTCTCGCCCGCGACGCGGTCCATCGCCGCCAGCATCGCCGGTCCCTTGCCCTCCAGATAGGCTTTGACGCTGGCGCCGCGCGGGCTTTGGCCGAGATCGCCGGCGTCGCGGTATTTCCCCGACAAATAGCCCGAGGCGAGGCTGAAATAGGTGATGACGCCCAGGCCCTCGTCGATGCAGAGCGTCTGGAGCGGCCCCTCATATTGCGCGCGGTCGAGCAGGTTGAGCTCGGGCTGCACGACGGTGAACCGCGGCAGGCCCAGTTCGTCGGCGGTGCGCAGCGCCTCGCCCAGCCGCTCGGCGCTATAGTTGGACGCCCCGATCGCGCGCACCGTCCCCGCATCGACCAGCTCACCGAACGCGCCGAGCACCTCGTCCAGCGGCACGTCGGGATCGTCCTTGTGCGCGAAATAAAGGTCGATCGTGTCGACGCCGAGCCGGTCGAGCGAGCCCTGCACCGCTTCGCGGATGCGGTCGGGCTTCAGGCCGCCGGGCATCATCCCGACCTTGGTCGCGATGAGGATCTTGTCGCGCGCGCCGCTCGCCTTCAGCCATTGGCCCATCATGGTTTCGGACTCGCCGCCCTTGTGCCCGGGCACCCATGCCGAATAGACGTCGGCGGTGTCGATCATCCCGCCGCCGCGCTCGACGAAACGGTCGAGGATCGCGAAGCTCGCGTTTCGATCGGCGGTCATGCCGAAGACATTGCCGCCGAGCACGAAAGGCCGGATCGACAGGCCGCTTTTGCCGAGCGCGCGTTCGGTCATCGGGATGCTCCTTCCTTCACCGCTGGCACCGCTTCGCGCGGATTGTCGCTGAACAGCCCGTCGATGCCGGTCCTCAGATAGGTTTTGATCTCGGCCGCAAGATCGCCGTGCCCCGCCGGATTGATCCCGCCCTTGTCGGCGAGCGGCAGGAAATAATTCTCGCGGCGAAAGGTCCAGGGATGGACCTTGAGCCCAGCGGCATGGGCGTCGCGCACCAGCGCGGTCGGATCGCCGAGCGTGCCGATTGCGCTGCGCGGGATGATCATCTCCTTGTTCGGCCCGATGCCGTCGGCATAGGCCGCGACCGCCTTCAGCCCCGCCGGGGTCGCCATCATCGCATAGGTCGCTTTCGGATCGTCGGCGGGGCCGCCCGCACCGTCCATGAGCTGGATCAGCGGCAGGTCGCTCTTTGCGCGAAGGGCCTTGAGATTGCCGACCTCGAAGCTCTGGATGAACACCGGCGCGGCGCGGCCGCGATAGCCGTATTTTTCGAGGATCGCGAGCAGCGGCGCCTCGTGCGGCAGGCCGATCGCCGCGAAATAGCTGGGGTGCTTGGTCTCGAGATAGACGCCGACCGGGTGGTCGCGGCCCTTGTTCGCCGCCGCCAGCAGGTCGAGGATTTCGGCGAAGGTCGGGATCTCGTACTGGCCGTCATGCGCCGTTCCGCGCAGCCGCGGGATGCGCTCCTTCGCGCGCAGCGTCTTGAGTTCGGCGAGCGTGAAATCCTCGGTGAACCAGCCCGTTACGGCCTTGCCGTCGATCGTCTTCGTCGCCTTGCGGCCCGCGAATTCGGGATGATCGGCGACATCGGTCGTCTCCGATATTTCGTTCTCGTGCCGCGCGACAAGGACACCGTCCTTGGTCAGCACCAGGTCGGGCTCAATGAAATCGGCGCCCTGCTCGATCGCGAGCCTGTAGCTCGCCAGCGTATGCTCGGGCCGTTCGCCCGATGCGCCGCGATGGGCGATGACGATCGGCGGCGTGCCGTCAAGAGTGGGCTGCGCGGCCATCGGCTCAGCCTCGCAGCCCGAAAGCGCCAGCAGCATCAGCGCGGCGCGCCAGCGCATCATGCCGCAAAGCGCTGCTGCCAGTCATCGGCCGAAAACCCCACGCTGAGCGCGCCGCCTGCATCGACCAGCGGACGGCGGATCATCGCGGGCTGTTCGAGCATCAGCGCCTTGGCCTTCGCGGCATCGAGCCCCTCTTTCTCCGCATCGGGCAATTTGCGGAAGGTCGTGCCGCTTTTGTTGAGCAGCTTTTCCCAGCCGAGCGTATCGATCCAGCCCTGAAGCTGCGCGGCATCCAGCCCGTCCTTGCGATAGTCATGGAAAACATGGGCGACGCCCTGCTCGTCGAGCCAACGGCGGGCTTTCTTCACCGTGTCGCAATTGGGAATACCGTAAAGGGTCAGGGTCATGAATCTGGATCGCTCTGCCGATTGGGAGGAAAGGCGGCGATCCTAGGGCAGCGGCGGCCGGTCGGCAATGCGGGCGTTGGCGCTCGCCAATTTTCCGCGCAGCGCGCGGGCGAAGCCTTCGTGGAGTGCGGCGGCGACGTCGGGTTGGGCGGCGAGATAGGCGCGCAGCCCCGCCGCCGGGATGAACCACAGCCGCGAAGCGCTGGTCAGCACGACCGTGCCGGTCGCGTGGGCGCCATCGAGCACCGTCGCTTCGCCGATCAGCGCACCGTCGGCGACCGCGCCGACGTCCTGTCCGTCGCGGCGGACCGCCGCCGCGCCTTCGGCGAGGTAGAAGAGGCAGGGCGCCGCCTCATTCTCGCGGATCAGCACCTCGCCGCGCCGCGCCGAAATCCAGTGCCCCTGGTCGATCAGCGCGCGCGCCGCCGCCGGCGCCAGCCCGTCGAAATGCCGGTCGCGCAACAGCTGCTCCTCGGCCGAGAAACGGACCCGGCTCGCGCGCAGCCACAATCGCGCGATGAGGCCGAGATTGACGAGCAGGATGGCGAGGATGAGCAGCGTATAGCCGGTCCCGTGCCAGCCGAAGATGGCGACGGGCAGCGCGAGCAGCGCCGCGACCGCGAGCCCGAGCCGGACGTGACCAACACGCGCGACGAGGCTCACCCCAAGCAGCACGAGAAGCGCCCCATAACCGAACCAGGCCGGATCGAAATTGGCCATATTCAGCCTCTTTGCGTCGAAGCCCAAGCCGGGCCACCAGCATCTTGGCGTTACCGCCATCCCGATAACGGTATCGAATGTCCAACGCCTTGGCCGCAACGACCCATGCAGCCCGATTGTTGCAACAATTTATCAGTTTTTACCGATCAGGGAAAGCATAGGTGCGTAAAAGCCATTAAAATGCTAATTTTCCCTTTCCAAAGAATCGCATCCATTGCTTCGGCGGCGCATTCGCGCCATGGCGACCCGCGATTCGACGCAGAATGCAGAATGAAGACAGAAGATATGACGCAATCATGGCAACCGCAGAGCTGGCGCACGCACGAAGCGCGGCAGCTCCCCACCTATCAGGACGCCGCCGCACTGGCGGCGGCCGAAAAGGAGCTGTCGAGCTATCCGCCGCTGGTCTTTGCCGGCGAGGCGCGCGACCTGACCGCCGAACTCGGCCGCGTGGCGGAAGGCAAGGCCTTCCTGCTCCAGGGCGGCGACTGCGCCGAAAGCTTTGCCGAATTCCATCCGAACAATATCCGGGACACCTTCCGCGTCCTGCTTCAGATGGCGGTCGTGCTGACCTTTGCGTCGAAAATGCCGGTGGTGAAGCTCGGCCGCATGGCGGGCCAGTTCGCCAAGCCGCGCTCGGCCGACATGGAAGACGTCGATGGCGTATCGCTGCCCAGCTATCGCGGCGACATCATCAACGACATCGGTTTCGAAGCGGCGGGGCGCGAGCCCGACCCGGCGCGGATGATCAAGGCGTATAACCAGTCGGCGGCGACGCTCAACCTGCTGCGCGCCTTTGCCAACGGCGGCTATGCGAACCTGCACCAGGTCAACGCCTGGACGCATGATTTCATGGACCGCAGCCCGTGGGCGAAGAAATATCAGGAAACCGCGGGCCGGATTTCCGAAGCGCTCGCCTTCATGGAAGCGTGCGGGGTGACGCCCGAGACGGTACCGCAGATCAAGGGCACGAGCTTCTACACCAGTCACGAGGCGCTGCTGCTCCCCTATGAGCAGGCGCTGACGCGGCAGGACAGCCTGACCGGCGGCTGGTACGACACTTCGGGCCACATGCTGTGGGTCGGCGACCGCACGCGGTTCGAGGGGTCGGCGCATATCGAATATCTGCGCGGCATCGGCAATCCGGTCGGCATGAAGTGCGGGCCGAGCCTGGAGCCCGACGTGCTGCTGCGCCTTCTCGACACGCTCAACCCCGGCCATGTGCCGGGGCGCATGACGCTGATCACCCGCTATGGTCACGACAAGATCGAGGCGCATCTGCCGAAGCTGGTGCGCGCGGTGAAGGAATCGGGGCATCCGGTGGTCTGGTCGTGCGACCCGATGCACGGCAACGTCATCAAGACCTCGACCGGATACAAGACGCGACCCTTCGAGCGCATCCTTGCCGAAGTGCGCGGCTTCTTCGCGGTGCATCGCGCCGAGGGGACGCATGGCGGCGGGATCCACATCGAGATGACCGGCCAGAACGTCACCGAATGCACCGGCGGCGCGATGGACGTGACCCAGATGGACCTCGCCGACCGCTATCACACGCATTGCGACCCGCGGCTCAATGCGGGGCAGAGCCTCGAACTGGCGTTCCTGCTGGCGGAAATGCTCAATCAGGAAATATCGGACCGCGCAAAGCAGGCGGCCTGAGCCCAACCATTTTGGTGTGCCCCCGCGAAGGCGGGGGTCCATCTCCTGTTGTGCCGAAATTAAGCGGCAGGTGATGGGTCCCCGCCTTCGCGGGGACACGCTGCTTTATTTCCCCTTATTTGGCTTTCCCCGGCCAGCGCCCGGTATCAGCGAATGCCCGCCCGAGCGCAACATGCAGGTCGGCGTCCTCGGCCGCGCCGCCGAGCGGCACCTTGTCCGAAAATTCGTCGGCCGGCTCGTGATAGTCGCTGCCGAGGAATTTTTCGAGCAGCGCCATGTCCGAAAAGCTGCCGCCGACCATCAGCGAGGTCACGCCCTTGGCGCCGAGCGCCCAGCCGTCCTGCCGCTGGATGAAGGGATCGGCCTCACCATCGTCATCGATCTTGCGGCCGAGTTCGCCCGCGACTGCGCGCACCACCGCGTCATAGGCGGGCTTGCCGCGCCCGATCGTCGCGACCGGAGTGCCGCGCGGCGAGATGGCGATGGTATCGATGTTGAGCGCGACGGTGATGTCCGAGAGCGGCACGACCGGATGATCGGCAAACCAGTGCGCGCCGAGCAGCCCCTTCTCTTCCGATGTCGTCGCCATGAAGTAGATATCGCGATCGGGCCGCGCGCCGCCGGCGAGCCGCTTTGCGACCGCGATCAGCACCGCGATGCCGCTCGCATTATCGACCGCGCCGTTGCAGATGCGATCTTTCGGATCGTCGGGCGCGCAGATGCCGAGATGGTCCCAATGGCCGAGGAACAGCACCGCCTTGCCATCGGGCTTCGCGCCGGGCAGCTTGGCGATGATATTGTTGCTCTGATAGGCGCGCACGGTTGCCGTCGCGGTGATATCGGCGGTCACAGGCAGCACGGCGCCCTTGTAATCCGCCGCTTTCGCCGCCGCGCCGAGCGCGGCGTCATCCTGCCCCGCGCGCTTGAACAAGGCAGCGGCGGCATCGGGCGACAGGAAGCCGGTGACCGGCGCGCCGGGCTTCGCCGACGCCAGCCGCGTCGTCTTGCCGCCCACCGCCTCGCGAAGCTGGCCCCAGGGCACCGCGTCGGTCGCGATGACGAGCACCCCCGCCGCGCCCGCATCGGCGAGCATCTGCCGCCGCTCGCGATAGCGCGGCAAATCCTTGCCGAAGGGCGCCGCGTCGAAGAGCATGATTGCGAGCTTGCCCGCAACGTCGGCGTTGACCTGACCCGCGCCGTCGATGCCATAGCCGACGAAAACGACCGGCACGTCCGCGAGCGACAGCGACGCGTCGCGGCCGGTGAGGACGATGCCCTCGTCGTCGAACGCCAGATCGCCGCCGCCGACCTTGAACGTCGCGCTTCCCCCCGTTGCCTGCGTCTCGACCAGCGGCACGCCCTGGAGCCACGGCGTCGCGCTTCCCGGAACGGGTTCGAGCCCCGCCTTCGCCCATTCGCCGACGATATAGGCGATGGTGCGATCCTCACCCTCGGTGCCCGGCCCGCGCCCCTCGAAAGCATCGCTGGAAAGAATGCGGATATGGTCCGCGAGTTCGGCCTCGGTGACCGGCGTATCGACATCCTTTGCGTAAGTTACGGGCGCGATGGCGATCAGGGCGGCGGCCGCGATGGCGGCCCGGAATGGGAGGATTTTCATGGGCTCGCCGCATGGCATGGCCGGGATGGGCAGGCAAGGCGCGTTCGTCGAATGATGGGCGGCGGTGCTGGATTGGATTCGCGCAGCGAGCACAGAGGAATCGAAACTTTTTGTTCACGCGGAGACTCGGAGACGCGGAGATGATTGGGCCGACAGGCCTCTCCCTTTCTCAAACGTTCATTTGTAACGCGAGACCGCGGGAAAAGGCCGCTTTGCGGCAATCGCCATTTCTCCGCGCCTCCGAGTCTCCGCGTGAACAAAAATCTTTACGCTCTCTGCGCCGCCGCGCGAATTGATTTACCGGCGTTCCAGCAGCGCGCGGGCGGCGGCAACGTGCATGTCCTCGATCATCCGGCCCCCGTGCCGCTGCGCGCCGCCCGTCGCCGCCGCGACCAGCGCCTCGGCCGCGGCGATCTCACGCACCGAAGGGGCGAAGGCGGCGTTGCATGGGTCGACCTGCGACGGGTGGATCAGCGTCTTGCCGTCGAAGCCCAGTCGCCGCCCCTCGGCCGCTTCGGCCGCGAAACCGGCGGCATCGTCGATCGCATTATACACACCGTCGAAGCACCAGACCCCGCCCGCGCGCGCCGCGAGGACGATCGCCTGGATCGCATGGCTCATCGCGCCGCGGTCCATGCCATCGGGCAGCTTCAGTTCGTGCGCGAGGTCGTTGAGTCCCGCGATCAGCCCGCGCGTCGCAGGATCGGCGGCGATGGCGCGCGCCGCGTAGATGGCGGCCGGCGTCTCGATCATCGCCAGCAGCGGCACGCCGAGCGGCCGCGCCGGATCGAGGTCCGACGGCGCGTCGACCTTGGGCAACACCACGGCATCCAGCGCCAGCCCGGCGACCGCGGCGAGGTCGTCGGCCTGATGCTCGCTGCCGGTCCCGTTGATCCGCACCGCGACGCGCTTGCCGGGAAATCCCGCCGCGACCGCCGCGCGCATCGCGGCGCGCGCCTCGGCCTTGCGGTCGGCCGGAACCGCATCCTCGAGGTCGATGATCAGCATGTCAGCGGCGAGCCCCCGCGCCTTTTCGAGCGCGCGGGCGTTCGAGCCGGGGACATAAAGGAGCGAGCGGGGGGCAAAGTCGGTCATGCGCTTTTCTGTGGCGCAGCCGCCGCATTGCCGCAATAAGGAGATGAGGCTTTTGTGAGAGAGGGGACGATCGATGGAATTCGCGCTTGCGCTGGTGGTGCTGGCCCTGGTGTTCCTGGTCTGGGCGCTGACGCCGGTCCGGCAGGGCTATGCCTATACGATCGAACGCTTCGGCCGCTACACCCACACCGCGCAGCCGGGGCTCAACTTCATCATGCCGATCTTCGACCGCGTCGGGCGCAAGGTGAACATGATGGAGCAGGTGCTCGACATTCCGGGGCAGGAGATCATCACCAAGGACAATGCGATGGTCGCGGTCGACGGCGTCGTCTTCTTCCAGGTCCTCGACGCCGCCAAGGCGGCCTATGAGGTCAGCGACCTCTATCTGGCGATCATGAACCTGACGACGACGAACCTGCGCACGGTGATGGGGTCGATGGACCTCGACGAAACGCTGTCGAAGCGCGACGAGATCAACACGCGCCTGCTGCATGTCGTCGACGATGCGACGACGCCGTGGGGGGTCAAGATCACCCGCGTCGAGATCAAGGACATCCGCCCGCCCGCCGACATATCGAACGCGATGGCGCGGCAGATGAAGGCCGAGCGCGAGAAGCGTGCCAACATCCTCGAGGCCGAGGGGATGCGCGCCTCCGAAATCCTGCGCGCTGAGGGCGAGAAGCAGGGCCAGATCCTGCAGGCCGAGGGCCGGCGCGAAGCCGCGTTCCGCGATGCCGAGGCGCGCGAGCGCGAGGCCGAGGCCGAAGCCAAGGCGACGCAGATGGTGTCCGACGCGATCGCCGGCGGCAATGCGCAGGCGATCAATTACTTCATCGCGCAGAAATATGTCGAGGCGGTGAGCCAGTTCGCGACCAGCCCGAACGCCAAGACGATCCTCTTCCCGGTCGAGGCGACGCAGCTCATCGGCACGCTCGGCGGCATCGGCGAGCTCGCCAAGGACGCGCTCGAACGCAAGGGGAGCTGAGATGGCGGACTGGCTGGCGAACATGGAACCGCATTGGGCGTGGCTCTCGCTCGGCGTGCTGCTCGCCGCGGCCGAGATCGTCGCACCCGGCTTCTTCCTGATCTGGCTCGGCGCCGCGGCGATCGTTACCGGCGTCTTCGCGTGGATCATCCCCGGCGTCGCCGACAGCGTCCCGGCGCAGCTCGGCGTCTTCGCCCTGCTGTCGTTCATCGCCCTCTACAGCGCGCGCCGCTGGCTGAAAGCGAACCCGATCACCACCGCCGACCCCAACCTCAACCAGCGCGCGGTGCGGCTGGTCGGCGAGGTGCTGACGGTGACCCGGGCGATCGAGGACGGCCGCGGCCGCGCCAGGGTCGGCGACGGCGAATGGCCGGTGCATGGCCCCGACGCCGCCGAGGGCAGCAAGGTTCGCGTCGTCAGCGCCGACGGCGGCGTTCTGGTGGTCGAGGCGGCTTAGCCAAATCCGTCATTGCGAGCGGAGCTAAGCAATCCCCAGCTATCGACCTTGCGCAAGGTCGATAGCTGGGGATTGCCGCGTCGCCTTCGGCTCCTCGCAATGACGGTTCATCCCCCCTTGGGCCGCGAATAGATCGCCACCGCATGGCCCAGCGCATCGCTCTCGCCGATGCGGCGGAAGCCGAGCTTCGCCGCCACCCGCTCCGATGCGATATGGCCGGGGTCGATGATGCAGCGCACTTCCTTCGCGTCGAGATTCGCGTCTGCCCAGCCGAGCGCCGCGGTCATCGCCTCGGTCGCAAAGCCCGCGCCCCAATGGTCGGCGTCGAACGCCCAACCCGCCTCGGGACAATCCTCGAGCTCGGGAATGCCGCGGCAGAAATAGCTTAAGCCCCCCATGCCGACCAGCGCGTCGCTCGCCTTGTCGGCGAACACCCAATAGCCGAAGCCCATCACCGGCCACAGTCCCGCCGAGCTCAGAAACTTGCCCCAACTCACGTCGGGCGTGCGCGGTTCGCCGCCGATGAAGCGGGTGACGCGGGCGTCGGCCCACATCGCGATATGAACGTCCTTGTCGGCAAAACGCATCGGGCGGAGGCGGAGGCGGCCGGTTTCGATGACGGGGGGCGATGTGATCATCGCGCCGACATGCCGCAGCGGGCGGAGCGGCGTCAATCGGGAACGAGGAAATGGTCGAACAGGTCGTGCAGCACCGCGGTGCCGTCGACCTGCCGCTTGGCGCGCAGCACCGCGAGCGTGTCGACGCGCGCCAGCATGTCGGCGTGCCGCAACACGACCTGATAATCGGGCCGGTCGGTGAAGCCGTGGAACAGCAGCAGGGAATCGGGCTTTCCATGGACGATCGCCTGCAACAGGCAGGCGACGCGAAAGCGGCCGTCGATCAGCACCGCATCGGGGCTGGCCGAAAGCTGGCGCCACACCTGCACATGATAGCGCGGCCAATCCTGCATCCGGCCGCGGTCGGCGGGATAGCCCCGGTCGCCGATCGGCCCGATGTCGGCATGGACAGGCGTGAAATCGATCGCCGCGCGGGCGAGATTGGCGCCGACCTCGGCCAGCCAGCCGGCATTGCCGTCGACGCAGACGATTGTCTGCGCCTGCCTTGCGGCGACGAGCGTGCTGTTGCCGCAGCCGAACTGGAGCAGCGAGGCGCGCCCCGCGAGTTGCAGTTCGAGCTGCACGGCCTCCGCCGCCGTCATCGGTGCCTGCATGACGCCCCCTTCCCCACCGGCCAAGGGATATGGGAGAGCGGCGGGCGCGTCTAGATCCGGACTGCCCCCTCTTTTCGTCATTTCCGCGAAAGCGGGAATCCAGCTTTTCCTTCTTCGCGCCTTCGCGCCTTTGCGTGAGTCTTTTGAAAATCTCACGCAAAGGCGCGAAAGCGCGAAGAATTAAGAGAGAAGGAAGCTGGATTCCCGCTTTCGCGGGAATGACGGGGAATTTGAGGCGATCGATGCGCCCCGCAAAGGCAGGCTCGGAGGGGAGAGAGAAACCGGTCCGGGCGCCCGCCTTTGCGGAACCTCTGCGTCAGGCCGCCGCCAGTTCGGGCACCGAGGAATGCGCGGGCATCAGCGCGTCGGCGTAGTCGCCTTCATATTTCTCGATCAGCGCGCGGTCGTCGTGGTTCCACGGATGGAAGCCCGGCATGAAATAGGACAGCCACGGCACGAAGCTCTTGCGCAGGATGCCCGGCGAGCCGAGCAGATACCACCAGATGCGCGCCGTCACGCGCCAGCCGGTCAGCCCATCCTGCTTCAGCAGCGCCTTCATTCCCTTGACGCGCCGCGGCCAGAAGCGGCTGGTGACGAGCAGCATCATCAGCGACTTCGCCTTCCACCGCCGCCAGCGGCTCCAGTCCTTCGTCGCGTGGAGCCAGGTGTCGTAGGCGACGCCCTTATGCTCGATCTCCTCGATCGCGTGCCATTTCCACAGGGCGCCCCATTCGGGCTCGGCACCCGCGTACATTTTCGGGTCCTTGAGCATCACCGCCGCCATCATCGCGGTATAATGTTCGAGCGCGATCGTCGCCATCAGGTTGACGATCGGCGGGCGCGTCTTGATGAGGTCGAGGACCTGATCGACGTCGGCGTCGAGCTCGCTGAGATCGTAGCCCGCTTCGGCGGCTTTCCGGTTGAAGACGACATGCTCGCGGCTGTGGATCACTTCCTGCTGGGTGAAGGCGCGGATTTCGCGCGCGAGCTTGTCGGGAACGCCGTCGCGATGCGCCTTCACCGCCTCGATGAACATCGCCTCGCCGCGCGGAAAGGTGACCGACAGCGCAGTGTGGAAGGCCGAGGCGATCGGATCGCCGTTCAGCCACCAACGCCCCTGCCGGTCGTCGCGGCCGAAGCGCTTGTCGCGCGGCGTAATCGACAGATCGTCGGGGGTGGGAGAGCGGGAAAGGCTGGACATATGGTCTTCACCGTCGAAAAGGGGTTGCGGGATGTGGGGACGTCCCATGGGGCATGGTTTTAAAGGTTACTTACAGTGGTGTCAATATCAAGAAAGCGGCTGAGCCCGGAGGAGAGCCGGGCGGCCGCACTGGAAGCGGCCCGCGAAATCCTGATCGAAAGCGGTCCGCAGGCGGTGACGCTGAAGGCCGTCGCGGCGCGCGTCGACCGCACCCACGCGAACCTGCTCCACCATTTCGGCAGCGCCGCGGGGCTGCAGCAGGCGCTGATCGGGAAGATGGCGGCGTTCATCACCACGACGATCCGCGAGGCGGTGTTCCGCCAGCGCGCGAGCGAGCAGAACCCGCGCGAGGTCGTCGACCTGGCCTTCGACGCCTTCGACACCGGCGGCGCGGGGGCGCTGGCGAGCTGGATGATCCTGTCGGGCAACGAAAATGCGCTCGACCCGATCCTGAAGGCGATCCACGACCTCGTCGAGGAACTGCGCGAGGATCATGGCGAAGAAGAAGCGCCGATCGAGGACGAGACGATGCAGCTCGTGCTGATGGCGCTCGGCGACGCGCTGTTCGGCGGCCCGCTGTCGCGCGCCCTCGGCGTCCCGCGCAGCCGCGCGCGCGAGATCGCGCTCGAATCGATGCTGTCGCACGGGATCGGGCGGCGGGGGTGACACTCTAATCCCGTCTAATTCCGTTCGTGTCGAGCGAAGTCGAGACACCCATCGGGATAGCGCCAAGCCGATGGGCATCTCGACTTCGCTCGATGCGAACGGGAATTGGGGTGCATTTCTGGTGTTTCGGCACTAAAGGCCCCCGATGCATTTCCTCGACCAGGCCAAGATCTTCATCAAGTCGGGCGACGGCGGCCCCGGTGCCGTGTCGTTCCGGCGCGAGAAATATATCGAATATGGCGGCCCCGACGGCGGCAACGGCGGCAAGGGCGGCGACGTCGTGTTCGAGGCGGTCGCGGGCCTCAACACGCTGATCGATTTCCGCTACACCCAGCATTTCAAGGCAAAGCGCGGCACCCCCGGCGCCGGGCGCGACCGCACCGGCGCGGGCGGCCCCGACCTCGTCATCCAGGTGCCGGTCGGCACCCAGATTCTCGCTGACGACGACGAACGCAGCCTGCTCGCCGATTTGACCAGAGAGGGCGAACGCATCCATTTCCTGCGCGGCGGCGACGGCGGGCGCGGCAATGCGAGCTACAAGACCTCGACCAACCGCGCCCCGCGCCAGCACGGCCCCGGCTGGCCGGGCGAGGAGATGTGGGTGTGGCTGCGGCTGAAGCTGCTCGCCGACGCGGGGCTGGTCGGCCTGCCCAACGCCGGCAAGTCGACCTTCATCAACGCGGTGACCAACGCGCAGGCCAAGGTCGGCGCCTATGCCTTCACGACGCTGCGCCCGCAGCTCGGCGTCGTCAGCCACAAGGGGCAGGAATTCGTCGTCGCCGACATCCCCGGCCTGATCGAGGGCGCCGCCGAGGGCGCCGGGGTTGGCGACCGCTTCCTGGGGCATATCGAGCGCTGCCGCGTGCTGCTGCACCTCGTCGATGCGAACGACACGGATGTCGCGACCAGCTATCGCATCGTCCGCGACGAGCTGGAGGCCTATGGCGCCGACCTGATCGACAAGCCGATGATCGTCGCGCTCAACAAGATTGACACGCTCGACGACGAGCTGATCGCGGCACTGTCGGCCGAACTCGAGGAAGCAAGCGGCCATAAGGTGATGGCGCTGTCGGGCGCCAGCGGCGCGGGCGTCGGCGCAGTGCTCGACACATTGCTCGAGGCCATCGGCCATCCCGAACCGGGCGAGGATGAGAGCGAGGATGCGGGCGGCGACTGGTCGCCGATCTGAGTCCGGGAACGGTCGAAAGCCGAAATTCCACATCTCCTATCTTCGTCATTCCCGCGAAAGCGGGAACCCAGAGCGTGCGTCAGCTGACCCCACACTGGGTTCCCGCTTTCGCGGGAATGACAAAGGTTGGGGAATGGCAACGCCTCATCCCCGCGCCATTGCGTCTGACAGGACATTCGCATTGGCGTGAGGCCGTCTCCGCGCTATCGGCGGCGCCATGACCCTGTTCGCTCCCACCGCCTGCCCGCGCCTGATCGTCAAGATCGGATCGGCGTTGCTCGTCGATCCCGACGGCGCGGTGCGGCGCGCGTGGTTGGCAGGGATCGCCGCCGACATCGCCGAACGGACGAAGGCGGGGCAGCAGATCGCGGTCGTCTCGTCGGGGGCGATCGCGCTCGGCGCGCGGCGGCTCGGGCTCGCCAAGGGCGGACGCGCCAGCCTGGAGGATGCGCAGGCGGCGGCGGCGACCGGGCAGATCGCGCTGAGCCAGGTCTGGGCCGAGGTGCTCGGCGCCGAGGGGCTGACCGCGGCGCAGATGCTCGTGACGCTGGGCGACCTCGAACATCGCCGCCGCTACCTCAACGCCGCGGCGACGCTCGACCGGCTGCTCGGGCTCGGCGTGGTGCCGATCATCAACGAGAATGACAGTGTCGCGACCGAGGAAATCCGCTTCGGCGACAACGACCGGCTCGCCGCGCGCGTCGCGCAGGCGGCGGGCGCGGGAGGCGTCGCGCTGCTCTCCGACATCGATGGCCTCTACGACCGCAACCCCGCGCTCCCCGGCGCCGTTCACGTCGCGCGGGTCGAGCGGATCGACGGCGCGATCGAGGCGATGGCCGACAGCGGATCGGCGTCGGGCATGGGATCGGGCGGCATGGTGTCGAAGATCGCGGCGGCGCGCATCGCCAATGCGGCGGGCGCGCACCTCGCCATCGCGTCGGGGCGGATCGAACGGCCGCTTTCGACCGAAGCGCGCCACACGATCTTCGTTGCCGAAAAGGGCGCGAGCGCGCGCAAGGCGTGGCTCGCGGGGGGGCTTACCGCCAAGGGCCGCCTGACGATCGACGCCGGGGCGGTGAAGGCGCTGCGCGGTGGCGCGAGCCTGCTCGCCGCGGGGGTCACCGCCGCCACCGGCGCCTTCGTGCGCGGCGACATCCTCGACATCGCGGGGCCCGACGGTCGCATCATCGCGCGCGGCTTGTCCGAATATCCGACCGCCGACGCGACCGCGATCCTCGGCCTCGGCCGCGATGCGCAGGAGGCGGCGCTCGGCTATGCCCCGCGCACCGCGATGGTGCACCGCGACCATATGGTGCTGCTGTGACCACGCCGGTGCTGGCGATGACCGGGGCGACCGGATTCGTCGGTCAAGCGACGCTGCGGCAGGCGGTCGCCGCAGGCTGGCACGTCCGCGCCCTTACCCGCCGCCCGCAGGACGCGCGCGAAGGCGTCACCTGGGTCGCGGGCGCGCTCGACCGGCCCGATGCGCTCGCCGACATGGCGGCGGGCAGCGATGCCGTGATGCACATCGCGGGCGTGGTGAACGTGCCGACGCGCGCCGATTTCGAAGCGGGCAACGCCGTCGCGACCGCGAATGTCGTTGCGGCGGCGCGCGGCGCGGGAGTGCGGCGCTTCGTCCATGTCTCGTCGCTCGCGGCGCGCGAGCCCGGCCTCTCCAACTATGGCTGGTCGAAGGAGCGCGCCGAGGCGGTCGTCGAGAAAAGCGGGCTCGACTGGACGATCGTGCGGCCACCCGCGGTGTTCGGCCCCGGCGACACCGAAATGCTCGACCTGTTCCGCATGGCGCGGCGCGGCATCGCGCTCGTCCCACCGGGGCGGATGTCGGCGATCTATGTCGCGGAGCTGGCGCGCCTGCTCGTCGCGCTCGCTGCCGACCGCGCGGCGAGCATCGGGCAGGTTTATGAGCCCGACGACGGCCGCGCGGGCGGCTGGACCCACGGCGAGTTCGCGCGCGCGGTCGGCAAGGCCGTGGGGCGCGCGCGGGTCCGGGCGTTGCCGGTTCCGGGCGCGGTTCTTAAAACCGCCGGACGGCTCGACACGCTGGTGCGCCGCAAGGCCGCGAAGCTGACGCCCGACCGCGCGCGCTATATCGCCCATCCCGACTGGGTGGCGGCCGAGGGCGCCTGCCCGCCGCCCGCACTGTGGGCGCCCGCGCTGGATACGAGCGAGGCGCTGGCGGAAACGGTGCGCTGGTATCGGCAGGAAGGGTGGCTTTAGGGCGCGTCATGGCGAGCGCAGCGAAGCAATCTCCAGCCTGCGTCCAGTTTTGACGATAGCTGGAGATTGCTTCGCTTCGCTCGCAATGACGAGCTTTACACAAAGTCGTTCGCCCCCCTCCCCGTCTCCCGCCCGTCGAAGCGTGGATTGCCAAGGGCGAGACGCATCCCTAGGTTTGCGCGCATGACCGACACCACCGCCACGCCTCCCACCGACCCCGCCGGCCCCTGGGCCATCCCCGTCCGTCGGCCGCTGCCCGGCGACGACAAGCCCGGCGGGAGCACCAGCTTTCCGCGCAAGGTCTGGCATCTGCTCGTCGCGATCAAGGACGGGCTGGCGCTGATCTTCCTGCTGCTGTTTTTCGTGGCGCTCTTCGCGCTGCTCGCGGGGCGCCCCAATGCCTCGCTGCCGGTCAGCGAGGGCGCGCTCGTCGTCGATTTCGACGGTGTCGTCACCGAACAGCCTTCGGACGTCGATCCGCTCGCGGCGCTGTCGGGCGGCGGGCAGCTCAAGGAACTGCGCACCCGCGACATCGTCCACGCGCTCGAAACCGCGGCCACCGACAAGCGCGTCACCTCGGTGGTGCTCGACCTCGACCGCTTCCTTGGCGGCGGGCAGGTGTCGCTCGCCGAGATCGGCGCCGCGGTCGACAAGGTGCGCGCGGCGAAAAAGCCGGTGCTCGCCTTTGCCACCGCCTATACGACCGACAGCTATCAGGTCGCGGCGCACGCCAGCGAAATCTGGTCGGATGCAATCGGCGGCGTCGCGATCGCCGGGCCGGGCGGATCGCGCCTTTATTACAAGGGCTTGATGGACAAGCTCGGCATCACCGCGCACATCTATCGCGTCGGCACCTTCAAGAGCGCGGTCGAACCCTATCTGCGCAGCGACCAGTCGCCCGAGGCGAAGGAGGCCGACCGCGCCTATGCCGGCGTCCTGTGGGAAAACTGGCTGACCGACGTCCGGAAAGCGCGGCCGAAGGCCAGGATCGACGCGTTCATCGCCGACACCGCGGGCGCGGTGAAGGCAGCGGGCAACGACCTGTCGAAAGCGGGGGTCGACGCCGGGCTGATCAACAAGGTTGGCAGCCGCATGGCGTTCAGCGAGCGCGTCGCCGAGATCAGCGGCACCTATGACGACAGCCGCCCGTGGGACTATAATGCGATCCCGCTTGAAAATTGGGTCGCGGCCAATCCGCCGGAAGAGAAGGGCGCGGCGATCGCCGTCGTCCCGGTCGTCGGCGAGATCGTCGATGGCGAAACGGGCGGCGGTTCGGCCGGCGGCGACACGATCGCGGAGCATATCCTCGACGCCGTCGCCGACAGCGGCACCAAGGCGATCGTGCTGCGCGTCGATTCGCCCGGCGGGTCGGTGCTCGCGTCGGAACAGATCCGCCAGGCGCTGCTCCAGGCCAAGGCGAAGAAGCTGCCCGTCGTCGTGTCGATGGCGAATGTCGCGGCGTCGGGCGGCTATTGGATCTCCACCCCCGCCGACCGCATCTTCGCCGAGCCCGAGACGATCACCGGCTCGATCGGCGTGTTCGGCATCATCCCCAGCTTCGATCAGGCGCTCGCCAAGATCGGAGTCAACGCCGACGGCATCGCGACGACGCCGCTGTCGGGCCAGCCCGACGTGTTCGGCGGCGTGAACGACGAGTTCAACGCGCTCGCGCAGGCGAGCGTCGAGGATATCTATGCGCGCTTCACCGGGCTCGTCGCCAAGAGCCGCAAGCAGCCGATCGAGAAGATCCGCGAGATCGCCGAAGGCCGCGTCTGGGCGGGCGGCACCGCGCGCCAGATCGGCCTGGTCGACCAGTTCGGCGGCCTGCCCGACGCGCTCGCCGCGGCGGCGAAGATGGCAAAGATCGACGGGGCGTATCACGCCAAATATTATGAGGAAGAGCCGAGCGAATTTTCCAAGATGCTCGCCAGCCTGACCGGCGCCGAACAGGATCAGCAGGCGATGGCGCCGCGCGGCTGGTTCGGCATCGCGGCGATGAACCGTCAGCTCACCGAACGGCGGCTGGCGCAGGATCTGACGTTGCTCACCCGGTCGGGGTCGGTGCAGGCAAGCTGCCTCGACTGCCGCGCCTTCCTGCCCGCGGTGCCACGCGCGCCGGAGGCGAAAGGGTGGCTGGGAGCGCTGGCGCTGTTGCTGAAGTAACTGCCACTGAGGAATAGCGTGTGTCCCCGCGAAGGCGGGGACCCAGAGCGGCCTACCCAAACGTCGGCCTTATCGCGCTCTGGCCCCCCGCCTTCGCGGGGGAACATGGCTATTGCAGAAAGATTTTCTCAGGCCGCGACCGCGACGTCCCGCGCATGGTCGGCAATCGCCCCCGTCAGCGTGTCGACGAGTGCGAGCGGCAGGTCGTGGCCCATGCCGGGGATGGTCAGCAGCCGTGCGCCCGCGATATGCGCGGCGGTGTCGCGCCCGCCCTCGACCGGCACGAGCGGATCGGCCTCGCCGTGAATCACCAGCGTCGGCGCCGTGATATGCTTCAGCATCGCGCGGCGATCGCCGTCGGCAACGATCGCCGCCATCTGGCGCGCGACGCCCTGCGGATACCAGCCGCGCGCGTAATCGCCGCGGACGCGGCGCTGGAGCCGCTCTTCCTCGGCGGGATAGCCGGGGCTGCCGATTACCCGCGCGGCGTTCACCGAATAGGCGATCATCGCTTCGGCATCGCCGCTCATCGGCCGGTCTGCCAGAACGCGCATCGCCTCTTTCTGCGCGCGCGGCAGGCGCGGATTGCCGGTGGTCGACATGATCGAGGTCAGCGACAGCACCCGCCCGGGATAGCGCGCCGCCATATGCTGAACGATCATTCCGCCCATCGACGCGCCGACGATATGCGCGCGCTCGATGCCGAGATGATCGAGCAGCGCCATGCCGTCGGCCGCCATGTCGGCGAGCGTATAGGCGCTGCGCACCGGCAGCCTGAGCGCCGCCTTGACGAACATCCATTTGAGGTTCGGGACGCCCGCCGCGTCGAAGCGCGTCGACAGGCCGACGTCGCGATTGTCGTAGCGGATGACGCGAAAGCCGTGCGCGACGAGCGCGTCGACGAACTCGTCGGGCCAGAGCGTGAGTTGTCCCCCGAGCCCCATCACGAGCAGGATCGGCGGCGCATCCTTTGCGCCCTTGTCCTCATAGGTGATTTCGATGCCGTTCGCCGTCGTCCGTTCCGTTTTCATGATGCGCCGTCTCCTTCCCGCCAGCCCACCATGCCGCGAATGATGGTGCGGTCAAGCGGTGTCGGCTTTGCCTGAAACGACCGTTCAGCGCGATTCGCGAGGACCGTCATAGGCCGGAAGCGCCAGCGACCAGCGAATGGCCGCGCCGCGCAGGATGAACCCCGCCCCGGCCCCGACAATGGCCGCAACGGGCGTTCCCAGACCGAGCCACAGCAGGACGAGATAGAGGCCCGATGCAAGCGCCGCCGCGGTGACATAGATTTCGGGCCGCATGATGATCGACGGCACCCCCGCCAATATGTCGCGGATCGTGCCGCCAACGCAGCCGGTGATCACCCCCATCATCAGCGCGGGCACCGGCGGCACGCCCCAGGCGAGCGCTTTCGCGGTGCCGAACACCGCATAGCCCGCGAGACCGACGGCGTCGGCCCATTCGAGCACCTGCCCCGGCCACCAGCGTTCGGGCGTGACCCAGACGATCAGCGCGATTGCGATGCACATTGCGGCGATCGCGCCGTCCTGCACCCAAAAGACCGGCGCGCCGATCAAGAGGTCGCGCACGCTGCCGCCGCCGACGCCGGTGACCAGCGCGAAGAAGCAGGCGGTGACCAGCGTCTGGCGCAGCCGCACCGCCATCAGCGCGCCCGACAGTGCGAAGACGGCGATCCCTGCGAGGTCGAGGAGGCGGATAAGGGTCTGGGTGTCCATCATGAGAAAAATCAGCACACCTTCCCTAAATCGTCATCCCGGCCTTCGCCGGGATGACGTCCATTATCAGATGTGGATCGGCTTGCCCGTCACCGCCATCGCGGCTTCCTTGATCGCTTCGCTGTGCGTCGGGTGGGCGTGGCAGGTGTAGGCGATGTCTTCGCTCGTCGCACCGAACTCCATTGCCTGCGCGGCCTGCGCGATCATCGTGCCCGCGACGCTGGCGATGATCCAGACGCCGAGCACGCGGTCGGTCTTGGCATCGGCGATCACCTTCACAAAGCCGTCGGGCTCGTGGTTGGTCTTGGCGCGGCTGTTCGCGAGCATCGGGAATTTGCCGACCTTGACCTCACCGCGCTCCTTCGCCGCTTCCTCGGTCAGGCCGACGCCGGCGATCTCGGGCCAGGTGTAGACGACCGAGGGAATCACATCGTGGTTCACGATGCCGGTCTGCCCCGCGATATTCTCGGCACAGGCGATGCCTTCGTCCTCGGCCTTGTGCGCGAGCATCGGGCCGGGGATCACGTCGCCGATCGCCCATATGCCGGGAACCGAGGTGCGGAAATCATGGTCGGTCTCGATCTGGCCGCGCTTGTTGACCGCGAGCCCCGCCTTGTCGAGCGCGAGCCCGTCGGTGTTCGGACGGCGCCCGATCGACACGAGCACGACGTCGGCCTCCAGCGTCTCGGCCTCGCCGCCCGCGGCGGGTTCGAGCGTCAGCACCGCCTTCTTGCCCTTGACTGCCGCGCCGGTAACCTTCGTCTTGAGCTTGAACTCGATGCCCTGCTTCTTGAAGATCTTGTTCGCCTCCTTGCGGACGTCGCCGTCCATGCCGGGGAGGATCTGGTCGAGAAACTCGACGCAGGTCACCTTGGCGCCGAGGCGGCGCCACACGCTGCCGAGTTCGAGCCCGATCACGCCGCCGCCGATCACGACCATATGGCCGGGCACTTTCGCAAGTTCGAGCGCGCCGGTCGAATCGACGATCACGCCCTTGGCATTGTCGACCTCGACGCCCGGAAGCGGAATCACCGACGAGCCGGTGGCGATGATGATATTCTTCGCGCGCACGCTCTTGCCCGCCACGTCGACGGTGTCGGCCGACGTGAACTTGGCATAGCCCTTCAGCCAGTCGATCTTGTTCTTCTTGAACAGGAATTCGATGCCGCCGGTCAGGCCCTTCACCGCATCCCTGCGCTGGCCGTGCATGGCGCCGAGGTCGAGTTCGGGTTTCACCTTGATCCCCATCGCCGCCATCGCGCCGCCCGCCGCGGCCTCATAATATTCCGACGCATGGAGCATCGCCTTCGACGGGATGCAGCCGACGTTGAGGCAGGTCCCGCCGAGCGTCTCGCGCCCCTCGGCGCACGCGGTCTTCAGGCCCAATTGCGCCGCGCGGATCGCCGCGACATAACCGCCGGGGCCGGCACCGATGACAAGGACGTCGTAGTCGTAATCAGCCATTATCAACTCCATTCGTCATCCCGGCGAAAGCTGGGATCGCTGGCGTCGATAGCGGCGCCAGGGGGATAGCGGCCCCAGCTTTCGCTGGGGCGACGGAACCTACAGATCGATCAGCAGCCGCGCCGGATCCTCGATCGCTTCCTTGATCGTCTTCAGGAAAGTAACCGCCTCGCGGCCGTCGACCAGCCGGTGATCATAGCTGAGCGCAAGATACATCATCGGACGGATCACGATCTCGCCGTTCCGCACGACCGGGCGGTCCTCGATGCGGTGGAGGCCGAGCACCGCCGACTGCGGCGGGTTGATGATCGGAGTCGACATCAGGCCGCCGAACACGCCGCCGTTCGAGATGGTGAAGGTGCCGCCGGTCATGTCGTCCATCGTCAGCGTGCCGTCCTTGGCGCGCTTGCCGAGGTCGGCGATCGCTTTCTCGATGTCGGCGAAGGACAGGCTGTCGGCGTTGCGGACGATCGGCACGACAAGGCCGTTCGGCGCGCTGACCGCGACCGAGACGTCGAGATAGTCGTGATAGACGATCTCGTCGCCGTCGATCCGCGCGTTGACCGCCGGAATGTCGTGCGCCGCGAGCGCCACCGCCTTGGTGAAGAAGCTCATGAAGCCGAGGCGGACACCATGCTTCTTCTCGAAGCTGTCGCGATATTTGTCGCGCGTCGCGATCACCGCCGACATGTCGCAGTCGTTGAAGGTGGTGAGCATCGCCGCGGTGTCCTGCGCCGACTTCAGCCGCTTGGCGATCGTCTGGCGCATCCGCGTCATCTTGACGCGCTCTTCGCGGCGGCCCGGCGCGCCGCTCGCGGCGGGGGCGGCCGCCGGCGCCGCGGCGGGCGCGGGCGCGACCTCGGGCGCCGCATTGGCGGCGGCGAGCACATCTTCCTTGGTCAGGCGGCCATCCTTGCCGCTGCCCTTGATCTTGGTCGGATCGACGCCATGCTCGAGCACGAGGCGGCGCACCGCTGGCGACAGCGTCGGGACACCGTCACCGCTTTCCTCGGCCGGTGCCGGAGCGGTCGCGGCGGCGGGCGCCGGGGCGGCGGCTTCCTTGGCGGCGGGCGCGGGCGCCGCGCTTTTTCCGTCACCCGCTTCGATCGTCGCGATCACCGCGCCGACATTGACGGTTTCGCCGACCGCGACGACCTGCTGGCCCATCACCCCGGCAACCGGCGACGGCACTTCGACCGCGACCTTGTCGGTTTCGAGGCTGGCAATCGGCTCGTCGACCGCGACAGCATCGCCCGGCTGTTTCAGCCATTCGCCGATCGTCGCTTCGGTGACGCTTTCGCCCAGCGTGGGGACTTTGACTTCGGTGCTCATCGTCTCTTCTCTCTCTGTTCCCCCGCGAAGGCGGGGGTCCATCATCTGACGTTCGGAAGATGGGCCCCCGCCTTCGCGGGGGAACACCTAACTTATGACTTGGCCTTGGCGCGACGGATTTCGGCGCGGACCGACAGGCCGAGCGCGTCGGCGACGAGCGCCGCCTGCTCGGTCTGGTGGCGGCTCATCAGCCCGGTCGCGGGCGAGGCGGCGGCGGCGCGGCCGGCATAGCGCGCGCGCATCCCCTTGTGCCCCGCCTCCTTCAGCGACTCCTCGATCAGCGGCTCGACGAAGAACCAGGCGCCGTTGTTGCGCGGCTCCTCCTGCGCCCACACGACCTCTTCGAGATTCTTCATCCGCTTCAGGCGGACGGCCAGCGCCTCGCCGGGGAAGGGATAGATTTGCTCGATGCGGACCACGGTCGTGTCGGTCAGCCCCGCCGCGTCGCGCGCTTCCATCAGGTCATAGCCGACCTTGCCCGAACAGAGGACGACGCGCTTGACCTTGGCGTCCTCGGGCGGGGTGCGGTCCGACATGATGCGGCGGAAATGCGCGTCGCCAATGAAGTCCGAGCGCTGCGACACCGCCAGCTTGTGGCGGAGCAGCGATTTGGGCGTCATGATGATCAGCGGCTTGCGGAACGGACGCAGCATCTGGCGGCGCAGGACGTGGAAATAGTTCGACGGGGTCGAAATATTGCACACCTGGATATTGTCGCCCGCGCAAAGCTGGAGGAAGCGTTCGAGGCGCGCCGAGCTATGTTCGGGCCCCTGCCCTTCATAGCCGTGCGGCAGCAGCAGCACGAGGCCGTTGGCGCGCAGCCATTTGGCCTCGCCCGCGGCGATGAACTGGTCGATCATGATCTGCGCGCCGTTGGCGAAATCGCCGAACTGCGCTTCCCAGAGGACCAGCGATTTCGGATCGGCCATCGCATAGCCATATTCGAAGCCGAGCACGCCATATTCGCTCAAGGGGCTGTCGAGCACCTCGAAGCGGCCGTGCGGGACGGTCGTCAGCGGGATATATTTATGCTCGTCCTTCTGGTCGACCCAGACGGCGTGACGCTGGCTGAAGGTGCCGCGCCCCGAATCCTGTCCCGACAGGCGCACCTGATAGCCCTCGCTGAGCAAGGTTCCGAACGCGAGCTGTTCGGCGGTTGCCCAGTCGAATAGCTCGTCGTCCTTCTTGTTGGCGAACATCGCGGCGCGCGCGTCGATGACGCGGCGCAGCGTCTTGTGGACTTCGAGGTCGCCGGGGATCGTCGTCATCGCGCGGCCGATCGCATCGAACAATTTGTCCGAAACGCCGGTCGCGATGTTGCGGCGCGCATTTTCATGATCGGCGGGGGCGTGCAGCCCCGACCAGCGGCCCGCGAACCAGTCGGCCTTGTTCGGCTTATAGCTTTTCGCGCCCTCGAATTCCTCCTCGAGGTGCGCGACGAACTCGCTGCGGTGCGTATCGGCCCAGCCGGCATCGATCACGCCCTCGGCCTCCAGCTTCGCGGCACAAAGCTGCGACACCGGCGGATGCTGGCGGATGCTGGCATACATCAGCGGCTGGGTGAACGAGGGCTCGTCGCCTTCGTTGTGGCCAAAGCGGCGATAGCACCACATGTCGATCACGACATCGCGCTTGAAGCGCTGGCGGAAATCGATCGCCAGCTTGCAGGCAAAGGTCACCGCCTCGGGATCGTCGCCGTTGACGTGCAGGATGGGCGCCATCACGCCCTTCGCGACGTCCGACGGATAGGGCGACGAGCGCGCGAACTGCGGGCTGGTCGTAAAACCGATCTGGTTGTTGACGATGAAATGGATGCAGCCGCCGGTATTATAGCCGCGAATCCCCGAGAAGCCGAGGCATTCCCAGACGATTCCCTGCCCCGCGAACGCCGCGTCGCCGTGGATGAGGACCGGCAGCACCTGCTCATGCTTGCCGAGATCGTCGCGCACCACCTGCTGCGCGCGCGCCTTACCGAGCACGACCGGATCGACCGCCTCGAGGTGCGAGGGGTTGGGGACGAGCGACATATGGACCGAAATGCCGTCGAACTCGCGGTCGGTCGAGGTGCCGAGGTGATATTTGACGTCGCCCGAACCGCCGACGTCGTCGGGGTTGGCGCTGCCGCCCGAAAATTCGTGGAAGATCACCTTGTACGGCTTCGCCATGACGTTCGCGAGCATGTTGAGACGCCCGCGGTGCGCCATGCCGTAGATGATTTCCTTCACGCCATATTGGCCGCCATATTTGATGATCGATTCCATCGCCGGGATCATCGATTCGCCGCCGTCGAGGCCGAAGCGCTTGGTGCCGACATATTTGCGCGCGAGGAATTTCTCCCACTCCTCGGCCTCAATCACCTTGTTCAGGATAGCGCGTTTGCCCTCGACCGAAAATTCGATGATCTTGTCGGCACCTTCCATCCGCTCCTGCAGGAACTGGCGCTCGACGATGTCGGCGATGTGCATATATTCGAGGCCGACCGCGCCGCAATAATTGGCCTGGAGGATCGCCACGATCTCCCGCACCGTCGCCTTTTCGAGGCCGAGCGTGCCGCCGAGCCACACCGGGCGGTCGAGCGCCGCGCCGGTGAAGCCGTGATATTCGGGGGTGAGGTCGCCGGGAAGTTCGCGCGTGCTGAGCCCAAGCGGATCGAGCTTGGCGGCGAGGTGGCCGCGGACGCGATAGGTGCGGATCAGCATCATCGCGCGGATCGAATCGTCGGCCGCGCGCTCGACCTCGGCATTCGACAGCGGCACACCGGCCTTGGCGGCGGCCGCCTTCACCGCGACCTGCATCTGCTGCGGATCGAGCGCGGCGGTCAGGTCGTCGCTGTCGATCGGCGGCCAGTTCTTCGGCGCCCAGCTCGGGCCGGCCTGCGGTTCGTCGATGTCGAAGCTTTGTCGTTCGAGGTTCATCTGCTTTTCCACGGGGAGGAAGGAATGGGTATTCTGCATATAGGAACGAAAACCCGCCGGCGAAGGATGCCGGCGGGCCGTTCGATCAGACGCGTTCCTTGAGCACTTCGGCGAGCGTCGTGCCGAGTTCCGACGGGCTCGCCGAGACGGCGATGCCCGCGGCTTCCATCGCCGCGATCTTGCTTTCGGCATCGCCCTTGCCGCCCGAGACGATCGCGCCGGCGTGGCCCATGCGGCGGCCCGGAGGGGCGGTGCGGCCCGCGATGAACCCGGCCATCGGCTTCTTGCGGCCGCGCTTGGCCTCGTCGATCAGGAACTGCGCCGCCTGCTCCTCCGCGTCGCCGCCGATCTCGCCGATCATGATGATCGACTTGGTGGCCTCGTCGGCCAGGAAGAGTTCGAGAACGTCGATGAAGTTGGTGCCGTTGACGGGGTCGCCGCCGATGCCGACCGCGGTCGTCTGACCCAGGCCGACGTTCGAGGTCTGGAACACCGCCTCATAGGTCAAGGTGCCCGAGCGCGAGACGACGCCGACGCTGCCCTTCTTGAAGATCGAACCCGGCATAATGCCGATCTTGCATTCGTCGGGGGTCAGCACGCCGGGACAGTTCGGGCCGATCAGGCGCGATTTCGAGCCCGACAGGGCGCGCTTCACCTTGACCATGTCGAGTACCGGAATGCCTTCGGTGATGCAGACGATCAACTCCATCTCGGCATCGATTGCCTCGAGGATCGAATCGGCGGCGAACGGCGGCGGAACATAGATGCAGCTCGCGGTCGCGCCGGTCGCGGCCTTCGCTTCCTCGACCGTGTTGAAGTTCGGCAGGCCGATGTGCGTCGTGCCGCCCTTGCCCGGCGTCACGCCGCCGACCATCTTGGTGCCGTAAGCGAGCGCCTGTTCGGTGTGGAAAGTGCCGGTGGCGCCGGTCATCCCCTGGGTGATGACCTTGGTATTCTTGTCGATGAGGATGCTCATGCGTTTCGTTCCATTTTCCGTGCCCCTGCGAAGGCAGGGGCCCATCTCCAAATCTATCGGCCACCCGCCGCCCGATCGTTCGAGCGCAGGTGATGGGCCCCTGCCTTCGCAGGGGCACGACGTCCTTTATGCGAGGCTGGGATCCAGCGCCTTGCACGCGCCCAGCAGTTCCTTGACCGCATCGACCGAGACCTGCAGGCCCGCCTTGTCGGCATCGCCCAATTCGATCTCGACGATCTTCTCGACGCCGCCGGCACCGATCTGCACCGGCACGCCGACGTAGAGGCCATCGACGCCATATTCGCCGTCGACATAGGCTGCACAGGGCAGAATGCGCTTCTGGTCGCCGAGATAGGCTTCGGCCATCGCGATGCCGCTCGCGGCCGGGGCATAGAAGGCCGAGCCGGTGCCGAGCAGCGCGACGATTTCGCCGCCGCCGCCGCGGGTGCGCTTGACGATCGCGTCGATCTTTTCCTGCGTCGACAGGCCCATCTTGACGAGGTCGGGAACCGGGATGCCGTTGATCGTCGAATAGCGGACGACGGGAACCATCGTGTCGCCGTGGCCGCCGAGGACGAAGGTGTTCACATCCTTGACCGACACCGCGAACTCGTCGGCGATGAAGTGGCTGAAGCGCGCCGAATCGAGCACACCGGCCATGCCGACGACCTTGTTGTGCGGCAGGCCGGAAAACTCGCGCAGCGCCCACACCATGGCATCCAGGGGATTGGTGATGCAGATGACGAACGCGTCGGGGGCGTTCGCCTTGATCCCCTCGCCGACCGCCTTCATCACCTTGAGGTTGATCCCCAGCAGGTCGTCGCGGCTCATCCCGGGCTTGCGGGCGACACCGGCGGTGACGATGATGACGTCGGCGCCGGCGATGTCCTTATAGTCGTTGGTGCCGGTGATCTTCGCGTCGAAACCCGCGATCGGGCCGACCTGCGACAGGTCGAGCGCCTTGCCCTGCGGCACGCCTTCGACGACGTCGAACAGGACGACATCGCCGAGTTCCTTCTGCGCGGCGAGCAGCGCCAGCGTTCCGCCGATATTCCCGGCTCCGATCAATGCGATCTTCTTGCGTCCCATGGCGCGCGGCACTCCCTTCCTGGCAAGCCCGGCAAAGGTTCACGGACCGCGGGGGCACGGGCCTGACGCCCCGCTCCGGTCCCAAGACTGGCGACGCCCCTACGCTGATTCCCCTAAGGAAACAACCGCCAAAAGGATGAAATTCCGCCTTTTTCTGCAAATGGTTCGCAATAACAATAAAGCAGGAGCCAGGGTATCGAAATGCGGTTCCAAGGCCGCATGGCCGTTCTTCATGACTCGTCATTGCGAGCGCAGCGAAGCAATCCAGAGCCCGCGTAAACCACCCTAGATTGCTTCGCTGCGCTCGCAATGACGAAACCAACGGATACAGTCGCTCCCGCGCTGTCTATCCAGCATCCTCCTGGCCATGGCCGAGCGCCAGATAATCGTCGGACTGCATCTCGGCGAGCCGGCTCGCGGTGCGTTCGAACTCGAACGCACCGTCGCCCGCCACATAGAGCGCGTCGGGTTCGGCCGCGGCGCTTGCGAGCAGCTTGACCTTATATTCGTAGAGCGCGTCGATCAGCGTCACGAAGCGCGCCGCTTCGTTGCGGTTTTCCGGCCCCATGCGCGGAATGCCGACGATGATCACGGCGTGAAAATGGCGCGCGACCGCCAGATAGTCCGCCGCTCCGCGCGCTTCGCCGCACAGGCGCTTGAACGAAAAGACCGCGACGCCCTTGAGCGCCTTCGGAACGTGCAGCATCCGCCCGCCGCCGACATCGAGATCGAGCGTCGGAACATGCGCGCGATCCTCGGGCGGATAGTCGGTGAGGCGGAAGAAGGCGGCGGAGAGCGCCGCGCTCGCCGCATCGTCGGCGGGAACGAACCAGCGCTTGCCGTCGCCGAGCCGGTGGCGGCGATAATCGGTCGGGCCGTTGAGGCTCATCACATCGAGCTTCGCCTCGACGAGCGCAATGAAGGGCAGGAAATGCTCGCGGTTGAGCCCGTCCTTGTAGAGGTCGGACGGCGGCCGGTTCGACGTCGCGACGACGGTGACGCCGCGGTCGATCAGCGCGGTGAACAGGCGCGAGAGGATCATCGCGTCGGCGCTGTTGTTCACCACCATCTCGTCGAAGGCGAGACAGCGGATATCCTCGACCAGCGCCGCGGCGACCTGCGGGATCGGGTCGCCGCTCTCGGTCTTGCGCACCTCGCGCATCCGCGCGTGAACCTCCTGCATGAAGGCATGGAAATGGACGCGCCGTTTCCGCTGGATGCGGAGCTGGTCGTAGAAGAGGTCCATCAGCATCGACTTGCCGCGCCCGACCGCGCCCCAGAGGTAGACGCCGCGCGGCGCCTCCGGCTTGCGACCGGCGATGCGCCAGAGCAGGCTGCCGCGCGGCGGCGACGCTTCGAGTTCCTCCTGCAAACGGTTCAGCCGCTGGGCGGCGGCGCGCTGTTCGGGGTCGGGCCTGAGTTCGTCGGCCGCGACGAGCGCGTCATAAGCGGCGAGGACCGTGGTCATTTCCGGCTTGCCTTGCGGATCGTCCCGGCGAAGGTCAGCACGATATGGCTGTCGCCCTCGCCCTGCACCACCAGTCCGCGCAGGAAGATCAGGCGCCCGGTCTCGCGCACCAGCTCGACGATCGCGTCGAGCGGCTCGCCGACACGCCCCGCGCCAACGAATTGCGTCGACAGGTCGAGCGTCACCGAATGCCCCGCTTCGAGCGATCCGAACTGATGCGACGCCGCGAACAGCGCGACATCGACGAGCGCCAGGCTGACGGCCCCATGGACATTGTCGCCAAGATTGCTGTGCCGGCGTTCGGGGTGCATCCGCACGCGGGCGCAAGGGCGGCCGTCCCCGGTCGGGTTTTCGCTGCGCACCGCCAGCGGCTCGATGAACGCGTTGAAGCGGTCTTTGTCCTTGAGATTCCAGCTTATCCAGCCGTCCGTCAATTCCTCGGCACTGAAATTCTCGCGCCGCTTCGGTTCCTCGATGCCGTCGTTCATGCCGTGCACTATCCGTCCTGCCGTGCGCGCCCTTGCCGCACGCAACGGCTCAAGCGCGTGCGGGGCGGCGACGCAAGCGGAAACATCGGCCGATGCGGGTCAGGCCGCTCAGACCTGGCGTTCGGCCTCGAGCTTCTTGATCTCGGCGATCGCGCGCGCCGGGCTCAGCCCCTTGGGGCAGGCATTGGCGCAGTTCATGATCGTGTGGCAGCGATAGAGGCGGAAAGGATCTTCCAGCTCGTCGAGGCGTTCGCCGGTATATTCGTCGCGGCTGTCGGCGAGCCAGCGATAGGCCTGAAGCAGGATCGCGGGGCCGAGGAACTTGTCGCTGTTCCACCAATAGCTGGGGCAGCTCGTCGAGCAGCAGGCGCAGAGGATGCACTCGTAAAGACCGTCGAGCTTTTCGCGCTCTTCGGGCGACTGGAGGCGTTCCTTGCCGCTCGGCGTCGTCGTCTTGGTCTTCAGCCACGGCTCGATCGACGCATATTGGGCATAGAAATGCGTGAAGTCGGGGACCAGATCCTTGATGACTTCCATATGCGGCAGCGGGGTGATCTGGATATCGCCCTTCAGATCCTCGATCGCGGTGGTGCAGGCGAGGCCGTTCTTGCCGTTCATGTTCATCGAGCAGCTGCCGCAGATGCCCTCGCGGCACGAGCGGCGGAAGGTCAGCGTGCTGTCCTGCTCGCCCTTCATCTTGATCAGCGCGTCGAGCACCATCGGACCGCATGTGTCGAGATCGATCTCGAACGTGTCGAAATGCGGGTTCTGGCCGCTGTCGGGGCTATAGCGATAGACCTTGAACGTCTTGACGTTCGTCGCCCCCTCGGCCTTGTGGACCGTGCCGCCCTTTTGGATGCGGCTGTTCTTGGGCAGGCGGAATTCGGCCATGTCGGAGCTTCCCCTATATGCAATCGGGGTCCGACTAGACCCGATTGGCGGAGTCGGCAAGAGGGTGATCGGGATGATGGCACGCGAAAATTAACGCCGCTGCGCCCCTGCGAAGGCAGGGGCCCATCTCCGGAACTCGCGTTGCAGCACCGCAACTGCGACGGGATGCGAGGATAGGAGATGGGCCCCTGCCTTCGCAGGGGCACGAACTTTGCTTGCTTTCCTCTGGCTTCAACAATCGCTAGGGGCGCGAGCGATGAGCGAAGAGACAGCCCAACCCGCCGTCACCAGCCGCAGCGTCGCGAAAGGGCTCGGCACGACCGTGCTCGCGCGGCTGGGCGCAGTGGTCGAGATCGTCGCGCAGCCGCTCTATGTCCTGATGTTCGGCCTCGCGGGTTACGGCCTTTATGCGGTGCTGTGGGCGACGGTGAACCTGCTCGAGAATATCTTCGACATGGGGATGACGAGCGCGATGCAGCGCACCGTGCCGCAGTCGGCGAGCGATGCCGAGGCCGCAGGCGCGCTGCGCACCGCTATGCTGTTCGGGATCGGGCCGTGCCTGATCGTCGCCGCGCTGATCGCGGTCTTTGCCGCCGAACTCGCGCCCTTCCTCAACGTCGCCGATCACGACCGGCCGCTCGTCGTGCCCGCGATCCGGCTGTTCGTGTGGGCGTTGCCGCTGTGGGCCTTCGTCGAGATTGCGACCTCGGCGATGCGCGCGCGGATGGTGTTCGGCGCCGAAATCCGCCTGCGGATCGTCTGGGAGCAGATCATGCGGCTGGTGTTCGCGGGGCTGTTCTTCGCGGGCGGACTGGGGCTCAAGGGGCTGTTCATCGCGCATCTCTGCTCGCTCGGCATCACCGCCATCCTCTGCGTCCGCCTGCTCGCCCGCTATTATAATTTCGCCGACCTGCTGCGCGGCGGGCGCGGCGGCGCGGTCGAGCGCAACACCTTCTGGGCCGGATTGTCTATCCTGCCGTCGAATATCATCGCGCGGCTGTTCGGCGACGCCCCGGCGCTGATCCTCAACCTGCTGCTGCCCGGCGCGGCGGGCGCAGCGGCGGCTGGATTGTTCACCATCGCGCGCAAGCTGTCGAGCGTCGTCCAGCTCGTCCGCATCGCCTTCGTCTATGTGATGGCACCGCTCGCGGCGAGCGCCGAGCGCGAGGACCGCGCGCAGGTCGCCGACATCTATGCCTATGCGACGCGGCTGATCTCCGCCATCGCTCTTCCCCTTGCGGCGGTGCTCGCGGCGGGGAGTTCGTCGCTGCTCGGGCTGTTCGGCCATCAGGCGCATGTCGCGCAGGGCGCGGTGATCATCCTGCTCTTCGCGCGCGCGCTCGAGGCGGTGCTCGGCATCTCGCAGCCGGTGCTGCAGGTCGTCGCGGCCTTCCGTCACCAGCTCACCGCCGCGATCCTGGGGGTGGTCGTCGCGCTCGCGTCGGGCTGGCTGATCCTCGGCCATCTCGACGCGCTGACCGGAGTCACGCTGGCGATGTCGATCGGGCTGGTCGTGATGGCGGGCATTCCGATGGTGCAGCTGGCGATGGGCGAGCGGCTGCATCCCTTCGACCAGCGCTTCCCGAAGGTCGCGCTTCGCGGCCTGCTGGTCACGCTCGCGGCGGGGGCGCTCGCGCTGCTCGTCAGCCGCCTGCCCGACGCGGCGGCGCTGCCGCTGATCACCGTCATCGCGGCGGGCGCGATCTGGTCGTCGCTGCGCTTCGCGCTGCCCCACGCCGACCGGGCCTCGCTGGGGAAGACGGCGCGGAAGCTGCGACTGGTTTAGCCTCCTCCGTTCGTCATGCCGGACTTGATCCGGCATCCATCATTCCGATCGTTGCATGGACCCCGGGGGTGACGAAGAAGGAACTGGTCTTATTTTGGCCGCAAAATTTGCTAGAGGGGGCGACTGATTTTTCGCCGCGAAGGGTTTGACCTTGCGCGGCCAACAGGCGGAACTCGATGTATCAGCAAGAACTCGCCCGCAGTGGCAAGCGCCTCTTCTTCATTCGCGGCACCTATATCTACATCACCATCGCGATCTCGGTGCTGATCGCCTGGTGCAGCAAGGACTGGGGTCCGTTCAAGTCGGCTTCGGGCGATTGCGCCTGGTTCTGGCTGTCGCTCGGCGTCGCCAGCGCGGGCGCGATCGTCCGCGTCTTCACCAGCGGCTGGGCCGCGCTCGGCACCTCGGGCCGCGCCAAGGTCGCCGCCGAGGCGAGCGAACTCAACACCACCGGCCCCTACAGCCTGGTGCGCAACCCGCTTTATGTCGGGCGCATCCTCAATTTCACCGGCCTTGCGATGCTGTCGGGAAGCTGGGTGTTCGGGACGATCGTCTTTCTGCTCGGCGTCCTGATCTACGAGCGCATCTCGATCTATGAGGAAGAGTTCTTGCGCGAAAAGTTCGGCGCGGCGCACGCCGAATGGGCAAAAGACGTCCCCGCGCTCCTCCCCCGCCTCACCGGCTGGGTGAAGCCCAAATATCCCTTCTGGTGGAAGCGGATGATCTGGCGCGAGCAGAACAAGCTTTTCCTGCTCGCGACGACGGTGTTCCTGACCTGGTTCGCGCGAATGGACTTCAACTTCGACGCGCTGACCTCGGCCCAGTGGAACTGGGTCTATGCCTTCGGCGCGCTCGTCGTCGTCCGCTTCTTCATCGGCGGGCTGAAGATGATCGGCTTCTTCAAGGAATTGAGCTGACCAAATGGGGGGCGATCTCGCTCCCCTGATCGCGCCCGAGGAGCGACTAGCTCCTCTAATCGCAGTCGTCGGCAGCGACGGGTCGGGCAAGTCGACCCTGTCGGCCGACCTGCTCGCGCATGTGCGAAAGACGCGCACGGCCGAAAGCGGCTATCTCGGCCTCGGCTCGGGCGAGCAGGGACGGCGCATCGGGCGGTGGCCGATCATCGGCCCGCCGCTCCACCGCTTCCTCGACGGCATTGCCGACAAGCTGCGCGAGCCGGGTGAGCCGATCCCCGGCAGGCTGGCGGCGCGCTATGCGCTGAACAAGTCGCGGAAGCGCCGCGCGAAGTTCGAGGCGTTGCTGGACCGCCGCCGCGCGGGCGTGACGATCGTCACCGACCGCTATCCGCAGATCGAGGTGCCGGGCCTCCACGACGGCCCGATCCTCGCCGGGCGCGCGACCGGCCCGCGCCTTGCCGCGATGCAGGCCGAGGAACGCGCGCTCTATGCCGAGATGGCGGCCCATATCCCGACGCTCGTCATCCGGCTGCACGTCGATGTCGATACGGTAATGGCGCGCAAACCCGACCATGACCGCGCACTGATCACGCGCAAGGTCGAGACGGTGCCGCTGCTGGCGTTCCAAGGCGCGCCGATTGTCGATATCGACGCGACGATTCCCTATGAGGAGGAATTGGCGCTGGCGATCGCGGCGGTGGATGCGGCGCTGGCGGAGGCCTGACGCCTGCCGTCATTGCGAGCGCAGCGAAGCAATCTCCAGCTATCGATGCGGCGCGACGATAGCTGGAGATTGCTTCGTCGCCTTCGGCTCCTCGCAATGACGATCAGCTTGCGTTCCGCCCCGCCATGATCCGTTCGATCAACACGATGTCGGCGGGCTTGTCGGCGTCGATGCAGGCCTCGCCCTCGGACATCGGCACGACCGTCGCCTTGAGCCCGAAGCGAAGCCCGGCGCGCGCGATGCCATGCTGGATGGTGAACAGCCGCAGCAGCGCCCCCATCAGCAGCCACGGCCCGAACGCCGCGATGATCTTCAACCCCTTCTTGCGGTCGCGCTCGATCCGCCCCCAGAAATCGAGCAAAGGCAGCACGCGGCGCCCGGGAAGGCGGAACAGGTTCGCGCCCGACCACCAGCCGCCGCGGAACTTGAGCCACGTCCGCTGCGATTCGGGATAGCGCGCGAGCAGCACCCGCCGCTCGACCATCGCGACCGCGACATCGCTGTCCTCGGCGCCCGCCAGAAATTCGGCGATCATCGCCGGGGTGAGCAGGACATTGTCGGCGGTCGTCACCAGCACCGGCGCGTCCCCCTCGGGAAGCGCAGCGGCGAGCGAGGCGCTGATCCCCTGCCCCGAATCCGCGAAATGGAGGTCGGCGAGGCCGGCCAGCCCCGGTTCGGCGGCCAGTTCGGCGCTGTTCTGCGCCAGCACGGTGATCGGCCCGACGCCCGGCGCGGCGCGGAGCGCGCGCACGACATGGACGAGCATCGGCGTGCCGGCGATCGGGAGCAGCGCCTTGGTCGAAACCCCGGTGCCCGAAAGCAGCGGGTCGGGTCCGGGACGGCTCCCGGCCATGACGATCGCCGGGATAGGCGCACTCATCGCGCCGCCTCGACGCGGCGGCCGGTCACGCCGCGCAGGAAGTCGCTCGCCTCGTCGAGCACCGGCCCGCGCGAACGGAAGGGCGCCGACAGCGCCATGACGATGCCGGTGTGCCCGATGCCGGGATAGAGGCGCAGCGTCGCCGAACCGCCCGCCTTCTCGATCGCGGCGGCGAGGTTCTGGCTGTTGCGCGGGCGCACCGTCGCATCCTCCTCGCCGCTCGCCAGCCACAGGGGCGGGGCATCGCCGCGCGCAAAGGCGATCGGCTGCGTCTTCTCCGCCGGCTTCACCTTGCCCATCGCCTTTTCGGCAAGTCCGCCCTTTTCCATCGGCAGGAAATCATAGGGACCGGCCAGCCCCGCGACGCCGCGCAAAATCGCCGGATCGCTCTTCGCCGCGCGCAGCCAGGTCGGATCGAGCGCGAGCATCACCGCATTATAGGCGCCCGCCGAATGACCCATCAGCGCGATACGGTCGGGATCGCCCGCAAGGCCATCGATATAGCGATGCGTCCAGGCGACCGCCGCGGCGCTGTCTTCCAGGAAATCGGGCCAATGCGCCTTGGGCGTCAGGCGATAGTCGGGAATGACGACGACGAAACCCTTCTGCGCTAGCGCGCGGCCGACGAAACCATAGCTCGCGCGCTCGCCGCTGTTCCAGCCGCCGCCGTAGAAGAAGACGATCACCGGCAGCCGGTCGCCCTGCTGCGCGGTGTCGGGCGCCCAGATGTCGAGCATCTGCCGCGGGCCGTTGCCATAGGGCTGACCCGCGAGCAGCAGCCGCGCGCCGCCGCCCGAACCGAGCAGCTTGTCGGCCATGTCGAGCGATTTCGCGCCGCCCGCGACCACCGCCTTCGCGCCGCCGCCGAAGAAAAGCAGCAGGAGCACCGCCACGATGAGGAATTTGATCAAACGCCGTCCCTTGACTTCGCGCCCCGCAGGCCCGCGCCCTACAGGGGTGAAGGGCGCGGAACAAGATGGGAGAGATGCTATAAGCTCCGTCATCCCGGCGAAGGCCGGGATCCCGACGGCAAAATCGGAACGCAACGGTGAGATCCCAGCCTTCGCCGGGATGACGGAGTTGGGACCTTTTCCCGCCTCATGCGTAGAAAAGCCCATGACCAGCGCCTTTTCCCGCCCCGCCCTGATCTGCAACAGCCAGAGCGGCAGCCACGATCCCGCCATCGAGACCGCGATCGCACAGGCCTGCGAAGCCGCCCGTGCGCCGCTCGCCGCGACCTTCGCATTGCCCGACGACGAGATTCCCGACGCCGGGGCCCTCCGCGCGAAAGGCATCGATCTGCTGATCGTCTGGACCGGCGACGGCACCATCAACGCCGCGGCGAGCGAGGCCGCGGGCTGGGACGGCGCGATCCTGCCGCTGCCCGGCGGGACGCTGAACCTGCTCTCCAAGGCGCTGCACGGCGACCGGCCCGCGACCGACATCCTGACCGACGCGCTCGGCGGCAAGGCTCGGCGGCGCCCGGTGCCGATCGTGCGGTCGGAGAGCGGCACCGCCTTCATCACCATCGTCGCGGGGCCCGCGACGCGCTGGGCCGAAGTGCGCGAGACGATGCGGCAGGACGGGATTGTCGAGGCCAGCCGCGCCGCGCCCGACGCGCTGGAGACGATGCTGAACGCGCCGGGGGTGCGCGTCGCCGGGCAGGACGCGGCCTATCCCGCGATCATCCTGACCCCCATCGAGACGGGCCTTCGCGCCGACGGCATATTGACTGAAGGCAGCATGGACGTGCTCCGCCATGGCCTCGCCTGGCTCGGCGGCGATTTCCGGGACGGGCCGAGCGAGGAGGTCGCGCGCGCAGAGACGATCATCCTCGAAAGCGACGCGCCGATCAGCCTCGAATATGACGGTGAACTCGCCGAGACGCCGTCGCCCGCGCGCTTCGCGCTGGGGATGAGCGCGGTCGATTTCATCGCGACGGCATGATCCGGCTGTTCCACGCCAGCGACCTGCATTTCGGGCTGGAGGACCCCGCCGCGCTCGGCTGGTTCGCCGATTGCGTGCGGCGCGAGGCGCCGGCGGCGGTGCTGATCACCGGCGACCTGACGATGCGCGCGCGGTCGCGCGAATTTGCCGCCGCCTGCGACTGGATCGGCGCGCTCGATGTGCCAGTGACGGTCGAGGTCGGCAATCACGACCTGCCCTATTTCAACCCCTTCGCGCGCTTCTTTCGTCCCTATGCGCGGATTCGCCGGATCGAGCGGCTCGTCGAGCGCGAACTCGATCTGGCCGAGGTCGCGGTCGTGCCGCTCAAGACCACCGCGCGCGCGCAGGGACGACTCGACTGGTCGAAAGGCTGGGTGACGCGCGCGGCGCTGGACAGGACGCTCGCCGCGATCGACGCCTTGCCCAAGGCGACCGCCACGCTCGTCACCGCGCATCATCCGCTCGTCGAGGCGGGAACGAAGGGCCGCGCCCTGACCCGCGGCGGCGAGGCGGCGCTGAACGCGCTCGCCAGTCGCGGGGTCGCCGCGGTGCTCACCGGCCACGTCCACGACGCCTTCGACCTCGTGAAGCAGACCCCGGCCGGCCCGATCCGCATGATCGGCGCGGGCACGCTGTCGAAGCGCATCCGGTCGACCCCGCCGAGCTTCAACGAGCTGACGCTTGCGGACGACCGGATCGACGTGCGCGTCCGCAACCTCGCGCATGTCCCGACCCCCGCGATGCAGATCGGCGCCGTCCCGCCCGACGCGCTGCCGCCGCGCGAACCCGGCGAGCCGGTCGCGCCCGTCGGTGCGGTGCCGCCGGTCGATCCGCCGGTGCATTGACGCGGCGCTGCTTCCCGTTAGGTTGCAAGAAAAAACGGGATGAGGAACGATGCTGACAAAAGGCGATGATTTTCCGGTGCATCAGACCAGCGAGCCGATTGCGTTCGCGGGCACCGACCGCAACTTCTATGACCGCTATTTCTTTAACGGCTATAGCCCCGACGGGTCGATCTTCTTCGCCGCGGCGATGGGCTTCTATCCGCAGCTTGGCATCGTCGATGCGAGTTTCTGCGTCATCGTCGATGGCGTGCAGCATAATCTGCGCGCCAGCCGCCGCTCGGGCGGCGAGCGGCTCGACCTGGCGGTCGGACCGATCGCGATCAGCATCGACGCGCCGCTGGAGGCGATAACGCTGCGCATCGCGCCGAACGAGGGGCCGCTGACCGCCGAACTCACCTTCACCGGCCGCCATTTCCCCATCGAGGAACCGCGCTTCATCCGCCGCAACGGCACCCGCCTGTTCATGGACTATACGCGGCTGACCCAGAACGGCCGCTGGTCGGGCTGGCTGGCGGTCGATGGCGCGCGAATCGCAGTCGATAGCGCGTGGACCGGCACGCGCGACCGGAGCTGGGGCGTCCGCCCGGTCGGCGCGAGCGAACCGCAACCGCCGCCCGAGGGCAATTTCAACCAGTTCTTCTGGCTCTGGACGCCGTGCAATTTCGGTGATCGCTCGCTCTTCTTCCACAGCAACGACGACGGCGCGGGCAATCCGTGGAACCGCCGCGCGGTGATCGTCGGCGATGGCGGAACCGAGCAGCATTTCGACGCCGCGACCTTCGCCGCCGACTGGCAGCCGGAATCGCGGCGGATCGCGCGCATGACCGCCGACCTCGGCGGCGGCCGCGCGCTGACGCTGACCCCGACCGGCCCGGTCTTCGCGATGAGCGGACTCGGTTATACGCACCCGGTCTGGGGCCACGGCCTCGACCATGGCCCAGAGCTCGCCGTCGCGCACGACAGCCTGACCGAATCCGAACGCGGCTGGGGCAATCCGCTCGCCATGCATATCCAGGCGCTCGTCACCGCCGAACTCACGGGCGGCGGCGGCACGCATCGCGGCGCGGGGGTGCTCGAACAATTGTTCGTCGGCCCGCACGCGCCCACCGGCCTCACCGGCCTGATGGACCCCGCCGCATGAGCTTTCCGACGACGCCGGAGGCGATGAGCCCGGCCTGGCTGGCGGAAAGACTGGGGCAGCGCGCCGACGCGCTCCGCGGCTTCAGCGTCGCCAAGGTCGGCACCGGCCAGATGTGCGACAGCTTCCGCCTGACGCTCGATTGGGCCGATGGGGTGGCGGCCCCCGCCACCATCGTCGCCAAATGCCCGAGCCACGACGAAGCGAGCCGCAACATCGCCAGGCTCACCGGCACCTATGTCAAGGAGGTGAGCTGGTATCGCGAGCTTGCGGCGGGGAGCGGGGTCGCGGCGCCGCACTGTTACCATGCCGAGATCGCCGAAGACGATGTCGATTTCGTGCTGATCCTCTCCGACCTCGCCCCCGCGCGGCAGGGCGATCAGCTCGCCGGGCTGGGGATCGACGGCCTCGCGCCCTGCATCGACGCCGCCGCCGGGCTGCACGCGCTGCTCTGGAACGATCCGCGGCTCGATACGCTGCCGTGGCTCGCGCGCGACAATAGCGACGTGATCCGCGCGCTCTTTCCGCAATTCTATACCGGATTTCGCGAACGCTACGCCGAACGCCTCGCGCTCGAAGTGCTCGACCTCGGCGCCGGGATCGTCGAACGGATCGATGCCTATCTCGCGCGCCAGAGCGCGGCGCGGACGATCGTCCACGGCGACCTCCGGATCGACAATATCCTGTTCGCGCCGGGCGGCGCGCGCTGCTGGCTCGTCGACTGGCAGACACTGGGGCGCGGCAGCGGCGCGAGCGACCTCGCCTATCTGATCGGCACCAGCATCGCCGACCCCGCCGAGCGCGCCGCCGCCGACCGCCCTGCCTTCGACCAATGGCTCGCGGCGCTGCGCCGGCACGGCATCGCCCCCGACGCGGCGGGCCTGTGGGACGATTATCGCGTCGGCGCCCTCAGCGGCTATTTCATGGCGGTCTTCGCCTCGATGAGCGTCGAGCGCACCGCGCGCGGCGACGAGATGTTCGCGGTCATGGCCGAACGCCCGGCGCGACAGGCGCTGATGCTGGGGAGTCTGGACCTGCTGTAGGCGGATAGGGCGTGTCGGGAAGCAACCGGTTGCGGGCATCGGAAAGTTGGCTATGCTTTACCCATGCCGCATATTGAAAACCTGCTTCTAACCATCGAAGGTGCGTTCGCGGTAGGTGCTGTGGTCGGCCTTGTGACTGGCGTGTTATTACCTCGTCCGAAAGTCGGGTGTGTTACCTTGCTGGTGATTCCTGTCTCCATGGTTTTCTTCGTCAGTTGGTGGCAAGGCGAACATCCGGAAAGCTTGAGATCAACCAGCGCGCTAGATTTTCTGTTCGGTCCTCTTTGGCCAAGCGTTGGGGCAGTGGCAGGATATTTTACGGGTAAGTGGCTCCGATCGTTTTTCTCCGATCATGGTTAGAAGCCGCTTTCCGCCCAAGATCCGCCGTTTCACAGTCAATTTCCGCATAGAAAAAGGGCGGCCCGTTGCCGGACCGCCCTTTCCTTCTCCGCCCGTCGGCGGAAGAAACTTAGCGCTTCGAGAACTGGAAGCTGCGGCGGGCCTTGGCCTTGCCGTACTTCTTGCGCTCGACCGCGCGGCTGTCGCGGGTCAGGAAGCCGGCCGCCTTGACCGGGCCGCGCAGCGCGGGTTCGAAGCGGGTCAGCGCCTGCGCAATGCCGTGCAGCACGGCGCCCGCCTGGCCCGACAGGCCGCCGCCCTTGACGGTCGCGACGACGTCATACTGGCCGGTGCGCTCGGTCAGGCCGAACGGCTGGTTGATGACGAGGCGCAGCGTCGGGCGCGCGAAATAGACTTCCTGGTCGCGGCCGTTGACGGTGATCTTGCCCGTGCCGGGCTTGACCCACACGCGGGCGACGGCGTCCTTGCGGCGGCCGGTCGCATAGGCGCGG
>QFCS01001198.1_pt1 | contig 91018 bp, 101 predicted proteins | sample 3576561 | NCBI WGS metagenome assembly QFCS01 | reverse complement strand
TGATCGGATAGCGACAATACCAGCGCACCGCCCACAGGATCACATCACCCTGGAAATGGCGCCACTTGAAATCCGTCATCGTTCCGTCCGTCCAATCTCCGCCAAGCATGCTCAAGCTTCACGATTTTTGCAACAGAGCCAGATCGGGCATTGTCTTCCGCGCGCGATCGAGCGCGACCCGGCCGTCATCGATCCCCTCCGCCTGATACTCATGGGCGCGAAGCAGATCACAGAACAGTTTAAGGTTGAGCTCATTGTCCTCGACAACGAGGATTTTCTTGGTCACGGACGGGGCCTCATAGGGATACGGTAGTTATACGGTTGAACATGGCAAGCAATCAAAGTGTCGAAGACGCTAATAACCAAGCCATGGTGACTGCGCTCTCCGCCCTCGGGTGGATCGTGCAGGAACCCGCCCGCGCCGACCGCCTGCTCGCCCTGACCGGGTTGTCCCCGGAAAGCCTGCGTGAAGGCGTTGGTAATCCATCGACCCTCGCGGCGCTGCTGCAATATCTGGAAGCTTATGAACCCGACCTGATCGCATGCGCCGAGGCGCTGGGGATCGAACCACTCGCGCTCGTTCGGGCGCGGACGACACTGGAAGCGCAATCATGAGCCGCCCACTCCTGATCTCCGACTGCGACGAAGTCCTCCTACACATGATGCAGCATTTTGGGGACTGGCTCTCCAGTGAATATGATATCGACTTCGTGCCGCATCCGGAAGATTTCAGCCAGTCGATGCATTACCGCAATAGCAGGAAACCCGTAGAGCGCGACCAGATGTGGTTATTGCTCGACGGGTTTTTCAAAACCGAGATGCACCGGCAGACTCTGGTGCCCCATGCGCTTGAGGCGCTGGGCCGAATCGAGGAGGTGGCTGATATCGTCATCCTCACCAATCTGGGCGACCAGTTTCATTCCAGCCGGGTGGATCAGCTCGACGCCGTCGGGATTCGTCATCACGTCGTATGTAATATGGGCGGTAAGGGACCGGCGGTGTCGAAGCTGGTCGCGGAGCGTGCGCCGGCGCGTACCGTGTTCGTTGACGATATTCCGGCGCATCACAAGTCGGTGGCGGAACATCAGCCCGAGGTGTGGCGGCTGCATATGATCGCGGACCCAAACATCGCGCGCTTGATCGGGCCAGCGCCCGCCGCGCATAAGCGCATTGACGATTGGGCCGATGCCGTGGACTGGGTGATCGACCGGCTGACGCAGGATTGAATCGCGCCATCCGGCAAGGAGTTTGGGATACATATGTCAATCAACCGCCGCCTGACTGAACTCGGGCTGACATTACCGAAACCCGCAGCCCCCGTTGCGGCCTATGTCCCGAGCGTGGAGGCCGGCGGGCTGCTTCACATTTCCGGACAGCTGCCGTTCCGCGAGGATGGCTCGCTGATCGTTGGCAGGCTGGGCGAGAGCGTCGACATAACCGTTGGAACCGAGGCGGCGCGGCGGTGCGGGCTGATGCTGCTAGCGCAGATCGGTGCGGCGCTGGGCGGCGACTTCACGCGGATCGACAGGATCGTGAAACTAGGCGTGTTCGTATCCTCCACGCCGCAGTTCACTGACCAGCCCAAGGTCGCCAATGGCGCGTCGGAGTTGATGGTCGAAGTGCTGGGCGATATCGGCCGTCATGCCCGCAGCGCGGTGGGCGTCGCGGTGCTTCCCCTGGGCGCCCCGGTCGAAGTCGATGCCATCGTCGCCATTCGCGCTTCCTGATCGCCTGTTTGCGCCGCCACCCGCCGAGCGGCGCATTGCCTTTCTGCGTGGCCGCCGATTCGCGCATCGCGGGCTGCATCGCGGTGGGCGGATCGAGAACAGCCGCGCCGCCTTCCTCGCCGCGATCGAGCGGGGCGACGGGATCGAATGCGACGTACAGATGAGCGCAGACGGCACAGCGTTCGTATTCCATGATGCGCAACTTGAGCGCCTGACCGACGAAGAGGGCGTACTTGCCGCTCTGAACGCCGGAACGATCGGCAGGATGACACTCCGCGGAACCGACGAGACGATCCCACGGCTGGAGGAAATTCTTACTCTAGTCGGCGGGCGAGTGCCGCTGCTGATCGAAGTGAAGGCACCGGAGGCGCTGGTCGGACGGCTGTGCCTGGCGGTGCGGCGCGCGCTTGAGGGGCATCGCGGCGAGCTGGCCGTGATGTCGTTCAACCCCGAGGTCGGACGCTGGTTCGCCGATCATGCGCCCCGAATCACGCGCGGTCTGGTGATTACCGAGGAGCATGACCGGGGGATTCGCGGCCGCACCAAACGCCATCTTGCACTTTGGCGCGCGAGGCCCGATTTCCTGGCTTATGACGTGAGGGATCTGCCTTCCCGGTTCGCCGCAGCCCAGCGGCAACGCGGATTGCCGGTGCTGACATGGACAGTGCGGGGAGCGGAGGCCGAGGCCGTGGCGGCCATGCATGCCGACGCGGCCATTTACGAGGTTGAGGACAACATCTGATCTGTGGCTGACGGACATTCGATCACCGCGCGCATCGCCGAGGGGGTTGCCTCGATCCCGGCGGCTGAGTGGGATGCGTGCGCCGGGGCGGACAATCCCTTTGTTCAGCATGGCTTTCTGTCAGCGCTCGAGGAATCGGGGAGCGCCTGTTCGCGGGCGGGGTGGCAACCGGTCCCGATCGTGATCGACGGGGCTGACGGCGTCCCCGCCGCCGTGATGCCCGCTTACGCCAAGAGCCACAGTCAGGGCGAATATGTGTTCGACCATGGCTGGGCCGACGCGTGGCACCGGGCAGGGCAGGATTATTATCCGAAGCTCCAGATCGCGGTGCCGTTCACCCCGGCGACCGGCCCGCGCCTGCTGACACGCGACCCGGCGATGAAACCGGCGCTGATCGCCGCCGCCGAGACGCTGGTGCAACAGCATGAGCTGTCCTCCGCGCATGCGACCTTTCTGCTTGACGAGGAGGCGGCGCAGTTCGAGGCGGCCGGCTGGCTGATCCGGATCGACCGGCAATTTCACTGGACGAACCATGGCTATAAGAGCTTCGAAGATTTCCTGACGGCGCTCTCGTCGCGCAAGCGCAAGACCATCCGCAAGGAACGCAAGGCGGCGCTGCAGGGGCTGACCGTCCAGCATCTGAGCGGCGCGGATATCACCGAGGCGCATTGGGACGCCTTCTGGCATTTCTATCAGGACACCGGATCGCGGAAGTGGGGGCGGCCCTATCTCACCCGCAGATTCTTCTCGCTTCTGAGCGAGCGAATGGCTGACCGGGTGTTGCTGATCTTCGCGTTGCGGGATGGGCAGCCGATTGCGGGCGCACTCAACCTGATCGGGGCGGACACGCTCTATGGCCGCTACTGGGGATGCAGCGAGGAGGTGCCGTTCCTGCATTTCGAGATCTGTTATTATCAGGCGATCGACGCGGCGATCGCGCGTGGCCTCTCACGGGTGGAGGCGGGGGCGCAGGGCGAGCACAAGCTCGCGCGGGGCTATGAGCCGGTGCCGACCGTGTCGGCGCATTATATTCCCGATCCGCGATTCCGGCGCGCTGTCGCCGATTATCTGGAGTCGGAGCGGCGCGCGATGGCGCAGCATATCGACCAGCTTGGCCAGTATACCCCCTTCAAGAAGGGCGATTAGAAAATTCAGGCTGGCGTAGATCAGGCTGCTTGGCGGATCGGGCTGTGCGCGGCGAGCCAGGCGCGTGCCTGACGTTGCGCTTCGGCGATCTCGCGGGCGGTCATTTCCTCGGCAACCTCGGCGCGAAGCTCCTGACCGCGCAAGTCGCCGTTGACGGCCGCGAGGTTGAACCATTTATGCGCTTCGATGAGGTCGATCTCCACGCCGCTACCGCAGCTATAGGCCATGCCGAGTTCAAAATAGGCATCCGGATCGCCGGAGGCCGCTTCCATGATACGGCTTTCGATCAGATAAGCCGCAGACTTTAAACTCATTCCCACGGTCGTTCCCCTACTGGTTCGCGATGAGGGCAATTTCGGGTCATGGTTTAAAAGAATGGTTAACGCCGTCGACCGCCCTGTCGCATCACATTGGATAACGTCAGGCCACGGAAGAGCTTTAGGGCGGAAAAGCGGGCTTTTTGCCGGTAAGGCGCTAAAGTCTTATATTTTCCCCTAAGTATAAAAAAGAGTGTCTAGCTGCTCGCGGGCACAGCGACATTGTCGATCAGGCGTGCCCGGCCCAGCCTCGCGGCGGCGAGCAGCCGTAGGTCACCTTTGGCCTCGCGCACAGGCTTCAGAGTCGCAGCGTCGCACAGCTCGACATAATCGATCGGATGAAAGCCGGCGCTTTCCAGTTTGGCGCGAGCAGTCTTCAGGGCTCCTTCGATCGGTTCACCCGCCGCGATCGCCGAGGCAGCCGCCTTCAGGGCATTGGGCAAGGCCGGGGCGGCGGCGCGTTCCTCGGCGTTGAGATAGACGTTGCGCGAGGATAGCGCCAAGCCGTCCGCATCACGTTCGGTCGGCACGCCTATGATGCCGACGCGGATATTGAGATCAGTGACCATCTTGCGGATCACGGCGAGCTGCTGGAAATCCTTCTCGCCGAACAGCGCGATATCCGGCTGGGTCTGGCCAAGCAGCTTGGCGACCACCGTCGCGACGCCATCAAAATGACCGGGCCGCGCTGCGCCGTCCAGCCCCTCGCTGACCCCGGCCACAGTGATCGTCGTACCGAACCCGTTAGGGTACATGACCTCGACGCCCGGCATCCAGAGCACATTGACCCCGGTCGCCTCCAGCATCGCGGCGTCCTCTTCCTCATTGCGGGGATAGGCCGAGAGATCCTCATTGGCCGCGAACTGGGTGGGGTTCACGAACAAGGACACGATGACGCGATCGGCACGCTTCTTCGCCTCCGCGACCAGCGCCATATGGCCCGCATGAAGCGCGCCCATGGTTGGCACCAGCGCGATGCGCCGGTTGTTTGTCTGCCAAGTGCGCACCACGTTACGCAGACCCCCAAGCTCACGAATGATTTGCACCTGCCACGCCCCTCCGATAAGTCTGCCGGGGCGCTTCTTTGCGGAGCGCCTTCTGCATAATCAAGGGGTCGGGGGAGACGATTTCGCGCATGGCCAAGTCGACAGCGCATCTGATCGTGTTCGCGAACGAAAAAGGCGGATCGGGCAAATCGACCACCGCCGTTCATACCGCGGTGGCGCTGGTGAGCGCCGGGCGCAGCGTTGCGGCGATCGATCTCGACGCGCGGCAGCGCACTTTCGCGCGCTATATGGACAATCGGCGGGAGACCGAGAAGCGCAAAAGCATCAAGCTCCCGACACCCGATTTCGAGACGGTGGACTCGACCGATCCGATCGATATCGAACGGCGGATCGAGGCGCTGTCCCAGACCCACGAGTTCATCCTGATCGACACGCCGGGCCGTGACGATCCGCTGGCCCGCGCGGCCATCGCCATGTCCGATACGCTGGTGACGCCGATCAACGACAGCTTCGTCGATCTCGACCTGATCGGGCAAGTCGATCCGGAGCGCTACACGATCCGGCGGCCAAGCTTCTACGCCGAGCTGATCTGGGACGCGCGCAAGGCGCGGGCGCGGACCGACGGCGGCACGGTCGACTGGGTGGTGCTGCGCAACAGGCTCCAGCATCTCGAGGCGCGCAACATGCGACGCGTCGCGGGCGCCTTGGCGGAGCTTTCCAAGCGGGTCGGCTTCCGCGTGATCCCGGGCCTCAGCGAGCGCGTGATCTATCGTGAGCTCTTCCCCAAGGGGCTTACCTTGCTGGATATCGAGCATCTTGCCGATGTCGGTATCGGACATGTCGCCGCGCGGCAGGAGCTGCGCGAGATGGTCTCCGGCCTCGAGCTGCCGGCACCGAAGCTCGCGATGGCGAGTTGACCTTGCTCAAAATCCTGCTGCTCGTCGGGGCGGCTTTCCTCTTGTGGCGCATGTTTGCACCGATGCTGCGCGGCGTATCGGATGCCGACAAGGCCCGGCGGGTGCTCGGAGTCGGCGCGGGCGCGAGCCGGGAGGAAATCCTCGCCGCGCACCGCCGGCTGGTCGCGAAGGTCCATCCCGATGCTGGGGGCTCTGAAGGGCTTGCGGCTGAGATCAACACAGCGCGCGATACGTTGCTGCGCATTCTTCCAGGCCAGCAAGGGCAATAAGCCTTACATCAGCCGGTTCTAAACGGTTTCTTCACTTTTACATGACCATGATGGTGGCCCCCTGAGGGGTTTAGAGCAGGTCGCTGTCATGACTTTTCCCGGGCCATCGGGTGAGCAGAGGCGGGCGCCGCGATTTGCGTTGCGGCTTGGCGCTTCCCTGCGCGAACGGGGCGGCGCGATCCGCATTCCGGTGCGCGTGATCGACATTTCCCCTTATGGGTGCCGCATCGAATATAGCGGCGCCCAGTCGCTGCAATCGACGGTGTGGCTGTATCTGGACAAGCTCGACGGACTCTATGCGCGTGTCGCGTGGCATCGGGACATCTTCGCCGGGCTCGAATTCGAGACGCCGTTGCACGAGGCGGTGATCGACACATTGCTCGGCGCAGACCGGGAAAGTATCGAGGCGACGGCGGCCGAGCTGCAGACCATCGCGGAGCAAAGCTACAATTGCGCGAAGCGCGCCGGCGTGGCGCCGGTCTCCAAAGAACTGCGGGGACTGGCGCAGGATTGCGCGATTTCCGCGCTGGATCGATTGACCAGGAGCTGATCGTCAGGCGGCAGAACGCCCGCCATCGACCAGCATATCGGCCAACATCCTGTAAAAATCACAGATTTCGCTCAGGTCTTCCGACGATACGGCAAGCATCTGACCGATGGCGAATTGCCGGAGCGCGATCTTTCCGGGCTGGTCATCGTACCAGCCGCTGGTCATTACGCCCGCTCCTGCAAAATCGCCCAGCCGCACGACGCCCCGGCAATGATAGAGGCAAAGCCGCGAACGCTCCAGCGCGCGCAAGCGGGCTTGATCGGGATCGTCGATGCTGAGCGCCGCCCGAAGGTGGCGCAGACGCTGATCCGTGCGGCGGCCGCCCGCAGCGGTATTGATACCAGCGCCGCGCCCCGCCTCTACGACAAGCCAGTCGAGCAATCGATCGAGCTCGCGCAGACCGTTCCCAAGCACTCTGGGCGGCAAGATCATTCCAGATCGCATGCCTCCGGAACGCGATGACCCTGATGGCAACGCAGCGAGAAAGCTGGAGCCGCGGCTCAGCGCTTCATAGGCTCTGGAGAGCGACACATTGGTTGAATGGACTAATCGCGCAATATGACCAAGCGATTCAGTTGGTCGGGAGGGTTGAGCTTTCTGCGATCAACGGGCCACGTTGCCGCCTTTCGGCCGCGCGGCATTCGACGCGTGAATGATTCTCATCAGCTGATTGCGCAGCGAACTGCCGGACAGATGGGCCTCGACCTGATCCATCCGTTCTTTATGCAAACGCTTGCGGAGATGATCCATCGATCCGCATTGCCCGGACTCTGCCAATTCGAAGGCGCGGCGAACGGTATCCATCTAATTCCCCTTCATAATCGGAATACACGTCTCAACGCGCGAGTTAAGTTTCGGGTCCGTCACAGTAATAATATTTGCTCCTCTGCTCGTTATCACGGTTTCGTTTCGGGCCGGACTAGCCATGGGTGTGATTTTCAGGGCAGGATCGCCGGGTGTCGGTAACGCTGCTTCTGCCTCCTGTCATAACTGACTGGTTTGCCACGCGCGGCTGGGCCGTGCGGCGGCATCAGCGTGAGATGGCTGAGGCCGCTGCGGCCGGCCGCGACGCGCTGCTGATCGCGGCCACGGGGGCGGGCAAGACGCTCGCAGGGTTCCTGCCTGTGCTGGCGGATCTGATCATACGGCCAGGGGAGGGGCTGCGCTGTCTCTATATCTCGCCACTGAAAGCGCTGGCGGTGGATGTGCGGAGGAACCTGCTCGATCCCGTCGAGGAGATGGGAATCGATATCCGCATCGAGACGCGCACCGGCGACACGCCGTCCGACCGCAAGGCGCGGCAGCGGGCACGGCCGCCGCAGATCCTGCTCACCACGCCGGAATCGCTCAGCCTGCTGCTTTCCTATCCCGAGGCGGAAGCAATGTTCGCGGGGCTGGAGACTGTCATTATCGACGAAATCCATGCCTTCGCGCCGACGAAGCGTGGTGACCTGCTGAGCCTGTCACTGGCGCGGCTGCAACGCTTTGCGCCGGGGCTGCGGCGTGTGGGGCTGTCGGCGACGGTTGAGGATATCGAGAGCTATCGGCGCTGGCTCGCTCCGACCGGCACGGCCGACGACGTCGTGCTGGTGAAGGGCGAGGCGGGTGCCGATCCCGACATCGCGATCCTGTTGCCGGCGGGGCCGATCCCCTGGTCGGGGCATGCTGCAAGCTATGCCGTGCCGCAGGTGATGGCGGAGATCGAGACGCACAAGACCACGCTCGTCTTCTGCAACACGCGGGCGCTGGCGGAACTGATATTCCAGCAGCTGTGGACCGCGAACGAGATGAAGCTGCCCATCGCGATCCATCATGGATCGCTGTCGCTTGAGGCGCGGCGCAAGGCCGAGCAGGCTATGGCGGACGGCAAGCTGCGTGCGCTGGTCGCGACCGCGAGCCTCGATCTTGGCGTGGACTGGGGCGATGTCGACCTCGTCATCCAGATGGGGGCGCCCAAGGGATCGTCGCGCATGTTGCAGCGGATCGGGCGGGCCAACCACCGGCTCGACGAGCCGTCCGAGGCGATCCTCGTGCCGGGCAACCGCTTCGAATATCTGGAGGCGCGCGCGGCGCTTGATGCGATCGAGGCGGGGGAGCTTGATCCCGACGGCTTCCGCGAAGGCGCGCTCGACGTGCTGGCGCAGCATATCATGGCCTGCGCCTGTGCTGCACCGTTCGATGAGGCGCAACTGCTTGAGGAGGTTCGGCTTTCAGCGCCTTATGCGGCGCTGGATGAAGCGACGTTTCAGCGGGTGCTGGGGTTCATCGCGACCGGGGGCTATGCGCTGAAGGCTTATGACCGGTTCCGGCGGCTGGTGCGCGATGCCGATGGGCGGTGGCGGCTCAGCAATCCGAAGTTCGCGGCCCAGCATCGGCTAAACGCGGGGATTATCGTGGAAGCGCCGATGCTTACCGTGCGATTTCGCAACGGGCGCAAGCTCGGCACCGTTGAAGAAGGTTTTGCCGCGGCGATGGCGCCGGGGGATACCTTCATGTTCGCGGGGATGTCGCTTGAGGTGGAGCGCCTTGAAGGCACTGACCTGCTGGTGCGCGCAACTGCCAAGCCTGCGCGCATCCCGAGCTATATGGGAGCCCGAATCGCGCTCACGACCAATCTGGCCAGGCGAGTACGAAGTTTCATCGCCGATCCGACCCAATGGCCGCGCTTCCCGGACGATGTGCGGCAATGGCTTGAGGTGCAGCAGCGGCGTTCGGTATTGCCGGGTCCGGACTCGCTGCTGATTGAGACCTTCCCGCATGAGGGGCGGCACTATATGGTCGCCTACAGCTTCGAGGGATGGAACGCGCATCAGTCGCTCGGCTTCCTGCTGACGCGGCGGATGGAGAGCGCGGGGCTGCAGCCGATCGGATTCGTCGCCAACGACTATGCGATCGCGACCTACAGCCTGAAGCCGGTGACTGACCCCGCGCCGCTGTTTTCACCGAACATTCTCGAGCAGGAGTTCGTCGAATGGGTTGAGAAATCGGCCTTGCTTCGGCGGGCGTTCCGCGAGGTCGCGGTGATCGGCGGGCTGATCGAGCGGCAGCATCCAGGCAAGAAGAAGACCGGGCGGCAAGTGACCTTCTCGACTGACCTGATCTTCGACGTGCTACAACGCTATGAGCCCGATCATCTGCTGATGCAGGCGGCCTGGGCCGATGCGCGGCAGCGGATGACCGACGTTGGCCGGCTTGGCGACCTGATCGATCGCGCTCAGGGGACGATGATCCACAAGACCCTGCCGCGCGTCTCGCCGATGGCGGTGCCGGTACTGGTGCTGATCGGGCGCGAGCATGTCGCGCAGGGCACGGTAGACGATGCGCTGCTGATCGAAGCCGAGGAGCTGGCGATCGAGGCAATGCGCGAGGATTAATCCGTTAGTCCGTTCAGGCTGAGCCTGTCGAAGCCCATTCTCTCTTTGAAGGCAGAAGAGAACCCTTCGACAAGCTAGGGCGAACGGCCGTTGGGCTAATCCGCTTTGCCGCACACTTTCAAAGGTGTAGATTGCCGGCCGAGAGGAGCCTGCCTGTGAGGAGCAAGGCGCGCAGCAGCTGGCGAGCGGGGCTGGCGATCATGGTCCTACTCGGGCTTGCCCAAAGCGTGTTGGCGTACACTGACCCTGACCCAACTGCACAGGAGATCAAGGGACGAACCGATGCCGCCAACCGCATGACGGTGGGCGTGCGCATCGATGGGCGGGGGCCTTTTCCCTTCGTGGTGGATACGGGCGCCGAGCGTACCGTGATCTCGGTCGAGCTTGCCGCCCAACTCCGTCTGCCATCCGCGCCGAGCGCGCGGCTGTTGAGCCTGAGCGAGGAAAGCGTAGTGCCGGCGGTGATCATTCCCCGGCTTTCGATCAGCGACACCGTGGTCGATGAGATCAGTGCGCCGGCGCTGGCGCGCGATCATCTGGGAGCGGCCGGTATCCTCGGCATCGATACGCTCCAGAAGCAGCGCGTGGTGTTCGATTTCAAGCGCGGGCTGATGAAGGTTTCTCCCTCGGCCGAGCGCGAAGAGCATAGCTATGGCGAGGAGATCGTGGTGCGCGCCCGCAGCCGCTTCGGCCGGCTCGTGCTCGCCGATGCGGCGGTCGGGGACCAGAAAGTCTACGTCATCATCGATTCAGGCGCGCAGATGAGCGTCGGCAATCCAGCCCTGCTCCAGCGGCTCATCGCGCGCCGCCATAGCAAGGCGGCCGCGCCGGTCCTGCTGACCAGCGTGACCGGCGGGACGATCACCGCCAACGCGGCGCTGCTCCGCAAGGTGCGGATCGGGGGCGTCCATCTGGAGAATATGCCGGTGGTGATCGCCGACAGCGGCGTTTTCCATAAGCTAGGGTTGACCGGCCGGCCGGCGCTGCTGCTCGGCATGGATGTGCTGCGCAGCTTCGATCGCGTATCGATCGACTTTGCAAACCGCAAGATCCGCTTCCTGCTGCCGGGCCAGGCTGGCATGCCCCCTGCGCCGATCCAGGACGCCGCCCTGACGGATAGAAAGCCCGCAGGCGACGTTTCTTGAGCGGGAGGTCGCGCGTGAAATGCTCGAAGAACATCTGGAAGAAATCATCTTACGGTTGAGCGCGGCCACCGCCGGCGGCTTGCTGCTCGGGCTCGACCGGGAATTGCGCGGCCATGACGCAGGCATTCGGACACACGCGCTGGTGGCGCTCAGTTCGGCGATGATCATGGTGTCGGCGATGCTTCTGTCCGAGCAGCTGGCGATCGAAGGCTCGCGTCCCGATCCATTGCGCGTAGTGCAGGGACTGGCGCAGGCGATCGGCTTCATCGCGGCAGGCCTGATTTTCGTGCGGCGCGGGGACGTGCGCAACATTACCACGGCGGCCAATATCTGGATGGCGGCGGCAATCGGCATCGTCGCGGGGTCAGGGCAATATAAGCTGCTGGCCGTGGGGATCATCATCGCCATGCTGCTGCTGACGGTGTTTCATGTGCTGAAGCGATTCATGCCGGCTGGCAAGGACGAGGGCTGAGCAACGGCTTGCCAAAAAGATGATATCCAGCGCATAGCGAGGCGATGGTTCCCCTTTCGTTCGCCGGGCATGATTTCTTCGCCGTGGGGCAGGGCGCGCTGTTCTGGCCGCGCCGGCGAGCGCTGATCGTGGCCGACCTGCATTTCGAGAAGGCGAGCTGGTTCGCGCGGCTGGGGCAGTTCCTCCCGCCCTATGACAGCCTGGCGACGCTGGCCGACCTGAGCGCGCTGGCGGCTGCGACGCAGGCATGCGAGCTGTGGTGCCTAGGCGACAGCTTTCACGATTCAGCGGGCGCGGCGCGGCTTGATCCCGCTGCCCGCGCGCTGTGTGAGGAACTGGGCGACCGGCTCGACCTTCGCTGGATCGTCGGCAATCATGACGCCATGCTCGCCACGCCACCCTGTGGGACAGTGTTGGCCGAAGCGGAAGTGGATGGCCTGAAGTTGCGGCACGAGGCAGATCCCGGCGATCCACGCCCCGAGCTTTCCGGTCATTTCCATCCCAAGTTCCGGATGAGCATGAAGGGACGGCATGTGGCGCGGCGCTGCTTCGTGGCAACGGCGAACAAGCTGATCCTGCCAGCCTTCGGCGCATTGACCGGCGGGCTGGACGTCTGCCATCCGGAGATCCGGCGCGCGACCGGACCCGGCGCGCAGGCGCTGGTGCCCGTGGCCGACCGGCTGCTGCGTTTCCCGATCGCAGCCTAGAAACTACGATTACCGCCGAACGCAGGCAACCGTCGCGGCATCGATCGCAGTGGCAAGGCCGCGCAACTTATAGCTGTCCACGAAGCCGCCGCCTTTTTCGCTCTGTGCTTTGACGATCATCCATTCGCCGCTGCGCATCGCCCGCACGATCGCAGCGTCGGCGCGCGGGTCGGGTGCCCAGGCGTCCGCCGTGCCGCCTACGAGCTCGAATTTCCTTGGGCCGATCGAAAGCGTGACGGGGGTATCGAGTTTCCGGTTCTTGCGCAGGCGGACGTGGATCTGATTGCGCACGCCGCGTTCCGGCCAGTTCGCGACACTGGCGAACGGACGCCAGTCGCCCTTGCTCCGGACCGGATCTGGCTGCGCGATCGCATAACAGCGATAGGGCGCTTTATCCCGGAACGCTCCCCAGGCGTTGAAAACGCCCAGCGGATCGCGCGCGCGCGCCGGCGAAACGCCCAGCACGCCCAATCCCAACACCATCATTGCTATCGCCCAAGCGCTCCGCACCGGCCCAGCATAGCCGCTGTCATCAGGATGCAAAATCCCGTCGCGAAAAACCGCACAAGGCACTGGCGGGCGGGCGAAGCTGCGCTATAACGCATTTCCAAACCTGCCGGGGGAAGAGATAACGCATGAAGGCGACCATCGAACGCGCGACGCTGCTCAAAAGCCTGAGCCACGTTCAGTCGGTGGTGGAGCGGCGGAACACCATCCCCATCCTGTCCAACGTGCTGATCGAAGCCAGCGCCGAAGGCAGCCTGAAACTGATGGCAACCGACCTGGATCTGCAGATCGTTGACCGTGTCGAGGCGCAGGTAGAGACGGCGGGCGCAACCACCATTCCGGCGCACACCTTGTTCGACATTGTCCGCAAGCTGCCGGAAGGATCGCAGGTCAGCCTGAGCGCCGCCGACGGCAAGATGCTCGTGGTGGCAGGCCGCGCGCGCTTCAACCTCGCCACGCTGCCGCGCGACGATTTCCCGGTGATCGCCGAGGGCGACCTGCCGACGAAATTCGAGCTTCCGGCCGAGACGCTGAAGCAGATCATCGACAAGACCCGTTTCGCGATCTCGACGGAAGAAACGCGCTACTATCTCAACGGCATTTTCCTGCATGTTTCAGACGAGGCGCAGCCAGTGCTGAAGGCAGCGGCGACTGACGGGCACCGCCTTGCGCGCGTCACCGTCGCGCGCCCGGACGGCGCCGCCGGAATGCCGGACGTGATCATCCCACGCAAATGCGTCGCCGAACTGCGCAAGCTGCTCGACGAAATCGACGGATCAGTCGGCGTGTCGCTTTCCGGCAGCAAGATCCGCTTCGATCTGGGCACGGCGATCCTCACCTCGAAGCTGATCGACGGCACCTTCCCCGATTATTCGCGCGTGATCCCGACCGGCAATGACAAGCTGCTCAAGCTCGATCCCAAGAGCTTCATGGACGGGGTCGACCGCGTCGCGACGATCGCAAGCGAGAAGACCCGCGCGGTCAAGATGTCGCTCGAAAAGGACAAGATCACCCTCTCGGTCACTAGTCCGGAGAACGGCACGGCGGCCGAGGAAGTGTCGGGCGATTACAGCGCAGACAGTTTCGATATTGGCTTCAACGCACGCTATCTGATGGACATTCTCGGCCAGATCGAGGGCGACAGCGTTGAGGTCCATCTGGCCGACGCCGCCGCGCCGACGCTGATCCGCGAGAATGACAAGGCCGCGGCGCTGTATGTGCTGATGCCGATGCGGGTGTGAGCCGCCCCCGGCTGTTCTAATGGCACGGAATAGGCCAAGAGGCGGCGATGGCCGTCCTGCGCCTCTCGCTCAGCAATTTCCGCTCCTATGAGGATGCCACCCTGGCCGCCGCGCCGGGCCTGATCGTGCTGACCGGTGAAAATGGCGCCGGCAAGACCAACGTCCTGGAGGCATTGTCGCTCTTGTCGCCGGGGCGTGGCCTGCGCGGCGCGGCGCTTTCGGAGATGGCGCGCAGCCCCGGTCCCGGCGGATTCGCCATCGCCGCGCGGCTCAATACCGACACGGACATCGGCACCGGCACCCTGCCCGATGCCCCCGATCGGCGGCAGGTGCGGATCAACGGCGCCACGGCATCCGCCAATGCAATGGCGGAGTGGTTGTCGCTGCTGTGGATCACGCCAGCGATGGACCGGCTCTTCATGGATAGTCCAGGCGGGCGGCGTCGTTTTCTCGACCGGCTCGTGCTGGCGCTGGAGCCGACCCATGCCGGTCATTCCGCCCGCTATGAAGCCGCAATGCGATCGCGCAACAAGCTGCTCGCTGATCTCGAAAATGCCGACCCGCTCTGGCTCGACGCGCTGGAAGCAGCGATGGAGGAACATGGCGCCGCCATCATCGAGGCGCGGATGCGGACCCTCGCAGAACTGACATTGCGTCTCGATCGTCAGCCGGAGGGGCCATTCGCCCGGGCGGCAATCTCCATTGACGGCGGCGGCGAGGCGGCATCATTCCGGTCAAGCCGCGCGCGGGATGCCGCCGCCGGGCGGACGCTCTCCGGACCACATCGCGCCGACCTGCTGGTCCGCCACGTCGGCAAGGATCAGCCCGCCGAGCGCTGTTCCACAGGCGAGCAGAAGGCATTGCTGCTGGCGATCACGCTCGCGCATGCCGATCTTGTCGCGGAGCAGCGGGGGGCTCGACCGATCCTGCTGCTGGACGAGGTCGCGGCGCATCTCGATCCGTCGCGGCGGGCGGCCCTGTTCGATCGGCTGGCGGCGGCGGGCGGTCAGGTCTGGATGACCGGGACGGAGCCGGCGCTGTTCGCCGAGGCCCCAAATGAAACGCAGCGCCTCACCGTATCCGGCGGGACGCTGCGTCCAGCATGATGAGCGATCGACCGGTTCGGCTTTGCTCGGCCCCCGGCCTTGCCCCGCCGCGAGCATATCGCTCGCCGATCATGCCACAATCTCGTTTCTCGTCGACCCCGAACTATTGGGTTTTACGCAACTTGTACTGAGCTTCCCGGAATGAACCACTTGCAGGGCGCAAGTCCGTTCGGCTGTGTTCCAAGTTAACGAAAGCAATAGGCCCGCTCTACAGACGACATTGGTAAATAGCGTGACCGGCTGTGCCGTTTCTGGACGGTTAGCCATGCCCCGACGAGAAGAGTTGTGGATAAGTAAGGAGGCGGCGGTCCGCCGGGGCGTCATACCGCGTCAGCGAAATCCCCGCGAGGCATGCCGGTGCCGTCATAGATCGGCTCCATCCGATCGATCCGGTATTTCGCGACATCGGCGCCCAGGATCCCGCAGGCTTTCAGATGATCGCTCATTCGAAGATAGGGCTCGCCCGCGAGATGAGCGATCAGGGTCTCGCTCGACTCCCATTCTTCATACACCCAGACCCGGCCGGGCTTCGATGGATCGATGGTCCAGACATAATGGATGCAGCCGGGCTCCTCGTACGCCGCGTCGATGAGCGGTTTCGCCGTGCGCAGCAGTTCCACCTCGGTTCCGGCCGGGAAATCGATACTGCCCGCCACGATTACACGCATCGTCATCTCCCACGATTATCATGTCCACTCTGTGCGCGCGCCGTGCGCCATGCGCGCCTGCCGATATGGATAGTAAGCGTGGTCAAGACATGCGCATTTTGCTTCCGCCGCAGCGCACCAGACCCTATATGCTCGATATGGCAACGACACCCCAACCGAACGAATATGGCGCGGATTCCATCAAGGTCCTGAAGGGCCTCGATGCGGTGCGCAAACGCCCCGGCATGTATATCGGCGACACCGACGACGGATCAGGCCTGCACCACATGGTGTTCGAGGTTTCCGACAATGCGATCGACGAAGCCCTCGCGGGCCATTGCGACAAGATCGTCATCACGCTGAACCCAGATGGATCGGTCTCCGTCGAGGATAATGGCCGCGGGATCCCGACCGGCATTCATGCCGAGGAAGGTGTATCCGCCGCCGAAGTGATCATGACCCAGCTCCACGCGGGCGGTAAGTTCGAGAATACCAGCGACGACAACGCCTACAAGGTCTCGGGCGGCCTTCACGGCGTGGGCGTGTCGGTGGTGAACGCGCTTAGCGATTTCCTCGACCTGACGATCTGGCGCGACGGCGAGGAGCATTACATGCGCTTCCAGCGTGGCGATGCGGTCGCCCCGCTCAAGGTCGTCGGTCCCGCTGGCGACAAGCGTGGTACGCGCGTAACTTTTCTGCCGTCCGCCGAGACCTTCAAGATCACCGAGTTCGATTTCGACAAGCTCGAGCATCGCTTCCGCGAGCTGGCTTTCCTCAATTCCGGCGTACGGTTGTTCCTGGTGGACGCGCGCCATGCCGAACGGGTCGAGCATGAGCTCTATTATGAGGGCGGAATCGCGGCCTTCGTCAAATATCTCGACCGCACCAAGACGCCGCTGATGCCGGAGCCGATCGCGATCCACGGCCAGCGCGACGATGTCGGCATCGATGTCGCGCTCGAATGGAACGACAGCTATTATGAGCAGGTCCTGGCGTTCACCAACAACATCCCGCAACGCGACGGCGGCACGCACATGGCGGCGTTCCGCGCCGCGCTGACCCGCACCATCAACAACTATGCCGAAAAATCAGGCATGTTGAAGAAGGAGAAGGTCAGCCTGACCGGCGACGACATGCGCGAGGGGCTGACCGCGATCGTCTCGGTCAAGCTGCCCGATCCCAAGTTCAGCAGCCAGACCAAGGACAAGCTTGTTTCCTCCGAAGTGCGCCAGCCGCTCGAAAGCCTGATGGCCGACAAGCTCGCCGAATGGCTCGAGGAAAATCCCGCTCATGGCCGCTCGATCGTCCAGAAGGTGATCGACGCCGCCGCCGCGCGCGAAGCCGCCAAGAAGGCGCGCGAACTGACCCGCCGCAAGGGCGCGATGGACATCGCCTCGCTGCCCGGCAAGCTCGCTGACTGCCAGGAGCGCGATCCTAGCAAGTGCGAACTGTTCCTCGTCGAGGGAGACTCGGCAGGCGGTTCAGCCAAGCAGGGCCGCGACCGCAGCATCCAAGCGATCCTGCCATTGAAGGGCAAGATCCTCAACGTCGAGCGCGCCCGTTTCGACCGGATGCTGTCATCGAAGGAAGTCGGAACGCTGATCCAGGCGCTCGGCACCGGCATCGGCCGCGACGATTTCAACATCGAGAAGCTGCGCTATCACAAGATCGTCATTATGACCGACGCCGATGTGGACGGCGCCCACATTCGCACTTTGCTGCTGACTTTCTTCTACCGACAGATGCCGGAGATCATCCAGCGCGGCCATCTCTATATCGCCCAGCCGCCACTCTATAAGGTGAACAAGGGCCGATCGGAGGTCTATCTCAAGGATGACGCCAAGCTCGACCAGTATCTGGTCGACGCCGGCGTTGGAACGATGCTGCTGGAAGGTTCCGGCGGCGCACGGGGCGGCGAGGATCTGCGCAGCCTGATCGATCATGCCCGCCGCTTCCGCACGCTGATGGCCTATGTGCCCAAGCGGTACGATCCGGCAGTAATCGAGGCGCTTGCCCTGACCGGCGCGCTCGACCCTAATCTTTCGACGGAGGGCAAGGTCGCGGCACTCACCGAAGCCGCCGCCTGGCAGGGCCGAGCCGATCTAGAGGCAAGCTGGTCGGGCGAGATCGCGGTCGATGGCGGTTATCATTTCCGCAGGCTGTGGCGCGGGGTGACCGATCACCACATCGTCGATGCGGGCTTTCTCGCGTCGACCGAGGCGAGAAAGCTCCACGCGCTCGCGACCGAGCAGCGCGACAGCTATGCGGGCGCTGCGCGACTGGTGACGATCAAGGCGTCCGAAAAGGCGGCCGAGAGCGATGAGGACGAAGTCGCTGCCGATCCACGCGGCATTCTCGTCACGCGCCCGTCCCAGCTCCTCGACGCAATCCTCGCGGCCGGACGCAAGGGTTTGTCGATCGCGCGCTACAAGGGCCTTGGCGAGATGAACGCCGAGCAGCTCTGGGAAACGACGCTCGACCCGACCAACCGCTCGCTGCTCAAGGTCGAGATCGAACAGGCCGACGTGGCCGACGAGATCTTCACCCGGCTGATGGGCGATATCGTCGAGCCGCGCCGGGAGTTCATTCAGGAGAATGCGCTCAACGTCGCCAATCTGGACGTTTGATTCGGATCAGTGATGCATGCCGGTCATGTCGTCCGGCGCCGTGATTTCGATCACCGGCGCGGGGTTGGCGATGCTGTGCCAGGCTTGGCCCGGCGCGGGGATGTTTACCCAGCGATTCTCGCCCATCACGCATTTCTGCTCGACCGGGAAATAGAGCGGGCCGGGTGAATCCGGCAGCTTCATCATCACCCCGAACTGATCGAACTGGTCCGCCGGCAAACGGCCCGTCCATGTGATCGACGTCACCCTATCCCTGATCACCGTGCCGCCTTCGCCTTTTATCGGCATGGCGAGCGGAGTGCGTTCGATGTTCACCGTCCAGCCGGGCTTGGGTTGGGGGCGGGCCGATACCACGCCCTGCGGGATGCTGATCCCCACCGACACGGTGTCGCTTGCACCGCAGCCATGGGAGACCCGGAAGAATCCGGCATAATAGCTGCCTGACCGGGCCTTGGGTTCGGCGAAGACGACATGCGCGATCGCCGGTAATGGAAGAACGGTGATCAAGCCTCCGAGGAGGACGCTACGCAACGAGAAACGCATTCGGATTCTCCTCAGAAGGTGGCGCGTGCGCCCACGTAGAAAGCGCGCCGCTCGATAGGGTAAAAGGCGACGCTGCTTTCATCGGCCTGCGTCAGCGGATTGTCCGGAACATAGCGAACAACCGCGCTCATATCGCCGACAGCCTTCTTGGCGGTCAGGTTACGGGCGTCGAGGAACAGGCTGACGCCGTCGCGGACCACCGCCTCGGCACCTAGGCTGAAGGCGGTATAGCCCGGCGTGCGCTTGCTGTTCACATAATCTACCCAGGCACCGTGCGGCGTCCATTCCATACGGGGGGTGACAATGACACCATCTGTCCCAAGTCGTAATTCAGCGCGATACTGATGCTTCGGGATCACGGGCAGGCGGTTGTCCCCATAGATCCCATCATCCCGGAAGCGGAAGTCGTTGAGCATATAGACCTGTCGCAACCGCGCCCATGGCGCGAGCTGGAGATCCAGCCCGGCCTCGATGCCCTGATGCCGGGTACGATCGGCGTTGAAGGTCGACGCCGGATAATTTGCGCTGACTGAATATTGCAGCATCTCGCCCCTCAGGTCAGCACGGTAGAGGCTGATATCCCACGAGGCGATGCCGAGGGTGCCGCGCGTCCCGATCTCGATCGTCCATGCCTTTTGCGGCCGGACATCGACGAAGCCGGGCAGTCCGCCGAACGGCGTCTGGGCAAGCTCGACATAGCCCGGAAGCTCAACCGACCGGCTATAGTTGGCATAAAGCTGCACGGCGTCATCGGGTTCGAACAGCAAACCGAACTTGGGCGAGAAACTGTTGAAGGCCGCGCGGCCGCTACGTTCGGGGGCGAGCACATTGTCGATTTCGCGTTTTCCGCTCGTGTAAATGCCGCCTGCGATCAGGGTGAGCTGCGCGAGCGGCTTCACCCGCAGTTCGCCAAAGCTGTTGATCGTCCGCGCTTTCGGGCGTTGCAGCACGGAGCGGGCCCCGCGCGAACCAGCGACATTGACGAATTGCTGGGCCGTCCCCGAACCGAACCGGGCCTGCGTGCCGAGCGTCAGCGCCCACGGCAGGCCTGCCGCGCTTCCGCTAAGATCAAGCATCGCAAAGACGCCGCGATCCCGGCTTTTCTGATCGACGACCTGAAAGATCGGATGGAAAAGCTGCTTCGCATTGAAATAGGCCCCGAAGGCCAGGCTGCCGCCGCCCAGTACCACCGTGGTGCGATTCTGGAGGCGGATCGAATCGATGTCGCGCTCCTGATCGCCAAGGATATTGACGGGCAAGGAAAACCTAGGCGTTCTGAGCGCCTCCGAAAGCCGGAGAGTGCCGGGCAGATCCTGCCGGATATGGCTGACCGTGGCATAGAAGCGGGTCTCGACCGTATCGGTGAGGCGCAGGCCGACATTGCCGTTGAACCGGACGGCATGGCGGCTGGCGTGCTGGCGATCACCGTCTGAACGATCGCCTGTGAGCGCGAGATAGGCATCGCCGCGATCCGTGGCGAAACCAGCGGCCGCCTTGCCACGAACGGTCGAGAAGCTGCCACCGTCAATGCGGGCTTCGAAACCCGGCGCGGTGCGGCCGGTCGGCGTCACCGCGTTGATCGCGCCGCCCAGAGTCGAGCCGCCGAAGCGCAAGGCATTGGCGCCCCGATAGACTTCGATGCGCTGGAACACCTGTGGATCGAGTTCCTGGAAATCGCCATTGTCGTCCGCGAGGTTGATCGGGATGCCGTCCTGCAGCAGCGTGAGACCGCGCATATGGAAGCCACGGCTGATGCCGGAGCCACGGATCGACAGCCGCACCTCCTGTCCGAAACGCGGCTGGGTGTAGACGCCGGGCGAGAAGGCGAGCGCATCGCGCAACGATACCGCCAGCTTATCGGCGAATTGCACCTGATCGACATAATCGACGCCGCCCGGCGTGCGCGCGATGACGGCGACCGGATCGGCCTGTGCGGTCACGATGATGGTGGACTGGTCCTGCACAAACGCGTGGGCAGGCATCGGGAAAAGCGGGGCCAGCGCCAGCAGCGCAGCCCGTGTTGAAATGGCCATGAGAATCTTCCGTTGACGAGCAAGTTCAGGGCGCGCGGCGCGCCTGCGAAAATGATGTCAGACCGAAGGAGGACCTCGCAGCGGCGGCCGCAGCCGATCGGGCGCGGCGGTGGGGAAGGGAAAGTCGGGCAGGCGGCCCTGCTCGACAATGTAAAGGATCGCACCGGCAAGCAGCAGCTGCGGCGCGCCCGAGATCAGCGGCATGGCCGAGGCGGAGAAGCTGCAGGGGGCATGATCCCCGGTGGGGGAACTGTCCTTCTGCGACTTGCCCATGTCGACCAACACTGAGCCGCCCGAGCAGATGCTGAGCGCGATCTTGCCGCTGTCCGGCATGAAGCCGGCGGGAACGACGAAGCGGGACGACAGGGCGCACAGGGCCAGCAGCAGCAACGCCGCCCTTATCCATGTGCTTCTGAGATGAAGTCCCCCGCTCATCGCGCGGGGCGTTAGCCCAAACCTCAGTCGAGCACAATCGCGTCGGGATCGCTGTCGGCGAGGATGCGGCGAGCGGCGCGGCGGGCGAAGCGCAGCGTCTCGACCTTGCGGCGCGGCGCAGCGAGCGGCCGCCGCTCGGCATCGCGCAAGATCGCGGCATCGTAGCGATCGGCCACGATCAGCCCGCAGCAGCCGGGGCGGAACCAATCCTCCTCGAAGGGAGAGAGATCGAAACCCGCCGGCACCGCCCAGAAGAAGCGATCACAATAATCAAGATAATCCGGCCATTTGAGATCGCCGCGCAGATCGGCGCGAGAAACCTTGATCTCGATGATCACAACCTCGCCTCGGCTGTCGAGCGCCATGATGTCCGCGCGGCGGCCGTTGCCGAGCGGCACTTCGCACAGCGCCATGAAATCGTGCCGGAACAACAGCCGCGACACGCCACGCGCAACGTCAGCAGCGATCAGCGGGGCATCGGTGAGGCAGGGTTCCATGGGAAGCAGAATAGAACAATATGGGAACAGGGCAAGAGCCCTACATCGCCTCCAGGGTGGCGTCGAGCCTATCAGGCGGCATCCCATCCAACTCCACCAGCCAGATATCGCTGTCGAATTTGCGACGACGTTCGAGATAGGATGCCAGCGCCTCGGCATCGTCGAGATCGGCCGGCCCGGTGGCGATCCAGCCGGGCTGACCGTTCGGAAGCAGTCCGCGTTCGCGAACCGCTACCGTCCGCCCCCGATCGGCTATCAACAGCAGCAGCGATCCCGCAGTGGCGTCGCCCTTGGCCAGCACCGCGCCGGTGCCGCCCTCGCTTTCGACCTTGCGGATCAGGGCGGACACCAGCAGCGCCGATGTCAGCCGTGCGCTCATGATCGATAGCCCGGCAGCCCGGCGAGCGGAATATGCGAGCGCATGAAGGTGCCGGTGCCCCGCGCGCATTCCTCGCCTTCGGCATCGACCAGCCGGGCATCGGCCACGAACACGCGGCGCTTGCCGCTGACCCAATGACCCTCCGCCGTCACCGGCCCGGTCATGATTGGTTTGGTAAGGAACAGGTTGAACGCGGTGGTGAGCAGGAATCGATCGGTGCACAGGCTGTTCGCGGCATAGAAAGCGGCATCGTCGAGCATCTTGAAGTAGAGCGTGCCGTGCGCCGCGCCAGCCGCGTGATTCACATTCTCGGTGACCTCAAAGGAAATCCGGGCGAACCCTTCCGAGACAATCTCAAGCTGCGACGGGAAAAGCGTGTTGACCGGAGCCGAGGCATACAGCGATTCGAGCGCGCGGAAATGAGCAAGTTGACCCGAGGGCGGCGGGCCGGCTTGATCAGCCGGCACCGCGTCCGTCCCCGTTGGCGAGCAACGCGTAAATCGCATCGGTCGAACCAGCACCCCGCAGCTTCGCCACGAAGGTCCGGTCGCGCAGCCGACGACTGACCCGGGCAAGCGCCTTCAGATGCTCCACTCCGGCGTCCGGCGGGGAAAGCAGCAGGAAGACGAGATCAACCGGCATGTCGTCAATCGCGGCGAAATCGATCGGCGATGCCAGTTTGGCGAAGAGCCCCACCACCTGTTCGAGGCCATCGATCTTGCCGTGCGGGATCGCAACCCCGCCGCCGAAGCCGGTCGATCCGAGCCGCTCGCGGTCGAGAAGGCGCTCGGTTATTTCCGTGGCGGACAGCTCTCTGCCCTTGGCTGCGACCCGCGAGAGTTGGACGAACAGCGACTTCTTGTTCGGCACGGCCAGCGCAGAAATAACGTCGCCCGGACGCAGCAGATCATTCAGCGAATCAACGCTGCGCACCGCACCATTCGCCGTATCGGCGTCGTTCTGGGAAAGCGGCTTGGACATTTTCAGCTACGCGCGGTATCAGGCCGCCCGCTGCGGCTCCACCCATCCGATCGTCCCGTCCGAGCGACGATAGACCATGTTGAAAGCGCCCGTGCCCGAATTACGGAACATCAGGGCGGTCGTGTTACGCAGATCAAGCATCATGACCGCGTCGGATACACTGGCCTCGGGAATGTCGACGCGTGTCTCGGCGATGATCACCGGATTGTCGGTTTCGACTTCCTCATGCTCTGGAGTCGCCTCGAAGACGGTATAGCCTGCCTCCGCCGTATCAATACCATTGAGCTGCTCGGCGCCGTTGGCCGGACCGTGCCGGTCCTTCAGCCGCCGCATATAGCGCCGGAGTTGGGTTTCGATCCGGTCGGACGCCTGATCGAAGGCCGGATGCGCCTCGCTCGCCGAAGAGCCCGATCCCTTGAGGATCACACCCTGCATCACATGGGCGACGATATCGCACACGAACCCATTGTCGTGCGGCCCGCGACCGAAAGTGACGTGCGCCGAGAGGCTGCGCGAAAAATATTTCTGGGCGATACCCTGCAACCGTGTATCGACATGGTCGCGAAGCGCCGCGCCGGTGTCGACCTGATGGCCTGAAACCCGGATTTCCATCTCCAAACCTCCACTCTGTTTCGCCGTCCGCCCAGGGGAAAAAGATGGCGGGGGCGGCCTTAGTCCCGGCGGATGCCGGGGTCAACCAGCCTGCTCTTGCTCAAGCCACAGGGGCTCGACCAACTTGGCCAGGAACGCTTTGTGACGCTCGATCTCTTCAACGCTCGCGGTGTGCGGACGCGGGGGCCGAACCACCGCCCTGGGTCGTGCAAGCGCCGCGACGGAAACGAGATTCGGATCCCGGGCTTCGGCACCAGTACGAAGCGACAAGCCGATCTGCCGCCCACCCGAAAGCTCGACATAAAGCTGCGCCAGCAACTGCGCGTCGAGCAAAGCGCCATGCTTGATGCGGTGGCTGCGATCGATGCCATAGCGGGTGCACAATGCATCAAGGCTGTGTTTGGCTCCCGGATGCCGCGAACGCGCGATCGACAGCGTGTCGATCATCCGCGTCATCGCGATCGTCGACCGGCCGCAGGCGCCGAGTTCCCAGTTGAGGAACCCGAAATCAAAGGCTGCATTGTGTGCAACCAGTGGCGCTTCACCGATGAAGTTGAGCAGTTCCTCACACTTCTCCACAAAATTCGGCTTGTCAGAAAGGAAGACCGCGCTGAGCCCGTGGACCGCCTCGGCCTCGCTCGGCATCGAGCGGCCAGGGTTGAAGTAACAATGGAAATGGCGGCCAGTCTCAATCTTGTTGACCAGTTCGACGCAGCCGATTTCGACCAGCCTATGTCCGTCGATCGGACTAAGGCCAGTGGTTTCGGTATCAAAAACAATTTCACGCATGCCGTGACTATCGGCCCTGTTCAGCCCGAAGACAAGCGATGAGTCTGCGAACTTGCGAATGAGTCTCATGCTTCTGGACACCGGTGTCGATCACATGATCGGCGCGGGCGCGCTTGACCGGATCGGGAATTTGCAGCGCGCGGATGTGGGCGAGCTTGGCAGCCGTCATGCCTGGACGGGCCATGACCCGCTTACGCTGCATCCAGGCAGGCGCAGACACCACCGCTATGCGATCCACCTCTCCATACGACCCTTTTTCATAAAGGAGGGGAATGTCGAGCACGACCAGCGGTTTTGCCCGATAGCGCAGCAGGAAGTTGCGCCGCGCAACCGCCACGGCGGGGTGCACGATCCGCTCCAGCCGATGTAACGCGGCCTTGTCCCCCAACACGTAGCGGGAAAGCACGGCACGATTGATCCCGCCTGCTTTCTCAGTGCCCGGAAAGGCCTGCTCGATCAGCGCGACCAGCGCCCCGCCCGGCCCCTGTAGCCGGTGGACCTCGGCATCAGCATCGAACACCGGCACCTTTTCGGCGCGGAACATGGCGGCCACGGTGGACTTGCCCATGCCGATCGATCCCGTGAGGCCGAGAACGATCATAACGTCAGCAGCGCCCGCAATTCGCGGTCATGTTCGCGCGGTGCAGGCTGACCGAAGAAATGCGCAAACGCGATGGCCGCCTGCCCGATCAACATTTCGAGTCCGTCAATCGTCGGCAGCCCGCAACGCCGCGCTTCAGCGAGCAGCGGCGTTTCCAGCGGCGCATAGACGATGTCGTAGATGATGGCATCGGGGGGGATGTGGCTGAAATCTATTTCGAGGGGGGGATATCCGGCCATTCCCAGCGATGTCGTGTTGACCACCACGTCCAATCGGCCCTCGCAATCACCCCAGTCAAAATCCAAAGGTTGCCGCCAGCTGTCGAGTGAGGCGATCATGCTATCCGATGCCTCGGAATCAGTCTCGCGCAGGATTTCCAAAGCCTTGGTTTGATCGCGGGCAATCATCGCGATGGTGAAACCTTCGCTGGCAAGCGCATGAACGATGGCACGCGCCGCCCCACCGGAACCAATGACTCGCGCCATACGAAACAAATGATCGCCCGCCAACAGCGGCCGCAATGGTTCAAGAAAACCTGGACTGTCGCTGTTGTAGCCAGTCAACGCCCCGCCTGCGCCGCGTACAACCGTGTTGACGGCGCCGATCTTCCCGGCGGTCGGACCAATATTGTCGAGCAGCGGCATCACCGCCTGCTTGTGCGGAATGGTGACGTTACAGCCGCGCCATGCAGCGTCCGTGCGGCGCTCGGATAGATAATCCGCCAGATCCTCCGGTTTCACATGACGCCGCTCATAATATGCGTCGATCCCGAGCTTCCGGAGCCAGAACCCATGAATCAGCGGTGATTTTGAATGCGCGATCGGATCGCCGATCACTTCAGCATAGGGACGGGTCATGACGCCATAATGCCCCGTGTCCGCAGATAATCGAGCAGCGGCAGCAGCGGCAGGCCGAGGATGGTGAAATGACTGCCCTCAATTCGGGCGAACAGCTGGCTCCCGCGCCCTTCGAGCTGATAGCAGCCGACACACCCGCTGACTCCCGGCCATTCGGAATTAAGATAGGCATCAAGAAAATCATCTGAAAAGTCGCGCATCGTCAGCTTGGCGACATCAATATGCCTCCAGACCGGCGTGCCACCTTCACAGATAACCGCGGCGCTGATTAGTCGATGGGTGTTGCCGCGTAGTCGGGTGAGCTGTGCCTTCGCATCTTCCCGATCAGTCGCCTTGTCGAGGGTCGAACCATCGTCGAGCACCAGCACCTGATCGCAACCGAGGACGAGATCGCCCGGTCGTCGGGCGGACAATTTCAATGCCTTGAACTCGGCCAATGCATCGGCAAGGCCCCGCGCCTCGATCCCTTGCGCCCGAAGCCCAGCTTTCGCAGCCTCCTCATCGACACCGGGCGCAACCGCCTCGTGCGGGACGCCCGCCGCTGAAAGCACGGCCCGCCGCGAAGCGGATTGCGAAGCGAGTATCAGCGTCACGGCTCGGACTGATCCGGGTGCCGTTCGTTGACGAGGTTGATCACCGCCGCCGCAGTCTCCTCGATCGAACGGCGGGTGACGTCGATCACCGGCCAGCCATTGTCGGAAAACAGCCGGCGGGCGTAAGCGACCTCGGCCGAAACCTTTTCCTGATCGACATAGGCCGTCTCGGGGGATTGGTTGAGCGCAAGCAAGCGGTTGCGCCGCACCTGGATCAGCCGCTCGGGGCTGGTCGTCAGCCCCACGATGAGCGGATTTTTCAGATGAAACAGTGCTGGCGGCGGCGGCGCTTCGACCACGAGCGGGATGTTGGCGACCTTATAGCCGCGATTGGCAAGATAGATGGCGGTCGGCGTCTTGGACGATCGGGAAACGCCCGCAAGGAGAATATCAGCCTCCTCCCAATCCTCGGCGCCAATACCGTCATCATGCGCGATCGTGAACTGGATCGCTTCCACCCGCCGGAAATAAGCGGCGTCAAGCATGTGCTGTCGCCCCGGCCGGGCCTTTGCTTCCTGCCCTAACATGCGTTCAAGCGCGTCGATCACTGGATCGAGCGCCGAAACCGCCGGCAATCCAAGCGCATGGCAGCGGCCCTCAAGCTTGCGCCGGATATCGGCGTTCACGATCGTGAACAGCACCAATCCCGGTCTTTGCGCGATTTCCACCAAGATGCGGTCGAGATGCCCTTCGGACCGCACCATCGGCCAGAAATGCTTGATCGTCTCCACGCCGTCGAATTGCGCGAGACCCGCCTTGGCGACATTTTCGAGCGTTTCGCCCGTCGAATCCGACAGTAGATGGAGGTGGAGCCGGATCACCGGTCTGAAAGCCTGTGTATAACCATGTGGACCGAGCTAGCGGATATGGGTCGATCGCTTCAAGCGAACGATTCATCCCCATGACCCCGATTTTGTCCGGCAGCTTTTCCACAGCTGGTCGTTCCTGTCCCCAGCCTGTGGATTATGGGGGTACAGGGTTCGACTCACCGGCCCCGTGCAGCGCCTCTAGAGTCAAGCTGTTGGCAATCAGGCCGACTGGGAATAAACCCCGCCATCCGTCGCCCTACTACTCACTTCAATCCTCTTTAAATAATAAGAATAGATTATGGAGTCTCCTTTGTCCGACCCCGCTCCCGCCGTTGCCGACCATATAGACAAGGCCTTACTGACGGTGCTTCGCGGGGTTCGGCGCGATCCCCCGCCTGTCTGGCTGATGCGCCAGGCAGGGCGCTATCTTCCAGAATATCGGGCGCTCAGGGCAGAAAAGGGGGGCTTTCTCGAACTGGTCAACGACAGCGAGGCCGCCGCCGAGGTGACGCTTCAGCCGATCAAGCGCTTCGGCTTCGATGGTGCGATCCTGTTCTCCGACATCCTGATGATCCCGCACGCGCTAGGACAGGATCTGTGGTTCGAAGCGGGGGAGGGACCAAGGCTTGCTCCCAAGCTGGTCGATCATGCGCTGGAGGGTCTTGCCAAGGCCCCCCGGAGGCTCGATCCTGTTTATGGGACGGTACGCCGGGTGCGGGCATCCTTGCCCCAAGACGTCACCTTTCTGGGTTTTGCGGGCAGCCCCTGGACCGTCGCGACCTATATGGTCGCAGGCGAAGGCAGCCGGGAACAGGCCGAGGCGCGACGGATGGCGTATCGCGATCCATCCGCTTTTGCCGCGATCATCGACGCCATTACCGACGCCACTATCGAATATCTGTCGGGGCAGGTCGAAGCTGGCGTAGACGCAGTGCAGCTTTTCGACAGCTGGTCGGGAAGCCTTTCGCCCGCGCAGTTCGAGCAATGGGTGATCGCGCCCACTGCGAAGATCGTGTCTGCGCTTCGTGAGCGGCATCCGGATCTCGCGATTATCGGTTTCCCCAAGGGCGCCGGCGGCAAACTGGTCGCCTATGCCTGCGAGACCAAGGTGGATGCGCTCGGTCTCGATGAGACTGTCGATCCGCGCTGGGCTGATGCTGAACTGCCCGAGGGGCTTCCCGCGCAAGGCAATCTCGATCCGCTCGCGCTGATCGCGGGCGGCGAAGTGCTGGATCGTGCGGTGGATCGCATATTGGGGGCTTTCGCTTCACGACCGCATGTGTTCAATCTCGGCCATGGCATCCTGCAGGACACACCTATTGCGCATGTTGAACAGCTTCTTGGGCGACTCCGCAAGGCACCGGGTCAGGGCTAAGCGATGAGCGACTTTTTCGGAATCGGGATGCTCGGCGCCGCCTATCCGTGGATCAAGGCCGCGCATCTGATCTTCGTGATCTTCTGGATTTCGGGGCTGTTCATGCTTCCGCGCTTCTATGTCTATCACCAGCCGACGGCACCGGGATCGACGGAGGACCGCCAATGGATCGAGCGCGAGAAACGATTGCGCTCGATCATCATCAGCCCCGCAATGATACTTGTGTGGATTTTCGGCCTGCTGCTGGCGTTCGATCAGGGTTTATGGAGCCAGGGCTGGTTCCATGCCAAGTTCGCGACTGTGCTTCTGCTGTCCGGCTTTCACGGCTGGGCGGTGGGCTACGGGAAAAAGCTTGCCGGTGGCTATCGCCCGCCCAGCGATAAGGCGCTGCGCTTGATGAACGAGATTCCCGGCATCGCGACCGCCGTGATCGTTGTGCTGGTGATCGTGCGGCCCTTCTGAATTACGGAAATTTTTGATGGCGGGGATGCGATCGGCTGCATGGCGGCACCCTTGACTTGATTCCCATGGCGGCTTACTTCTTCCTGTGTGTCGGCCAGTGAATCTCGCCGCACATTCCTCCTTCCGCATACGCATTCCAGCGTTCGCCGTTCGGCATATTTTCGGAAAATCCAATGCATCTCAAAGAATTAAAGAAAAAGACTCCTGCCGATCTGGTGGCCATGGCGGAAGAGCTGGAGGTCGAGGGTGCCTCGACCATGCGCAAGCAAGACCTCCTGTTCGCAATCCTCAAGGCCCAAGCCGAAAATGGCGAGCAGATTATGGGTGAGGGCACTATCGAAGTGCTCCCCGACGGATTCGGCTTCCTGCGCAGCCCCCAGGCGAATTATCTCGCCGGCCCCGACGATATTTATATCTCGCCTAATCAGGTCCGCAAATTCGGTCTCCGCACCGGCGACACGGTCGAGGGCGAGATCCGTGGCCCCAAGGATGGTGAGCGCTATTTCGCTTTGACCCGCCTTGTCTCGGTGAATTTCGATGATCCTGAGGCGGTCCGCCACCGTGTCAATTTCGATAACCTCACCCCGCTCTATCCCGACGAGAAGCTGACCCTCGACCAGCTCGATCCCACGATCAAGGACAAGTCGGCCAGGGTGATCGACATCGTTGCGCCGCAGGGCAAGGGCCAGCGTGCATTGATCGTCGCGCCGCCGCGTGTGGGTAAGACCGTCCTTCTCCAGAATATCGCCAAGGCGATTACCGACAATCATCCCGAAGTCTTCCTGATCGTCCTGCTGATCGACGAGCGGCCAGAGGAAGTCACCGACATGCAGCGCTCGGTAAAGGGCGAGGTGATTAGTTCGACCTTCGACGAGCCTGCCTCGCGCCACGTTCAGGTCGCTGAAATGGTCATCGAAAAGGCCAAGCGCCTCGTCGAACACAAGAAGGACGTGGTGATCCTGCTCGATTCGATCACGCGTCTCGGCCGCGCCTACAACACTGTCGTACCAAGCTCGGGCAAGGTGCTGACAGGCGGCGTCGACGCCAATGCGCTTCAGCGGCCCAAGCGCTTCTTCGGTGCCGCGCGCAATATCGAAGAGGGTGGATCGCTCTCGATCATCGCCACCGCGCTGATCGATACCGGCAGCCGCATGGACGAAGTAATCTTCGAAGAGTTCAAGGGCACCGGCAATTCGGAAATTGTGCTCGACCGGAAAGTCGCCGACAAGCGCATTTTCCCGGCGATGGATGTCGGCAAGTCCGGCACTCGCAAGGAAGAGCTGCTGGTCGACAAGGGCAAGCTTTCCAAAATGTGGGTGCTTCGCCGCATCCTCATGCAGATGGGCACCATCGACGCCATGGAATTCCTGCTCGACAAGATGAAGGATTCGAAAACCAACGAAGACTTCTTCGATTCCATGAATCAATAGGCTCGAACAGGGATTTAGCCCGACATGACCGATATCTGGGCGCTTATCGTTGATGATTTCGCCAAGCTGTTCAGCGGCAGCGGTTCCGCATGGTTCGCATTCGGCCAGGTTATCCTGATCGATATCGTGCTGGCGGGCGACAACGCCATCGTCATCGGTGCGCTTGCGGCCGGCCTTCCGGCGGATCAGCGCAAGAAGGTCATCCTGATTGGCATCATCGCCGCTTTGGTGCTCCGAATCGGTTTCGCTCTGGTCGTGACACAGTTGCTGCAGGTGATTGGTCTGGTCTTTGCGGGTGGCGTATTGTTGCTGTGGGTCGCATGGAAAATGTATCGCGAGATCGTCCACGCCGCGCCCGGGCATAGCGGCGGATCGCCCGAAATCGAAGGCGATGAGACAAGCGGCTTGAAGCCCGCCAAGAGCTTCGCCGGCGCGGCATGGGCTGTCGCGGTGGCCGACGTGTCGATGAGCCTGGACAATGTTCTTGCCGTCGCGGGCGCGGCGCGGGATCATCCAGGCATTCTCATGGTCGGTCTCGTGATCGCGGTCGCACTAATGGGCGTCGCCGCAAACATCATCGCGAAATATATCGAGCGCTATCGCTGGATCGCCTGGGTAGGCCTGATCGTGATCCTCTACGTCGCGGGTTCGATGATCTACAGCGGGATCGTCGATCATAACGTGGGCCTGCTTCAGCTTCTCACCTGATCCTCCTCAGGGGATCAGGATCGTCGATCCCACCGTCTTGCGTCCTTCCAGCGCGCGGTGCGCCTCGGCCACGTCGGCGAGCGGATAGCGCTGCCCGATATTCACTGACAGTGTGCCATTTGCTATCAGCGAGAACAGCCGGTTGCTGCCCTCGGCGCGTTCTTCTGGCGTTTGCGTGTAATCGTACAACGTCGGTCGGGTGAGGAAGACGGAGCCGGCGCGGCTCAGTTCGAGGGGTGCGACGGGTGGCACTGGACCACTGGCATTGCCGTAGCTGACGATCAGTCCGCGTTTTGCGATCGAGCCTAGCGACGCTGCCCAGCTGGACGCGCCTACGCCATCGAGGACCAAGTCAGCACCATGGCCGCCGGTAAGCTCGCGGACTTTCGCAGCAAGCTCGTCGAAGCTGCAGCTGAGAGCATGATCGGCGCCTGCTGCATGGGCACGCTCGGCCTTTTCAGCGCTTCCGGCGTGCGCGATCACGATGCCCCCCATCGCCTTGGCCCATGGGACAAGCAGCGATCCGACGCCGCCTGCCGCTGAATGGACCAGTACGACCTGTCCCGGTTCCAGCTTGCGGCATTTTTCAACGAGCATCCACGCCGTCAGTCCCTTGAGAGTGACTGCGGCGGCGGCTTCATCGGAAATGCCGTTCGGCAATGGGAACAATTCTTCCACACCAAGGACCGCGTGGGTCGCATAGCTTCCCGGGCGGCCCATCCGCGCGGCGACACGCTGGCCTGGCGATATGTCCCGCACGTCAGGACCGACGGCCTCCACCACACCCGCAAATTCGGTGCCGAGACCGGATGGCAGTGGAAGCGGATAAAGCCCCGCGCGATGATAGGTATCAATGAAATTGACGCCGCTGGCGCTGATCTTTACCCGCACCTGGCCCGAATCGGGCGCTCCGGGGTCGAACGCTTCATGTTCGAGAACCTCCGGCCCGCCGGTTTTGTGGAAAATTATGTGCCAGGGATCGCTCATCAGCCGAGGTGCCTTGCGAAGAAGGCCTCGGTCCTGCCGTCGGCGAGATTGGCGGCGTCCTCGACGCGGCGTTTGCCGGTCGGCGTGGCGAAGCCATGGTCGATATCGTCATAGACATGGATTTCCACCCGCTCATTGCCCTCGAACGCATTTTGAACCTTCGCGATTGCTTCGGCGGGGATGAATTGGTCTTTGCCTGCGAAATGCAGCAGCAATGGACGGGCAATTCCGTGCGATTCGCCAAGGAAGCCATCTATACCGCTGCCATAATAGGCTGCGCTCGCATCGGTATCGGTACGGGTTGCGGCAAGGTAGGTCATCAGCCCACCCAGGCAATAGCCAGTGACGCCGACCTTTTTGTTGGTCTCGGAGCGGGCCGCGCGGATGGTGGCTTCGATATCGGCCACGCCCTTGTCCCGATCAAAGTTCTGATAGAAACCGAATGCCTCCTGCAGCTGTTCGGGAATATCGGGATCAAGCTCGATGCCGGGCTTGTCGCGCCAGAACAGGTCCAAGGCATATGCGGCATAGCCCTTGGCCGCCCAGCTATCGACTTTCGCGCGGATTCCGGGGTTGATGCCGAAGATTTCCTGAATGACCACGATAGCGGCCTTCGCGTCACCGACCGGCATTGCCCGATAGACATTGAAGCTGCCGCTGTGATCCAGCGCTTCTACAGAAATCATTGAGCCCATGATTTATCCTTTTAGTTCAAAAAGTTGATATAATAACAGATCATTCTGCGGCGTCTTAGCGGGCGATTTCATAGCGTTGCCCGCAATGGCGCGGGAGATCGATCGTTTCGATCCGGAAGAGAGAATCATGGTGAACATGGACGCCTGAGCCAACTCCCTTTACCAGCGTTAGCAGAGACCGCTCAACCGTCTGGAGGTTCCGGGATGAAGATCACTGTCGATATCGATTGCACGCCGCTGGAAGCACGCAGCTTCCTGGGCCTGCCCGATCTCACCCCGATCCACGACGTTTATCTCGACCAGATGAAGAAGGCGATTTCCGAAGGTGTTTCGCCGGATATGATCGAGATGATGATGCGCAACTGGGCGCCTTTCGGTGAGGCGGGGATGGGGATGTGGCGCAAGATGTTCGACCAGATGAGCGGCACTGGAGACAAGTGAGCCCCGATTTATACAGCGATACGATTTTCGCGCTTTCATCCGGCCAGCCACCCGCTGCGATTGCAATTGTCCGCATTAGCGGACCGGAAGCGGCAAAGGCGCTTGAGGTGCTGGGCGGAAAGATTCCAGAGCCGCGCCACGCAAGTCTTGCCATCCTCCGCGATCCGGATACCGGCGTCATTCTAGATCAGGCGCTGATGCTGTTTTTTCCAGGGCCCGGCAGTGCCACGGGAGAGGATCTTGCCGAGCTGCATCTTCACGGGGGGCGAGCTGTGGTGGCGGCCGTGCAGCGGGCGCTGTCGCATCGACCCGGATTGCGCCAAGCAGAGCCTGGGGAGTTTACGCGGCGGGCTTTCGCCAATGGCCGTATCGATCTGGCCGAAGCGGAAGGGCTGGGCGATTTGCTGACGGCAGAAACCGAGAGCCAGCGGCGAAACGCCATGGCATTGGCCGACGGCACCTTGTCCCGTGCTATCCGGCGTTGGCGTGGTGAACTGATCGAAGCGGCGGCGGCGATAGAAGCCCGGATCGATTTCGCCGACGAAGATGACGTGCCGGAAGATGATGGCGCTACTGCCAACATCGTGGCGCGGCTGCGGCGTGAAATAGCGGATATGTGCCGCACACCACCCGCAGAGCGTTTGCGGGACGGCGTCCGTATTGTAATAGCAGGACCACCTAACGCTGGAAAATCGACACTTTTCAATGTGTTAGTTGGGAGAGAGGCGGCTATTGCGACGCCGATTCCCGGCACTACTCGTGACCTCATCGAATATCCTGTTCAGATCGATGGCGTGCCGTTTGTGTTTATAGACAGCGCCGGCTTGCGAAACACGGACGACAGCGTCGAACGGATCGGGGTAGACCGAGCGCGCGCAGCCGTGGTCTCAGCCGACCTGGTGCTGTGGTTGGGGAGTCCGGACGAATGTCCACCGGGCGCCATCCTGGTTCGCCCCAAAGCCGATCTCTCATTTGAAGCAGAAGGGCGCGACGAACGGGGGATAGCTGTTTCCGCTCGAACCGGTCACGGGATTGAGGATTTGCGCACGCTGATTGTTTCACGTGGAACATCTCTTCTTCCAAGGGAGGGAGAAATAGCGCTCACCCAGCGCCAAAGGCAGGCGCTGGCCGACTGCCTGGCAGCACTTTCCGATCATGATGCGTCATCCGATGTCGTTCTCCTCGCCGAATCGCTACGGGGCGCTCGGGCGAGTCTCGATCGCTTAACCGGAGAGGCCGGCATCGAACCTCTTCTCGATGCGATCTTCAGTCGCTTTTGCATCGGAAAATGACGGGCTTTGACAGCGGCATTGGTCTGGCATAGCGGCACGGACCATGGCGAGCTTTGACGTTCTGGTTGTGGGTGGCGGGCATGCGGGCTGCGAAGCCGCAGCGGCAGCCGCGCGGATGGGTGCGCGGGTGGGCCTCGTCACGATGCGGCGCGACCAGATCGGAGCCATGTCCTGCAACCCGGCGGTTGGCGGGCTGGGCAAGGGGCACCTTGTGCGAGAAGTGGATGCGCTCGACGGTATCCTTGCTCGTGCCGCTGATGCCGGCGCGATCCATTATCGGATGCTCAACAGCAGCAAGGGGGCAGCCGTTCAGGGACCACGTGTCCAGGCCGACCGAAAGCTTTTTCGAGCGGCGGTGCAGGAGTTGCTCGGCGGGCTGGATAAGCTGGAAGTTGTTGAGGGCGAAGCAGCGGCGTTGCTTTTCGGCGAGCAGCACGCTGTCACCGGTCTGCGTTTGGCCGATGGCCGGGAGCTTAGCGCAGCGGCCGTTGTTTTGGCGACAGGCACCTTTCTCAACGGCAAGCTCCACTTCGGCATGCAGGCATGCGCCGGCGGGCGGATTGGGGAAGCGCCCTCGTCGGGGATGGCTGGGCAGTTGCGCGCGCTTGACCTTCCTATCGCACGGCTCAAGACCGGTACGCCGCCGCGCCTCGATGGGCGCTCCATCAATTGGGCATCGGTTCAAATGCAGCCGTCCGACGGAGAGAGCTGGACCTTTTCAGCCCTTACCCGGACACGTATCAATCCGCAAATTGCCTGCGGCATTACGCGGACCAACGAAACGACCCATCGCATCATTCGCAACGGGTTGGACCGATCGCCATTATTTGCTGGGGCGATTGAGGGCAGGGGACCTCGATATTGTCCGTCGATCGAGGACAAGGTCGTTCGGTTTTCCGACCGCGAGTCGCATCAGATTTTTCTGGAGCCGGAAGGCCTTGATGAAGCGCTCATCTATCCCAACGGCATTTCGACGTCGCTGCCCGAGGATATCCAGCTTGCCATGATCCGCAGCATAGATGGCCTTGAACGCGCGGAAATCGTGCAGCCCGGCTATGCGGTCGAATATGATCATATCGATCCGCGCGCGCTGGACCCAACGCTGGCAGTACGGGCGATTGGAGGGCTTTATTGCGCCGGTCAGATCAATGGAACGACCGGATATGAGGAAGCAGCCGCGCAAGGTCTTGTTGCGGGCCTCAGCGCCGCGGCGCGTGCCGCGGGGTCGGCAGAGATAATTTTCGATCGGGCGGACAGCTATATCGGAGTAATGGTCGACGACCTGACGCTACACGGTGTAACAGAACCTTACCGGATGTTGACCGCGCGGGCCGAATATAGGCTTCGGTTGCGAGCTGATAACGCCCATACGCGACTCTCCGAACTGGGAGAGCGAGTTGGCTGCATTGGCGCGGAGCGTCGTAGAGCGAATGTTTCACGTGAAACAGTAAGAAATGAGGCGCTTCAGTTGTTGGCGAGACCGGTCAACGCGCGCGAAATCGTTGCTCTAGGGTGCATTGTCGGAGGCGACGGCACCCGGCGAACACTGTTTGAATGGCTGAGCTTTCAAGACTTTTCACTCGCGGCTCTGCTCACCATAGAACCAAGGCTTAAGGATATTGACCAGACCCTTCTTGATGAGTTGGTCAACGACGGCCGCTATGCCCCCTATGTCGATCGGCAACGGCGAGAGATCTCACGGATGCGGGCTGATGAAGCTGTCCGCATACCGGAAGATCTGGACTATCGATCGATCGGCGGTCTTTCGACTGAAATGCTTGAACGGCTTGAGGCCGCGAGGCCCTTGACGCTTGGCGCCGCTGGCAGAGTGCGCGGGATCACGCCCGCTGCATTGGGAGCCATCCTCGTGCATTGTCGTCGCCTTGCCGCATGACGCGGGAAGAGGCGGAACATTGGTTTCAAGAGACGCTGGATGTTTCACGTGAAACACTGTTCCAACTTGTGCAACTTGAGCAGACAACGATCGAGGGCAACACCCATCAAAATCTGATCGCTCGCTCTACGATCGAAGACTTCTGGCGCAGGCATCTGATCGATTCGGCCCAGTTGCTGCTATTCGCAAAACGCGAATCTGCCACATGGCTTGACCTTGGCAGTGGCGCTGGTTTTCCAGGCTTGGTTATCGCCTTGCTATCCAAATATGACGTAGTCCTCTCGGAAGAGCGGCGTAAGCGCGCTGATCATCTTGAGGCCATGATCGCTCAGCTCAGGCTGTCCAATGCCTCGGTGCTGCGCGGCCGGATCGAAATGCAAAAGGCTGCGCCGTTCGCCGTGATTTCAGCACGTGCTTTCGCGCCTCTTGAAAGGCTTTTCGCGCTTGCGCACCATCTTTCGTCGCCTGAGACATTATGGTTGCTCCCAAAGGGCAAATCGGCCGCATCGGAACTGGAAGTAGCGCGCATAACATGGCAGGGTGACTTCAGGATCGAACCAAGTGTCACAGATCCCGACGGCGCGATCATCGTCGCGACCGGCGTACAGCCGAGGAGACGTCGATGATCCGAATTGCGGTGGCTAACCAGAAGGGCGGGGTGGGCAAGACCACGACCGCAATCAATCTCGCCACCGCGCTGGCGGCAACCGGATCGCGGGTGCTGCTGGTCGATTTCGATCCGCAGGGCAATGCGTCGACAGGCCTTGGCGTGCATCGCAATGAGCGGGTTCATACCAGCTACGAAGTGCTGACCGGCGAGGCCACTGTGGCGGAAGCCGTCATTGCGACGCGAATTCCGCGTCTAGACCTTGTGCCTGCAACAGTCGATTTGTCGGGTGCTGAGATCGAACTCATTGATTTTGAACAGAGAACCCATCGTCTCGATATGGCGCTTAACGCGGCGCCTCAGGGGCGCTGGGATGTCTGCCTGATGGATTGCCCTCCATCGTTGGGGCTGTTGACAGTCAATGCGCTGATCGCGGCGCGCAAGCTGCTGGTGCCCTTACAGTGCGAGTTCTTTGCGCTGGAGGGGCTGAGCCAGCTGCTTCAGACCGTCGACCGCATCCGTGGCCGCTTCAACCCCGAGCTGTCGATCATCGGCGTCGCGCTCACTATGTATGATCGTCGCAATCGCCTGTCCGAGCAGGTCGCGCAGGATGTGCGCGCCGTGCTGGGCGACATCGTGTTCAAGACCATCATTCCCCGTAATGTCCGCCTGTCCGAAGCGCCTAGCCACGGCTTGCCTGCGCTGATCTACGATTATCGCTGCCCCGGATCGGAAGCCTATATCGCGCTGGCACGCGAGCTTATCGGGCGCTTGCCCAAGACGACGGCTGAAGCGGCGTGAGATTGACGTGCAAGACGGGGATGCGATGAGCGAGGATCTGATCCGCAAACGGCCTGCGGGCTTGGGCCGTGGCCTTTCGGCGCTGCTGGGCGAAGCGACCCATGAGGAGCCGATTGCGGGCACCAGCCGCAGCAACGGCGTTGCGATGATCCCCATTGCCGAGATCCGTCCGCACCCGGATCAGCCGCGCCGCTATTTCGACGAGGACGCGCTGGAAGAACTGGGCCAGTCGATCGCCGCCCGCGGGCTGATCCAGCCGATCGTCGTCCGTCCGATTCGCAACGGCTACCAGATTGTCGCTGGAGAGCGCCGCTGGCGTGCTTCGCAGAAGGTGCAGCTCCATGAAATCCCCGCGATCGTCCGTGAGTTCACCGATGCGGAGACGCTTGAGGTCGCGCTTGTCGAGAATATCCAGCGGCAGGACCTCAACGCGATCGAGGAAGCGGAGACCTACCGCCGCCTGATGGACGAATATGGCCATAGCCAGGAGGCGCTTGGCAAGCTGGTCCACAAGTCGCGCAGTCATGTCGCCAATCTGGTGCGCCTGCTGGATCTGCCGAAGCCGGTGCGAGAGTCGGTCGCCGAGGGCAAGCTTTCGATGGGGCATGCCCGCGCGCTTATCACCGCGCCCGATCCGGTCGGCCTTGCCGAAGAAGTGATCGCCAAGGGCTTTTCGGTACGCGAGACCGAGAATCTCGCTCGCTCGGTCAAGCCCAAGCGCGTGCAGGGTAAGCTTGCTTACAAGGGCGGAAATGCCGATGTCGAAGCGCTGGAACGGCAGCTGGGCGATCTGCTGGGCCTGAAGGTTCAGATCAAGCATGGCCCAAGCGGCGGCACTGTAACGCTTGCCTATTCGACGCTCGAACAGCTCGACATGATCTGCCAGCGGCTGACCGGAGAGGCGATCTAGGACTTCTTCGCGGTGCAATTGCCGCAACCATGAAGGCAAGTCTGAGAATAAACACTTTAAATCAATAACTTGTAGCCAGATGGGCGATAACTTCTCAATCATCGCGCATGTACGCTAAGGCGCGCACACGCAAATGGCGGTTTTCCGACGATTTCAAAGAGCCGCGCGCTGCATGGCATGAAGTTATCGCTGTAGGAAAATGCTTTCCTGTGGTTCCGGTCAAGCGGGGCGGAAGAGGCGGGTTCAGCGCATGCGCTGGGCGACGCGGCCGATGGCGAAGAGTTCTTCGTCGAGCAGGATCGGGCCGGCCGAGCCGCTGGATTTAATGGCGCGTTCGACTTCGCCGAGGCGGGAGATGGCTGTTTCGATCTTGTCGGGCTGCCAGCGGGACAATTGCCGCTGAACTGAATCCTTTTCTTTCCAGAACAGTGCCTTGCCCGCCGAGACCATGACGTCAGAGGCGCTCCGCGTGCCGCGCATCTCGGCGCGGAACTGGGCGAGCTGGAGCAATCGGCGGAGCAAGGCGCGGATCAGCGGAATGCCCTCGATGCCGTCGGCGGCAAGCTCCGCGAGCGCGGCTTCGATCGCATCGAGACGGCCATCGAGCACGGCATCGACGAGCTGGCCCATATCGCCTTCCTGCACGGCTGCGCCAAGCGCATCGAGCGTATCATGGCCGATTTCGCGCGGCCGATCGGGCGCGGCGTCGGCGTAAAGGGCGAGCTTCTCAATCTCGCGGGCCAGGATTGCGCGGTCGCCGTTGCAGGCGCTCGCCAGACGGCGGGCGATGTCCGGGCCTATCATAAGGCCGGCTCCGCGGGCCAGCGTGCCGGCGATGCGATCGGCCTCGACCCCTTCGGGCACATAGCTTGCGAAGGCGACCATCTTGGGATCGGCGCTGGCCAGCTTCACCAGCTTGGCATCCTTGCGAAGCGCGCCCGCCACCACGACCACGGGATTTCCTTCGATGCCCAGGTCCGCGAGGCCCGATGCCGCCTCGGCAATCTCGTCCCCCGCCGGTTCGATCCGGATGTAACGCGCGCCGCCGAAGAGCGAGATCGAGCCAACCTCATCAGCAAGCCGGGCCGGATCCGATTTCACGGACGCGCCCGAAAGATCGATCCGTTCCGCATCCGGCCCCATCGCCTTCCCAAGACGATCGGCGAGCGCGCGCGATCCGGCCTCGTCCGGGCCGTAGAGCAGGATCAACCGACAGCCTTTGCCCCCGGCGTCGAGCGCGCGCTCGATTTCCGGGCGTTTGACGATCATTGCCCAGCGGCCGGCTGAGCTTCGCCGTTCTTTCGGGTCTGGAGCGCGACGCGGGTGATGATCTGGTCGGCGACGGTCTCTGCGAGCCGCTCGAGCGCAGTTTGCTCGGCGGCGATGGTGGCATATTCGGAATTGACCACGTCGATGCCGATGTCCGATCCGGCGGTCGCGTCGATCAGCGTCTTGTCGGCGCTGGTGTCGACGAGCTGATAGCGGGCGCGGAGCGTGCGGCGCTCGCGGGTGGTGGTGCGGTCGGCGCGGATGCCATAACCCTCGATCTGGTCATCGAGCTTGATGTCGAGCCGGTAACGGGCCGCGCTGCCATTATCGCCGATCCGGTCGACGATCGCGTTACGCACCAGCCAGCCTGACCGGCCTTCGATCGGTCCGACCGAGACAGTCGAAAGCAGCGAGGACGCCGCGCCGTGGCTTCCGCCGCCATAGAGTGGTCGCAGCCCACAGGCCGAAAGCGGCAGCGCAAGCGCCAGAAGGAGTGCGGCGCGCTTCATGCGACGAGATTCACCAGACGATCGGGCACGACGATCACCTTTTTGGGCGGCTTGCCTTCGAGTAGCTGGATGATGCGCGCCGATCCGAGCGCCATGGCTTCGATTTCCTCACGCGGTGCGCCCTTGGGGGCGGTGAGCGTGTCGCGTAGCTTGCCGTTGATCTGGATCGCGATGGTGACTTCGTCATCGATCAGCAGCGCAGGGTTGGCCTCCGGCCACGCTGCGTTGGCGACCAGGCCCGTTTCGCCAAGCCGCGCCCAGGCTTCTTCGGCGACATGGGGCACCATCGGCGCCACCAATCGGACAAGCGTGCGGGCAGCTTCAGTCCGTGAAGCGGATGGCGCGGCCTTCTCGATCGCGTTGGCAAGCTCATACAGCTTTGCAACGGCCTTGTTGAACGACAGCGCTTCAATATCCGTGGCGACGCCGGCGATGGTCTTGTGGAGCTTGCGATCGAGATCCTTGTCCTCGCCTTGGCCCGTCTCGGCAGCGTCGGTGAGGCGCCATAACCGCTGGACGAAGCGCCACGCGCCCTCGATGCCGGCCTCGCTCCATTCAAGATCGCGCTCGGGCGGGCTGTCCGACAGCATGAACCAGCGCACCGCGTCCGCGCCGTACTGGTCGACGATCGGCGCGGGATCAACCGTGTTCTTCTTGGACTTGGACATCTTCTCGATGCGGCCGACGGTTACCGGCTGGCCTGTCGCGATGACGATGCCCTTGGCGATCTCCTCCGGCGCGAGCCAATTGCCCTTGGGATCCTTGTAGGTTTCGTGCGTCACCATGCCCTGAGTAAACAGACCCGTGAAGGGCTCCTTCACGCCGATCTCGCCCAGATGCGCCAGCGCGCGCGTCCAGAAGCGGGCGTAGAGGAGGTGGAGGATCGCATGTTCCACGCCGCCGATATATTGGTCGACCGGCATCCATTGCTCGGCCACCTTGCGATCGAACGGCTGGTTGCCGGGCGCGCTGGCGAAGCGGATGAAATACCAGGAGGAATCGACGAAGGTGTCGAGCGTGTCGGTTTCGCGCCGCGCGGGCTTGCCGCAGGTCGGGCAGTCGACGTGGCGCCAGGTCGGATGGCGGTCGAGCGGGTTGCCGGGGATGTCGAAGCTGACATCCTCGGGCAGGACGACCGGCAGCTGGTCGCGCGGGACGGCGACCGGGCCGCACGCCTCGCAATGGATGATCGGGATCGGCGTACCCCAGTAGCGCTGGCGCGAGACGCCCCAGTCGCGCAGGCGCCAGACGGTCGTGCCCTGGCCCCAGCCTTCGGCCTCGGCGCGGGCGATGATGGCGGACTTGGCAGGCTCGATCTCCATGCCGTCGAGGAAGCCCGAATGGACGATCTTTCCGGGGCCGACATACGCTTCGTCGTTAATTGGCGTTTCGGCGTCTTCGTGAGACGCAGCAACAACACGCGTCACCGGCAGCGCATATTTGCGGGCGAAATCGAGGTCGCGCTGGTCATGCGCCGGACAGCCAAAGACTGCACCGGTGCCATACTCCATCAGCACGAAGTTCGCGATAAACACTGGCAGCGTCCAACCGCTATCGAGCGGGTGAAGCACTTCATAGCCTGTGTCGAAACCAAGCTTTTCGGCTGTATCGAGTTCAGCAGCCGTCGTTCCACCCTGCTTGCACCGTTCGATAAATGCTGCCGCGTCGGGCGAGCTTTTAGCCAATTCCCTGGCGATCGGGTGGTCTGCGGAAATCGCAACGAAACTTGCACCAAAGAGCGTGTCGGGCCGCGTCGAATAGACGTCGATCGCCTTGTCGAAGGGCGGCATCGGCTCGAAGCGGAACCGCAGCCCCTGGCTCTTGCCGATCCAGTTCTCCTGCATCAGCTTGACCTTGTCGGGCCATTGATCGAGCGTATCGAGGCCCGTCAGCAGTTCGTCAGCGAAATCAGTGATCTTCAGGAACCACTGGCTGAGCTTGCGCCGTTCGACCAGCGCGCCGGAGCGCCAGCCGCGACCGTCGATCACCTGTTCGTTGGCGAGCACGGTCATGTCGACCGGATCCCAATTGACCTCGGATTCCTTGCGGTAGACCAGCCCGGCCTTGAACAAATCGAGGAACAACGCCTGTTCCTGGCCGTAATAATCAGGCTCGCAGGTGGCGAGTTCGCGGCTCCAGTCGAGCGCGAAGCCGAGACGTTTCAGTTGCGTCCGCATCGCTGCGATATTGGCGCGGGTCCATTCGCCGGGGTGGACCTTCTTTTCCATCGCGGCATTTTCGGCTGGCATGCCGAATGCGTCCCAGCCCATCGGGTGCAGAACTTCATGCCCGGTCATCCGCTTGTAGCGGGCCAGCACGTCGCCCATCGTGTAATTGCGGACATGGCCCATGTGGATGCGCCCCGACGGATAGGGGAACATCTCGAGGACGTAGGTCTTAGGCTTGGGGCTATTGTCGTCAGCGTGGAAGGTGCCCTGCGCCTCCCAGATCGATTGCCAACGCGTATCGGCTGCGCCCGGATTGAAACGCGTACTCATCCAGATGGGCCCAGATCAGCCGGCGACGGCGCTGCGGCGAAGGTCGCGTGCCTTGGCGAGGATGATCTCTTCAAGCTTCTGGACGGTCGCGGCCTGGACCGGGGCGTCCACCCACTGACCGGCCTGGCTGATCTGCCGGGCGGCGGCGACGCGCACGGCGTCAGCGCGCAGATCCTGATCGAGGATCGTCACCGTGACCTTCATCCGCTCGGTCGGGACCGCGGGGTTGGCGTACCAATCGGTCACGATCACGCCGCCGTTGGAATCAGTCTGGGTCAGCGGCATGAACGACAGCGTATCGAGCGCGGCGCGCCACAAATAGCTGTTGACGCCGATCTGAGTCACCTTGCTCGCCGCAAGATCGCGCTGGATGCTGAGCTTATCCCTGCCGCCGCCGCACGCGGCAAGCGAGAGCGCAAGCGCAATGGCGAGGGCGGTCGAAACGGAACGGCGCATGGCAGACTTTCCTTGGGCAGGGCTAACGGCAGCCGTTATAGAATGTCCGCGCCCGCCCGCAAGCGGCGTCATCAAAGGGTATTCGACTTGGCCATTGTTGAAAAATGGCAACAGATTCCCAGATTCATTGCAAGCCAGTGGCCTATCGCCACGCTTCGTGATAGGGCCGACTCAAAAGGGGAAGATTGTAATGGTTGCGAGTCGGGGAGCGTGGATGCTAGCGGGTGTGGTTATTGCCGCGCTCGTTGCCGTCGCGCCTGTCCTTCCCGGCAACGCCGCATCCCCGAAAAACTCAGCTTCTGCGAAGGCGGCGATGCGCGGCCTGTCATTCCGGATGAGCAATGGCATCGGGTCGTTCACGCCGGCGGCGGCGGATGCTGGTCGTGCGATGAGCTTCGGGCGCGCCGGGCTAGCGACCACCGGTTTTCGATTCACCCCGTCGGTCGCGCCGGGTAGTCAGCGCAGGGTGACGGTGGCCATCCGCGCCCGCGGCGCGACGGCCGCACCGCGGGTCGGCCAGGGCACTGCAATCGCCGCGCTTGCGCCGACCGCTTATAATCTGGGCGCCGCGGTGGGCTGGAAGCGGTTTGCGATCACCGGCGACGTCATGAAGGTTGAGGGCGGTTTGCTGCCTCTCGATCGCGAAGCGGCCGATGTCGGCCTGAGCTATTCGGGCAACAAGTGGAGCACCCGCATCCAGCTCGGCGCAGAGCGCGCTACGGGCGATCATGCGCGGCTTGCGGGCATCGACGAAAGCTATTCGGTCGATCTGGGCGGCTCCTACGCGCTGACCCGCAATCTGGATGTCACCGGCGGCGTGCGCTACAAGCTGCAGCGCGACCGGCTCGATCGCTTCACGGACAACCGCCAGGATTCGCAGGCGGTCTACGTCGGAACCGCCTTCAAGTTCTGATCCGGCCCTTTCGCGCCTTCCGGATGAAGGCGTCGATCCCCGCCCAGCCATAAGCCCCGATCCGAGCGAGCAACCGTGCGTGGCGCGCGTCTACGCCGCCTAACGCGATCACCGGCAGGCGGGTTGCCTTTGCCAGAGCCGCAAAGCGGGGGATGCCTAATGTTTTTCCCTCTGGATGCGACCGGGTTGGGAACAGTGGCGATAGCAGCAGCAGACTGGCGCCATTGCGTTCGGCTTGCCGGATCTCCTTAAGATCATGGACGCCTATTGCTGTCGCCGGCTTTGTGCGCGTTTTTGCCGGTGATCCCAGATAGATGCCGGACTCAGTTCCCCGGCGAAGGCCGGGGTCCAGTATCGGGCCGATCGTAGCTGGACCCCGGCCTTCGCCGGGGAGCGGCTGTGGTGACGCTGTCGGGTCAGACCCTAGCAGCACGATCAGTCGCCGTGCGCGTGCAATGCCCAAGACTCGCTTGAACAGCTTCCCGCGATCCGCCCCGTTCAGGCTATAGTGCCGAACGACCACGCCGCTGCCGCGGGGCAGTCTCCGCAGCGCCGTCCAGAGCGCATCGCCCTGCCGCTCGTCGGTCAGCAGCCAGGTGCTGGGCCAAGAGTCACGGAAGCGGGGGTGGCGAGGACGCATCCTGCTCCCTATAGCGGCGCGCATGGCGCTCCACGACCTTCAAGATGCGGCAGCCCGGCTTGCCGACGTCCAAGCCGCGATCACGCGCGCAGCCCGGCTTGCAGGCCGCAATCCCGCAAGCGTGGCGCTGATCGCAGTTTCCAAGACCCAGCCGGCCCAGGCGATCGTGCCGCTGATCGATGCGGGGCAACGGCTGTTCGGCGAAAATCGGGTTCAGGAGGCGCAGGACAAATGGCCCGCGCTGCGCGAGCGGCAGGCATGCATCAGCCTTCACCTCGTCGGCCAGCTGCAATCGAACAAGGCGGAGGATGCCGTCCGGTTGTTCGACGCGATCCATTCGGTGGATCGTCCATCACTGATTACGGCGCTGGCGCGCGCGATGGACAAGGCGGATCGCCGGCCGGACTGCTTCCTTCAGGTCAATATCGGCGAGGAAGCGCAGAAGGGCGGTTGCGCGATCGGCGATGTGCCCGCGCTGCTCGCCGAAATGCGGAAGGCGGAACTGCCGGTCGCGGGCCTGATGTGCGTGCCGCCGGCGGATGTCGAGGCGGCGCCTTATTTTGCCCTGCTCGCCAAGATCGCGCGGGATCAGGGCCTGCCCGGCCTCAGCATGGGCATGTCGGGAGATTACGAGACGGCGGTGATGCTGGGGGCGACGCATGTGCGGGTCGGGACGGCTTTGTTCGGCAGCCGCAATTAGCGGATATCCACCGCGTCGCCGGGGGTAAGGGTGTTCAGGATCTCAAGCAGATCGCTTCTCCCGATCGCAACACAGCCTTCAGTGAAATCCCGCTCAGCCGTGCAGTGCAGGAAGATCGCGCTGCCTGCGCCCGGCACCGGCGGCGAATCATTGTGGGCGAGGGTGACGATGACGTCATAGGCGCCATCCTCGCGCCACAGACGTTCGGCCGAGCGCGGATAGGGGTGACGGACCGGGCGGTTGTAGGCGGCGTCCTCAGGGGCGTCGCACCAGCCGTCGTCAGGATGGAGCCAGCGCCATGGCAGGTTCAGCTTGGGAAGGGTGACGCGGTCGGGCCTCAGCAGCACCGTGCGGATCGGCCAGCGGCCGAGCGGGGTCGCGCCGTCGCTCTCGCGCTTGGCGTTCGCCGCGATCGTACCGCCCTTGCCGATCAGGCAGGGGATTTCGCAGCCTTCATAGCTGAGGATGCGCCTCGCCGTATCGACGAGGATGTCGCTCACAGCTGATGCCCGGTGCGGTCGCGCTTGGTGGCGAGATAGGCTTCGTTGTGGGGGTTGGCGGGGAGTGCGTGGGGAACGCGCTCGACTACTGTGGTGCCGGCGGCCTCAAGCCCCGCAACCTTGGCGGGATTGTTGGTGAGGAGGCGGACCTTGTCCTGCCCCAACAGGCTCAGCATGCGCGCGGCGATGCCGAAATCGCGGGCGTCGATCGCGAAGCCGAGGCGGACATTGGCGTCGACCGTGTCGAAGCCCTGATCCTGAAGAGCATAGGCCCGCAGCTTGTTGATGAGGCCGATGCCGCGCCCCTCCTGCCGCAGATAGATGAGGATGCCCCAGCCGCATCCGGCGATCTCATGGAGCGCCGCATGGAGCTGGGGTCCGCAATCGCACTTGAGCGAGCCGAGCACGTCGCCGGTCAGGCATTCGCTATGGAGGCGGACCATCGGCGGGGCGCCGTCGGGCGCGCCGATGACGAGCGCGACATGCTCGGTCGCATCCTCGGCATTGCGGAACGCAACGATCTCAGCGCGTTCGCTGGCCTCGACGGGCAGGCGGGCGCGGGCGACGATGCGGAGGCGATCGGGGGCTTCGTAGGTTTCGATGTCCTCAGAAGTCGCGCTCGCCGGTTCGGCACCGGGGCGGACGAAGAAAGCCGGGAGCAAGCCGGCGAGTCGGGCCAGTTCCAGCGCGGCGGCGGCGGCGCGGGGTGTTGCGCAGGCTTTCGACCAGAAGGGGCCTTTGAGCGGGGTCGCGAGATCGAGGGTCGGATCGGCCAGCGCGTGGGCGGTGGGGAGATCGAGCCAGCTGGTGCGCTCGATCTGGACGGCCTGATCGGGGTTGGCCGCGGCGAGCTGGTTAGCGAGTTTCAACGTCGCAGCTCGGCCTGCGGAGAGCAGAACGTCGGCTCGGCCGCCTGCGTCGAATTCGGTCAGGCTCACGTCGTCCGCCGTTTCGATCGCCAGCACGGCGAGATCGTCGATCGTGACCGCCCAGCCGCGCCGGAGCGCGTCGATCGCCTGCGCGACGGACCGGCCGTGGGACATCAGATCGTGAACTCAGTGACGAGCGGGACGTGATCGGAGGGCCTGGTCCAGCCGCGGGCAGGTTCCAGCACGCGGTGCGACGTCGCCAGTTTCGCGACCTCGGGGCTTGCCCACATATGATCCAAACGGCGGCCGCGATCGGAGGCCGCCCAATCCTGCGCGCGGTAGCTCCACCAGGTATAGAGGCGCTGCGGCGCGCCGATGAAATGGCGGCCGAGATCGACCCATTCATGGCTGGCCTGCAGGCCGCCCAACGCCTCGACCTCAATTGGCGTGTGGCTGACTACGTCCAGCAGCTGCTTGTGGCTCCACACGTCGCATTCGAGCGGGGCGATGTTGAAGTCACCGACCAGCAATGTTGGCTGGCGCAACTTTTCCGACCATCGCGTCATGCGCTCGACGAAGGCGAGCTTCTGGCCGAACTTGGGATTGAGTGCCGCATCGGGAATGTCCCCTCCCGCGGGAATATAGACATTTTCTAGTCGGATGCCGCACTCCAGCATCACGCCGACATGGCGCGCCTCGCCATTATCCTGCCAGTCGTTGCGGATGTCCTCGCGCATCGGCACGCGGCTGAGGATCGCCACGCCATGATGCATGCGCTGGCCGTTGAGGATGCGGTGGGTGTAGCCGAGCTGATCGAACAGGCCGCCGGGGAAGATGTCGTTGATTACCTTGGTTTCCTGCAGGCACAGGATGTCAGGCGATTCCTCGCGCAGGAAACGCTCGACAATGTCGAGCCGCGCGCGGACGGAGTTGATGTTCCAGGAGGCGATCTTGAGCGTCGATGTCATCGCTTCGCGATGTAGCGACGCGGTTCGGCGAATGCCAGCGGCTGTGCAAATCCTCCCCTGCAAGGGGAGGGGGACCAGCCGCTGGTGGAGGGGGCTCGCCACGTGCGATGCGTCCAGCCTCCAGCCCCCTCCACCGCTATGCGGTCCCCCTCCCCGTGCCGGGGAGGATTTATGGCGTCAGGATCGTGTCCTCGGCCTTGGCCAGTGCGCGGGGATAGTCGAGGGTGTAGTGGAGGCCGCGGCTTTCCTTGCGCTTGAGGGCGGACTGCACGATCAGGCCGGCGACCTCGACGAGGTTGCGCAGCTCGACCAGATCGGGGGTCACGCGGAAATTGCCGTAATATTCCTCAACCTCGGAGCGGAGCAGCTGGACGCGGTGCTGGGCGCGCTCAAGCCGCTTGGTGGTGCGGACGATGCCGACATAGTCCCACATGAAACGGCGGATCTCGGACCAGTTGTGCTTGACGATGACTTCCTCGTCGGAGTCCGTCACGCGGCTTTCGTCCCAGGGGCGGATCGCAGGAGGTTCGGGAAGCTCGTCCCAATGGGCGGCGATGTGCCGTGCCGCCGCTTCGCCGAAGACGAAGCATTCAAGGAGGGAGTTGGAGGCGAGGCGGTTGGCGCCGTGGAGGCCCGACTGTGTCACCTCGCCCGCCGCATAGAGGCCGGGCAGGTCGGTGCGGCCGTCGAGATCGATCATCACGCCGCCGCAGGTGTAATGCTGCGCGGGGACGACCGGGATCGGCTGAGTGGTGATGTCGATGCCGAGCGTGAGCAACTTCGCGTAGATGTTCGGGAAATGCTCCTTCACGAACTCGGGCGGCTTGTGGCTGATGTCGAGGTGGACATAGTCGAGGCCCAGGCGCTTGATCTCATGGTCGATCGCGCGGGCGACGATATCGCGGGGGGCAAGCTCCGCGCGATCGTCGAAATCGGGCATGAAGCGGTAGCCGGTTCCGGGAATCTTGAGCTGCCCGCCTTCGCCGCGCACGGCCTCGGTGATCAGGAAGTTCTTGACCTCGAGATTGTAGAGGCAGGTCGGGTGGAACTGGTTCATTTCCATGTTGGAAATGCGCGCGCCCGCGCGCCAGGCCATGGCGATGCCGTCGCCGGTCGCGCCGCGCGGGGCAGTGGAATAAAGGTAGCAGCGCCCTGCCCCCCCTGTCGCCAGCACGGTCGCGCGGCCCGTGTAGAGCTCGACCCGGCCGGTCTTGCGGTTGAGCGCGTAGATGCCCCAGACATGGCCGTCGCCCGAATAGCGCACGCCGTGGCGGCCCGTGACGAGATCGATCGCCACCATGTCTGTAACCAGCGTGATGTTCGGGTTGGCGGCGGCCGCCTTTTCGAGCGCCTCCTGCACCGCCCGTCCGGTCGCATCATCGACGTGGACAATGCGGCGGTGGCTGTGGCCGCCCTCGCGGGTCAGGTGCCAGCGGTCGCCGGTTTCGGCGCCACTGTTGAACGGGACGCCGATCTCGGCGAGATGCTCGATCGCCGCCGGGGCATTTTCGACAACAAATTCAACAGTTTCACGCCGGTTAAGGCCCGCGCCGGCGATCATCGTGTCCTCGATATGGCTTTCGAAGGTGTCGCCTGCCTCAAGCACCGCCGCGATGCCGCCTTGCGCCCAGTTGGTGGAGCCATCGGAAAGCGCGCCCTTGGCGAGGACCGCGACTTTAAGGGTCTGGGCGAGGTTGAGCGCCGCCGTCAGCCCGGCCGCGCCGGAGCCCAGCACGACGACGTCGAAACGATGCTCAGCCATTGGCTTCCGTGGTGGTAAGGTTCAGGAACACGTCTTCAAGATCGGCTTCGCGCGTCGACACGTCCACGATGCCGAGACCCGTGCCCTGTAGCGCGGTCAGAACCTCGCCCGCATTCACCTTGCTCTTGTCGAAGGTGATGACGATCGTGCGATCGCCCTTGCGCTCGGCTTTCTCGAAGCAGGGAAGATCGGGGATCGTCGTGATGTCGCGATCGACCGTCACCTCGACCGCTTTTTCCCGAGCCTGGGCCAGCAGGGTGTGGGTGGGTTCGTTGGCAATCAGCCGGCCGTGGTTGATGATCGCGATCCGATCGCACAATTCCTCGGCTTCCTCCAGATAATGGGTCGTCAGCACGACCGTCACGCCATTCTCGTTCAATTCGCGGACATAGGCCCAGAGCTGCTGGCGCAAAGTGATGTCGACGCCGGCGGTTGGCTCGTCGAGCACGAGCACGGGCGGCGCGTGCACCATCGCTTTGGCCACGAGCAGGCGCCGCTTCATGCCGCCAGACAGGGTCCGGGCATAGGCGTGGGCCTTGTCCTCCAGATGCACGGCGCGCAGCAATTCCATGGTGCGCCGCTTATCCTTTGGCACCGCATAATAGCCGGCCTGGTTTTCAAGGGTTTCAAACGGCGTGAAAAAGGGATCGAAGACAAGCTCCTGCGGCACGATCCCGATCGACGCCTTGGCGTTGCGGGGATCGGCGTCGATGTCGAAGCCCCAGATCGAGGCGGCGCCCGCGCTTTTCTTCACCAGCCCGGCGAGGATGTTGATGAGGGTGGACTTGCCCGCGCCATTCGGCCCGAGCAGCCCGAAGATCAGCCCGCGCGGCACGTCGAGACTGATGTCGTGCAACGCCTGCTTGCCGCCCTTGTAGGTCTTGGACAGGCCCTGGATGCTGATCGCCGCTTCGTCGCTCATGCGCGCTCGCATAGACCGCGCGCGCGCGCGGCGCAAAGGACAAAGGATTGCATGCCTTTCCAAGGCGAAAGGCGTGTGGCACGTTCGCGCCGGATGCGGGAGAAAGAACTGAGGCTGGCGCTGATCTGCTACGGCGGCGTGAGCCTTGCCGTCTATATGCACGGCATCACCAAGGAAATCTGGCGGCTTGCCCGCGCATCGCAGGCGCAGCATGACCCGCTCGCCGATCCCGATCCCGACGAGGATCTCTACCGGGTGCTTCTCGCTGATATCGAAGCGGAATTCGGGCTGAAGCTGCGCGTTCTGGTCGATGTCATTGCGGGCGCTAGCGCGGGCGGGATCAACGGCATCTTCCTAGGTCAGGCGATCGCCACCGGACAGTCGCTGGAGCCGCTGACCGAACTCTGGCTTGGATCGGCCGATGTCGAGACCTTGCTCGATCCCGACGCGCGGCCGCTCTCGCGTTTCACCAAGCTGTGGGCGGTGCCGATAGCCTGGTATCTCACCGGTCGGCGCGGCGGCACTGTCGAGCGGACGGTCGAGCATGGCGCGCGCAAGGAGGTGCGCGGCAAGCTCTCGCACTTCGTCCGGGCGCGCTGGTTCGAGCCGCCTTTCGGGGGAAAAATCTTCAGCGACCTGATCTTCGATGCGTTCGATGCGATGGCGGAGGCGCAGCCGGGGCCGCCACTGCTCCCGCCTGAACAGCCGCTCGACCTGTTCGTCACCGTCACCGATTTCCATGGCCATCCCGAGCGGCTCCGCCTCCATTCGCCCGAGGAGGTGGTCGAGACCGAGCATCGCCTGATCATCTCCTTCTCCGACCGGCGGACAAGTCCGCGCCATCTCGGCGATCCGGCGGAGCTGGTGTTCGCGGCGCGGGCGACCGCAAGTTTTCCGGGCGCATTCCCGCCGTTCACGGTGCGTGAGCTGGATGCAGTGGTGCGGCGGCGCAAGCGTACATGGGCGAGCCGGAATGCGTTTCTCGCCCGGATTCTTCCCAACCAATCGGCTGTCGGTTCCGTTGGGAAGACCGTGCTGATCGACGGCTCGGTGCTGGCCAACGCACCTTTCCGCCCCGCCATTACTGCGCTTCGGGACAGACCGGCGAAGCGCGAGGTGGAGCGCCGCTTCGTCTATATCGATCCGACGCCGAATATGCGGGCCGTGCGCTTGCCCGGCAATGCGCCGCAGAGCGATCTCCCTGGTTTCTTCATGACGATCTTTGGCGCGCTGTCCGATATTCCGCGCGAGCAGCCGATCCGTGACAATCTCGATGCGATCGAGGCGCGCTCGGCGCGTATTCGCCGGACCACGCGGATCATCGAGGCGATCCGACCCGAGGTCGAGCAGGCGATCGAGGCGGCGTTCGGCAATACGCTTTTCCTCAATCGCCCCACGCCGGGACGCCTTTCCTCCTGGCGGGCGAAGGCGCAGAATCTGGCGGCGCGGCAATCGGGCTATGCCTATGCGTCCTATGGCCATCTGAAGCTGTCCGGCGTGGTCGAGGATATTGTCGGGCTGTTGTTCGATCTGCTGCCGGCGCGAGAACGATCGCGCAGCCAGGTGCGTGCGGCGATCTGGGGGGCGGTGCGCGAAGCGGGGATCGCGGATGTCGGCGCGCTTTCGGTCGGTGGGGCGACCGACAAGGCCATCCAGTTCTTCCGCCATCATGATCTCGGTTTCCGAATCCGGCGACTGAGGTTGCTGGCGCAAGAGATTGAGGAAATCGGGGCGGGGGACGATTGCCCGCGTGAGGCGGTCGAACTGGTCCGCACCGTGATCTTCGATGAGCTATCCCGCTATCTCGCGCGGCAGATGCCGGATTTCTATGGCCCCGACATGCATGAGGCGGCCCGCATCGTGATCGACAAGCCGCAGGCGGTGCTCGATGCGCTGGCGGCGGCGCGCGACCTCCAGATCGTGGACGGGGAAGCGGATACCGCGCTCGCCAGTGCGCTCGCGGCTCTGCCGCGCCCGGAACGACGGCGGATGCTGCTCGCTTATCTCGGGTTTCCCTTCTACGATATCGCCACCTTGCCGCTGCTCGCGGTCGACGGGCAGGACGAATTCCAGCCGATCAAGGTCGACCGCATCTCGCCCGACGACGCGGGCGCGATCCGCGAGGGCGGGGCTCAGGCGACGCTGAAGGGCATCCAGTTCAACAATTTCGGCGCCTTTTTCAGCCGCGCCTATCGCGAGAACGACTATCTGTGGGGGCGGCTGCACGGGGCCGAGCGTCTGGTCGACATCGTCGTCTCGGCGCTGCCGAAGGGCAAGACGCTGCCGGCGGGTCGGGTGGCGGCGATCAAGAAACGGCTGTTCAAAGCCATCCTTCGCGACGAGCGTGGCCGGCTGAGCCGGATCGAGGAGTTGATTGAGACGCTTGAACGCGAAATTGGGTAAGAAGCCGGGCGAGTCTGGCGTTATCGGTCTCGGGACCTTAAGAGTTTGGGCGGGAGAACGAGATGCATTTTCTGAGAACGCTCTTCTGGGTCGTGGTCGCGGTGGTCGCCGTGGTCTTTTCGATCCGCAACTGGACGCCCGTGGTCGTGCACCTGTGGGGCGGGCTGGATGCGGACGTGAAGCTTCCGGTGCTGCTGTTGATCTTCTTCCTGATCGGTTTCCTGCCCTGGTATGCGCTTCACAAGGCGACCCGCTGGCAGCTGAAGCGCAGGCTGGAAACCGTGCAGCGCACGCTCGACGAGGAACGGGCGCGCCACGCGGCCCCCGCACTCCCAGAGCAGCCGGAACTCGGCAGCGCGCCCCGGCCAACGATCGTGCCATGAAGCGCCCGATCTACGTCGCCATCGACACGCCCGATCTCGCGCGCGCCAAAGCGTTGGCGCAGCAGGTGCATAACCATGTCGGCGGGATAAAGCTGGGGCTTGAATTCTTTTCCGCCAATGGTCGCTCGGGCGTGCGTGAAATGGCGGCGGTCGGCCTGCCGGTCTTTCTCGATCTCAAGCTCCATGACATTCCCAACACCGTCGCCAAGGCGATCCAGGCGCTGCGACCGCTTGAGCCCGCGATTCTGACAGTGCATGCGGCCGGCGGCCGGGCGATGCTGGAAGATGCGAAGGCGGCGGCTCCGAACGGCACGAAAGTGGTTGCGGTGACCGTGCTGACCAGTCTCGACAGCGATGATCTCCATGCGATCGGCGTGGGCGGCGATTCCCATGCGCAGGTCGAGCGCCTTACCCGGCTGGCGAAGGAATCGGGCATCGATGGGGTCGTCTGTTCGGGCAACGAAGTCGCCGCCGCACGCAAGATCTGGCCCGACGGATTTTTCGTGGTCCCGGGTGTCCGTCCGGCGGGCGGTGAGCAGGGCGACCAGAAGCGCGTGATGACGCCGCGCAAGGCGCTTGATGCCGGCGCATCGATCCTCGTCATCGGCCGCCCAATTACGCAGGCCGAAGATCCCGATGCCGCCGCGCGGGCGATCGAGGCGACGCTTTAAGTCTGGATTTCCGCGGCCATCAGGCCCACATCGCAGCCATGCCGGTACAAGCCAAGATTTGCGGGATTTCGACGCCTGAGGCGCTGGACGCCGCCATCAAGGGCGGTGCTAGCCATGTCGGCTTCGTGTTCTTTGCGAAAAGCCCACGTAATCTCGATCCGGAGCGCGCGCGGGCGTTGGCTCAGCAAGTGCCCGACCATGTCGGCAGGGTCGGCCTGTTCGTCGATCCCGATCCCGGCTTCGTCGCCAGTGCACTTTCTGTCGTTCCCCTCGATGTGCTCCAGCTTCATGGTGCGGAAAGCCCCGCCTTTGCCGCTTCGCTTGGCGCCACCCATGGCAAGGAAATCTGGAAGGCAATCCCGGTTCGCACCCGCGCTGATCTCGACCAGGGCATGAAATATCGCGGGGCGGTCCAGCAGCTTCTCTATGACGCCAAGCCGCAACGGGGAGCCGAACTGCCGGGCGGCAACGGATTGCGTTTCGACTGGACGCTGCTCGAGGGGCATGTCCATGCCATGCCTTGGGTGCTGTCGGGGGGCCTGGATGCGGCCAATGTCGCGGAGGCCGTGCGCATCGCAGGCGCTGGTACGGTCGATATTTCCTCGGGTGTCGAAAGTGCGCCGGGCGTCAAGGATGTGGACAAGATCGCCGCCTTCCTGCAAGCGGTCGGCGCATTATGACACTGTCAAACTCGCTTCGCTCGCAGCCTGACGCGCGCGGCCATTTCGGCGATTTCGGTGGGCGCTACGTCGCCGAAACGCTGATGCCGCTGATCCTCGACCTCGAACGCGAATATCGCGCCGCCAAGGCCGATCCGGCGTTCCGTACGGAATTCGAAGCGTTGCTGCGCCATTATGTCGGTCGCGAGAGCCCGCTTTATTTCGCCGAGCGGCTGACCGAACAGCTTGGCGGCGCCAAGATCTACCTCAAGCGCGAGGATCTGAATCACACCGGCGCGCACAAAATCAACAACTGCATCGGCCAGATCCTGCTCGCCCGTCGCATGGGCAAGACCCGGATCATCGCCGAGACCGGAGCCGGGCAGCATGGCGTCGCCACGGCAACCGTCGCGGCGCGCTTCGGCCTGCCCTGCACCATCTTCATGGGCGCGAAGGATGTCGAGCGGCAGCAGCCCAACGTGTTCCGCATGCGCCTGCTGGGTGCCGAGGTGCGGCCGGTCACGTCCGGCGCGCAAACGCTCAAGGATGCGATGAACGAGGCGCTGCGCGACTGGGTCGCGAATGTGCACGACACCTTCTATATTATCGGCACGGCGGCGGGGCCGCATCCCTATCCGGAGCTGGTGCGCGATTTCCAGTCAGTGATCGGGATCGAGAGCCGCGCGCAGATTCTGGAGCAGGAAGGGCGTTTGCCCGATCTGCTGGTCGCCTGTGTCGGCGGCGGCTCGAACGCGATCGGGCTGTTCCATCCCTTTCTCGACGATCCGGAGGTCGAGATGATCGGCGTGGAAGCGGCCGGCCACGGCGTCGACACAGACAAGCATGCCGCAAGTCTGATGGGCGGATCGCCGGGCGTGCTTCACGGCAACCGCACCTATCTGCTGCAGGATGCGGACGGCCAGATTACCGAGGCGCATTCGATCTCGGCGGGGCTCGACTATCCGGGGATCGGGCCGGAGCATAGCTGGCTGCACGAGATCGGCCGGGTCAAATATGTGCCCGTAACCGATGACGAGGCGATGGCGTCGTTCCAGACCTGCTGCAAGCTGGAGGGCATCATCCCGGCTCTGGAATCCTCGCATGCGCTGGCGGCGGTCGAAAAGATCGCGCCGACCATGGGCAAGGGCCAGATCATCCTCGTCAATCTGAGCGGGCGGGGGGACAAGGACATCTTTACGGTGGCCGATCATCTCGGGGTGAAATTGTGAGTGGGGCTCTAAGCCCTCTCCCCTTCAGGGGAGAGGGTTGGGAGAGGGGGCGTGCGTGACCGTGTACTCACCGATCGTGCCAAATCGATGCGTTCCAACGCGACAGAAGCGGAACAGCGCATGTGGCTTGCACTGAGGGCCAAGCGATTTGGTGCGGCCAAATTCCGCCGTCAGAAGGTGATCGGTCCATACATCGTCGATTTTGCGTCCCGCGATCCGATGCTGGTTGTGGAAATTGACGGCGATACACATTCGGACCGTCAGGGATATGATCTGAGCAGAACCGAATTTTTGGAACAGCAGGGCTATCGGGTGATCCGCTTCAACAATTCCGATGTAATGCAGAATATGGAAGGCGTGATGGAGATGTTGGGTCGGGCTTTGAGGACTCCCCCTCTCCCAACCCTCTCCCCTGAAGGGGAGAGGGCTATATGAGTCGCTTGTCTGCAACCATTGCAGCCTGCGCCGCCGAACGGCGTGCTGCGCTGGTCTGTTTTGTCACGGGCGGCGATCCTTCGCCTTCGGGCACCTCCGCTGTCCTCGATGCGCTGGTCGAGGGTGGTGCGGATGTGATCGAATTGGGCATGCCGTTTACTGATCCGATGGCGGATGGCCCTGCCATCCAGCGGGCCAATCTTCGGTCGCTGGCGGCGGGGACAACCACGCTCGATCTGCTTGCGATCGTTCGGGATTTCCGGGCGCGGCATCCGTCCGTTCCGCTGGTGCTGATGGGCTATGCCAATCCGATGGTGCATCGCGGCGCGGAGTGGTTTGCGGGTGAGGCGGCCAAGGCGGGCGTCGATGGCGTGATCTGCGTCGATCTTCCTCCCGAGGAGGATGACGTGCTTGGCCCGGCATTACGGGCGGCTAGCATCGACTTCATCCGGCTCGCGACGCCCACGACAGATGCGGCGCGGCTTCCCGCCGTGCTCGCAGGAGCGTCTGGTTTCGTCTATTATGTGTCGGTCGCCGGGATCACCGGTCTGCAGCAGGCGGCGCAGGCGAGCATCGAGGCGGCGGTTGCGAAGCTGAAGGCAGCGACCGACCTGCCGATCGCGGTCGGCTTCGGGGTTCGCACGCCTGAACAGGCCGCGGCGATCGGGCGCGTCGCCGACGGCGTGGTGGTCGGATCGGCGATCGTCGATCTGGTCGGTGAGCATGGCCTGAAGGCCGCCGGGCCGGTGCGCGACTATGTCGCCTCGCTGGCGGGCGCGGTCCGCGCCGCACGGAAGGAGATTGCCGCATGAGCTGGCTCACCCGCGTCCGCAATACGATCGCCGCCATCACCAAGCGCGAGACGCCCGAGAATCTCTGGCACAAATGCCCATCCTGCGGGCAGATGATCTTCGTCAAGGAATATGAGGAAAACCAGTCGGTCTGCCCGAAATGCGAACATCATGGGCGGATCGGGCCGGACGAGCGGTTCAGCGAGCTGTTCGACGATGGTGTCCACATCCTGTTGCCGACGCCACAGGTGCGCGAGGACCCGCTGAAGTTCCGCGATTCCAAGCGTTACACCGATCGCCTGAAATCTGCGCGGTCTGAGACCGGCGAGCCTGACGCGCTGATCAACGCCAAAGGCAAGATCGAGGGCTATCGCGCCGTGGTCGGCGTGCAGGATTTCGCCTTCATGGGCGGGTCGATGGGTATGGCGGTGGGCGCGGCGTTCGTCGCCGGGGTCGAGGCCGCCATCCAGGATCATTGCGCCTATATCATCTTCACGGCGGCGGGTGGCGCCCGGATGCAGGAGGGTATCCTCTCGCTGATGCAGATGCCGAAGACGACCGTCGCAATCGCCAAGCTGCGCGAGGCGGGGCTGCCTTATATTGTCGTGATGACTGATCCGACCACGGGTGGTGTCACCGCCAGCTATGCGATGCTGGGCGATATCCAGATCGCCGAGCCGGGCGCGCTGATCGGTTTTGCGGGGCAGCGGGTGATCGAGTCCACGATCCGCGAGAAGCTGCCCGAAGGATTCCAGCGGGCCGAATATCTGCTCGATCACGGCATGCTCGATATGGTGGTGCATCGGCACAAGCTGCGCGCCGAACTGGCCCGGCTGATCGCTTATCTCTGTCCGGAGCGGAGGGCGGCGTGACCTTTAGCCCTCTCCCGCTTGCGGGAGAGGGTTGGGTGAGGGCGCGAGAGCAAAGCTCGCGCGTTCCGCGCTCACCCCTCACCCCAACCCTCTCCCGCAAGCGGGAGAGGGAGTAGTGGTCGACCACGCCCATAGCTCCGACCCCGCCGTTCAGCGGCAGCTGGACCGGCTGGCGATGTTGTCGCCGGGGCGGGATGTGCTCGGGCTGGAGCGGATCACGCGGTTGCTCGACCGGCTCGGCAATCCGCAGCATGATCTGCCGCCGGTCTTTCATGTCGCAGGCACGAACGGGAAGGGATCGACCTGCGCCTTCCTGCGCGCCACGCTGGAGGCGTCGGGACAGCGGGTGCATGTCTATACGAGCCCGCATCTTGTGCGCTTCAACGAGCGGATTCGCGTTGCCGACCGGCTGATCGAGGATGCGTGGCTCGCGGATCTGCTCGAAGAGGTTCTGTCTGTCGCCGAGGATATCTCGCCTAGTTTCTTCGAGGCGACGACTGCGGCCGCCTTTCTCGCTTTCAAGCGCGTGCCTGCCGATGCCTGCGTGATCGAGGTGGGGCTGGGCGGGCGGCTCGATGCGACCAATGTCATCGAGCATCCGGCGGTGTGCGGCATTGCCCAGCTGGCGCTTGATCATCAGGCGTTTCTCGGCGACAGGCTCGAGATCATCGCTGCCGAGAAGGCGGGCATCGCCAAGGCGGGCGCACCGCTGGTGACGCTCCATTATCCGGCGCCGATCGCGGCACGGATCGGCGAGGTCGTCGCCGAAGCCGGGGCGGAGTGGTTGCCCAAGGGCGGCGGCTGGGATGCCGCGGTCTATCAGCAGCGGCTGCATTATCGCGACAATGATGGGCGGCTCGATCTGCCGCTGCCGCGTCTGCCCGGCGCGCATCAGGCGCTCAATGCGTCGCTGGCGGTCGCGATGTTGCGCCATCAGAAGGTACTGCATATTCCCGACTCCGCGATCCGCGCGGCGATGGGGTGGGCCGACTGGCCGGCACGGTTACAGCAGCTCCATGAGGGCGCGCTGCTCGATCGCTTACCGCGCGGGAGCGAGCTGTGGATCGACGGCGGGCATAACCCGGCGGCGGGGCGCGCGATCTCGGACTTCTTCCGGGGGCATGTCGCGGCCGGGCGGCCGTTCCACATCATCCTTGGGTTGCTCCAGAACAAGGACGCGGGCGGCTTTCTCAAATCCTTCAGCGGGCGGACGGCGACGGTGCATACTGTGCCGGTGCCCGATCACCCCTTCCATGAACCAGTGCAGCTTGCGGCCGCAGCGCGGGCCAATGGGCTCACAGCATTTGCAGCTACCGATCCATTGCAGGCGCTCGACTGGATCGCGCATCATGCCGACCGCGCCAATCCGCCGGTCGTCCTGATCGGCGGCTCGCTTTATCTGGCCGGGGCGATGCTCGCGGAAAATAATACGCCACCCGACTAATTGCGATTGATTATCAATAGCGACTGTGCTTCCTTGGCGCTCCAAAGCGGAGAGTTGGAGCCATGTCTGAAACTGCCCAGGAAACGATCTTGTTGCGTCCGGTGCCGGCGTGCGGGAATGCGCGCGTGCTTGTCTATGCGATGCGGCGCATGGCGGTCGGCGGGCTGAACGATGCCTTTGCGGCCAATGCGCTGCTCAGCCTGTTCGGCGCGCGAGCGCGCAGGCCGACCATGTTGCTGCGTGCGATGATGGCGGAAATGGCGCGCAGCTCACAGCGCCAGATCGTGATCGCGCCCTGCTGCTGCCGGATGATGACTCATGCGGAGGCGGAGATGCTGCTGATCCTGACGACCGCGCAGGATCGCCCGCGCTTCGCCCATGCACGGATTTGTTCGCTGCTGGAAAGCGAGCATGCGCTGGGCGTGCTGTCAAGCGCGCAGGCGGTGGCGCAGGCGTTCATCGACCTTGGCCGCCCGATCGGAAATCAGGTCGAGGAGGAAGCGGACCCCGCATTTCCGATCGACTGATCGATCAGGCCCTTGCGCATCATCAGCCAGAACAACAGGATTCCGGGCAGGGCAAGCAGGGTGGTGAGCAGGTAGAAGTTCACATAGCCCATCGCCTCGATCATGCGGCCGGCGGTGGTGCCGGTCACGAGCCGCCCGACGATGCTCGCCGCCGCTGAGATCAGCGCATATTGCGCGGCGGTGAAGCGCAGATCGGTGAGCGCCGAGAAATAGGCGACCACCGTCACCCCGCCGATCCCGCTGGCGAAATTCTCGAACCCGATCGCCCCGGCCATCGCCAGATTGCTGTGGCCGGCCGCCGCAAGGCCCGCGAAGCTGAAATTCGAGACGCCCATCAGGATCAGGCTCACCAGAACCGAGCGCTTCAGGCCGAGCTTCGAATAAAGCACGCCGCCGACGAACACGCCCACCAGCAGCGCCCAGAAACCGACGCCGACATCGTAAATCGCGATCTCGTCCTTGCTGTAGCCGAGATCGTTGAAAAGGAGGCGGAAGGTGAGATTGGCGAGGGTGTCGCCGATCTTGTGGAGGATGATGAACAGCAACACGAGCAGCGCGCCGGTGCGGCGGAAGAATTCGGTAAAGGGGCCGACGATCGCCTGCACGACCTCGGCCGCCTTGCGCCGTTCGGAGATAACCTTGTGGCGTGTCGGCTCGCCCATGATCAGCGCCGTCAGCATCGCCGGCAAAGCGAAGGCGGAACAGGCGAAATAGGCGACTTCCCAGCCGAAGCGCTGCGCCAGCACGAGCGCAAGGCCCCCGGCGGCGCTCGCGCCGATCCGCCAGCCATATTGCGACATACCGGCGCCCACGCCCAGCTGGCGGGGCTCGAGAATCTCGATGCGATAGGCGTCGATGATGATGTCGTAGGTCGCGCCCGCGAAACCCAAGAGGATGGCCGCGACCACGGTTGCGCTGAGATCTGCCCCCGGATCGACCAGCCCGAGATTGATCACCGCCGCGATCACCAGTGTGCCGGCGAGCAGCATCCACGATACACGCTGGCCCAGCCGGCCGAGCAGCGGCAGGCGGACGCCTTCGATCAGCCAGGCCCACAGCCATTTGAAATTGTAAGCGAGGATGACCAGCGCGAAGGCGGTGACGCTCTTCTTGTCGATGCCGTCTTCGGCGAGCCGGCTCGCGAGTGTCGCGCCGATCATGGCGAACGGAAAACCGGAGGACATGCCGAGGAAAAGCGCGGCAAGCGGCGCCGGTTCGAGATAGGGCTTCACCCCAACGAGCCAGCTTTTTTCCCCCGAGGCGCTCTCCATTGGGAAGCGATAGCGGACCATCGCTTCCCCGTGAAGGGCGGCAGGGCGCTAAATATAATTCGCCGTCGTCTTCGCCTTTATCTCTTCCGCCGTCACGCCGGGGGCGGTTTCGACCAGCTTGAAGGGGCTGTTGTGGTCAGGCCGCTTGAAGACGGCCAGATCGGTGACGATCATGTCGACCACATTCTTGCCGGTCAGCGGCAGGGTGCAGGTCGGGATGAACTTCGGATCGCCATTCTTGGACGTATGCTCCATTACCACGATCACGCGCTTCACGCCCGCGACGAGGTCCATCGCGCCGCCCATGCCCTTGATCATCTTGCCGGGGATCATCCAGTTGGCGATGTCGCCGCTTTCGCTGACCTCCATAGCGCCGAGCACGGTCAGATCGATATGCCCGCCGCGGATCATTGCGAAGCTGTCGGCCGAGGAGAAGAAGCTCGACGAGGGCAGTGCGCTGATCGTCTGCTTGCCGGCGTTGATCAGATCGGGATCGACCTCATCCTCATAAGGGAAAGGCCCGATTCCGAGCATGCCGTTTTCTGATTGCAGCGTGACCTCGACGCCCGGCGGGATATGGTTGGCGACCAGCGTCGGGATGCCGATGCCGAGATTGACGTAGAAGCCGTCCTGAAGCTCAGTGGCAGCGCGAGCCGCCATCTCATCACGAGTCCAAGCCATTATGCAGCCTCCCGCGCCCGCGTCGTGCGGAATTCGATTTTCTTTTCGTACGGCGCGCCAAGGATCAGGCGCTTGATGTAGATGCTCGGCACATGAATGGCGTCGGGATCAAGGCTGCCGATCGGCACGATCTCCTCGACTTCCGCCACGGTATTGTAGCTCGCGGTCGCCATCGGCTGGTTGAAGTTGCGCGCGGTCTTGCGGAAGATCAGATTGCCCGCCTCGTCCGCCTTCCAGCCCTTGATGATGGACAAATCGGCGCGGATGCCACGCTCGAGCACATAAGTCTCGCCGTCGAACTCCTTGGTTTCCTTGCCTTCCTGCACCTGCGTGCCGACGCCGGTCTTGGTATAGAAGCCGGGGATGCCAGCGCCGCCCGCGCGGCAGCGCTCAGCCAGCGTCCCTTGGGGGCAGAATTCGACTTCAAGCTCGCCGGCCAGATATTGCCGCTCGAACTCCTTGTTCTCACCAACATAGGAAGCAATCATCTTCTTAATCCGGCGCGCGCGTAGCAGTTTGCCGAGGCCCTCGCCGTCAATACCGGCATTGTTGGAGACGCAGGTGAGATCCTTCACCCCGGAGGCCAGGATCGCGTCGATCAGGCGTTCCGGAACGCCGCAAAGACCGAACCCGCCGGCACAGATCGTCATGCCGTCAAATAAAAGGCCGTCGAGCGCGGCGGCGGCGTCAGGATGGATTTTCCGCATGATCTCCCCTTCGATTTTCGCATGTCGCTAGTCTCACATGTTGTAACGTCAATTGATCAATCCGGACTCGCGATATCGTTTTTTGCAATCGCAAGCATGCAATGGACGCACTTGATGGGGTGGCGTCAATGGCGTGTCACGGAATTTCTTCCTTTCGCAATTGTAATACGTTAAATCTGCGCCTGATGGCGGAAGACGGCATCCAGACCGTGGGGGCGGTTCAGTCCGCCGATACATGGCGCAGGGGGCTCGCAGGTGCGATCGGACTGATCGCTGGCGTTGTGCTTTTTGTGCTCGTCCTGCTTGTCTGGCGCAGTAATTCGGACCGAGAAGCCGCGCAGGCGCGCGAGAAGCGCAGCTACAGCGTCTTGCTGATCGTGCGCGGGCTGGATTCCTCAATGGCGAAGGCCGAGGCGGCGCTGGGGCGCTATGTCATCAATGGCAAAGCCGAGACCGGCACGATCTATTATGACGCGTGGCGGCAGGCGGGCCGGCAGCTTGTGCGGCTCGAGGAGCTGACCGCTGACAATCCCAGGCAGGCGAAAGCGGTCAAGCGGCTTCGGGAAGCCTATCAACGTCGCGGTGTAGAATTGGCGGCGCCGGCGACTCGCGCTTTCTATCATCAGGGATGGGCGGCCATTTCCGTATTCGACAAGGCGGGCAAGAGCGCCGCGCTCGATGATATCAGGAAAAGCCTTGATGAGATCGAGACAAGCGAGGGCAAGATCCTCGACCGCCGTTCCGATAGCGCGGAAAACCAGGCCAATCTCGCCAACAAGCTGTCGAAGCTCTTGTCGGGTATGGGCGTGTTGATCGGCATGAGTGCGCTGCTGCTCGGCTGGCTCGCCTTCGACGCCATCCAGCAGCGCGCCCGCGCGCGCCGGAGGGCCGATATCGAAACCGACCGCGCGGATTATCTTGAGCTGGCGGTCGCGCAGCGCACGCGCGAACTTTCTCTGGTGAACGAGAAGCTGCGCGCGGAAGCGGAAACCCGCGCTGCCGCTGAGGCACAGTTGCGGCAAATCCAGAAGCTGGAAGCCGTCGGCCAACTGACCGGCGGCATCGCGCACGATTTCAACAACATGCTTGCGGTTGTCGTCGGCGCGCTCGATCTCGCGCGGCGCAAGATCGGCAGTGGTTCGGCCGAGGTGGCGCGGCATATCGAAAACGCCATGGAAGGCGCGAACCGGGCGGCGCATCTCACCCAGAGGCTGCTCAGCTTCGCGCGGCAGCAGCCGCTGAGCGCCAAAACCGTGCGGCCGGGCGCGCTGATCGCCAACATGTCCGACCTGCTGGACCGCACGCTTGGCGAGCAGGTGACGGTCAGAACGAGCGGTCTCGATGGCGACTGGACGGCGGAGGTCGATCCGCACCAGCTTGAAAACGCGATCGTCAACCTGGCGGTCAACGGCCGCGATGCGATGGATGGTGAAGGCGCGCTGACGATCGACGCGGCCCAGATCGTGCTGGGCGACGGCGAGATCGGATCGCTGCGCGCTGGCGAATATATCCGGATTTCGGTCGCGGATTCGGGTCACGGCATGACAACCGAGGTGCTTGAGCGCGCGTTCGAACCTTTCTTCACCACCAAGGCGGTCGGACGAGGCACTGGGCTTGGGCTCAGCCAGGTATTCGGGTTTGTGCGCCAGTCGGGTGGGGAGGTAACCATCAAGTCCGCGCTTGGCGCCGGGACCACCGTATCGCTCTATCTGCCGCGCCAGCTTGAGCGCGCTGATCGGCGAACGGGTGTAGCGGCCGTCGTCGACACATCGACGATCGAGGTCCCGGCGCTGTCGATCATGGTAGTGGAGGACGATCCACGGGTCCGCTCAGCTACGGTTGCGGCGCTCGAGGAGCTTGGGCATCGGCCGCTTGCGTTCGGCTCCGGCGAGGAAGCGCTGGGGCATCTGGCCGAGGATGACCGCTTCGATCTGATCATCAGCGACGTAGTCATGCCCGGCATAAAAGGCCCAGAGCTGGTGGCGCAGGTCGTGAGGCGCTTTCCGAACATCGCCGTGCTGTTCGTGACCGGCTATGCGGGTGATGCGAGCGAGGCCGAAGGCTTCGCGGACCATGAATTGCTGCGCAAGCCGTTCACGATCAACGCGCTGAAGAATGCCATCGCCGCTGCCCTGCAGCGCAAGTTCAGCGCACCGCGCCGCCCCGCCATAAGCGTGGTAACAAAACAATAGCGCCCAGGATCGGCCAGCGGCGTTGCCATGGACTTATGATGATTTTCGTCCCGGCGTGGCGATTGATCTTCCACGCCAGATAATCGATCCCGCCCGCGAAGGTCAGGCTCGCCTTGGCGAGGCGGATGAGCGTGAGCATCTTGCCTTCGATCCGGCGACGGCGCCAGGATGAGGCTGCCTTTCTGCGAGCCTGGGTGGGGACGGGTCTTGTTGGATCGATGCCCGCGGCTTCGAGTGCCGGGCCGGTAAAGCGGAGATAGCGATCAGGTTCGGCAGCCACCACCGATTGGCCGCGCTCCTTCCGTTCCGCCCTGAGTTCGGCGCTATAGGTGAGCGCGAAGGCGCCCTGCCACAGATCCAGCGGTGGAATATCCTCAGCGAGCATCGGCCTCGCCGCGTTCAGCAGGGCGGGCGCCGCCCCGCTGACCGCATCGATGATATCCTCAGTACTCTGCGCATCACGAGACCAGACGAGACGGCTGGGTTGGGCGAAACGCGCCCAGACCGACACGTTCCGGGCCTGCGAAGATGCAAGCCGACGGAAATCGTCCAGGCTCAGCACGGCATATTTCGCGGCGAGGCCGTTCGCTTCGAACGGAAAGACGTTTGGCGGGATCAGCCGGTTGGCCCACGCCAGCCAGGCCGATCCATAGGCGGCGTGGTAATCGTCCACGATCAGGTAGAAATCGAGCATCAGCCCGTCGAGTTCGGACTGGCGTAGACAGGAGCCATAGAACAGAACCCCCGCCGACGCAGGGCCATGATGCTCGGCGATTGCGGTCGCGAGGCGGGTAGCGCGCGGATCGACGGACAAGGCCAGTTCGGCTGCGACAAGATCGGCGAGCTGAGATGTCATGTTGGGAGAATAGGATCGGCCGTGGCCGAAAGCGAGCGTCAGGCCGCGAGCTTGAGGAACGGCACCGGCGCGGTCGGCTTTAGGACGATCGGATGGCCGGCCCGCGCTTCGAACAGCTCGCCGTCCAGGATCACGCTCGAACGATCGCTTTCGATCCGGATCTCGTCGCCATGCTCAAGATGGACGCCGCGCATCTGCTTGCCCATCTGGCCCGAAATGCCGCCAAACATGGCGCGCAGCAGGGCCATCGGGCTTTGATCGACCATCATCAGCTTGAGCGAACCCTTGGCGCCGAGCGGCCCGGCGCCGCTGCCAAGCAACAGCTTGTGGAGCGTGGTTACGATCAGCAGTGCGAACTGACCCTGGAACTGGCCTTGCCTATGGAGCGAGACCCTCACCGGATTGGGGCGCGGCGGCAGGAACGCCGCACGAATGCCAAAGATCAGCGAGACGAACACTGCGAGCGCGGTCAGCACATGGCTGAAGCCATTGGGCAGGCCCAGCGGATAAACCTTGTGGCGGCAGAACAGGATCGAATCGGCCAGCCCCGCGCCGCCAAGGAACATGCCCAGCACGGGGCGGCCATTAGCGTTGCCATCGGACAGAGCGATCAGCTCGCGCGCGACGAGATGATCGGACATGTCGTCGCGGGCCAGTTCGAGAATGCGCTCCAACGCCACCAGCGGATCGCCGACCGCGCCGAGATCGAGCGCGATCAGGTTCGTCTTGCCGTTGGGCAGCACCGCGACCGGCGGCGCCTTCTCACCGAAATGCTCGCCATGATAAAGTTCGGTCAGCGCCGCTTGCACAGTGCCGTCGCCGCCATTGATCACCAGCACCTTGGGCTCGACCTGCGCGATCGAGCGCAGTGCCTCGCCGATTTGGTCGACATGCTCCACCTCATAATGGAAGATGTCCTTGTGATCGGCGCAGAAGCTGCGGATACGCGGCAGCAGCGATCGGTTGCCCGTCGATTTCGGATTCGAAAGAAGGGCGACCCGGGCCATTCTATTGTCTCGCGACCGGCTTGAATGCGCCGCCCTGCACATAATTCATCACGACGCGGACGGGGGTAACGCCGGCCCCCACCTGCACCTGCACCTGTTTCGGATCGGGCTTGTTCTTGACGATCAGATCCCACACCGAAAAGCGTGGATTGCCGGACATGCCGCCGCCATCCTTCATATCAGGCTTGCCGTTGCCGTTGACGTCATGGCGGACGGAAATCGCGTAGGTGCCGGGTTTGGGAACCGGGACGCAGATTTCACTTGCCTTCGCAGTCGGCATCTCGATCCGCTCGATGTAGGTGCCCTTGTCGAAATAGCGGGCCGGATCGCCGCCATAGGCCTGCACGCGAACCGTCCCCACATCGGATTTCACGCCAATCACCTCGACGAGAATCGCCGGGCTTCCACCTGCCCTGCAGACCGGCGCGGCGGCGTTCATGGCTTCGGCGCGGGCGAGTGAAAGCGTGCCGCCAAACGCGACCGCCGTCATCATCGTCCATCCGAACAGTTTCAACATGACCACGCGACTCCTGGAAGCTATAGCCCGTTCCGCTGACGCAGTCCGGGCGATGAACCCTCCTGTGTTGTCTAGATCGGTCCAGTTTGCGGCCAAAACATGGTCATGAGGCGTCCACAGTTGGGAAATCTGAGCCTGACAGATCGTTATATCGCGCGATTGATCGCGATTCCGCTGATCGCGACGCTGACGATCGCGGCGATGCTGCTGCTGCTCGACAAGATGCTGCGTCTGTTCGACTTCGTGGCGTCCGAGGGCGGGCCAGTCAGCGTCGTCTGGCGGATGCTGGCGAATCTAATCCCCGAATATCTATCGCTTGGTATCCCGATCGGGTTGATGCTCGGCATTTTGCTGGCTTTCCGCAAGCTTGCCTTGTCGTCGGAACTGGACGTGATGCGGGCGATCGGACTGAGCTACGGGCGGCTGCTGCGCGTGCCGTTCGCCTACGCGGCGGCGCTGGCATTGCTAAACCTGGCGATCGTCGGCTTTCTCCAGCCTTATGCGCGCTATGCCTATGAAGGACTGCGCTTCGAACTGCGTTCAGGCGCGCTCGGCGCGTCGATCAAGGTTGGCGAGTTCACTCGCCTTGGCAAACGCATGACGCTCCGGGTCGAGGAAAGCCGCAACAGCGGCCGCGATCTTTCCGGGATCTTTGTGCGGGCGGAGGGCAAGGACGGCAAGTCTCTCGCCGTCACGTCCGACCATGGCACCTTTATGGCCACCGACGATCCGGACACGATCATCCTGCGGCTGTCCAACGGTGTGCTGGTCCACAATGCGCCGGGCTATGATGCGCCCCGCGTGCTCAAGTTCGCCGCACATGACCTTCCGATTGACCTGCCGCGCACCGGCGCATTCCGCGAGCGCGGCGGCCGCGATCGGGAACTGACCATGCCTGAACTGGTAACGGACGCGCACAAGCCAAAGACTGCCGAGAGCGTACGCCACCAATATCGCGCCGAATTCCATTTCCGGCTGGTCGAGGTGGCGACGATGTTCCTGCTGCCGCTGCTGGCCGTGGCGCTCGCGGTGCCGCCAAAGCGATCCTCGTCGGCGCTGGGTGTGTTCCTCTCGATCGTCATGCTGGTCACCCAGCACAAGATCAACGAATATGCCTCCAGCGTCGCGGCTCTAGGACGGATCGAGCCGATCATCGCGCTCTGGGTGCCGTTCCTGCTGTTCGCCGGGCTTGTATGGTGGATGTACCGAACGCTTGCCCATGTCCCCGGTGGGCAGCCGATCGGGGCGCTGGAGCGCGGTGCGTCCAAAATGGTCTCGCTGGTGCTGGGCTGGCTGAAGCTGTGGCGGAAATCTCCGCGAGGGACACCGGCATGAACATCAAGTTTTTCGCGTCGCGAATCATCAGCTTCTATATGGCCAAGACGTTCCTGATCCGGTTCGCGGCCGTTCTCGCGGCGCTAGTGATTATCCTGCTCGCGCTCGATCTGCTTGGTGAATCCGGCAATATCCTCGCCTATCCGGGTAATGGCGAGGCGCAGATCTGGCACTATCTGTCGCTCCGGGCGCCGCAGATCGTAGCCCGGTTCCTGCCTTTTTCGTCGCTACTGGCGACGCTCATAACGCTCGCGACGCTCAATCAGCACAGCGAGGTCATCGCGATGAAGGCGGCGGGCATTTCGGCGCATCAGATTCTCGCACCGCTCGTCACCGTCAGCATCGGGATCGCCGCCCTGTCCTTCTGGTTCAACGACCATGTCGTGGCGCGTGCGACGTCAGCGCTCAATGCCTGGCAGGCTGTCGACTATGGTCCGGTGCCGAAGAATTCGGGGACCAAGACCAACATCTGGGTGCGCGCGGGCGACGACCTGATCCATGCCGATGCCGTCAGGGGCGGCGGGGAGCGCACGGTATTGCAGGGCGTGACCCTCTATGACCGGACCGGCGGGGAGTTGAAGCAGATCATTTCCGGAAAGCTGGCCGTGCGGGATGGAGACGGCTGGATGCTGCGCGACGCCCAGCTGTTCGATGTCGCCAATGTGCGCGAAAGAACAGCGCCTGAATATCGCATGGGAGATGGCGTGACGCCCGATCGCTTCACCTTGTCGAGGGTCGATGCCGATGAGCTTTCCTTCGGCGCTCTGCTCAAAGCCATTCGCGATCTCAAGGCGGCGGGGCGACCGACGGAAGCGCTTGAATCGGGATTGTGGCACAAGCTTTCCGGCCCAATGTCGGCGATCCTCATGCCGCTGCTTGCCGGCGTCGCCGCGTTCGGAATCGCCCGATCAGGGCAACTTTTCATCCGCGCCGTGATCGGCATGGCTCTAGGGTTTCTGTATTTCGTGGCGGATAATTTCGCGCTCGCAATGGGCAATATCGGGGCCTATCCGCCCCTGCTCGCGGCATGGGCGCCTTTCGCCCTGTTTTTGCTGATCGGCGAGATGGTCCTCATCCGAACCGAGGAATGACGGTCCAATATTGGTCGCAAATCTGCCGCATTGCCCCTACATAGCCCTTGCCATGTACGTGAGGACCCTATCGTGAAGACTGACCAAACTCTCCGGGGCGCCTTCTGGCGTCGCTCGCATCATCTGGACAAGATGACGCTCAGGGAACTGGTCGTCGCCTATTTCCAGTATCCGGCGATCATCGCCTATCTGTCGCTTGCGGTGATCTCGGCCGCCTTGTGGTTCCGCTATCCGGCACCGTTCCTCGATACCGCCGCCTCGATCGCGGCGGCGGTGATGGTCTATCCGCTGGCCTGGTATCTGATCCACCGCTGGATCCTGCACAGCCGCTGGATGTTCAAGGTGCCTGTGCTGGCTGCAACCTGGAAGCGCATCCATTATGATCATCATCAGGACCCGAACCATCTCGAGGTGCTGTTCGGCGCGCTCCACACCACCCTACCGACCATCGCGCTCGCGACGGCCCCGGTCGGCTGGCTGATCGGCGGCCCCGGAGGCGCACTGGCGGCATTCGCGACGGGGTTGCTGACGACGGCCTTCTACGAATTCTGCCACTGCATTCAGCATCTGGCGTACAAACCCAAAAGCAAATATCTCGCCGCGATGAAGGCGCGTCACATGGCGCATCATTTCCATGACGAGAACGGTAATTACGGCATCACCACCTTCTTCTGGGACCGGCTGTTCGGCACCTTCTATGAGCGTGTCGAGCGGCCCGAGAAAAGCCCGACCGTCTTCAACCTCGGCTACACGACTGAGGTTGCCGCCCGCTATCCGCAGGTCGCCCGGCTTTCGGGCGGCGTCGCGACCGGTCATCCGCGTCAACGCCAGCGCGATTAAGTTGTGATGGCTGGGGTGACGGTTCGCCCGGTCGAGGGTAGCCGCGACCGCAAGACATTCGTTGATCTAGCCTATCGCCTGAACGGCAAGGATCCGAACTGGATTCCACCGCTCCGCATGGAAGTGACGGAGCTGATCACGCCCGGTAAAAACCCGTTCTACGAACATGCCGAGCAGCAGCTCTTTCTGGCCGAGCGCAGCGGGCAGGCGGTCGGGCGCATATCGTCGCACATCGACCATCTTCTGCTGGGCATGTTGCCGGAGCAGGGCGGCGGGCCGGGTGTCGGCAACTGGGGCCTGTTCGAGGCGGTTGATGCCGAGGTTGCCACGGCGCTGATCACCGCCGCCGAGCAATGGCTGCGCGACAAGGGGATGACGAGCGCGATGGCGCCGATCAGCTGCTCGATCTGGGAAGAACCAGGCCTGCTGGTGAAGGGCCATGATCATCCGCCGACAGTGATGATGGGTCACGCGAACCCCGCCTACCAGGGCTGGATCGAGGCGCTGGGCTATGCGGGGATCAAGGATCTGCTGACCTATGATCTCGATATCACGCAGGAATTTCCGCCGCTGGTGCAGCGTATCGTGCAGTCTGGCGAGCGCAATCCGCGCATCAATATCCGCAAGGTCGACAAGAGCCGCTTCGATGAGGAAGCCGCGCTGATCCTGTCGATCCTCAATGATGCCTGGTCGGACAATTGGGGTTTCGTGCCAATCACGCCGAGCGAGATCGCCTATACCGGCAAGAAGCTGAAGCCGATCGTGTTCGACGATCTGATCCGCGTGGCCGAAGTGGAAGGCGAGCCTGTCGCCTTCATGATGACGCTGCCCGATCTCAATGAATTCACGCGCGATCTAGGCGGCTCGCTTTTCCCCTTCGGCTTCGCCAAGCTGCTATGGCGGCTGCGCAAGCCCAAGGTGCGGACGATGCGCGTGCCGTTGATGGGCGTGGTCAAGCGTCTGCAGGCGACCCGGCTTGCAAGCCAGCTCGCCTTCATGATGATCGAATATATCCGCCGCGACGCCGTCTCCAAATATGGCGCCACGCGCGGCGAGATCGGCTGGGTGCTCGAGGACAATCAGGGCATGCGCTCGATCGCGGAGACGATCGATAGCCGTATCAACAAGATTTACCGGATCTATTCCAAGGCGCTGTGATGGCGGTGGATCGGCTGGCCCTGATCGCCGAGAGCTATCGCAGGCTGACCGGCAAGACGCTGATCGATCCCGGAGATGATTTATGGGCTGCGCCGCGCGCCATCGTCGCGCATGGCGTCGAGGATGATCCGTTCTTCTACGGCAACGCGCTGGCGCTTTCCCTGTTCGAGATGACGCCGGAGCAGTTCGCGCAACTGCCGTCTCGGTTGTCCGCCGAACCGCTGCACCGTGACGAACGCGCGCGCTTGCTCGACCGCGTCACCCGCGACGGCTATATCGACGACTATGCCGGCATCCGCATTTCCGCTGCCGGCCGCCGCTTTCGCATCGAGCAAGCCGTCGTCTGGAACCTTATCGAAGCCGACGGCGCGATCCACGGCCAGGCGGCGACATTCGACCGCTGGACCATGCTCGGCTAGAACAGCTGCCAACCGTAGGGAGTGCGCAATGGCCTATTGGCTGATGAAGTCCGAGCCCGAGAGCTATTCGTGGGATGATCTGCAGCGCGACGGCGAGACCGAATGGGACGGCGTGCGTAATTTCGCAGCGCGGTTGCATCTCCGGGCGATGAAGCCCGGCGACCAGGGCCTGTTCTATCATTCGGGCGATGTGAAGGCGGTAGTGGGGATCATGGAGGTCGCGAGCGACCCGCATCCTGATCCCAAGGACGGCGACTGGACTGCTGTGCGCGTTAAGCCGGTGAAGCCCGTCGATCCTGCGGTGACGCTCAAGGCGATGAAAGCGGAACCGAAGCTCGCCGATATGGTCATGATCCGTCAGAGCCGGTTGAGTGTCAGCCCGGTGACGGACGCGCAGTGGAAGGCTGTGCTGGCGCTGAGCCGGTGATCGCGTGATTCCAGCGCAAGCTGGAATCTCTTGTCATCGGCGCTCCATAAGAAAGTGAGATCCCAGCTTGCGCTGGGATGACGTGCCCTCTGGCAAACGCACCGTTAACCATGATGGGCTAGAGCGCCACTATGTCCTCGCTTCAAGCACCATCGCGATCATGGCTCGACAGTAAATGGTTGGTGCTGTTCGTCATCGTCGCGAGCATCGTGCCATTGCTGCTGCCCGCAGTACCGCCGCTTACCGACCTGCCCGGTCATATCGCGCGTTACCGGATCGAGCTAGATCTCGATAAGTCGGCCTATCTGCGGCAATGGTATGATTTCCGCTGGGCGCTGTTCGGCAATCTGGGTGTCGACCTGCTGGTCGTTCCGCTGGCACAGATCCTGCCGCTGGAGACGGCGGTCAAGCTGATCGTGCTCGCCATCCCGCCCCTGACGATGTTGGGCATGCTGTACCTCGCCCGCGAGATTCACGGACGCGTACCGCCCGCCACGCTCTTCGCGCTTCCGCTGGCCTATTGCTTCCCGTTCCAACTGGGTTTCGTCAACTTCACGCTATCGATGGCGCTGGCCTTCGTTTTCGCGGGGCTGTGGCTGCATCTCGGGCGGCTGGGCTGGATCAAATCGCGGGCCATTCTCTTCGCGATCCTGTCGCCGATGCTGTTTCTGGCCCACGCCGTAGGATGGGGAATCTTCGGCGTCGTCATCTTCTCGGCGGAACTGATGGGCCGGCGCGCGCCGTCACGGGGATGGTGGCAATCGCTGGTCGCCACTGGTGTCGCAATGCTTCCGCTCGCGACGGCCTTCGTGCTGATCTTGATTTGGGCGGGCAAGGAGCCGGGTGGCACGACGCTGCCTTATCCCTGGCATCTGAAGTTCTTCCAATTGAAGGAGATCCTGCGCGATCAGTTCAGGGTGTTCGACATATTGAGCGCCGTGATGCTCTACGCGCTGGCCTTTTGTGGCATCCGGCGGATCGGCGTGCGTTATGAGGCGCGGTTGGGGCTCGCGGCCATCTTGCTCGGCATCGTCTACTGGATCACGCCCGGCCTGCTGAAGGGCGTCTTCTACGCCGACACACGGATGCTGCCCTATTTCCTGGCGATCGCGCTGATCGGGCTCGCACCGGTTTCGACGGAGCCGCGCTGGCACCGAATATTCGTCATCGCGGGGCTGGTCTTCTTCGTCACACGGATGGCGACGCAGTTCGTTACCTATCATGAGCTCGATCGAGCATATCAGCGGCAGCTGGCGGCCATCGATCATATCGACCGCGGCGCGCGCGTCTTCGTGATGGTCTACACGCCCTGCGAAACCTGGGGCTGGCAGAGGATGATGCATCTAGGCAGCCTTGCGACCGCCCGCCGCGAAGCCTTCACCAACGGCATGTGGCCAATGCCGGGGGGGCGTCTAATGTCCGTCACCTACGCCGCCGCCGAGCCCTTCCTGTACAGTCCGACACAGGTTCTCCAGCCGGAAAACTGTAGCGTTCCCGAAAGCGGTGACAAGAACCTGCGGGAGGCGTTGACGGAATTGCCGCGCGATGCGTTCGACTATGTCTGGCTTATCGATCTGTCGCCTGAGAGGCGCCCGCGCGCCCGATGGTTGAAGCCCGTATGGCAGGGGAAGACCGGCATCCTCTACCGCATCGTAACCAGCCGTTAACCACATTCGGGTGACAAGCCTGACCGAATACGGGGGGCTTGGTGAAACTCACGGAAATCATGCAGCGGCCGCGCTTCAGCATCGTCATTCCGATGTATAATGAAGAGGCTTCGCTCCCGCGCCTGTTCGCGTCGCTGGATGCACTGATCACCAGAATCGGCGAGCGCACAGAAATCGTCCTTGTCGATGACGGCAGCACGGACCGCTCAGCCGAACTCGCTGCGGAACGCGCGCGGATCGACCCGCGCTATCGCTATATTGGCCTCTCCCGTAATTTCGGACAGCAGATCGCTATCACCGCCGGGCTTGAGCGTGCGCGGGGCGCTGCGATCATCGTCATGGATGCCGATCTGCAGGACCCGCCCGAGACGGTGCTCGACTTGATCGCCCGCTGGCGCGAAGGTTATGAGATCGTCCATGCCCGCCGCAGGAGCCGGGCCGGGGAAGGGGCGCTCAAGAAACTGACCGCCAAGCTCTACTATCGTTTTCTGCGCAAGCTTTCGGATGTCGACATCCCCGCTGACGTCGGCGATTTCCGCCTGATAGACCGCAAGGTCGCCGAGACATTCAAATCGATGCCCGAGCGTGACCGCTATGTGCGCGGCATGTTCGGATGGATGGGCTATCGTCAGGCCATTGTCGAGTTCGACCGCGAGGAACGGGCCGACGGCGTGACCAAATATAGCTGGGGCCGAATGATCCGCCTGGCGATCGATGGGCTCATCTCCTTTTCGGACGTGCCGCTTCGGATGGCGCTATGGATTGGTGCGACCGTTTCGCTCGGAGCATTGGGTTACGGCGCCTATGTGATCGCGATGGCGATGCTGCATGTGAAGCTGGTCAGCGGTTGGGCTTCGCTCGCCGTGCTGATTTCGCTGCTTTCGGGTATCAACTTGCTGATGACCGGGATCGTCGGCCTGTACGTGGGCCGCACGCATCGTGAGAGCAAGCAACGGCCCCTCTATATCGTCGCGCGCGATACGGGAAAGGCTGAGCCGTTATCGATGACTGAGGCGTTCGCGATGGAAGCGTCTGTGGGGCGCTAAGTTCAGGCGTTTGCCTCGGCCAGGGCCACCCCGGCATCTACGGGGACTGCACTGTTTTTCACCCGTTTCTTGTGCGTCGGGACCAGTGCTTGCCAGCCTTCCGGGGGTACCACGGCGGTCACGCCGTAGATCTGGGTCGGATCGGCATTAAGGCCGAGGGGTTCCTTGCCCGCCGCCACATCGAGGGCGATCCGCCGCAGGTTCTGGTATAGTTTGACGATGCCCAGATCGGCGTTGCACAGATTCTCGATCGTGCGATCGCGGAGCGCGCCGGCGGACATCTGGACTGCCGAATCGTCCTGGGTGAAGGCCGGGAAGCCGGACCAGCTCCGGCCTTCGCGCATCGCGGCGCGGTCCTGCTTGAAGCCGTTCTTGATCTGCGGGCGATCGGGATTGTTGATCGTCGCGTAGGTCTGGCCGAAATTGCTCAGCGTTTCGTCGTCGAGGCCCACGAACTTGAGGTGATGGGCGCGATAAGGATCAGTGCCGATCGGCTTTGTGGCATCCCACCAGACGTGGAAATAGATGCAGTGGGTGTCGTCGATCGGCGTCACCGCCATCCACAGATCGCCGTTCGGATTGATCGAAGCATAGGGCGCGATGAACGGCGCGATGCGGACGTCCTGACCATCGCCGACCTTGCGCAAAGCCGCATAATGGAAGCCGAAATCGGTGTCCTCGGCTTCGAAATAGGGGGCGGTGTCGCTCATCACGCTTGGCGCGGCCTGCATGAATTCGGCTTCGGCCTTCTGATAGGCCTTGAGGCTGTCGATATGCAGGATATTCAGGTGGCTGCTGTCGAACAGCCCTTCCATCGTCTGCACATAGTTGGCTTCCTGCACCAGATAGGCGTTGATGCGATGCTCCTGTGGGAGATCGAACCAGGGATGGTGTTGGAACGGCGGTTCAAGTTCCTTCGGCCCGAGATAGACCCAGATCACGCCGCCGGCTTCGCGCACCGGATAGGAGCGCTGGCGCACGCGCTTCATGAAGCCCGGCTCGGACACGTTGGGCGCGTCGACCAGCTCGCCATTGGCGGCGAACTTCCAGCCATGGAAGATGCAGCGGATGCCGCAGCCCTCGACATGGCCGAGCGCGAGACTCACGCCGCGATGGCAGCAGGCTTCGTCGAGGATCGCGACCTGGCCGTCCTCGCCCCGGAAGGCGACGAAGCCCTGCCCGAGCAGCACCAGCCGGAAGGGATCGCCGCCTGCCTCCGGCAGGTCGCTCGATTGCATCGCCGGAGTCCAGTAGCGGCGGAGCGCCTTGCCCATCGGGGTCTCCGGCCCGACACGGCAGATGAGATCATTTTCCTCGCGTGACAACATGGACTGTCCCCCGGCAAGTTTGGCGCGAACTATGCGGTATTAACCAAGCCTCTGCAATAAGCCGGGACCAGCCTGTATAAGTGTCGTCACGGTAATTCTTGTCGGGGAATTACCGTATGGCGATGGGCGTCAGGCGGCTGCCTTGGCGCGCGACGCACGCTTGCGCTCGTGTGGATCGAGATGGCGCTTGCGCAGCCGGATCGACTTGGGCGTCACCTCGACCATCTCGTCGTCGTCGATATAGGCGATGGCCTGCTCCAGCGTCATCTTCTTAGGTGGGGTCAGTCGGATGGCGTCATCCTTGCCGCCCGATGCGCGGAAGTTGGTGAGCTGCTTCGCCTTCATCGGATTGACTTCGAGATCGTCCGTCTTGGCGTTCTCACCGATGATCATGCCCTCATAAAGGGCCTCGCCATGGCCGACGAACAGGATGCCGCGCTCTTCAAGCGGCCCGAGTGCGTAGCTGTTGGCCTCGCCACCGCCGTTGGAGATCAGCACGCCGTTCTTGCGGCCCTCGATATTGCCCTTATGGGGACCATATTTCTCGTAGAGCCGGTTCATGATGCCGGTGCCGCGTGTATCCGACAGAAATTCGCCATGATAGCCGATCAGCCCGCGCGAAGGCGCCGAGAAGGTGATGCGGGTCTTGCCGCCGCCGGAGGGGCGCATGTCGGTCAGCTCGGCCTTGCGGATCGCCATCTTCTCGACGACGGTGCCCGAATATTCCTCGTCAACGTCGATCACGACGGTTTCATAAGGTTCGGTCTTGGCGCCATTCTCGTCCTCGCGAAACAGCACGCGCGGGCGGGAGATGCCAAGCTCGAAGCCCTCGCGGCGCATCGTTTCGATCAGCACGCCGAGCTGCAATTCGCCGCGGCCGGCGACTTCGTAGCTGTCCTTGTCGGCGCTTTCGGTCACCTTGATCGCGACGTTGGATTCGGCCTCGCGGAACAGGCGGTCGCGGATCATGCGCGACGTCACCTTGCTGCCTTCGCGGCCCGCCATCGGGCTGTCGTTCACCGCAAAGCGCATCGAAAGCGTCGGCGGATCGATCGGCTGCGCGTGCAGGGGATCCGAAACGCTCGGGTCGGCGATCGTGTTCGCGACGGTCGCGGTGGTCAGGCCGGCGATTGAGATAATGTCGCCAGCGCTGGCCTCATCGACGGGGACGCGCTCAAGCCCGCGAAACGCCATGATTTTCGAGGCGCGGCCGGTTTCCACGACATTGCCGTCCGGATCGAGCGCATGGATCGGCATGTTGGTCTTCACCGAGCCGGAAAAGACCAGGCCGGTCAGGATACGGCCGAGGAAATTGTCGCGATCGAGCAGCGTCACCAGGAACTTGAACGGGCCGTCCGGATCGGCCGAAGGCGCGGGTACATGATCGACGATCTTCTGGAACAGAGGTGTCAGTGTGCCCGAGCGTGCCTGCGGATCCTCGCTGGCATAACCGTTGCGCCCCGATGCGAAGAGCACTGGGAAATCCAGCTGCTCGTCAGTCGCCTCAAGGCTTACGAACAGATCGAATACCTCGTCGAGTACTTCCTGGGTGCGTTCATCGGGACGGTCGATCTTGTTGACGACGACGATGGGACGCAGGCCGAGCGCGAGCGCCTTGCCGGTCACGAACTTGGTCTGCGGCATTGCGCCTTCGGAGGAATCGACCAGCAGGATCACGCCATCGACCATCGAGAGGATGCGCTCCACCTCGCCGCCGAAATCGGCGTGGCCGGGCGTGTCGACGATGTTGATCCGCGTGCCTTCCCACTCGATCGAGGTGCACTTGGCGAGGATGGTGATGCCGCGTTCTTTCTCCAGATCGTTGGAGTCCATGGCGCGCTCCTCGATCCGCTGGTTGTCGCGGAAGGTGCCGGACTGGCGGAAGAGCTGATCGACGAGGGTGGTCTTGCCATGATCGACATGCGCGATGATGGCCACGTTACGAAGCGGCATTCTCGAAAATTCCCGAAATGTGCGGATTTGCGGGCGCCCATAGCCTATCTGCGGCATTGCAGCAAGGGCGGCCGCGGACAGACCATCGTGACGTACGCGCAAGAATATGGTTCGTAAAAATGCTTACTTGATCGTTAACCTTCTGAATCATATTGTTTCGGGTATGAGCGATTTGCTGCGCACCGAGACCTCACCCGATCTGTTGCAACGCGAACGGGCGCCCGTCTATGATTTCGATTATTATCGCAGCGAGGATATCGCCGCGAACGGGCAGGACGCCTATTTCCACCTGAAGAAGAATGCGCCGCCTCTGTTCTGGACCGAGCAGAATGGCGGGCATTGGGTGGTCAATTCGGCGGAACTGGCGATCGAGGTGCTGAAACAGCCCAATCTCTATTCGAACCGCTTCCTGTCGATCCCGACCAATCCAAATCTGCCGCAACTTATTCCGCAGATGCTGGATCCGCCGGAACAGCGCTATTACCGGAATATCCTCAAACCGTTCTTCGACGCCAAGAAGGTTGATCCGGTCGTGCCGCGCGTTACCGCGCTCGCCAATCAGGTGATCGATTCCGTGATCGATGCGGGGGAGTGCGAATTCGTAAACGGCGTAGCCGCGCCGTTCGCGCTACGGGTGTTCATGGAGTTGTTTGGATTTCCCGTGGAGAAATTTGACTATATCCGCGACCTCGAATTCAGCTTTTTCACCAAGGCGACCGACCGCGAACTCCAGAAGCAGGTCTCGGGCCAGATCCTGCAGCTGATCGGCGAGTTGATCGTCGCGCGGCGGGCTGAGCCCAGGGATGACTGGATCTCCAAATGGATTCATCAGGAATATGAAGGCGGTAAGCTCAGCGACCGCGAGCTGATGTCGATGAGCTTCATGATGTTCCTGGCGGGACTCGACACGGTCGCTAACGCGCTTTCATTCGGCATGCGGCACCTCGCGCATGACGAGGCATTGCGCCAGCGGATGATTGACGATCCGTCCGTGATTCCGGCGGCAGTCGAAGAGATGTTGCGGCGGTATACCTTCGTCGCACTTCCCCGCTACGTCACCCACGACACGCAACTTGGCGGTTTAATCCTTGCGGAAGGCGATTCGATTCTTGTGCCGCTGATGCAGATCAGCTGGGACGACCGCGTCGCGCCTAATCCTGACAAGGTGACGATCGACCGCCCGCCCTGCAAGCACGCAGCCTTTGGCTCAGGCGTACATATGTGCCCAGGCCTGCATTTCGCGCGCAAAGAATTGGCGATCTTCTATAAGCTCTGGCTCGAAAAGATCGGCCATTTCCATGAGATCGAGCCTGAAACGCCCACGTCGATCCGCGGCGGCACGGTCATCGCGATTAAGGAACTGAAGCTCGGCTGGCGCTGACCCAGTAATCAGTCGATAACGCTGCCCGCGACGGCGCCAGCGGCTCCGCCGATGATGGCGCCCTCGGTCGTGTTGCCCGATTTCTTGCCAATAACGGCTCCGGCAGTGCCGCCGGCCAAACCGCCAACGGTGCTGCCCGTCGAGCAGGCCGTCATGCTCAACCCAAAAGCCCCTATCAAAGCGACCGCGCCCAATGTTCTGATTTTACCTTCACGCATTACCATTGCTCCTCATTCGCAATGGCTTTCTAACGGAAAATTGACAGCCCGGTTCCGTCAGCCCGTAAGCTGACCGGTCATGGTGCTGCCCCGCGTGAGTGCGCCGCCGGCCTGCAGGAACAGTTCTCCGCCGCCGGCGGAGGCCGCAGGGCCTACATCGCGCAGCAGATAGGCGCGATTGGCATCGGGAATCTCGTCGATGCTCATCGTCGGCTGGCGCGTGATCATTTCGTCGCAAACGGCGTCGTCTTCCTCGCGATTGCCGGAGATGTCGCCAATTCGCTCAAGCAGAATGGGCACAGCCGCCGGCGTGCGCGCGGCGTTGAGCGCCGCCATCAGCAAGATGCCTTCCATCACTTCCGCGCGCGGCAGTTGTACGCCACGAAAAATCAGGAACAGCGGAGTCTGGCCGGTGCTATTGTGAATGATGGTGAACAGGTTGCCCTCGGCCAACATCATCCAGCCGTGGAAATACAGGCCAGCGCCGCCCATACGGACTTCCAGGAGTCCATTGGCGTTGGTGCGGATCATGCCATGATCCTGAAAGATGAGATGCGGCATCAGCAGCGATGGGCGCGATGTGCGCCAGAAGCCTTCATAGGCTGCGCCCCGCTGTTCGGTATTGCGGCGGGCCAGATCGATGAATTCGAGTGGAAGACCCTGGACAGCAGGCAGTGGCTGCTCAACCCGCGCGGCGGAGGCGTCGAGCCCAAGCCGCTTGGCGAAGTCAGCCAGGTCGCGCTCCCAATCCAGCATCGTGAAGCCGGAAAAACGCTCGGCGATTACCGCCGTGATGCGCGACAGGTTATGATCTGATGGGTGGACCGCACCGGCGGCCCAACGACCGACCAGCGATTTATCGACGCCCACGACACTGGCCAGTTTTGCGCGCGACATGGCTATCGCGCTCAGCACGAGATGAAGCCTGGCCGCAAATGGAGAACGCGAACTCATCGCGATTCTCCTTATCTAAAATGCATAAATTTGCAACCGGTGCATTTAGATGCACGCAAGTTGCATTTGCCATGTCATCCGAAGTCTCTTCCCGCAACGGCCAGATGAAAGCAGCGCGGTATTAGACGGAATAGCCTCCGTTCCCGTTGCTTAGCGTATCATCATATCACCATATGGCATGCGCCCCGCCATCCCCAGATCCGTAATCCTTTGAACGGACCGTCGATCTATGGGTGCCGGGGCGCTACCTAAGGAATATCAGCGGACCGGAGCGCTCGCGTTGATATCGGCGTCGTCGATCGCGTCAGCCCTGTTGTCCCCGGCTTCGCGAACTGCTTCAGCCTGATTCTCTATTGCATCGGCCTGGTTTTCAAGGCCCTGATCTTCAAGCACGTCAGCACGATTGTCGAGGGCGTCTGCTGTGGCCTCCGCATTGTCTCTGACGGCGTCGGCCGCGGCGTCGTCTCCCGTGCCGCCGCATCCGGCCAACGCGATGAAGGCCGCCATCAGGACCGGTTTTGCATAATGGTTCATATTTTCCTCCAGGATGCGACTTGCTCCGGCTAGGCACAACAATTGGACAGCGCTTCGGTGCCATCTGTCGGGACGAAAAGTCGGCTTTCAAACGAAGCAGCCGCAGACAGAAGGCCCAGCGCCGGTTAACGGGCCGTCATGTTCAGCGATCCTATGTTCGTCGCGGCGGTTGTCCTCGCCGTGTTTCTCGTGGGCTTCGCCAAGGGCGGATTTGCCGGCCTGGGCTCACTTGCCATGCCGATCCTGGCGCTTGTGATGCCTCCGATTGATGCTGCGGCGATCCTGCTGCCCATTCTTGTTGTCCAGGACGCCGTAAGCGTATGGAGCTTTCGCGGATTATGGGACAAATGGATCGTCGGGTGGATGCTGCCCGGCGCCTTGATCGGCGTACTGCTAGGCTGGGGGTTTGCTACGCTGCTGCCCGTCAGCGCTGTGACGACCGCCCTTGGGCTGATCACGCTTGGCTTCGGCCTATGGCGTCTGTGGATCGAACGTGGCAGCCGGATCGTGGCGGCGTCGAACTCCCCCGGCTGGGTGGGAACGCTATTCGGCATCGTGACCGGCTTTACCAGCCAGGTCGCGCATGCTGGGGGTCCGCCCTTTCAAATGTGGGTCACGCCGCGACGGTTGCCGCATCTGCGCTATGTAGGAACCGGCGCGGTACTGTTCGCGATGATGAACTGGGCCAAGGTTCCAGCCTATACCGCGCTGGGTGGTTTTACCGTGCATAACCTGACGGTGGCGGCGCTGCTCACGCCGCTTGCCATTGCCAGCACATTGGCGGGCATCTGGCTGGTTCGGCGCATCGATCCGACGCGTTTCTACACGCTCATTTACATGTTGATGGTGTTGTTAGGCGCTGAGTTGCTGCGACAAGGCATTGCCCTGGTCCGGGCGTAAAAAAAGCCGGCGGGTCGCCCCGCCGGCAGTCCTTCGCAGGAGAGGTTGTCGGGACGGATCCGGAGATCCGCCCCAAACTGGTCAGTAGTTGTAGGCCCGCTCGCCATGTTCGGCGAGATCGAGACCCTCATGCTCAACCTCGACGCTCGGACGCAGACCGATGGTCTTGTCGAGCAGGAAGAAGAGAACGAAGGACACAAGGCCCGACCATACCAGCGTCAGGCAGACCGCCTTGATCTGGGTGATCACCTGAGCGCCCATGTCGTAAGCGCCAGGAACGGCCGGGAAGACCGTGTAGTCGAACCAGCCCTGGCCACCGAGCGCCGGATCGGCGAACACGCCGGTCAGGATCGCGCCGATGATGCCGCCGATGCAGTGGACGCCGAACACATCGAGCGAGTCGTCATAGCCAAGCTTGTTTTTCACCGTGCTGACGAAGAAGAAGCAGACCGGCGAGACGATGAAGCCGAGGATGATCGAGGTCATGGGCGCCGCGAAGCCGGCGGCGGGAGTGACCGCCACAAGACCCGCGACCGCGCCAGTCGCCGCGCCAAGCAGCGAAGGCTTGCCATGGACGATCTTGTCGCACAGCGCCCATGCAACCGTGGCTGCCGCAGTTGCGACGAAGGTGTTGATGAATGCAACAGCGGTCACCGCATTGGCTTCGAGGTTGGAGCCCGCGTTGAACCCGAACCAGCCGATCCAGAGCAGCGAGGCGCCGATCATGGTCATGGTCAGCGAGTGCGGCGGCATCGGCTCCTTGCCGTAGCCGGTGCGCTTGCCGATCACGAGGCAGCCCATCAGGCCAGCGATGCCGGCGTTGATGTGCACCACGGTGCCGCCCGCGAAATCGAGCGCGCCCCAGCCCCAGAGCAGGCCATTGGCAGCGGTCGAGTCCTTCAGGAAGTCCGGACCCTGCCAGAACCACACCATGTGCGCGATCGGGAAGTAGACGATCGTCGCCCACAGCACCACGAAGATGATGAGCGGGGTGAACTTCACGCGCTCGGCGAACGCGCCGACGATCAGCGCCGGCGTGATGCAGGCGAAGGTCATCTGGAACACCACGAACACCAATTCGGGCAAATAGACGTTGTTGGAGAAGGTTGCGCCAAAGGTGCTGGTGCTCACGCCGGCTAGGAACGCCTTGGAGAAATCGCCAACATACGGAGTGGACCCTTGCGTGAAGGCAAGCGAGTAACCCCAGCAGACCCAGACCAGCGCCATGACGCTGACGATCGTGAGCACCTGCATCAGCACGGACAGCATGTTCTTGGTGCGGACGAGGCCGCCGTAGAACAGCGCCAGCGCGGGCACCGACATCATGAGCACGATCGCCGCCGAAACCAGCATCCAGGCGACGTCGCCCTTGTTGACCATGGTGGCCTGCTGCTCGGGAGTTGGGGCGAAGATCAGGTCTTGGGCCCAGGCGGGCGTCGCAAGAGCCGCGGTCACGCCAAGCGTGCCGAGGCTCAAGCCTATCTTGTTCAATAGCTTCATGTTTCCCCCTATCATCTAGAGCGCGACGTCGTCGGTTTCGCCGGTGCGAATGCGTACCGCCTGCCCGACTTCCAGCACGAAGATCTTGCCATCACCGATCGCGCCGGTGTTGGCGGCCTGCTGGATCGCCTCGACGACCCGCCCGGCCAAGGCGTCGGTCGTGGCGACCTCGACCTTGATCTTTGGCACCATATTCGTGCTGTATTCGGCCCCACGGTATATTTCCGTCTGGCCTTTCTGCCGTCCGAAGCCCTTGACTTCGGTAACGGTCATTCCCTGCACGCCCAAAGTGGCCAAGGCTTCCCTTACCTCGTCCAGCTTGAACGGCTTGATGATCGCGACAACGAGTTTCATTCCGCCTCCCTCATGTAAGCCGGAGATCGCTCAGCAAAGGTCGTGCCAGAATCGAGGAGTCCTCGTCTCAGCGCGAGTCGCTGATTCGCAAACAGGGCATGCCAATGGAAAGCGGGTGGCGCGCCGCTCAGAATTTAAGCAAAGGTAAAGCGCTGCCTATAGATTAGGCAGGTACAAGTGCTCGAATTTCGGGCAATGTCTCGAGGATTGCTGCACGACCTATTTCAATCAACTCATGAGCACGGGTGAAGTTGCCGGCGTCTATATGTCCGACCGGAAGATCCAACTGCAGGTCCGGCGGATCGACCTCCAACGAATGGCGGGTCAGGCTGGCGGTCATAAGCGCGGTGGCCGCACGAATCACGCCCAGCGCCGAGACTGATCGCCGCTCGCTCCAAGTGCGGCGAAGTTGCCGGGCGCGGCCCTGATAATCGCCGAGCAGATTGATCGCGAGCAGCGGCTGGTCCAGCGCGAGCTTCCGCGCGGCGGTTACGGGAACCGGCATGGCGACGCCGCCGTCGATCAGCAGGCGATCGTCGAGGTCGACAGGGTGGAAGATGCCCGGCAGAGCCATCGACGCGCGCACCGCCTTCGCCACCGGGCCGCGATCGAGGATGACGGCCTCTCCGGTGAGCAGGTCGGCGGCAACGGCCGAGACCGGGAAATGAAGATCCTGGAACCGGATATGGCCGAGGTGAAGCTCCAGATGCCGCTGGATTTCGCGCCCGCCGAGCATCGCGCCGCTTTTCCAGTGCGGATCGATGAAGCGCAGCACCGTCCGCAGGTTCGCGGACCGCGCAAGTCCTTCGAGCGTATCCAGTTGATGCGCGCCCGCACAGACCGCTGCCAGCGCCCCGATCGACGTGCCGGAACAGGCGTTGATCCGGATACCGGCCTCGTTGAGCGCGCGCAGCACGCCGATATGCGCCCAGCCGAGCCCCGCGCCGGCCCCCAGCGCCAGCGCAATTCCGGGTCGCGGTCTCATTCGACCTCGATCGGCAGCCCGTCGATGGAAATAGCGTTCTTTTCCTCGCGATATGCGCGCAGGCCGTCCTCGCCCTTCTGTTGGGACCAGGCGGTTAGCGTCGGCCGTTCGCGCACCAGCGTCATTTCGGGGACGCCATAGCCGCAATTGTCGATCACCTCATCGACCGCGACATCGATGAAATGGCGCAGACCCGGCGGTTGCGGCATGATTGCGGCCAGCGCCTCCCAATCGGGATCGCTGGGGAGGACGATGCGGCCTTGGCCATAGATACGCACGATATTGGCGTTGCGGGTGAAGGAGCAGAACAGGATGGTGATGCGCCCGTCGCGTTGCAGATGGGCGGCCGCCTCGTTGGTGGCGCCGGTCATGTCGGCATAGGCTACGCGCTTGGGGCCGAGCACGCGGAAGCTGTCGATGCCCTTGGGGCTGACGCTGATCCGCGCGCCTTCGGATGCGGTTCCGACGAAATACGCCGGCTGCGCCTCGACGAAGGCCTTAAGCCGCTCGTCGATCGCCGGATAGCGTTTCACGCGGCTGTGCCGCCCACCGTCAGCCCTTCGATCAGCAGCGTCGGCTGCCCCACGCCGGCGGGGACCGATTGCCCGCCCTTGCCGCAGATGCCGATGCCTTCGTCGAGCGCCATATCGTTGCCGATGGCCTTTACGCGGGTGAGCGCGGAAGGGCCATCGCCGATCAGCGTCGCCCCCTTGATTGGCGCGCCGAGCTTGCCATTCTCGATCTTGTAGGCCTCGGTGCAGGAGAAGACGAACTTGCCCGAAGTGATGTCGACCTGCCCGCCGCCGAAGCTCTTGGCGTAGATGCCGTTCTTTGCCCGCGCGAGGATTTCGCCCGGATCGTCATTGCCGCCCAGCATGAAGGTGTTGGTCATGCGCGGCATCGGTGCATGGGCATAGCTTTCGCGGCGACCGTTGCCGGTCGGCGCGACGCCCATCAAGCGCGCATTGAGCCGGTCCTGAATATAGCCTTTGAGGATGCCGTCCTCAATCAGGATGTTGGATTGGGTCGGCGTGCCCTCATCATCGATGCTGAGCGATCCCCGCCGCTCGCCGATCGATCCGTCGTCGACGACGGTCACGCCCGGCGCCGCCACCCGCTCGCCGATGCGCCCGGAAAAGGCCGAGGTGCCCTTGCGGTTGAAATCGCCTTCCAGGCCATGGCCGATCGCCTCGTGCAGCAGCACGCCCGGCCAGCCGGGGCCGCACACGACAGTCATCTCGCCGGCGGGCGCGGCGACTGCCTGCAAATTGACCAGAGCTTGCGCCAGCGCTTCGTCGATCGCGCGGTTCCAGTGGATCGGATCAAACAGCCGGTCGTAAAGATAACGCCCGCCCAGCCCGAAGAAGCCGCTCTCGCGCCGTCCATTCTCCTCGGCGACGATTGAGACGTTGAGCCGCACCAGCGGGCGCACGTCAGTCGCAACGAAGCCATCGGGGCGAACGATCTCGACCACGCTCCAGGAGCCCGACAGGCTGACGGACACCTGCGCGACGCGGGGATCGCGGGCGCGGGCGGCGGCGTCGATCTGCTGGCAAAGCTCGACCTTGCGGGCGAAGGGGATAAGCCCCATCGGATCGTCGGCGGTATAGAGCGCGGCATTGGTACGCCGCGGCGGCGGGGCCTTCTCGCCCTTGGCGGGATCGAGCAGCGTCATCGTCTCGGCCGCGCGGCGGATCGCGGCTTCGCTCAACTCGTTGGCATGGGCGAAGGCCGTGGTCTCGCCGGTCACGCCGCGCAGCCCGAAGCCAGCCTGTGTGCTGTAGTCAGCAGTCTTGAGCCGGCCGTCATCGAAGCCGAAGCTCTCCGACGCCATATATTGCAGGTAAAGCTCACCATCATCGCACTTGGCCAGCGTCTGTGCGGACAAACGCAACGCCGTGTCGGGATCAAGGCTGTCGCGATAAAGGAAGCGGCGGGGATCGGCGATGATGGTCATACGCCGGATATAGGCCGAGCCTTCAAGGAATTAAACCGCCGACACGCGCCTGCACATCAGCAAATGCAATTGCAGACGCTGGGCGCATGTTCGACAAGGGCGGCATGGCTGCGCCGTCGCTTCTGGATCGCTTGAAGGCATGGGCGTGGACGTTCAAACGCGATGTCGTAGCACTCTGGCTGGCCGCGCGCGATTCTCGCGTTCCGCTCCACGCCAAGCTCGTCGCGGCGGTGGTCGCGGCCTACGCCCTTTCCCCGATCGACCTGATTCCTGATTTTGTGCCCATTCTGGGGTATCTTGATGACCTGATAATTGTGCCGTTCGGAATATTGATCGCCGTAAAGCTGATCCCGCTTCCGATCATGACGGAGCTAAGGGCCAAGGCGGCGGGGGCGGCCACACCAGCATCAATGACCGGTTTCCTGATGATCGTCCTGATTTGGATCGGGCTGGGGGTCGCCCTCTGGAGATATTGGTGACGGCGGCCGATCAAGCCGCCCTGGCGTCCCTATCGGCAGGGCCGCCGATCAGTACGAAGCGCCGGTCGCAATAACCGCAATCAACGAAGCCCGTCTCGTCGATCTCAAGAAAAACGCGCGGATGGCCGAGCGCCGCACCGCCGGGAATTTCGCTCGCGCCATCGCAGGCGACGCGGGGTTTATCGACGCGGACGGTTTCGGGCGGCGGTATCATAGGCCGCCGAATAGCAACGGACTCCGCGCCGCGCAATTCGCCTTATCGGTACGCTTGCGACATGTTTTGGGGTAAATGCGAATCGCCGGCGCGGGGGCATCAGGCGAACGGAGGCTGTCTTGGAACAGGAAACGCATGCGCTGAATGCTTATGGTGCGGGGTCGAGGCGGGTTTTTCTGACGGGATCGGTGATGGCGGTCGGGATCGGGCTGATGCCCGGCCTGGTGGCGTCAGCGAGCGCCGCGGCACCGCCTGATCCCAAGACGGGCTTCGTCACCGTCGCTGACGGGACGGAGATTTTCTACAAGGATTGGGGGCCGAAAGAGGCCCAGCCGATCGTTTTCCACCATGGCTGGCCCTTGAGCGCGGACGACTGGGACAACCAGATGATGTTCTTCCTCGGTCAGGGCTATCGCGTCATCGCTCATGACCGGCGCGGCCATGGCCGATCGACCCAGACCTGGACCGGCAACGAAATGGATACCTATGCGGCCGACGTCGTCGCGCTGGCTGCCGCGCTCGATCTCAAAAATGCGATCCATGTCGGCCATTCGACCGGGGGCGGCGAGGTTGCACACTATGTTGCGCGGGCCGAACCGGGCCGGGTCGCCAAGGCCGTGCTGATCGGGGCGGTACCGCCGATCATGGTCAAGTCCGACAAGAACCCCGGCGGGTTGCCGCTCTCGGTATTCGACGGCTTTCGATCCGCGCTCGTTGCCAATCGCGCGCAGTTCTACCGGGATATTCCGTCTGGGCCGTTCTACGGCTTCAACCGGCCCGGCGCGAAAGTGTCGCAGGGCGTGATCGACAATTGGTGGCGGCAGGGGATGATGGGCGGCGCCAAGGCGCATTATGATTGCATCAAGGCTTTCTCGGAGACCGATTTCACGGATGATCTCAAGAAGATGTCAGTGCCTACATTGCTGATGCACGGGGATGACGACCAGATCGTGCCGATCGCCGATTCCGCGCTGCTCGGGATCAAGCTGCTGAAGAAGGGTACGCTGAAGGTCTATAAAGGCCTGCCGCACGGGCAAGCGGACGCAGCGCGCCGCCGCAATCGGGACAGGTGCAGTTGCCCGTCTCCGGTTCGATCCGGCGTTCGATGCGTGGCAGATGGTCCGGCAGGCGGCGTACCGGTGCGGCGCGAACGGGCTGGACAGCATCAGGCTGGTCTGCTGCATCTTTGCCGGTATCGGCGATCTCGGCTTCGCTTTCCAGTTCCTCAAGTGTCAGCTCGAGCTGTCCGATCTGGGTAATCAGCTTCTCCGAGGACTGCCCGAAACTCATCCGCTTGAGCTGGGCAAGCTGGAGGCGCAGCGTCTCGATCAGGGTGTCACGGGCTGCCAGAGCAGCTTCCAGCTCGGCGATCCGGGCGTCTTTATCGATGCGGGAAATGGCTTGATCTGACACCCTGACCCATTAGCGAATCAGGGTGTCCAATGCCAGAAAAACCTGAGCAAACTGGTCACTTTTTACCCTGCCAGAAGGGGCATTACGGTCCGTTCCGGACGCCGCCAGTCGATGCCTTCCAGCAGCATTGAAAGCTGCGCCGATGTGAGGCTGACCTTGCCCGTCTGCGTCACTGGCCAGACGAACTTGCCCCGGTCCATCCGCTTGGAAAACAGGCACATGCCCTGGCCATCGTACCACAGCAGCTTGACCAGATCCCCGCGCTTGCCCCGAAAGGCGAACAGTGCCCCTGAATGCGGGTTCTTGTGCAATACTTGCTGCGCCAGTACCGCCAGACCATTAAAACCCTTGCGCATGTCGGTCGCACCGCAGGCAAGGTAAATGCGCGTCGAAGGAGATAGCGGGATCATCGGTCTAGTACGCCGATTACCCGTGCCAGCGCATCGGTATCGATCCCGGCGTCCACCGTCAGCTTCACACCCGAAGGAAGCTCGATCCCGATCTGGCCGGACGCCTGCGTGGGGGCTGAAATAACCGGAAGCGAAGACTCCGATACCTCGACCTCGGCAAATGACGGTAATGCCGTCCGCTTGGTCCCCGTCAACTCGCCCGACATCGCCAGGCGCCGCCAGGTATAAAGCTGCCCGCTGCCAATCTCATGCCGCTCGCAGGCGGTACGCACCGAGCCTTCGCAGCCAAACGCATCACGCAGGATCGCCAGCTTCTGCTCCACCGTCCAGCGCCGACGGCCCGACACGCGGTCAACAACCTCGATCCGAGTGGTCATACGATCACTCATATGACCACTCGTAGGACTACTTGTATCCTGATCGTCGAAATCGTAAGCGCTGTTTCCCACCCACCTTGCACGACGTGGTGATTGGGGCAGACGTTGGGCGGTATGGAAGCCGACAGCCTTACGAGCGCACTGGACACCCGCACTGGAGTTGGTCTGGAGACTGTCCGCCGACCTGAGGTGCTC